>Ga0187809_10000529_pt1 | contig 20115 bp, 23 predicted proteins | sample NC_wetland_sal_i_8_FD_132415 | JGI IMG/M metagenome (GOLD analysis project Ga0187809, IMG submission 132415) | Wetland sediment microbial communities from Neuse River Estuary, North Carolina, USA - ASW_4 | ecosystem: Environmental > Aquatic > Freshwater > Wetlands > Sediment | place: USA: North...
CGAGAGCGACGCGAAGCTCGCGCAGTCGCAGGGCAAGCCCGTCTTCTACCTCATCCCGAAGGCGACCCTGCAGATCGAGACGCCGCTCGCGGCGGTGAACGGCAGCAACTACGCCGCGGCGAAGCAGTTCGTCGCCTGGCTCTACACGCCGGCGGCGCAGACGATCTGGGCGCAGAACGGCTTCCGCTCGGTCGTCCCCGCCGTCGAGAAGAAGTTCGCGGCTCAGTTCCCGCCGCGGCCTCAGCTCTTCAGGATCGGCTACGTCGGCGGGTGGGACAAGGTGAACACGCAGTTCTTCGATCCGACGAGCGGGATCGTCGCGAAGATCGAGCAGAGCCTGGGGGTCTCAACTGGTTGACGTAGCAGCGCAGCTGCCGAGGGCGCGGAGGCGCGCCCTCGGCACACCGTCGCTCACCAGCGGATCGGCGCTCGGCTATCTGAGCGTCATTGTGCTGGTCCCCCTCGCTGCCGTCGTCGCGAAGGCCGAGGGCGGCGGGTGGCACCACTTCTGGCAGGCGGCGTGGAACCGGGAGGCGCGCGCGGCGCTCGAGCTGACGTTCGAGCTCGCAGGCGGCGTCGTCGCGATCAACGCGGTCACGGGGACGGCGCTGGCGTGGACGCTCGTCCGCGACGACTTTACGGGCAAGCGGATCGTCAACGCGCTGATCGACCTGCCCTTCGCGCTCCCGACGATCGTGGCGGGGCTGACCCTGCTCGCGCTGTACGGGCCCACCGGCGGCGTCGGCGTGAACGTCGCGTACACGCGCTGGGGCGTGCTCATGGCGCTCCTCTTCGTGACGTTGCCGTTCGTCGTGCGCACGGTCCAGCCCGTGCTCATCGAGCTCGACCGCGAGATGGAGGAGGCAGCGGCGTCGCTCGGCGCGGGGCGCGTGACGATCTTCCGCCGCATCGTCTTCCCGCATCTGCTGCCGGCGCTCCTCTCCGGCGTCGCGCTCGCGTTCGCGCGCGCGATCGGCGAGTTCGGCGCCGTCGTGCTCATCGCGGGGAACATCCCGTTCAAGACGGAGGTCGCGTCGCTGTACGTCTTCGAGCACATCAATAGCGACGATCCGGCCGGAGCGTCCGCCCTCGCCGTGCTCATGCTCGTCGTCTCCTTCGGCGTCCTCCTCGGGATCGGCGCCGTGCGCCGGTGGGCGGTGCGCCATGATCGCTAGGCTCGGCGTCCGCACCTTCTCGCTCGGATACCTCGCGGTGATTCTCCTCGCGCCCGTCGCGCTCGTCTTCTGGCGCGCCTTCGAGCACGGGTGGCATCCGTTCTGGCTCGCGATCTCGAACGCCAACGCGGTGCACGCGCTGCAGCTGACGGTGGAGGTGACCGTGATCGTCGTACCCCTCAACACGGTCTTCGGCGTCGTCTGCGCGATTGCCATCGTCCGTCACCGGTTGCCCGGGATGGGGGTCGTCAACGCGCTCGTCGATCTGCCGCTCGCACTCTCACCCGTTGTCGTCGGCCTTGCCCTCTACCTCCTGTACGGCCGCGACGGATGGTTCGGGCACTGGCTGCTCGGCCACGGCGTGCAGGTGCTCTTCGCGTTGCCGGCAATGGTGCTGGCGACGACGTTCGTCTCGCTCCCGTTCGTCGTGCGCGAGGTCGTTCCGGTGCTGCGCGAGATCGGCACGGACCAGGAGGAGGCTGCGGCCACGCTGGGCGCCTCCGCGTTGACGACGTTCCGGCGGATCACCCTGCCCGCGATCCGTTGGGCGGTCGCGTACGGCGTCGTTCTCACGACCGCGCGCTCGCTCGGAGAGTTCGGCGCGGTCGCCATCGTGTCGGGCGGGATCGCCGGGCGGACGCAGACCCTGACGCAGTACGTCCAGGCTTCGTACGAGAACTTCGACCAGACGGGCGCATATGCCGCATCCGTGCTGCTGGCCGTGCTGGCGATCACGATCCTCCTCCTCATGACGGCGGTGAAGCGTGGCGATCGAGGCGCGTAACGTCACGAAGCGGTTCGGCGACTTCGTCGCGCTCGACCACGTCACGGTTGTCGTCGAGAGCGGCTCGCTCACTGCGCTCCTCGGACCGAGCGGCGGCGGCAAGTCGACGCTCCTCCGCGTCATCGCCGGGCTCGAGACGCCGGACGAGGGCGAGGTGTTCATCTCCGGCCGGGACGCGACCGCGCTCGCGCCCCAAAGGCGCGGCGTCGGCTTCGTCTTCCAGCACTACGCCCCGTTCACCCATATGACCGTGTGGGACAACATCGCGTTCGGCCTCACGATCCGAAAGCGGCCGAAGGCCGAGGTCGCGGCGCGCGTGGGCGAGCTGCTGGAGCTCGTCCAGCTGAAGGGTCTGGGAAAGCGCTACCCGTCGCAGTTGTCCGGCGGACAGCGGCAGCGGATGGCGCTCGCCCGAGCGCTCGCCGCCGAACCGGAGGTGCTCCTCCTCGACGAGCCGTTCGGTGCGCTCGACGCACGCGTGCGCAAGGAGCTGCGGGAGTGGCTCCTCCGCCTCCACGACGAGATGCAGGTGACGACGATCTTCGTCACGCACGACCAGGAGGAGGCGCTCGAGGTCGCCGACAACGTCGTCGTGATCAACGACGGGAGGGTGGAACAGGCCGCCCCGCCGCGAGAGCTCTACGACGAGCCGGCGAACTCGTTCGTCATGAGCTTCGTCGGACCGGTGAACCGCATCGGCGAGGCGTGGGTGCGGCCGCACGACATCGAGATCGCGGTCGAGCCGAACGGCTCCGCGCGCGAAGCGCAGGTCGAGCGGATCGTCCGCCTCGGCTTCGAGGTGCGCGTCGACCTCGTGCGCGACGACGGCGCACGGCTGCATGTGCAGTTGACGCGAAACGAGGCCGAGCTGCTCGAGCTCGCTCCGGGCGACATCGTCTACGTGCGCACCCGGCGCGAGCGCGTGTTCAGCGGCTCCGGCGAACCCACGCGTCCGGTTCCCGTGTGAGCCTCGTCACGTGGGCCGGGAGCTTCCCCGTCGCCACATCCGCGATGGTGACGTGCTCGAGGACTGAGCGGACAGCGGAGCGGAGCGCGACCCAGACGTCCCGGAGCGCGACCGCGCTGCCTTCGTAGTCGAGCTGGTCGGGCGAGAAGCCGCGCACGCTCGCGAGCGGCCCTTCGACCGCGCGGACCACGTCGGCGACGGTGATCTCCTTCGGGGGCTTCGCGAGGAGGTAGCCGCCGGTGGCGCCGCGGCGGCTGTCGACGATCCCGGCGCGGCGGAGGTCGAGGAGGATGTTCTCGAGGAAGTTGACCGGGATCTGCTGCGCTTCTCCGATGCGCTCGGCCGGGATCGGGGAGCCGTCCGAGACGGCGAGCTCGACGGCTGCGCGGACGGCGTAGTCGGCCTTCGCGGTGGTGCGCACGCCTCGATTATCGTGAAGAGCGATGGCGGGCCCCCCGTACACCGGTCACTGCATGTGCGGGGGCGTGCGGTTCGAGGTGATGGAGCGGCCGCTCAGCGCTGGGTATTGCCATTGCACGCGGTGCCAGCGGCGGACGGGGACCGCGGCGTCGGCTCAGGCGCGAATCGTGCCGGGATCTCTCAGGCTGCTCTCGGGCGCGGAGCTCGTCCGCGCGTACTCGCCGGAGGACGGGTGGACGAAGTGCTTCTGCGGGGAGTGCGGCAGCGCGCTGTGGAGCCTCAATCCGGACACCGGCGACGTGGGAAGCGTGCGGATGGGGCTGTTCGACCCCGGCCACGACATCCGGCCGCAATGGCGCACGTTCGTGAACTACGCGTGCGAGTGGGAACCGCTCCCTGACGACGAGCTGGAGCGTTTCCCGGAAGCCAAGCCGCGCTAGCGCTCAGAGCGGAACGAGACGTGTTCCGGTGGCCTTGAACGTCGCGAAAGCGAGGCCGCCGGCGGCGAGGCCGAGCCGTTCCGCCGACGAGGCCGTCACCTCTGCAGTTACGGGTCCGACACGCACGCGCACGCGGTTGCCCACCTCGACCACGGACGCGACCTCGCCTCGGATGACGTTCAGGGCCGACTCGCCTGCCGCGTGTGCGCGTGCGATCGAGACTTCCCACGGGTAGACGACGACGCCGACCTCGCCCTCCGCCTCGTCGGTGGAGAACACGCGCTCGCCGCCCTCGAGCACGATCTCCGTCAGCCGGCCGCGCTGCGCCCGTCCGCGCAGCAGGTTCGCGCCCGTGAACGAGGCGACGAACGCATCCGCCGGCCGGGCAACGAGCTCGGCTGGTGTCGCCAGCTGGCGTAGCCGCCCCTCCACGAGCACGCCAACCTCGTCCGCGAGCGCCGCCGCGTCTTCGTAGTCATGCGTCACGAGCAGCGTCGGCAGTGCCAGCTCTCGCAGAAGGTCGTGTAGCTCGGCCCGCACTTCCGCCTTCGTGTGCGCGTCGAGCGCTGCCAGCGGCTCGTCGAGGAGGAGGACGCCCGGCCGGCGCGCGAGCGCGCGCGCGAGCGCGACGCGCTGCCGCTCGCCGCCCGAGAGCTCGCGCGGCCGCGCCTCTGCGAGGTGGGCGATCTTGAACCGCTCGAGCAGGTCGCCCACCGGCCCGCCGTACCCGACATTCGCCCGCACGCTCATGTGCGGGAACAGCGCGTAGTCCTGAAAGACGTACCCGACCCGGCGCTCCTCGGGCGGCACGCCGTTCCACGAGTCGCCGCTGAAGGAGACGCCGCCGACCGCGGGACGCAGCAGGCCCGCGACGACACGCAGCGCCGACGTCTTGCCCGCTCCCGACGGTCCGACGAGCGCCACCGTGCGCTCGACCGGCAGCGTCAGACGGAGCTCGAAGCCGCGAAGCGGAGTGCGGAAGTCGAGGAGGAGGCGAGCCATTTGACCGTGATGAGGAGGCCGGCGCTGACGCCGACCAGCAACGCGCCGAGTGCGAGCGCGGTGTGGAAGTCGACGTCGAACTCCTGGTAGACCGCGAGCGGCAGCGTCTGGGTGACGCCCTGGAGGCTGCCGGCGAACATGATCGTGGCGCCGAACTCTCCCATCCCGCGTGCGAACGCGAGCGCCTCGCCTGCACCGAGCCCGCCGCCGGCGAGCGGCAGGACGACTCGGAAAAACGTCTTCGCGCGGCTCGCGCCGAGCGTGCGGGATGCGGCCACCATGGTTTCGTCTACCCCCTCGAATGCGGCGATCGCCTGCCGCGCGTAGAGGGGACCGGAGACAAACGCGACGGCGACGATCACAGCAGCCTGCGTGAACGGGAGCCTGGTGTGAAGGAGGCCGACGCGGCCGAACGCCGCGAGGAGGCCGATGCCGGCCACCGCCGGCGGAAGCACGATCGGCAACTCGACGAGGGTGACGACGAGCGAGCGCCCCCGGAAACGGTGCGTCGCGAGGACGTACGCTGCGGGCGTACCGAACGCGAGCACGAGCGCCTGCGCCGCGAACGTCGTCTTCAGGCTGACGACAAGGGCGTCCGAGACGACGGAGGTCGACAGTCGCGTGAGCGAGAGCCGCGCGAAGATCGCGACGATCGGAAGCGCGAGAAACGCCAGCGCGACGAGCGCGGCCGCCCACACGGCGGCGCGCCGGATCATCGGACTGGGAGGAAGCCGGCGGCGCGCAGCTTCGCCTGCGCGGTCCGGCCGAGCAGGCTCTTCACGAATGCACGCGACGCGGCCAGGTGATGACTCGATTTCACCACGGCGACGGCGTATTCCACGATCGGCTGCGCGCTCCAGCGAATGCCGATGGTCGCGACCTTGCCACGCACCGTTCGTGCGTCGGTCGTGTACACGAAACCTGCGTCGGCCTCGCCGAGTGCGACCTTCGCCAGCACCTCGCGTACGTCCGTTTCCTGGCTGACGACCGAGTTCAGCACGTCGTCGAGCCCGAGGTTGTGCAGCACGACGCGCGTGTAGTCGCCGACGGGGACGCCGACGGCTCCGACCACGAGCTTCACGCCGGGCTTGCGCAGGTCGTAGACGCTGTGGATATCGGCCGGGTTCTTCTTCGGAACGATGAGGATCAGCTCGTTGCGCGTGAACACGACGGGCTTCTCGACGAGCCCCTGCTCGTACAGCTGCTCCGGGAGCTTCGTGTTCGCTGAGGCGAAGACATCCGCCGGTGCCGCCTGCTGGATCTGTGCTGCCAGCATGTTCGACCCGCCGAACGAGAATCGGTCCTTCGGCGCGACCTGCGGGAAGACGTTCGTCAGCGACGCCGCCGCGAGGATGGTGAGTACGGCGGACGAGATCATCCCTCGACCATCACAGACGTCGACTTGACGATCGCGGTCGCCGGCGCTCCGGGCTCGAGCCCGAGCTCCCGGACGGCGTCGCGCGTCACGATCGCGACGACCCGGGTCGGCTCGGTGACGACGATCTCGACCTGCGCGAGCAGTCCGTCGATCTCGACCGAGCGCACGGTACCGCGAAGCCGATTGCGCGCGCTCATGTGGCTCGTCTCGTCGCCGCGGAGCCGAGCGATCTCACGCGCCGGGACGACGCGCCTGTTCGCCTTGTCCCGCCGGGTGCGGATCCGCCCGTCGCGATCCCAGCGGCGCAGCGTGTCGAGGCTGATCCCGAGCGCGTCCGCCGCCTCGCGGGCCGAGTAGACGTCTTTCGCCACGGGCGGGATACTACTGCATAGGCAATGCCTATGTGAGATTCGGGTTCCGGATCCCCACGGCGCCGATGACGCCGCCGGCGGTGAGCAGCGCCGCGACCGCGAGCATCGTGCGGTGGAAGCCGCTCTCGGTGAGGTGGTCGGCACCGCCCGCGGCGGCGATCCCGAGCACCGCGACGGCGACGAGCCCGGCAACGCGCGCGACTGCGTTGTTCACGCCCGAGGCGATGCCGGCGTCGCCGGGCCCCGCATCCGCGAGCACGGTCGTCGTCAGCGGCGCGACCGTCAGGGAGAGGCCGAGCGAGAAGCCGAGCAGCGGAGGTAGGAGGTCGACCCAGTAGTTCAGGTGCGCCGGCATGCGGGCGAACGCGACGACCGAGGCTCCCGCGACGATCGGCCCCGCCGACATGAAGAGCCGCGGCCCGTGCTCCATCGACAGACGGCCCGCGACACGCGAGAGGAAGAACATGACGATCGTGATCGGCAGCGTCGCGAGCCCGGCGTGCAGCGGCGAATAGCCTGCGAACTCGAGGAGGTAGAGCGTGAGGAAGACGCTGAGCCCCGAGAGCGCGCCGTACACGCACAGCGTCTCGACGTTCGTGACGGAGAAGTTCCGCAGCCGGAACAGCCGCAGCGGCAGCATCGGCGCCGGGGTCCGCAGCTCGTAGACCACGAACGCCGCGAGCAGGAGCACGCCGGCGGCGAGCGCGCCCGGAACGAGCGGGTCGCCCCAGCCCAGGTGCGGCTGCTCGATGAAGCCGGCGACGAGGAGGCCGAGCCCGGCCGCACCGAGGAGCGCGCCGCGGACGTCGACGCGCATCCCCTCGCGCCGCTCGCCCTTCCACCCGCCGAGCCGGGTGACGAGGCCGAGCGTCGCGAGCGCGATCGGCACGTTGATGAGGAAGATGACCCGCCAGCTCGAGACGTCGATGAGATATCCCCCGAGCAGCGGCCCGATCACGAAGGAGATGCCGCTCCACGCCGTCCACATGCCGATGGCCGCGCCGCGCTCCGTGCCCGAGAACGTGGCTGTGAGCATGGCGAGCGAGGCGGGCGTGAGCAGCGCGCCGGCGATGCCCTGGACACCGCGGAAGACGATGAGCGACGTCGCGTCCGGCGCCACCGCGCAGAGGACGGAGGCGACCCCGAAGCTCGCGACCCCGGCCGCGAACAGCCGCAACTCGCCGAAGATGTCGCCGAGCGATCCGCCGACGAGGATGAGCGAGCCCAGCGTGAGGAGGTAGGCGTCGACGATCCACTGCTGCGCGGCCAGTCCGCCGCCGAGGTCGCGCTCGATCGCGGCCAGGGCGACGTTGACGACCGAGCCGTCGATGAACGCCATCGACGACCCGAGGATGCTCGCGACGAGCGTCCACCGCTTGACCCGGTCCATCTCCGTACTCCACCACAACGAGGATCCGCGCCGGCGCCGAGGCCCGGGCGCGGCGCGGCGTCGACGATGGAGGCATGACCCAGACGATGCTGCCAACCCTCCTGGCCGGCGCGATGATGCTCTGGGCGGGCCTGCGCAAGCGGAAGCTCGAAATCAAGCGCCAGCGCCACCGGCGCCGCTGACCCCGCTTAACATCCGAATCCGGGTGCGCCGGCGTACCCTCTCTACATGGTGGAGCAGCCGGAGCCGCGCCGCTACGGCCGGGGCCTCTTCCTCGTCACGGTCGCGGGCGGCCTGTCCTCCCTCGTCTGGGGGAAGTCGGTGTGGGGTCACGTCTCCCGGGTCGTTTCCCCCGTCGCGGGCGACATCGCGCCGATCCTGCCGACGCAGGGCTGGCGCATCTACACGGTCTCCGACCACATGCCGACCTTCGATCCCGCGACGTGGCGGCTGCGGGTGAGCGGCCTCGTCGAGAAGCCGGCGACGCTCACGTACGCACACCTCCGCTCGCTGCCGCGCGTCGAGCAGGTCTCGACGTTCCACTGCGTCACCGGTTGGACGGTGCCGAACGTCCACTGGACGGGCGTCCGCATCAGAGACGTCTTCGACCTCGTTCGCCCGTACCCGGAAGCCGGCGCGCTGCAGTTCGTGTCGGCCGAGGATCCGTACGTCGACTACCTGACGATGCAGCAGGCGCTGCTGCACGACGTGATGCTCGCCTACGAGATGAACGGGAAGCCGCTCCCGCGCGAGCACGGCGCTCCGCTGCGACTCATCATCCCGGAGATGTACGGCTACAAGAACGTGAAGTGGCTCGCCGGAATCAACCTCGTCGCGCATCCGCAGGACGGGTACTGGGAGCAGCTCGGCTACGACCGCGACGCCTGGGTCGGCCGCTCGAACGGGTACTCGTCGTCGTGAGGTACGTCAGCCGCTTCTCCCGCACCGAGCGCACGCTGCACTGGGTCAACGCCGTCTGCTTCCTCTACCTGCTCGCGACCGGGCTCATCCTCTACCTCCCGATCCTGTCGGTTGCCGTGCAGCGCCGCCCGCTGATCAAGGACATGCATTTCTGGGGCGGCATTGCCTGGGTCTCGCTGCTCGCGATCGTCGCGCTCGGCGGCGACCGCCGCGGCCTGCTGCGCACCGCTCGCGAGCTCGAGCGGCTCGACCGCTCGCGGTTCAACGCCGGCCAGAAGTTGAACGCGATCCTCACCGCCGCGTTCACGATCCTCTTCGCCGTCTCGGGGGTTCTCCTCTGGCTCGGCGAGCGCGACACGCGCTACCGCTTCGCGAGCACCGTCATCCTGCACGACGGCCTGATGTTCGCCGCGCTGGCCCTCTTCGTCGGGCACCTGTACCTCGCGATCCTCCATCCGACGACGCGGCATTCGCTGCGCGGGATGACCGTTGGGGACGTCCGGGAGGACTGGGCGCGGCTCCACTATCCGGAGTGGGTTCAAGCGCGCGATCGCGGGTAGCCCTCGTGCATGGCCACCACGAAGCAGGTTCAGGCAGCGAAGCGCAACGTCCGTAAGGCGCAGAAGGCCGCCCGGTCGCAGCGCACGATCACGAAGCTCCCCGCGTCGACGCGGCGCGACCTCGGCCGCCAGGCGGCGAAGTCGCGTGCGCGTGGCGGTCGCGCCGGTCACAACCTCGAGGATCGCAACCGCACCCAGCTCTACGAGACGGCGAAGCGCCTGGGGATCGCCGGCCGCTCGAAGATGGGCAAGTGGGATCTGATCCACGCGATCCGGCGGGCGCGCTGGGAGGGCGGCGGCGGCGCCGGGCCGAGTCGGCGCCGCCGTATCGCTCTGGCTAGGAGCAGGTGGACGAGGACGAGGGGCGGTTCCCGAACGTGACCGAGAGCGTCTTGCTCGAGCCGTCCCGAGTGACTGTCATCGTCACCTTGTCGTTGGGCTTGTAGGAGTTGACGGCCGCGGTCAGGTCGTCGGCGCTCGTGATCTGCGTCGAGCCGACCGCGGTGATGACGTCGCCGGCCTTCATCCCCGCGTTGTCCGCAGGCGAGCCGGAGACGACGCAGCTCACCTGCGCACCGCCGTCGTTCGCGGCGTCCCCGACCTGGATGCCGAGGTAGGCGTGCTGCACCTTGCCGCCGCCGATGAGCGTGTCGGCGACGCTCTTGACCGTGTTGATCGGCGTCGCGAATCCGACGCCCTCGCTGCCGTTCGACTCGCTGTCGATCTGAACGTTGACGCCGATGACGGCGCCGCTCGCGTTCAGCAACGGGCCGCCGGAGTTCCCGTGGTTGATCGGCGCGTCGGTCTGGATGGCGCCCGAGATCGAGTAGTTGTTCGGGGCCGTGATCGTCCGGCCGATCGCGCTGATGATCCCGGCCGTCATCGTCTCCGTCAGCCCGAACGGGCTGCCGATCGCCACGGCCTCGTCACCCGGCTGAACCGAGGACGAGTTGCCGATCTCGAGCGGATGCAGGTCCGAGGTCGGCACGTTCACCTTGATGACTGCCGTGTCCGTGGAGTTGTCGCTGCCGACGACGGTGGCGCTCACCGTCTTGCCGTCCTTGAACTTCACCTTCACGGCGGACGCGCCGGAGACGACGTGGGCAGCGGTGATGATGTCGCCCTTCGTGTCGTAGACGAAGCCCGTTCCCTCGGCCTGCGACTGCTCCTGGCCGAAGCCGAAGCCGCCGCTGGACGTCTGGGTGACGGTGATGTCGACCACGCCGGGGGTGGCCGTCTTGTAGATCTCGTTCAGGCTGGAGGTCGTCGTGGTGGCGGCCGCCGGCTGGATCGTGGTCGTCGGAGCCGTGACCGTCGCGGGGGAGGTGCTCGCGGGCGAGCCTCCGCCGGTCAGACCGGCGTACACCGCGGCGCCGATGCCGCCGCCGAGGGCGAGCGTGGCGACGAGCGGGGCGACGCGGCGGAGGATGGTCGTTCTCTTGCTCATGGCCCCATGTAACCCGAAGTGGTTAGGAATGGGGTGAGACGACTTTAAAGGAGGCGTGAACGTCCTCAAGTCCGCGGCGGGATCGGCCGATGGGTAGGGAACATGAGCTCCGATCCGGCTGTCATCGAGCGCTACGCCGCAGGCCTCGAGCAGAAGGCAGGCTCGCGCGTCACCCGCTTCACCGGCCTCGGCACGCTCATCGGGGCCGCCCTCGGGTCGACCCCGCTGATCGCCCCGCTGGTCTCGCACGTCCACAGCTGGGTGCCGCACCGCTTCGCGTATGCGGCCGTGGTGATGGGCCTCGCAGCCGGCGCGTATCTCGGTTATCTCGTCGGACAGTCCCGCGCGGTCGCGCTCCGCCTGCAGGCGAGCGTGGCCATGCATCAGGTCGAGATGGGGCGCCTCCTCTACCGAGTCGAGGCGATGCGACTTCCCCTTCCGGCGGCAGCATCCCTCCCCACACCGGCGCCGGCACCCACAAATGTACCGCAGCTGGCTGCAGTGGCACCGCCCACCCCGGCGCCGGTGGTCTCCCTTCCCGTTCCCGTTCCCCCGGCCGTGCCGCTGCCCGTCGCGTCGGTGCTGCCCGCTGCGCCGGTGGAGGTGCCGGCGCCTGCGCCGCCTCCCATCGCCTTCCCGCAGCAGCCCCAGCACGCCCCGGTCTCCCCGCCTGCGCCCGCATCGGCTCCCACTTCCGCCCCCGCCTTCGCGCCGCAGCTCACGGCGGTGCCGCCGACGTTCGAGTGGCCGCCGACGACGAACGCCGCCGGGTCCTAGACAGAATCGACGGCGGCCCGGAGCGTCGCGACGTAGTCGCGGAGCGAATCGGGGCCGCGCTCCGCTTGTTGCAAGGCGCGCGAGCCGACGACGATCCCGTCCGCCAGCTCGGCGGCCGCCCGCGCGTGCTCGGGAGTGGCGATGCCGAAGCCGGCGTAGATCGGGACGTCGACGAGGCGGCGTGCGCGCTCGACGAGGCCGGGTAGCGCGGGGGAGAGCTCGCCGCGCGCGCCGGTCGTGCCGGCGAGCGTGACGAGGTAGAGCCAGCCGTCGGTCTGCTCGCCGGCGAGCCGGATGCGTTCGTCGGTGGAGGTCGGCGCGACGAGCTGCACGCGGCGGAGGCCGGGCCGCTCGCCGGCCGGGAGGTCGGCGACGATCATGCTCGCGCCCCCGTTCGCGGCGACGTCGCCCGCGAACCGCTCCCACCCGTAGGCCTCGAGGATGGATGCGTACGTCATCGGGATCAAATCGGTGTCGGACACCAATGCATGTGTCTGCGCCAGCACGTCCAGGCATTGCCGCGTGCGCATGCCGCGCGCGAGCGCCCGCTCGGCCGCGCGTCGGATGACGGGCCCGTCGGCGAGCGGGTCGGAGAACGGGAAGCCGAGCTCGACGACGTCGGCGCCGCCCTCGACCGCCGCGCGCGCGAGCTCGGGCGTCTCCGGCTCTGCCATCAGGTAGATGACGAGCCTCTTCACCGGAGATGGGCGAGCGCTTCGGCGAGGTCCTTGTCTCCGCGCCCGGAAAGGCCGACGAGGACGAGCTCGTCTTCTTCTTTTAGTTCACGCGCGCGCGCGAGCGCGTGCGCCGGTTCGAGGGCCGGGATGATCCCCTCCGTCCGCGCGAGATCGCGGAAGGCGGCGAGCGCCTCGGCGTCCGTCGCGCCGACGTACTCCACGCGGCCGATGTCCCGAAGGTACGCATGCTCAGGCCCGACACCGGGGTAGTCGAGGCCGGCCGAGATCGAGTGCGCGTCCGCAATCTGCCCGTCCTCGTCGGCGAGCACGGACGAGCGGGCGCCGTGGAGCACGCCGACGCGCCCGGTGCCGAGCGAGGCGGCGCCGGCCGCCTCGACGCCGACGATCCGGACATCGTCCTCGAGGAAGCCGTAGAAAAGCCCGATGGCGTTCGAGCCGCCGCCGACGCAGGCCACCACCGCGTCCGGGAGGCGCCCTTCGACGGCGAGGATCTGCTCGCGCGCCTCGCCGCCGATCACCCGCTGTAGATCCCGCACGATCTCGGGATACGGCGCCGGCCCGACGCACGAGCCGATCAGATAGTGGGTCGTCTCGACGTTCGTGATCCAGTCGCGGATCGCCTCGCTCGTCGCCTCCTTCAGCGTCTTGGTCCCGAAGTCGACGGGGCGGACCTCCGCGCCGAGGAGGCCCATCCGCTCGACGTTGGGCTGCTGGCGGCGCATGTCCTCCTCGCCCATGTAGACGACGCATTCGAGGCCGAAGCGTGCACAGACGGTGGCGGTGGCGACGCCGTGCTGGCCGGCCCCGGTCTCGGCCACGATGCGGCGCTTGCCGAGCCGCCGGGCGAGCACGGCCTGGCCGAGCGCGTTGTTCAACTTGTGCGCCCCGGTGTGGAGCAGGTCCTCGCGCTTCAGGTAGATCCGCTTGCCGGGTGCGAATCGCTCTGCGAGCGTGAGCGGGGTCGGCCTCCCGGCGTAGGTCGTCAGGAGGTGGTGCAGCTCCGCGTGGAAGGCGTCGTCCTCCTTCGCGGCCTCCCAGCCCGCCGTGAGCTCGTCGAGCGCCGGAATGAGCGTCTCGGGGACGTAGCGTCCGCCGTAATCGCCGAAGTTCATCGTGCCTCCCGGACGAATGCCCTGACCTTCGCGTGATCCTTGATCCCGGGCGCGGACTCGAGTCGCGACGCCGCATCGACCGCCCACGGGTGCACGGCGTCGATGGCGGCGCGGACGTTGTCGGGGCCGAGTCCGCCGGCGAGCATGATCCGGCCCTCGGTGCGCGCGGCTTCGGGCCAGTGCTCGGCTCCCGTTTCCTGCCAGGGCCTGTCGAAGACGAGCGCGACCGACTGGTCGCCGCGGAACAGGAGCGCGTGCTTGCCGCGGACCTTGCCCTTCTCTGCCGCATAGACCTGCGTGAGATCGGCGCCGCGCTCCTCCGCCTTGCCGACGAAGACGGCGACGCTCAAGACGGTGTCGGACACCGGCAGGACCTCCGTTGCGCGGCGCGGGGAGCCCTCGGCGAAGATGAAGCCGCAGAGGTCGGCGCCTGCCTCGATCGCGGTGTCGACGTCCTCCTGCCGAGTCAGCCCGCACACCTTCACGAGCGGGCGGGACATCAGTTCCCGCAGCTTCGCGCCGGGGTCGGTCGCCTGCATGAGCGACGTGCCGACGAGCACGGCGTCTGCACCTGCGAGCTCGGCTGCCGCGCCCTGCGCCCGCGAGTGGATCGCGCTCTCGGCGATGACGACGTCGGCCTTCGCCCGGGCCACGAGCTCGAGCTGCGCCGCGCGGTCGACCTCGAAGGTGGAAAGGTCGCGTGCGCTGACGCCGACGACTCGTGCGTCGAGCCGTTCGGCGCGTCGAAGCTCTTCTTCGTCGTGGGCTTCCACGAGCGCGTCGAGGCCGATCGACTCGGCATACCGCATGAGCCGCGCCGTCGCGCCGTCGTCGAGATCGCGGAGGATGAGCAACGCGGCGTCGGCGCCCGCCTCACGCAGCTCACGCAGGTGCTCCTCCGTCGAGAAGAACCCCTTTGCGAGCAGCGGCACGTCCGTGGCAGCTCGCGCAGCCCGCAGGTCGTCGAGGCTGCCCGCGAAGCGCTCGTCGACGAGGACGGAGATCGCGCCCGCACCGTTGCGTGCGTAGGCCGGTACGACCTCCTCGACGCGTGCGTCCGGGCGGATGTCGCCCATCGACGGCGAGCGCCGCTTGAACTCTGCCACCGAAGCAAGCCCGGGGCCGCTGAGCGCATCGGCGAATCTCATGCCTGCGAGAACTCCACCAGCTCGCCGAGGCGCCCGGCCGCGGCGCCGGTGTCGATCGCCTCGCGGGCGCGGACGATGCCCTCGCGCAGGTTCTCGGCATGGCCGGCTGCTGCGATGCCGCCTGCGGCATTGAGGATGACCGCTGACCGGTGGCCGCCGTCGGCGCCCGCGAGCACCGCGCGAAGCGCCGCCGCGTTCGATGACGGGTCTCCGCCGCGCAGCTCCGACGGCTCGCAGCGCTCGACGCCGAGGTCGAGCGGATCGAGCTCGTACTCGCGCACCGTCCCGTTCTCCACCTCGCAGACGAGGTTGGGGCCGCACGGAGAGAGCTCGTCGATGCCGCCCGCGCCGTGCACGACGTATGCGCGCTCGGCGCCGAGTTGGACGAGCGCCTCCGCCAGCGTCCGCGTCAGCTCGGGTGAATAGACGCCGAGCATGAGCGCGCGCGCGCCGGCGGGGTTCGTCAGCGGGCCGAGCACGTTGAACACGGTACGCGTCGCCAGCTCACGCCGGACGGGCGCGGCATGCTTCATCGCGGGATGGTGGGCCTGCGCGAAGAGAAAGCCGAAGCCCAACTCGTCGATCGAGCGCTCGATGCGCTCCGGCGGCAGCTCCAACCGGAAGCCGAGCGCCTCGAGCACGTCGGCGGCGCCGCTCGCCGACGACGCGGCGCGGTTGCCGTGCTTCGCGATCGCCGCGCCCGCGCTCGCGGCGACGAGCGCTGCGGCCGTGGAGATGTTGTACGTGTTCGCTCCGTCGCCGCCCGTGCCGACGATGTCGACGAGATCCTTGCGCTGCGGGTTGACGCGGAGGACGTGCTCGCGCATCGCCTCCGCACACCCGGCGATCTCGTCCGCCGTCTCGCCCTTTGCGCGCAGCGCGACGAGGAAGCCGGCGATCTGCGCCGGCGTCGCCTCGCCGCGCATGATCGTGTGCATCGACTCGCACGCCTCCTGCCGGGTGAGGTCGTGCCCGTCGACCAGCCGCGCGATCGTCGACTGGATCACAGGCGTCCCTCGAGGAAGTTCCGCGCGAGCACGGGACCGTCGGGCGTCAGCACCGACTCGGGATGGAACTGCACGCCGACGATCGGCAGCTCGGAGTGGCGCACCGCCATCACTTCGCCGTCGTCCGCGTAAGCCGTGGGCTCGAGCACCCCGGGTAATCGCGTCGCCGCGAGCGAGTGGTAGCGGCCGGCGTCGAACGGCTGCGGCAGCCCGGTGAAGAGCCCCGTGCCGTCGTGCTGCACCGGGCTCGCCTTTCCGTGCAGGAGCTCACGTGCATAGCCGACCTCGCCGCCGAACACTTCGACGATCGCCTGGTGGCCGAGGCACACGCCGAGCGTCGGGGTCGTCGGTCCGAGGCGCCTCACGATCTCCTCCGACGCGCCGGCACCGGCTGGGCGACCGGGGCCGGGGGAGACGACGAGCTGCGCCGGCGCCATCCGCTCGGCTTCGTCGGCGTCGAGCTCGTCGTTGCGGAAGACCTTCACCTCGACGCCGAGCGCGCCGAAGAGGTGCGCGAGGTTGTACGTGAACGAGTCGTAGTTGTCGATCAGCAGCATCATCGTTCGCTCTCCGCCAGCTCGATCGCCGCCTCCAGAGCAGCGAGCTTGTTGAGGCACTCTTGATGCTCTTCCTCCGGCACGCTGTCGGCGACGATCCCTCCTCCGGCCTGCAGGTAACAGGTGCCGTCGCGAAAGACGAGCGTCCTGATGGCGATGCAGGTATCCATGGCGCGCTCTGCCGGGAAGACGTAGCCGACCGCGCCCGCGTAGATGCCGCGCCGGTAGCCCTCGAGCTCGGAGATGATCTGCATCGCGCGGACCTTCGGCGCGCCCGAGACGGTTCCGGCGGGGAAACACGCCCGCAGAAGCGAGAACGGCGTCTGGCCCCCGCGCAGCTCGCCGGCCACCTCCGACACGAGGTGCGTGACGTGCGAGTACCGCTCCGGCTCCATGAACCGCTCGACGTGCACCGAGCCGGGCACGCACACGCGCGAAAGATCGTTGCGACCGAGGTCGACGAGCATGACGTGCTCGGCGCGATCCTTCTCCGAGGAGAGGAGTATCTCCGCGTCGTCGTCGCTCGGTGCGATCGTCCCGGCGATCGGGTTCAGTGTCGCGCGCGAGCCTTCGCATTTCACGACTGTCTCCGGTGAGCTGCCGACGAGCGCGACGTCGCCGAGCTCGAGCAGGAAGAGGTACGGCGACGGGTTGACGCGGCGTAGCGCGCGGTAGAGCTCGAATGGCGACGCGGACGTGGGGCGGACCGCGCGCTGCGCGACGACGACCTGGAAGACGTCTCCCTCGCGGATGTGCTCCTTCGCGCGTTCGACCCGGCGGAGGTGCTCGCCTCGGTCCGGATAGCGCTGGAGCGAGCCGCGCGTTCCCGTCCCCCGCGGGAGGTCCGGCTGCGGCCCTTCGAGCACGGACGCGCTGCCGACGAGCACCTCCGCGATCCCGCGCGCGTGGTCGAAGCGCACGAGCACGTCGGGGACGAGGAAGCGGCTTTCTGGAAGATCCGGCCCTTCGCCCGGCAGCGGCACCGTGGGCTCGAGGCGTGCGACCGCGTCGTACCCGAGGTAGCCGACGACGGGCTCGCCGAGCAGCTCCGCCTCGTCGAACGTGACGAAGCGCACGCCCCGGCCGACGAACGAATAGCGTCCGAGCCGGCCGCGCTCCACCGACTCGAGGAGGAACGCACCGCGCGCCCCTTCGCGCAGGCGCAGGTACGCCCCGAGGGGGGTGACGAGGTCGGTGGCGATGACGGCGTCGGGCATGAAAAAGGCTCCTTTCGGAGCCGGTCGAGCGGAGGGGTCGTCTGCGCCTGCGTCAGCGCACGCTCCCGCCCCGCTTCGAGCGCCAGGCCCACGAGCTGCGGGATGCGGGATGCATGGACGGAAGAGTAGGCGTGGGCCGTGGCGGGCGCAACTCGCATGGGTCGCCGAAAGTCGATCCATCGTGGTTCTCGCCTGGCGTCCGAATGCTGCGATACAATTGTCAAGAAGCCGTGGCCCACCCTCGTCGCCGCAAGCGGGGGTTGGGGGAGAATTCGACCCGGTTTCCGGCGTCGGCGGCCCGGCTCTTGGACACCGGGCCGCCGTCTCGCCGCTCGGGGTTACGCTGGCCCGGATGCACAGAACGGTCATCGTCTCTGCCGTCCGTACGCCCTTCGGCCGCCTCGGCGGCGGGCTGAAGGACTGTCCCGCCACCGAGCTCGGCGCCGTTGCGGTGCGCGCAGGCCTCGAGCGCGCCCGCGTCGAGCCCAGCGAGGTCGAGTACGTGATCATGGGGCAGGTCCTGCAGGGCGGCGCCGGCCAGGCGCCTGCACGGCAAGCCGCGGTCGGGGCAGGCATCCCGATCGACGTCCCGGCGGACACGATCAACAAGGTGTGCGCGTCCTCGATCCGCGCGGTCGAGATCGCGGACTCGATGATCCGCGCGGGCGACGTCGAGGTCGTCGTCACCGGCGGGATGGAGTCGATGTCGAATGCGCCGTACATCCTTCAGCAGGCGCGTTTCGGCTACCGGCTCGGCGATGGGACATTGATCGATCTGATGACGCACGACGGGCTCACGTCGACGTTCGACCGGCGGCACATGGTCGAGCAGGCGTCGTTCGTGTCGCGCGAGCTCGGCATCTCGCGCGAGGACCAGGATCGGTGGGCGCTCCGTTCGCACGAGCGCGCGGCGGCCGCGCAGGATGCAGGCCGACTTGCGGACGAGATCGTCGCGGTCGGGGACGTTGCGGCCGACGAGAGCGTGCGGCGCGACACGACGTACGAGAAGCTTGCAGCGCTCAAGCCCGTATTCGATCCCGAAGGGACGACGACGGCGGGGAACGCACCCGGCGTGAACGACGGAGCGTCGTGTGTCGTCGTCTGCTCGGAGGAATTTGCCCGGCGGCGAGGGCTGGAGGTTCTGGCGACGGTGGTTGCACAGGGCTACGTCGCCGACGAGTTCGCGTTCCTGGCGCGGACGCCGGCGAAGGCGGCGGCGGTGGCGCTCGAGCGGGCGGGCAAGAAGGTCGGAGACGTGAAGCGGGTGGAGATCAACGAGGCCTTCGCGTCGGTTGCGACGAACTCGACCGAGATGCTCGGCGCCGACGAGGCGATCGTGAACGTGAACGGCGGTGCGGTCGCGCTCGGGCACCCGATCGGCGCGAGCGGCGGCCGGATCCTCGGGACGATGGTCCACGAGCTCCGCCGCAACGGCGGCGGCCTCGGCCTCGCGGCGATCTGCTCCGGCGGCGGGCAGGGCGACGCGCTGCTGATCGAGGTGTAGGGACCCCGCTGCACTTCCGCCCCGTATCTGGGGCATGTTCACGAAGCTGGCACTCTCATTCGCGGTTCTCGCCGCACTCGCCGCCGCTCCCGCCGCGGCGGGCGATGGACCGCTCTACGTCACGACCGGCGGCCTCGGTGTCGTCGGCGGGACGACCCGGTACATCTCGTCGGTGGACGGCAGCTCCAACGAGACCCAGCTCCTAGCGGTGTCGACGAAGGACGGGACGCTCACCGGGTCGCTGCCGCTCGTCGGGCAGTGGGGTCTGCCATCCACGCCCGCCGGCGCCGAGGGGCTCTCACGCGACGGCAAGAAGCTCGTGCTCGCCGACATGTCGTCCGGCACGGTGTCGCCGAGCCTCTTCATGGTGGTGAAGACGAAGCCGCTGCGAACGGTCGATCCGATCACGCTCAGCGGCTACTTCTCGTACGACGCGATGTCGCCGGACGGCTCGAAGCTGTACTTCATCCAGTACATGCGGACGGACGGCACCGTGAACCTCGGGCGCTACATCGTGCGCGCGTACGACCTGCGCACGAACCGGCTCCTGCCCGGCCGCATAGCCGACCGCACGCAGAGGAGCTGGGTGATGCAGGGATCCCCGGTGTCGCGCACGTGGAGCGCGGACGGGCGCTGGGTCTACACGCTGTACCAGAACCCGGGCGGGTATCCGTTCATCCACGCGCTCGACACGGTGCGCGGCGTCGCGCACTGCGTCGGGCTGCCGATGAAGAACCAGAGCGGCATCTTCAACATCGTCCTCTCGCTGCACGGGCGGACGCTCTCGGCGCACTGGCGCAGCGGCCGGCCGTTCGTCGACGTCGACACCGCGTCGTGGCGCGTGACCGCCGCGCACCCCGGCGGATTCGACTGGTGGTGGCTCGCGCTCGCGATCGCTCCCGCAGCCGCGCTCGCCGGCGGCGTCGTCCTCCATCGAACCCGCGCTGCCCGCGTCAAGCTGAGGCCGGTACCAGGTACCTAAACGAAAGCGTCACGGAAGTGTCACGAGACCGGCCGCTACCGCGGCCGGTCTCGTGCGTCGTCGACGTACCTCCGAAGCGCCGCCTGCGGGTCCTCGTGGGGCCAGTCGAAGCAGCCAAGGACAACGGAGGAATCGACGAACTCATGCTGCGGGACGTGGCCGATGGTGCCGGCATGGCTGCTCCATGGCCACTCGTCGGCGCTCTGACATAGACCTGCCTCCACTGGGTTGTTCACGACATAGGCGCACGTGTCCAGC
>Ga0187809_10000530_pt1 | contig 20081 bp, 13 predicted proteins | sample NC_wetland_sal_i_8_FD_132415 | JGI IMG/M metagenome (GOLD analysis project Ga0187809, IMG submission 132415) | Wetland sediment microbial communities from Neuse River Estuary, North Carolina, USA - ASW_4 | ecosystem: Environmental > Aquatic > Freshwater > Wetlands > Sediment | place: USA: North...
AGCCGCCCGCCGGCGATCGCGTCGATGAAGCCACGCGCCTCCACGCGGGCGACGCGCCAGTAGGTAGGGTTCTCCACCGCTACCGCGCTGGCCAGTTCGGCGCGGCGCCTGTCGTCCAGGGTCAGTCCGGCGAAGGACAGCAGCGCGGCCACCAGCCGGTCGGGCATGACCAGCGCCTTCTCGTAGCTCAGCAGCAGCACCGGGCACTGCGCGCGCCGGGCGAAGTCGGTTGCCGCGCGCAGGTCCTCCGCCGCGGCGTGCAGCGCCTCCAACGTGAAGGAACGGTTGGAGATGATGTTGCGCTGGGCGATGGCGACCGGGTCGCGGAAGGTCAGGATCAGGCTGGGGGCGCGGAACAGGGTCAGCTCGTCCGGGTGCAGCCGCTGGAACAGGTTGGGGCGCTTGAAGGCCCAGACCGCGTGGGCGGTGTCGCGCTGTTGGATCAGCGCGCGCACGGCGGCGCGGTCCGGCTGTTCCAGCGCCTGAGCGATCTCGGTATCCTCGAACACCACGCCGTCGGCGGTGCGGCCCAGGGGGATGCCGGCCATCTGCAGCAGCCGCGCGACCAGCGAGGTGCCGCTGCGCGCCACGCCGGATACCAGCAGCGTGCGCGGCCCGGTCTGCGGGCCGGCCGGGTTCAGCAGGATCAGCCCGTCATTCGCCAGCGCCTGGCGTGCCTGTGCGTCGTCCATGGGTCTACTTGCCCTGCTTGAACAGCGTCGCCTGCTGCTTCAGGATATCCATGTAGCGCCAGCCGAATTCGCGTGACGGCTCGATGTCTTTGCTGTCGCCAGGGCTGATCTGTTCGCTGATCCACCATTCGTTGAAGGTGCCGCCCAGCACGAAGCGCGGCCCGACTCGGCGGGCGTCTTCCCATTGACGGATGTAGGTCCGGCCACCGTCCCGGCCGGGGCTGCCCTTGCCGCGCCACGCAGCCACCACGGTCATGTTCTCCGGATGTCCATCGAACACCGGATAGCTCGGCTGTCCGCGATCTTCCCAGGACCAGTAGCCGTATTTGCTGACTCGGCCCGGACCCAACAGCGTGCGCTGCTGCGTCACGAAGCCGGTGACGAAGCGCACGGTGAAGCGGTCGTCGCGCCAGGGCGGCAGGCCGTTCGGCCAGGGCGATGGCGTGCCGACATAGACCAGCAGCAGCGGCTTGCCGAGGTAGCGCTGCAACAGTCGCGCGCGCACGGCATCCGCGACGAACAGCGCGTGCACCTCGTTGGCCTTGGCGGTCAGCTGACCGTTGCGCAGCGCCGCCTTGTCACCAGGCGCGCCGATCATCAGCACCACCCGCGGCGCCGCGGGCAAGGCGCCCCAGGTCTGGAACAGCGTCTCCGTCGCGGTTTCGATGAAGCGCTGGCTGGCCGGGCCGCCGGGGCGCCTGACGTCCATGCCCAGGTCGTTGGACCAGTCGACCACCACGAAATCCACGCCGGCGCCGGACAGCCATCCCGCGTGCCGGGTCAGGATCGCCGTGTCGTCCGAGCGATAGAAGCCGAGTTCCGGCTCGCCCCACGGCTTGTGCGGTCCGGCTGCCTTCTGCCACTGCTGGTTCCGGTGCCACAGCGAATACGCAATCCCGACGCGACGCTCGCTTGCGGGACACGGGGTGACGGTGGCGCCTCTGGCCGGGCTCGCCGTCAGCAGCATGGCCAGCGGCAGCGATGCCGCCGTCCGAACCAGGTCCCGGCGCGTGGCGGTGTACTCAGGCATTGGCGTAAGCGGCCAGAGGCGCGACGATGCACGGACTGCCGGTCAGCTCCTGCCGCTCCGGCATCACGAACAGGCGGAACACCGGGCTTCTGCCGCGGGTCAGCAGCGCGCGCGGGATCTCGATCAGAAAGCCGCAATGCGGTTCCCCTTGCAGCGCCGTGGCCACGTCGCCGCGGACCATGTCGGCGATCACCTGCATCACGACGCGTCTCTCATGCGTCAGCGCGACGGTGCAGCGGCCGAGCAGCCGCGGCCCTTCCGGGGTGATGACCGTGCGCAGCGCCCAACCCTGCACCCAGCCACGGCGGAAGCTGTCGATGTGACTGTAGATGGCGGCCGGTTGCGCGGGCTTTATCGGGGCAGCGAGCGGCAGCGCCAGGCGAGCCTGGCCGCCGGCCAGCATGCGCAGCCCGCCGCCGCGCCGGTCTGTGACGGTCAGAACATGCGGACCGGCCGAACCGGTCTCCGGCCTGAAATCGAAACCGACGCGCTCGGAGGGATGGCCGGCGGCGCGCACGTCCGGCCGCGCCGCGTCGCACGCTCCCTCCCAAGCCTGCGCACCATCGATCAGGAAGCGCAGTTGCAGCGGCGTGTGTGGGTTGTCCGGGTCAAGCGCCCAGCCACGCACGCGGGTCCTGTTGGCTTCATCGATCACCAGGTGCGGTGGCGCAACCGCTTGTGCGGAAGCGGGCGGTGGCAGGCGGAAGGTGTTGAAGGGCGCATCCAGGCCGATCGCCGCGAAGCGTGCCGCGAGTTCGGGGAACACGACCGTCCCCTCGATGTCACGGAACTGGCCGTAGTAGGCTTCGGCGCCACCGACGATGTACTCCACCATGTGCCAACCGAGGCCACGGAAGCCACGCAGCCGCTCGTGGTCCTCGATCTCCGCGTCGGACAGTTCCACGCGCAGCTTCTGCTTGGCGAAGGCCACCACTTCGTCATAGGGCCGGTAGTGGAAATGCGCATAGACCAGGCCGCACGGCAGGTACGGCGAGTCGCCGCCGACCGCCACGCCGGTGTGGTAGCCATGGTCCATGTGCAGGAAGACCCCACGCGGATACACGGTCTTCGAGTATTCCGCTGGCCTGAACCGGTCTGGCACGCCCGCCAGGTTCGCCAGGTTCAGCGTGACATGCAGGATGCGGCGCTCGCCGCGCAGCCTGTCGAGATAGGCGTGGATCAAAGCAGGATCGGCGGTGTAGCCCTGGCCGGTGCGCAGCACCAGGAACTCGTCGCAATCGAGCGGGAGGTAGAAGTCGTAGTCCGTCTCGCGCTCCAACCGCTTGATCAGGTCGCCCAGGATGGTGCCCTTGCGGTGGAAGTCCTCGATCGTGGACAGGCCACGCTCCACATGCACGCCGAGGGCTTCGAAGCGCCGCAGATCCGTTTGCACCTGCGGGTCGGTGCTGCCGTTGTCGAACACATACAGGTTCTCCGCGCCGAACAGCGCGGCGTGATAGGCGAGGAACCGGGGAGTCAGCTCCCGCTCGTTCTTCAGCATCACCATGCAAGCGACCCGCGCCATCAGTGCTGCCTCCCCAGCGTCCGGCGGCGAAGACGCATCCCCCTCGTCATGGCTGGCCCACCGTCCGGCCCGAACGTCCGACCGAGGACAGCCTCCGGCTCGTCATCCACGACGTTCCTCGGCGATACGCAGTTAGGTGCCCGATGGCATTCCTGTACAGCGGTCACTCGATACCATTTGGAATCCTGGCCGCGCCCGACGCGGCCATCCACCCCGGACCGGTCGCGTCGCAACGGAGCAGCGGGCGCCCGATCATCTCGGGCGGATGGTCGGGTTGAGCACGGCCATGACTCGGGGATGGACGCCCCGGTCGCCCAGCCCAACAGCGTGCGTCCAGCATTACGCAAGGTCGGAGAACAGGCCACGGTCACGCGAGAAGTGCGGGTTATAAAACGGGTCGGCCGGCAGGATGTCGTGCCAACGCTCCAGCATCACGTGGTTCTCGTAGAAGAAGCGCTGCGCCTTGCCGGGTGAGATGTCGTCGCCGCGGCTCAGCGACTCGTGGTGTTCGGCAACCAGGTCCGGCGTCCAGATCACCCGCCCACCCTGCCGGCCGATGCGCAGGCACAGATCGACGTCATTGAACGCCACCATCAAATGCTGCTCGTCGAACCCGCCGACGTCCATGAACGCGTCCGCTCGGCACAGCATGCACGCCGCGGTGACCGCGGAGTACCGTTGCGCACAGCGCGCCCGATACAGGTAGCCGGGATGATCCGCGGGAATGCCGCGGAACGCGTGGTCGGCGATGCCTCCTACCCCCAGCACCACGCCGGCATGCTGCACAGTGCCGTTCGGATAGATCAGCTTCGCTCCGACCACTGCGACCTTGGGATCGGCCAGCGCCTCGCCCATCAGCACCTGCAGCCAGTCCGGCTGCTCCAGGAACACGTCATTGTTGAGGAACACGTAGTACTCAGCCGGATGCGCCCGCGCGGCATCATTGTTGAGCCGGGAGAAATTGAACGGCTCGTCCACCCGCCGGACAATGACGTGCGGATCGCTTGTCGCCGTCCGGCAGAATTCCTCCGCTTCCGGCGTCACTGAGCCGTTGTCCACCAGCACCACGCGCCAGTCCGGCCAGTGCGTGCTGGCCAGCAGCGCCTCAAGGCACCGCCGTGTCGTAGCGATCTGGTCCTTGAACGGTACAATGATCGTCACATTCGGCTGCCGGGTCAGACCCCAGTCCACCCGATAGGTGGTGCTGTTGCCGACCGGCTGCACCTGGCAGGACGCGAAGCCGCGCCGGTTCAGGTGATCGGCCACCGCGCGCCGTCCGGCCTCGATCGCATAGGGCTTTGCCTCGCCGGAACTGGCCGTGGACGTCGCGCTCTTCCGCCAGTGATACAGGATTTCCGGCAGGTGACGGATCTGCTCGGGTGCGCATTTCTCAGCCAGGCGCAGCAGCAGATCGTGATCCTGCGCACCGTCGTACTCCTTGCGCATCAGGCCGACCCGCTTCAGCAGCGTCCACTCGATCAGCAGCGGGTGGCAGATATAGTTGACGCCAAGCAGCAGCCGGTAATTCCAGTCCGGCTTCAGGTTGGGCTCGCTCAGCTCGCCGAATTCGTCGATCTTGTCCTCGTCGGCATAGACCACCCGGGCGCCGGTCCGCCGCACCTCGCGCACCAGCGCTTCCAGCGCCACCTCGACCAGCAGGTCGTCATGGTCCATCAGCAGCACGTAATGCCCCGTCGCCCTGCGCAACGCCGCATTGGTGGCCGAGCTGATGCCTCGGTTTTTTGCGTTGAACACGCAGGTGATGCGCTCGTCCGCCGCGGCATAGGTTTTCAGACACGCGGTCAGCGCCCGCTGCCGGCTACCGTCATCGGCGACGATCAGCTCCCAGTTGGCATAGCTCTGTGCCCGCACCGATTCGATCGCCGCCGTCAGCTGCGCCAGGTTCGTGCGGTAGGCCGGCATGACGATGGACACGAGCGGCGCGTCGTCCGGCAACGGCTCCATCGCCGCCATGCGAGCGCGCAGCCGTGCCAGGTAGCGGCGAGCCCAGCCGTCATAATTGAGCACGCTGGCATCCGCGGGTAGCAGGTCGCGCATCTGCCGCTGCAGCTTGAACGCCGTGGCGCAGAGTTCGCCGACCGTGTCGTTAAGCGCCCGCAACTCGTCGCCGTTCTCACTGCGACGGTGCTTCACCGGCAGCGGGCACCCGGCAAGTTCCTCGCCTTCAGGCAGCGCCTTGAAGACGAACTCGAACTCCATGCCGTTGCGGCATTGCGGCGGCAGCTTGAATTCGAAGCCGACGCACGGGTCGCAGCGGTACTCGCGCGCCACGTCCATGCGTGGCTGGCTGGCGGCGATCTCGCCCACCGGAATGCCGTTGCACAGCACCTGCACCCGCACGTTGCCCTCGGACGCACCGGTGACGAGGTGCTTGCGCACCACCCAGCCCTTGATCCGGTCACCATGCAACCCGTCCACCACCCCCTCGATGGCGGTAACCGGCTCCGCGGTAAACTCCAGCTTCGGCCTTGTACCGCCCTCGCCATCGTGGAACGACAAAGGTGTGCCGTCCTCGAACAGGATCGACAACGAATGCGTGCTGCCATCCAGAAAACGTGCCGGCAGCATATAGGCAAATCCGCCGGACGTGGCTGGCAGGCCGAGATCGCGCAGGCTGTCGCGTGCCTGCTCGCAGCCAACACCGCCCGCGGCCTGCCCATCGACGAACATGCGCAGCCGCACCGGATCGCGCGGCGACGTGCGACGCACGGCCCAGCCGGTAATCAGCGGCCCGGAGAACGGGTCCGCCAGACCGACGAACTCCGAACCACCGCTTGTCGGCAATGTCGGCGCGGATCGGGCGGTGCTGGGCGCGCTGTCTGGCTGCGGCCCCGTTGCCGCGAAGCGGAACCGCAGGTTGGATCGGGTAACGCCGCCGCTGGTGGGGAACTCGATCGGCGTTCCGTCATCCAGCACCAGCGCCAGTACGTGCGACAGCCCGTCCTGGTAGCTCCAGGGAATCTCGTAGCGAAAGCCGCGTGCATGCGCCGGAGCGTCAGCCGGCAGCCCGTCGGCCGAGGCAACGACAGCCTGCCCAGCCGACTCGCCATCGACGAAGGCATTGATCTGCGCTCTGCTCCTTCCCTGGTCGGGTGCGACAAACCATCCAGTTACCGTATGCGTTTCGACCGCGTCCGCTCGGCCGAAACAGGCGATCGCGGTGGGTGGGAGAGCGACGACACCCAGATCCATTACTGCCCCGCCGCTTTGGTCATCCCGCGCATTGCCAGCATCAGGTGAAGCTGGTCTTACTCAGGCCGGTAACATTGGCGAACGTGATCTTGGTATCGTCGGTCAGGGTAATGGTGACTCCGGTGGCACCGACCTGCGCGTGCTGCAACGCGTAGTTCACCTCGTTACGGCCGTAGCCGGTCAATTGCACCTTGTCGCCATCCAGACTTGAGAAGTCCACGATCGTGACATGAGCCATGTCACCCTTGATGAACCGGAACACGTCGCTTCCCGCGCCGCCCTGCATGGTGGCGGAGCCGGTGCCCGCGGTGAGCGTGTCATTGCCGAAGCCGCCCGCAAGCAGATCTTTGCCGGAGCCGGCGTAAAGCTTGTTGTTGCCGGTCGATAGCGTAGCATCCAGGGTTTCGTTGCCGACGCCGGCGATGATCTTCGTCCGGTCGTCGCCGGTCGCATACAACTGGTCGCCATTGCCGCCGCCGACGATGGTGGTCGGGCCATCGCCACCATAGATCAGGTTGTTCCCGGCGGTGCCGCCGCGGAAATACCCCCCGGCGGTGGCAAAGACCGTTTCGCTGCCCATGCCGCCGAGCACGGTCGCTGCCTGGTCGCCGCCGATGAAGGTGATGTTGGCCTTGAGGCCCTGGACCTGAACGCGGCCATCGCCACTGGCGGCGATGGTATCGGAGCCCGTGACCGCCTCGATGCGATCGTTGCCGGTTGCATTGACAAAATTGTTGCCGCCGCCCAGCAGAATCGCGTTGTGTCCCTTGCCGGCAGAAATGGTATTCGTTCCGCCGTAAATGAAGATCCGGTCGCTTCCGGTTCCCGTGTTGATGTCCCACGGACCGCTGCCGGTCTGGACGATTGTGTTGTTACCAGCCCCAGTCACAATGATGCCGGAGCCACCATTGGTGAAGAAGGTCAGATTGCCGGAGCCCGACAACACGGTCTCGTCCGGTGCGCCGCCGCCGAACAGCAGCGACGAATGCGCGGTATCGACCACCGCGGTGGCCGACTTCGGCAGGAACAGCGGCCCGTTCGCCTTGATGATGACTTCCTCATCGGTCCCCGGCGGCACGGGAGGCAAGGGGAGCCCCGTATAATCGACGGCTTTAAGACTGCCGTTTTTCACCTCGGTTGAGAGTTGGTCCGCCAGGACCTGCGCCAGCACTGCGTTCGGCCCTGGCGGAAAGGGGAGCGTGATTGTCTCCCCGGCACCACCCGTCAGTGTCACACCCGGCATTGCGGATTCTCCCCGTGCTTCCTGCGTCCAACTCGGAATGGATGTTTAATACTTGGACTCTACGCGAGTACGCAAGCGAATATGTGCGATACGTCACCATATATTTCGTTAATAGTTCACTAAATCCGGCTACTTCACGTATTCGTACACTGACATTCCGATGATGTGCTGTACACAGAGCCCGTAACGATGATGCGGGGCTTGCGGCCGGTTGACGCTCTGGCGACCGGCCTAATCACGAAACAGACCAGCCGGCGCCGCGGTGTGCCTGGTAAATGCCACCAATCGGCGGCTTGGAAGTCCATCGCGTTAAATTTACCGTTCTGCCGATCGTGCTGCGGCGCGTTGGTCCCGGTGTTCGTGCTGGAGCTGTCCGCCGCCCCGTGGGCTGGGCAGCAATTCTAAAAGAAAATCCCCCTTGGGCAGAGCTTCGCCAGCAGCGCGATGGTCGCTTTCATGGATGGCGGGTCGGCAATCCGGTGGGCAACTCATTTCGGCCAGCGGAGAGGGTCAGGGTAAGGTGGGGAACCCTCCGCGCTGCCGATTTGCCCCGGAACAGGCGTCCTGCCCGTAGTTGTTCGTCAGGCTTCTGGCTTTTGGTGTTGGCATGGGCGCCCCCACCTCGGACTGTCCCTCTGCGCCCCAGGGGGACGGAGAGGGAACCTGCGCGCGTCAATTGGTCAATTCGCCAAAATGAGAGCTACTGGGGTGGCGCTGCAGATGTCGCGCCGACACCGGGGCGGCGGCCGATCCCAGCACAGCCCGATCCCTCGACAGCCTGGGCACGCTGATCGGCTCGGACCTCAGCAACCTTCGGCGCGATCCAGGGCCGGCCGTGCCGGTCGCCTCGACCCGCGGGGCCGGAACGTTCGACGCGATTTTATCGGTCAACCGCATGGCGGTGCTGCGCGCCAGCCTGGGGACGCCGCCACGCCCGATCTTCACACTTCCGTGTCCCCAACCGGACCGATCACGGGTGTATGTGCGTCCCCGACGGCCCGGATCGGGTCCGCGCGCCGCGCCAGCTCATGAGAGCGCGCCGCAGCAGAGCGCCGCTCTCCCACCGGACCCGGACAAGTGCCCGCGGCCTTCGGCAGCCGCAGCCACGGCCAATCCACCATAAGCCGAATGGAGGTAGAACAATGTCCGTCGTCACCTCGGAAGATCTGCTCAGGCTCTATGATGAGGCGCCGCTCAACGCGCGTTACTGGCGCACCTTCGCCATCATGTGCGGCGTCTTCGTGCTGGACTTCTTCGACTTCTTCCTGATTGCGTTCGTCATGTCGCAGATCGGCCCGGAATGGAAGCTGACCTATGGCCAGGGCGCGGTGATCCTGTACGGCGCCGGCATCGGCGCCATCGCCGGCGCGGTGACCTGGGGCGGGCTGGGCGACCTGTTCGGCCGCCGGCTGCAGACAGTCACCGGCACGCTGATCTGCGGCATCTCCGCCGGCTGCATCGGGCTGCTGCCCACCGGCGCGTGGATTCTTCTGGCCGTGCTGCGATTCTTCGTCGGCTTCGGCCTCGCCGCCGGTGTCACCCCGGCCCTCACCATCGTCGTCGAGCAGACGCCGACCCGCTGGCGCACCGGCATGACCAGCTTCTACGTGGTGTTCGCCAGCGCCGGCACGCTGCTGGCATCCTTCACCTCCGCCATCCTGCTGCACGCCTTCGGCTGGCGTGGCGTCGCGATGACCGGGTTCGTGGCGATCGTGGTCGGCCTGCTGGTCCTGGGCTTCGTACCGGAATCGGTGCGCTGGCTCGCCTGCAAGGGCCGCTTCGCCGAGGCGCGTGAGGAGGTGGCCCGCCAGCTCGGCATTCCGCGCGAGCAGGTGCCGCTGCCGACCGTCATGCCCAGGACGCCGCCGCGCGCCAGCCTGGCGGAGCTGTACCAGAAGCCGGCCCTGTTCTGGCAGACCGTGCTGATCTGGGGCGGTTCGGCCAGCGCGGTCTACGGCTACTACCTGTGGGGACCGACCATCGTCGCCCTGGCGCTGAAGGTCAGCCCCGCACAGGCCGCCGCCTATTTCATCTATGTCGCCGCGTCCGGCGTCGTCGGCAAGATCATCGTCTCGTTGATCGCTCCGGCCATCGGGCGCCGTCGCCTCGGCATCGCGTTCGGCTTCGTCTCAACGATCTGCCTGGTGCTGGCCGGCTACTACAACGGCAAGCTGGTCGGCGGCTTCCCGCTGTTCATCCTGCTGACGGCGATCGCCGCGTTCTTCGCCGAGGGTGGCTTTGCCAATCTCGCACCCTATACCGTGGAGCAATACGGCGTCCGCCTCGGCGCCAGGTCGTCCGGCCTCGGCCAGGCCGCCAATGGCGTCGGCAAGATCGTCGGGCCGCTGGCGCTCGCCGTCCTCGCCGGCAGCAGCAATATCATCGCGCCCAAGGCGACGGCCGAGGCGGTGTTCCCCGCCTTCGCCCTGCTCGCCGGGGTCATGCTGCTGGTCGCCCTCGCCTTCCTGTTCCTCGGTGTGGAGACGCATGGGGTTCCGATCGCCCAGGGCGACGAGGATGCGGTGCAGACGACGCCGGGCTTCGGCACGGCGGCGAGCCAGCTGTGAGTGCGGCTGGCACATAGCTTCCAGGGTGGGCAGCCGCGCGGGATGCGGCTGCCTGTTCCGGCTGGAGCACGCAGCGTGCGGTCCGGGCGCTGCCACGGTTGTCCGGACGCCGCGCGCAAACGATCGGGGCCGGTCGATCGCGTTCGGATCGCCGGCCCCTTGTCGCGCGCATCACCAGTATCCGGTGGAACTACCATCCCGTCGCCGTTCTACCGGCCCGATCAGCGCGCATCCCGCCACGGCGATCGCCAGGGCACAGATTGCGAGCAGGGCAACAGAAAGCATCGCAGCCTCCCGGCCGGCAGCAACAGTTAGCGTCAGTTAAGGCCTAGCCGTTGCCGCCATCCGCAACGTTGTACTGGCTGCCGTAGTGGGTGGCAGCGGCGTGAGACGGAACCGCGATGGCCATGCTGCCGAGCGCGATACCCAGAGCCGCCAGCGCGGCAAAAACGATCTTCTTCATGACATCCTCCAGAGTGGGTTGTTGCCAGGTTCGCCGAGCGGTTACAGGCGCCTGACAAACGGAAGAATGGCATGCACAAACACTGAAGGCTCTGAAGTGCTTCACACCTCGTTGACTGGCCCGGTGCCTGCGATGACGCCGGTTTCCTCGTGGTTTTGCGGCAGCAGTGCCTCCAGTGCTGGCCGGTTCGTCACGGTCAGCATGGCGGTTTTGGTATTGTATGAAACGGTCCCATCCGTGCGCCATACATTCAGGATGGTGATGATGCTGCGGTTGGTGACGCCCAGCAGGTCCGCCAGGTCGCCTTGGCGAAAGCGCCGCACCAGACGCAGTCCGTTGCGGTCGGCCCGTCCTGCAACGTCTGCCAGGTACAGGATCTGCCGCGCCAGCCGCACCTCCAGGCTTTCGAACGTCGCATCCTGGAACAGTTCGAAGGTGCGTCGCAGCCGCCGCGCCAGGACCCGGCAGAGCGCTTCGCCAAGCGCCGGGCTGTTTACCAGGGTTTCGCGAAATGCCGCAGCGCCGATGCGCAGCAGGCGTACGCGCCCTTCGACGACGGCCGAGGCGGTTCGCGACTTGCTTTCGATTACGCCGACTTCACCGAACACGTCGCCGGCCTGGAAGACCTCCACCATCAAGGCCTTGCTCTGCCGGTCCACCGCGCCGATGCGAACGCAGCCGTCGCCGCCGACGATCGCATAGACCGCATCAGGCAAATCGCCCTGGCAGAAAATCTCCGTCGGCGCGGCGAGGTCGATGGTGCTTGCCGCGCGCGACAGGCGGGCAAGATCGGCGGCGCCGAGTTCACGGAACAGCGGCACCGACTTCAATGACAGAACATCGCCGGGCTCTGGCACTTCCCTCGTGTTTCCCAGGGCCGCCGGAGCGCGCTGCTACGGCAGGCCGAATCCGCCATATTTCACCCGGAGACTGGTATCGCTCAGCTTCTCCGGCATCGCTATGAGCGCCGTCCGGGGCGGGTTCGGCAAGACATCGAACATGCGAATGAGACGTTCGCCCAGCAGCACCTGCTGCGCACCGCCGAACAGCGCGTAAATATCCACCACGTCGGCCGCGATGGCGACACAGTCATGGAACTCGGATTGGCCGAAATCGGGAAAGTTGTACCGCATCGTCTTGCCCAGCACGCGTGGCCGTTCCAGGATCCATTCGGCCGTCGCGCCTTCTATTTCCGGAACGACGGTATGGCCATCCGGCATTTCGACGCTCGGCGCCGTTGCCAGCACCGCCATCGCGTGGAGTGACGTGAGGTTGACGATCACCATCACCACGCTCCGAGTGTCGATTGCAGTGATGACGCACAGCACCTCGTCGCCTGGGTGAACCTCCAGGCCAAGCGGCAAGGGCCTGGTATGCGGATCGTTGCTCTCCCACCACTGCGTCCACGCCTCGGCGACTGTCGTGCCGTCGGATATCAGTTCCGATTGCGTGCCGATCTGGGGCAGCGAGGAGTCGACGTATCGCCGCTGGCCGTCCAGTCCAATCCAGTTCGAGCAGATATACGGGATGTCCAGCGGCCCCTGGAACAATCCGGGCGGTTTCTGCAGGTTCCCGGGGATGCACCAGCTTCCCCAGATCTGCACGAAATGCCGGCTGCTGTTGGCGGTGATATATGCACCGGACCAGTTCGAGCTGGATTCATAGCGACTTGCCGCAGCGGCCAATTCCGTCTTCTGCCGGCTCATTGGACGGTAGCGTGCTGCCCTTATCCTTTTCTCATCGTATACATAGCGCACGAGGGTAAGTCGCCGGGCAAATGCCTTGTCCCATATCCGACGCAGAAGCGGCTGTGACGCGGCGTTCGGCCGGGGCGGAAGCCCATACAGCCGCAGCTCACTCTGGGGCACGGAAGAGAAATCGACTGCATCGGGGGGAACGGGAAACGGGGTGAGCCGGCGCCGCAGATCGTCCGGACTCTCGCGCCCGGCAGGGTCGGATTCCGCGCCTTGTGCCAGCCTCATTGCCACTCCGCTCTCGCTTCTCTCAACGACCGTTGGAACAGGCTGGTCGGCTGGTCGGTATCGACGCCCAGGCCGGGCAGCATCTCGCTGACCGTTGTCGCGATCGCAATGCCTGCCTCCGTATCGCTGCGATAATGCAGGCCGGCGATCTCGCGGTTGCGGGCGATGACGTCCGCCAGGGTCCAGAGATCGTCAAACATCGTCGCTCCCTGCGGCAGCCCTTGCAGCACCTTCTGCATGATCAGCGCCAAAAGATGCGATTGCGTCGAGTGCCCGCTGGGAAACGACGCATGCCCAGGCACCTCGATCGGCGGCAGCAGCGCCGGACACAACTGCGATGGGCGAGGACGCTGGTACGCCCCCTTGAAATACATCGCGACCGACGTGCCGATCAGGCTCGTCATGGCCAGAACCCGGGTGGTCTTCGGATAGGCCGCAGGGCGGGCGGTCATGAGATTGAGAAAGTAGCTGATGAATTCATCCGACTGAGACAGTACCTCTCCCAGGGCATCTGCCCGCTCCTCGGCAGCGGCGGTGACAAGCCAATTGATCTCGTCCTGCACCTGGGCGGATCCGTTCAGCACCTGCCAGTTGGCATCGCTCGCAGGCCAGGGAATCCAGTTGGGCCAGTTCACGTGGTTGTGCGGGTCAATTGTGTCGAGCGGTGTCGCCACAACGAACTCGTTCAGCACCAACCAGGCGTACCACTCCGACGACCAGTTGCGGTCCGGAAATCGCGACATGTTGATGATGGGCAGGGCGCCGATCATCTTGCCCGGGTTAGCGGTGAGCGGCGCCTGGTCCGGCTCCGTGACAAAGGGGAGGTTCACTCGGTCGGCGAAGAACCAGCCTTGGCTCATGCTGGTGCTGTTGCCGGCGCCGCCTGCATTGGCCGAATTGCCGTCGTTGCCATCATTGCCGTCGAAACTCGCAGGCATTTCCCCCTCCGATGACTGGCCCGCTCGGGCGCGACGAGTTCACTCGTCTTATTCAGGCATCCCGGCTTCGCGCAGCCGCTCAATAAACCGGTCACGCACTGCATCCCGCAGCGGCGTGCGCGCACGAAACGCCGACAGACGAAAGTTCGGCGCAAGCTGCATGTGATGTTGAACCAGTTCGGAAGCCTCACCAGCCTTGCCAACAGCAATGAGAGCGGCAATCAAACAACGTAGGTTGGAAAGGTTCGAGCCAGCATGAGCTGCTGACATCCTTCCCCAACCTATCGCATCGTCGAAACGCTCGGCGAGATAATAGGCTTGTGAGAGATAGTGTTCAAGCCAAAAACTCTCGACGCCCATTGGTGATAAGCGAATCGCGTGCTCCGCTCTGGTCACCGCCGTTTGCACATCACCCAGATAGCCTCGCGTGAGACTGCTGTATGCCCAGCCCCAGGCACAGCTCGGCCCGGTCGCGATTGCCCGCTCCAGATAGTCCTGCGCGGCAACATAGTCCTTCAGCAGATACGATTGCATATGGCCGTAAATCGCCAGTCCCAATGCATCATTCCGGTCGCGCTCGATCGCCATCCGCGCGGCGCACGCCGCCCGGGTACGGTCCGCCTTCTCGTCGGATGACCAGCCTTGGCCGATCCACCTCGTGTACAGCGAGGCGAGATAGGAGTGAGCGGTTGCATAGTCAGGATCATGTGCAATTGCCTCTAGCAGCAGATCGCGCGCCCGCTCAACCGACTGACGATCCATGCGATAGAAGCGGTCCAGCGCCCGCAGCGTCATATCATAGGCAGTCATGCTCTCGGGATGCTTCCGCAGAGCGCGGTCAAGTTCCCGCTCCCGCAGGCGTGGGGCAATGGACGCCGCGACCCGCAGCGCGATCCGGTCCTGCAGTTCGAACAGATCGCCAAGTTCCCCGTCGAACCGGTCGGCCCAGATAACGCTGGCTGCCTGTGTTTCGCTAAGCTCGACAGCGATCCGCAGCGCGTTTCGGGAACGGAGCACGCTACCATGCACTACATAGCGAACGTCCAGTTCCTGGCCGACGCGGCGCACATCCAACGGCATGCGCGCGAACCCTAGCGTCGCGCTGCGCGAGACGACGAGCAAATCCTTGAGCCCGCCGAGCACGCGGATGATATCATCGACCATGCATTCAGCGAAGTACGCATTGGTCTGGTCGCGCTGCATAGTGCGGAATGGAAGCACAGCGAGTGACGGACGGTATTCGATGCCGGTGTGAGCTGCAACAAACGCAGGAAGACCAATGCGTGGTACTTCTGAAATCCCGATCCAGGTGGAGCAGGCCGCGGCGGGGATCCCGTACGCCGCGACCGGATCTCGAATGTTCTTGAGCCTTCGTTCGCCAATCGGCTCGTACGCGGCGGCAACCGTGCGCCGCACCTGTTCGAACACGGTGGCGGACAGGCAGATGCCGCCCGGTTCGGCGATCCCTTCCAAGCGAGCCGCCACATTCACCACGGTTCCACCGGTGCGTTCACCCTGCAGGACGATCTCACCGGAGTTGAGCCCAATGCGGAACAGAATTCTGTCTTCCGGTGGCACCTTTGCGTTGCGCCGCGACACATCCGCCTGAATGCGCAGGGCACATTTCAGCGCTTCCACCGCGCTGGGGAACTCCGCCATTATTCCATCGCCGGCGAAGGAAAAAACCCGACCGCGCCACTTCTCTATCTCGCGAATCATGCGGTCAAGTTCATCGCCGACGCGTGCATGGGTGTCTTCCTCGGCACGGCCCATCAGCGCGCTGTAGCCCAGGATGTCTGCTCCGAGGATGGCTGCGAGCCGCCGCTCGATCTTGCGGCGGCCAACACTCCGCACGACGAGTTCTGGCCTGAAATCTCCTTGCACCACCTTCGTCACTGCTGCCTGCATGCCGTTCGGTTGCGAACCGCCAAGCGGAGGCACCGCCAAAATGCGCGGCAACGGCACCATCCGTTGAGATCTTCGCACCAGCACCATAGGTTACATTCACGAAGCAGGCAAAGAAGCAACTGCGCATGATGGGCGCGTTGCAAATGTATCATCAGCATTTTTCCTTTGTCCCGAATGTGAGTTTGGCCACAGCGTGACGACCTGTGTGTGGATTAGGCGAGCTGTTTTGTGGAAAATGAGATGCACGATTCAATAGCTGCGGCTGGTTCCATAAGCAGTATTGTCACGCCGCAATTTGTGTCGATGTGGTGGAAGCGGATTTCAGCGCTATGTGACCGAAGCTGCTGCGCGACCGGCCAGCAGATCGGCAACCGCGTCCGCTGCACTGCGTACGGAGAAGTGGCGCGAGCCGGCGTTGTGGGTCCTGTCCAGGAGAATGCTGCAATGACGTTGAGCACGGGAACACCTGATCCGCGCGAAGGGTTCGCGATGCGGTTGGCGGCCTTCGCAATGGGCACGGGACTCGCCGCACTGTGGCTCTGCCGCGCGCTGTTTCCGCTGCTGGCCCTGCTGGCGGCCTGCGCCACCACGCCGCAGCCGGCGGTGCTGAGCGCCGACCAGCAGACCGCGCTCGCCCAGGTTTCTGCCTATCTCAACAACTTGCAGAGCTTCCGCGCCGACTTCACCCGGGCGGGGACGAAGGGCATCGAGCACGGCGTGGTCTGGCTCGACCGTCCCGGCCGGCTGCGCGTGGAGTACGCCTACCCCGGTCCGGAGACCATCCTCGCCAACAACGGCCAGTTGCTGATCGCCAATCCCGACACCGGCGCCACCACGACCATGCCGGTATCGAAGACGCCGCTGGACATCCTGCTGCGCCGATCGATCCCGCTGTCCGGTCCGGTCACGGTGACGGCGCTGCACCGGCTGCCGGGTACGCTGAGTCTCACTCTGGTGAAGACGGACGCTCCGGGCCAGGGCGCGCTGACCCTGTTGTTCAATGCCAACCCGCTGACGCTGCGCGGGCTGATCATCACAGACCGCACCGGGCGGGAAACCCGGCTGGCGCTGCAGGACATCGTGCGCAACCCGCAATTCCCGGCGAACCTGTTCGTCGCGCAGGGGGGCCAGTCCGCATAGGCATCACGACGGGCGCATTTGCGATGCTTGCGTTCGATGGTTTGTGTCGTGGCCAGGGCTCGAGGCGGCCATCCACCCCGGAGCGATCGGCGCACGTCCGCTGCCCGATGGAGTGCCCCGCCGATCCAGCCCGCGCCGGCGAACGCCAGCCGAACCGCCCCGCCGCGGCCGGGCGTTCTTCCGCCGCCGGCCGGATGCCATATAGTCCGCCGCACCCGTACTTTGCGCATTCACGGCAAAAAGGCGAAGCGAACGCAATGCAAGTGGCGTTGATCATCGGCACCCTGCTCATCGTGGCGGTCACCGGTTCGGCCGTGGCGCCGCAGTCCGAACCCTGGCGGCCCTATCTGACGGATGCCGCCCTGGCGCTGTCGATCCTGGTGTTCGTCGGCCTGCTCGCGCTGCCCCGCCGCAAGGCGCCGCCCAGGCCGCAGACCGAACCCGCCCGCCCTGCCCCGCCTCCGCCGGCCCCCGCCCGCGCGGAGGCCGAGATCGTCAGCTTTCTCGCCATGCTGCAGGAGAAGGGCCGCCTGGTCGATTTCCTGATGGACGACATCAACCCGTACCCCGACGCCCAGGTCGGTGCCGCCGCCCGCGTGGTGCACGCCGGATGCAAGGCGGTGCTGCAGGAGAACTTCAGGATCCACCCGGTCCGCACCGAAGCCGAGGGCGCGACGGTGCAGGTCCCCGCCGGCTACGCCGCCGACGAGTACCGCCTGGTCGGCAGGGTCGCCGGGCAGCCGCCGTTCTCCGGCGTGCTTGTCCATCGCGGCTGGAAGACGGATATGGTGAAGCTGCCGCAGCTGCTGCGTGGCGCGGCCGACCAGCTGCCCGCCATCGCCCCTGCGGAGGTCGAGCTGAAATAGTTCGGCTCGCCGCGTGACGACGGCGCGGCCCGCATTCAGACCAGCAGGACGTCAGGTTCCATGGACTCTCGTTTCAGCCTCGGTATCGACCTCGGGACCAGCAACTGCGCGATGGCGGTTGCCAATCTGGACGCCGACCGCGCGGAGGTGCTGCCGGTCACCCAGATCCTGGCCGCCAACCAAATCGGCGAGAAGCGAACCCTGCCCTCCGCGCTCTATTTGCCGCATCCGCAGGAATTCCCGCCGGACGCTTTCCCGCTGCCCTGGAACGCCGCGGCGGAACCCGGGATTGTTGGCCAGTTCGCCCGCGACCACGGCGCGCTGGTGCCCGACCGGCTGGTCACCTCGGCAAAATCCTGGCTCTCCAACCCGCATATCGATCCGAAGCAGCCCACCCTGCCCTGGCGGTCCGACAGCGCGGAGGAGAAGCTTTCCCCGTTCGACTGCTCCCGCCGCTATCTGCGGCACCTGAAGGAGTCCTTCCAGCACGCGATGCAGGCGCAGGGCCGCGACTGGCCACTGGACTCCGGCCAGATCGTGGTCACGGTACCGGCCTCCTTCGACGCCGTCGCCCGCAGCCTGACCGCCGAGGCCGCCGAGGCCGCCGGCCTGGGCCACGTCACGCTGCTGGAGGAACCGCAGGCCGCCTTCTACGCCTGGACCGCACAGGCCGGCCGGCACTGGCGCGACGCGGTCGCCCCCGGCGACATCATCCTGGTCTGCGACGTCGGGGGCGGCACCGCCGACTTTTCCCTCATTGCCGTCACCGACCTGGGCGGCGAGCTGGAACTCGAACGCATCAGCGTCGGCGAGCACATCCTGCTTGGCGGCGACAACATGGACCTGGCGCTGGCCTACACCCTGCAGGCGAAGCTGGAAGCCGAAGGCAAGTCGCTGGATTCCTGGCAGTTCCTCGCCCTGACGCACGCTGCGGCGCAGGCCAAGATCGCGCTGTTCGAGGATTCCAGCCTGGCCGAAGCGCCGATCGCCGTGCCGTCGCGCGGCTCCAGCCTGTTCGCCAGGACGGTTTCCACCACGCTGGACCGTGGCCTGCTGAACCAGGTGATCGTCGACGGCTTCTTCGCCCGCACCGGCATCGACGAGATGCCGCAGGAGGCCCGCCGCACCGGCCTGCAGGAATTCGGCCTGCCCTACGCATCCGACCCGGTGATCAGCAAGCACCTCGCCCGGTTTCTCACCCGCAGCCTGCAGAACGTGAAATCCAGCGAACCCCTGGCCGCGCTGGCCGGCGACCACGCCAGGGGCCAGGCGCTGATCCCCAGCGCGGTGCTGTTCAACGGCGGCGTGTTCAAGGCCGCACCAATCCGCGCCCGGGTGCTTGAACTGCTCGCCGCCTGGAACGGCGGCCAGGCGGTGCGCGCGCTGGAGGGCTTCGAGCCGGACCTCGCCGTGGCCCAGGGCGCCGCGATCTACGGCCGCCACCGCGCCACCGGCAAAGGCATGCGCATCAAGGCCGGCACCGCTCGGTCCTATTATGTCGGCCTGGAGAGTTCGATGCCGGCGGTGCCCGGCTTCCGCCCGCCGGTGAAGGCGCTGTGCGTGGTGCCGCAAGGCATGCAGGAGGGGACCGACCTGGTGATCGAGGGCCGCGATTTCGGCCTGGTCACCGGCCAGACGGCGGAATTCCGCTTCTTCTCCTCCGCCGTGCGCAGCGGCGATACGCCCGGCCAGATCCTGCCCGACGCCGAACGCGAGCTGGAGGAAACCAGCCTGCTGGAGGTCGAACTGCCACCGCTGCCCGACATGCCGGCCGGCCAGGTCGTGCCGGTGCGGGTCGAATCGCTGGTCACCGAACTCGGCACGCTCGAGCTGTGGATGAAGCACAGCAATTCCGACCGGAGATGGAAGATTGAGTTCCAGGTCCGCACGGAATAGCCCAGGCACCGACCATCGGCAGCTTGCCGGACACCGTATCCCGGCGGCCCGAAATCCCGACTCCTCCGGGTCAGGGCCACGCTCGCCTCGGTCACTCATATCTTTACCAATGGCCCCAAGTACCGACGCGTCAGCGAACCCAACCACCGTCATGGCCGGCGCAGGCGGGCCATCCACGTCCTTGCAGCAGAGCGCAGGGAGAAGTCGTGGATGGCCGGCCTGCGCCGGCCATGACGGTGGAGGGACCGGCTGCCGGTCAAGACTTCGGGCCGCCGATATTACGGCGAACCTGCAAAGACGTGGGTGGCCGAACCAGGCTCGGCCATGACGCACGGAGCGCGCATCCTCCAAAATGGGTCAACACCTGGGGCCGCTGATGTCAGCTCGACGCTGGCATCGACCCCGCCTTCCACTCCGTCGCGATCGGGTCGGATTGCAACGGACCACGCCCGGACGGGTGAAAATAGCCCGGTCAGGTTCGGTCATGACGCGGGAAGCGGGTGGTCGCCCGCGCCGTCACCCGACACGGCAGACTGGCCCACCCGCCGATGACCGCGCGCTACGCCATCGGCATCGACCTCGGCACCACCAACTCCGCCCTCGCCTACGTCTCCCTGG
>Ga0187809_10000531_pt1 | contig 19992 bp, 14 predicted proteins | sample NC_wetland_sal_i_8_FD_132415 | JGI IMG/M metagenome (GOLD analysis project Ga0187809, IMG submission 132415) | Wetland sediment microbial communities from Neuse River Estuary, North Carolina, USA - ASW_4 | ecosystem: Environmental > Aquatic > Freshwater > Wetlands > Sediment | place: USA: North...
AAACTCACCCGGGCGGCGTCCAGCCGCCGTGCCACCACCTCAACGTCGACCAGCAGCGACGCCAGCTCGCCGGCCGGCATCGACCACACATTCGCCGCCGCCAACGCGTCGAGGCAGGCGGCCATTCCGGCGACCGCCTCGGCCGCCGGATGCTCAAACGTGGTCCCGATCCCTGACATGGCACCGACGCTAAACCACACCGCCGACAAAACCACGAGGACCAGAAAGCCCAGAAAAGCCTGTGGATTAAGGAAAAACAGCGTGTGGACAACCCCTGCTCTGAGTCAGCGCACCAGCTCTGAGTCGGAACCCGACTCAAGGAAAGGGGCACCGACGACATCTGACCAGCTCCTGCCATCCATTTCGACGGCTCACGCGTCATCACAGCACGTCACACGTAACGGAGGAGCTCGATGCCGACGAGGCGAACCTTCCTGCTCGGCGGCCTCGGTGTCGCCGCACTCGCGGTCGTCGGTGGCTACGCGGGCGTCGAAGAAGGTGTGCTGCCGGGGCGCGTCAAGCTCGCCGAGTTGACCGGCCAATGCGACGTCGACGCCACTCCCCCAGCGAGCAACGTCGCGGTGCAATCCGGCAGCTTCGCGTCGTCCGCGCGAAAGACCAGCGTGGGCTGGTCGCTGGCGGTCCCACCGAACACGCCAGTCAAAGACCTCCCCGTCGTCCTGGTGCTGCACGGCCGCGGCGACGACCACACGACGGCGTTCAAAGACTTGAAGCTGCAAGACTTCCTCGCCGCGCACACAAAGTCCGGTGGCAAGCCGTTCGCGCTGGCCAGCGTCGACGGCGGACGCGACAGCTACTGGCATCCACGCCGCGACGGCGACAACCCGCTTGCCATGCTCGCCGAAGAATTCCTGCCGCTACTGAGAAACCGCGGCCTCAACACCACCCGCATCGGAGCACTGGGCTGGTCAATGGGCGGTTACGGCGCGCTGCTGCTCGCCCGCGAGTCACACCGCAAAAGCGTCAAAGGCCTGGACGTCGCCGCCGCCGCGGCCGGCAGCCCGGCGCTGTTCGGCAGCTACAAGTCCAGCGCGCAAGGCGCTTTCGACGACGAGAGCGACTTCGCCAAATACGGCGACCTCAGCCATGACCCCGACGTCGGCGACACGCCGCTGCACGTCTCCTGCGGCAGGGACGACGCGTTCACCGACGCCACCACGCGTTATCGCGGCAACGTCACTCCCACGCCGGCAGGCGGCATCGGAAAGGGCTGCCACACCGAGGGATATTGGCGCTCGCTAGCGAGCCAACAGCTCGCCTTCCTCGGCGGCCACCTCACCGCCTGATCAGACGTCGATGCGCGCACGATCCAGCAACGCGGCGGAGTCGACGATGAACTCCTTGCGCGGCGCGACGTCGTTGCCCATCAGCAACTCGAACGCGCCCTCGGCGGCAGCCGCGTCGTCCAAACGAATTCGACGCAGCACGCGACGCGCCGGATCCATCGTCGTCTCGGCCAGTTGATCGGCGTCCATCTCGCCAAGACCCTTGTAGCGCTGCGGCGTCTTGTATTTCTTGCCCTTCTTCTCCAAGTCGAGCAAGAGCCGGCGCATCTCGGCGTCGCTGTAGGTGTAGACCGGCTCCTTCTGGCCGGAGATCTCGATGCGGTGCAACGGCGGCACCGCGGCGAAAACCCGACCGGCGTCGAGCAGCGGCTTCATGTACCGGTAGAACAACGTCAGCAGCAGGCAGCGGATGTGCGCGCCGTCGACGTCGGCGTCGGTCATGATGATGACCTTGCCGTAGCGCGCCGCCTCGACGTCGAACGTGCGGCCCGAGCCCGCCCCGATCACCTGAATGATCGAGGCACACTCGGCGTTGTTGAGCATCTCGCCGACGCCGGCCTTCTGCACGTTCAAAATCTTGCCGCGGATCGGCAGCAGCGCCTGGAACTCCGACTTGCGCGCCAATTTCGCGGTGCCTAAAGCGGAATCGCCCTCGACGATGAAGAGCTCGGTGCGGTCGACGTCTTCGCTGCGGCAATCGGCAAGCTTGGCCGGCAGTGACGACGACTCAAGCGCGTTCTTGCGCCGCTGCGCTTCTTTGTGAGCGCGCGCGGCCAACCGGGTCTTCGACGCCGCGGCCACCTTTTCCAGCACCGACCGCGCCTGCTGCTTCTCAGCTCGCTTCGAGCTCGCCAAAAAGTCCTTCAGTGTTCGGGAAATCACGTCGTAGACGATCTTCGACGCCGCGGGAGTGCCCAGCACCTCTTTGGTCTGACCCTCGAACTGCGGTTCGGCCAATCGCACGGTGACGACCGCGGTGAGCCCTTCCAGCGCGTCGTCCTTGATGATCGGGTCGTCGTTGACCTTCAGCAGCTTCACCGCGCGCAGTTGGTCGTTGAACACCTTCACCAGCGCGCGCTCGAAACCGGCGACGTGGGTGCCGCCCTTCGGCGTCGTGATGATGTTGACGAACGAGCGGACGGTCGTGTCGTAACCCGTGCCCCACCGCAACGCGACGTCGACGTCGAGGTCGCGGCGGACGTCGGTGGGTGTCATGTGGCCGAGGTCGTCGAGCATCGGCACGGTCTCTTCAAACGACCCCGACCCCTGCAGCCGCAAGGTGTCGGTGATGCCCGCGTCGGCGGCGAGAAAGTCGACGAAGTCGGCGATGCCGCCGGCGTACGAGAACGACTGCTCGCGGGGCAATTCCGCGTCGACGCCGCGGGCCTTGTCGGAACGCCCGTCGACGATCGAGATCGCCAAGCCGGGAACGAGGAACGCGGTTTGCCGCGCCCGCTCGGTCAGGCTGGCGAGGTCGATCACGGCGTCCTTGGTGAAGATCTGCCGGTCAGGCCAAAACCGCGTGCGCGTGCCGGTGACCTTCTTCGCCACCCGCTTCACCTTGGTCAGGCCTGACTTCTCGGTGAACTTCGCGTCCGGCCCGGCGCCCGCGAACTCGCCCGGCTTGCCGCGCCGGAAGCTCATCGCATACGTGCCACCGTCGCGATCGACCTCGACGTCCAATCGCGACGACAACGCGTTGACGACGGACGCGCCCACGCCGTGCAAGCCACCGGTCGCCGCGTAGGAACCGCCGCCGAACTTGCCGCCCGCGTGCAGCCGGGTCATCACCACCTCGACGCCCGACAGCTTGGTCTTCGGCTCGATGTCGACCGGGATGCCGCGGCCGTTGTCGCGCACCTCGACAGAACCGTCGTCGCGCAGCTCGACCTCGATCGCGCTGCCGTATCCGACCAACGCCTCGTCGACCGAGTTGTCGATGATCTCCCAAAGGCAGTGCATCAGGCCGCGGCCGTCGGTCGAGCCGATGTACATGCCCGGGCGCTTGCGCACCGCCTCCAGCCCTTCGAGCACCAAGAGGTGCCGGGCGGTGTAGTCGGAGCGGTCGTCGCCGGTGAGGAGGGCGGCGGCTGGGTCGACGCTGGGTTGGGCGGTCACGGACCTCGCGCTTTCTGCTCAGGACTTGCGTCTGCAGGCTACCCAAGCGCGCCGCCACCCGACGGCTGGGCGCGCCGCGCCCTGCGGACAACCAACCTCAGGACAGTCCGAGCGCCGCTTTCAGCTGCGCGATCAACGACGCCGACGCGGCGCCGAGCCGTCCGTCGCTGGTGAGCACCCGGTTGCAGCCGCCGAGTTCCACGTACGCCGCGCCACCGATCACCGCGAACTTTCCAGCGTCGCCACACCCGGCGGACAGCGGCCCGGTGGTCGCCGCCTCGCTGGCCAGCGCCGCCGCCGCGTCACCGGAGACCGTCACGCCCTTGATCAGCTCGCCCGCACGCAGCCCGCCGTCAACCGGCCCAGCCTGGTACAAGCAGACCAACACGGACGACGGCGAGCTCGCCAGATCGCCGACGCTCGCACCGGTGACGCCGCCGGGGTGCTTCGCGCCCTCAAGCGCCACCATGTCCTTCCACTGCTGGTCGCAGCCTGTCTTGATCGACTCCGGCGCCCGAGTTTGCGCCACCCGCACCGCGTCGACGGCGGTGAAGTCGAGGGTCGACAGCGCCTTCGCCGCGCCGGGCAGCGGGAGACCGCACTTGTCGGTGGGCAGCGACGGCCTAACAACCTTCCCGTGATCGTCGATCACCGCGAACCACGGCAGCACCATGGCGATCGCAGGGCAGGCGATGCCGGACGGCGTCGGCTCGGAGGGCTTGCGCAACTCGGTGGCGAGCTGGGCCAGACCGTCGGACGGCGCGTCGGCCACCTCCGCAAGCTGGACGCTCCACTCCCCAAGATCGCCGTAGGCTCGCAGCACAGTCTCGCAACGGACAACCGTCTCGATGGTGAAGCCCGACGGCAGCGGAGCTCGGTCGGGCCCGCCGCCGGTGGTGAACGGGTCGGTCGGGCAGGTGACCGCCTGCCCGTCGACGTGCGCCACCGCCTGCTTCCCAGCCGGGGGCGGCGTGCCGCGCGCGGCGGTGGCAGCCGGTCCGGACGGCACGATCGGCAACCCTGGACCGCCGCTGCCAGTGGAACTGCCGGGCGGCGCCGCGGTGACCGAGGCCACCCCCGTGGGCACGACTCCGGCGGGCGACGTGCTCGGCGCCGTGCCCGCGCCGGTGTGCACGTTTGACGTCGACGCGCACGCCGCGCCGCCGATCATGACCGCGACGGTTGCCGCCGCCACGCCGACGCCGGTGGTGACTCGCCTCATGCCGGTTGGACGCAACCCGCGACCTGTCGGTTGCGTCAGGTTGGTCACGGATGTGTTGCGCCCCGAACCGCACCGGGTACGCCGTACGAAGACCAGATAACGGCGTTGTTAGCTAACCGCGAACGGCGAGTTACCGACGCTGGGGAACGATCTGTGGTGAGGTAGTGGTTGCATTGGTTAGCTGTTTGCCGATGAGAAGGACGTGAATGTGACTCCGGTGCTGGCTCCGACACCCCTGTCGGCCGCGGATCGTTGCGACCGCTGCGGCGCGCGCGCCTATCTGCGCGCGGTGCTGCCGTCCGGGGGCGCCCTGCTGTTTTGCGCGCACCACGCACGTGAGCATGCGGCCGCCCTGCGGACGGCCGCGGTCGAACTACAGGACGAAACCGGTCGACTCGAGGACATCCCCGCGACTGCCCCAGACGACGAGCGATAGATAGCACGTAGTCAGAGGGCCCCGGCCGGAGAAATCCGACCGGGGCCCTCTGGCGTTGGCGCCTAGACCTTGTGTGCAGGGGTCGCAGGGGTCGCCGGGGTCGCCGGGCTTGCCGGGGCGGCCGGTTTCGACGGCAGCGGCGCCGGCCACTTGCTCCCACTCAGCGCAATCTCACTTTGGCCGGTCCAGACCGGGCCGCCGGACAGCGCGTTCCAAGCCCACCGCAACAACGACGGCAGCGCCGCCCTCCAGGCGGGCGGCGTGTGGTTTGCGCCGTTGACCACCACCGACATGATCGACTCTCGCGCCGAGATCACTTGCTCGAAGTAGCGGGCCGCGATCGTGTCGGTACTGTTGCGGGTGCCGCGCATGATCCAAAACCTCGGCAACGGGCCGCTGTCGGACTGCGCCAGCGCGGTGGGGTCGTTGGCGCGCAGCGCCCCGGCGTCCGACCCGAAGACCTTGGCGAGCACGGCAAGGTCTGCTTGCGTCGAGTAGAAGCCGTCCATCGACGCGACGACGCCGTACGAGCCCAGGTGCCGAAGCGCCAGGTTCGTGGCGCAAAACCCGCCGTCGGAAAGACCGCCGATACCCCAGTTCGGGCCGGGCGGGAGCACCCGGAAGTCGGCGACCATGTCGCCGGCGACGTCCGACGTCAGGTAAGTGTCGTCGAGCGGACCATGCGGCGCGTCGACACAATCTTGGCCGTGGGCGCCGGAGAACGTGGTCGGCATCACGACGACCATCGGCCCGACCTGCCCGGTGGCGATCTGATGATCGAGGATTTGGGCGAGGCCCAGTCCGTACACCCAGCCGCCCGCCTCGCCCGGGTCGCCGTGCAGCAGCTCAAGTACGGGGAAACGGGTGTTCGCGTACGCCGGTTGGAAGTACTGCGGCGGCAGGTAGACGTAAGCGCGACGGTCGAGGCCGCTGCGCTTGCCAGGCAGGTCGAGCCGGACGACGCGACCGGTGCCCGTCGTCGGCTTGGCGGCGATGCCGACCGGCGGGATGTCGACCAGCGTCGTGATTGCGGGCGCCGTCGTGGGCGTGGGCGACGGGGGCGCCGACGGCGCGGCCGGCAGATCGCGGTTGCGGTCATGCCGGTCGACCTTCGCCGCCTGCTTGGTCGTCGCCGCCATGGCGGCGGTGTACGAGACGGTGCCGCTGCCTGACAGGTCTGACGTCAGGGCGCCCCACGTCGTGTAGTACTGGTAGCTGTCGTTGACCAACGCGGCGCCGAACAGTGTGCTTAACGCGAACGCGAGCACGCCCGCCGTCAACCGCAGCGCGATATGCCGCGCTTTGACCAACCAGAACAGCAGACCGGCGAACCCGGCGACCAACGCGCCCAGGAAGACCCACCCCGTTGGCTCGAACACCGGTCAGCTCCTCGTCGTCCGCCGCCGCCCCGGCACGCGTCATGAGTGAAACGCACGACGCGGCTTTTTGGTTGCCGAAACGCCGGGACGACGCGGGGCGTCGGTCGGATCTCTCCGACCGACGCCCCGCTTTGTGACGAAACGACCGTCAGGTTGTCGCGCGCTCCTTCAACTCACGCGCCGCGGCCAGCAGCGCTCGCGCGGCCGCGGTCTCGCTCGCGACGGTGCGCCAGCTCGGCGCCCGGCCGTCGAACGCGGCCGCGTTCAACGTCTCCGAGATCCGGGTCGCCACGATGGTGCGGGCGAATCCGAGGCCGCGCAGCGCCTGTTCCGTGCGGGTCCACTGCTGGTCGTTGGACGACGACCCGCTGGCGAGCGCGGCGCTGTCGGCGAGCAAGGTGTCGGTGCCGAAGTCGCCGACGGCGGAGTTCAACTGCTTGAACGCCGCCCCCAACGCCTGGGTGCCCGCCAACGCGTGCGGCACGTGCCGCATGATCTCGGTGATCACCCGCCCGTCGGACCGGTAGTCGTCACGCAGCCCGACCATCGACAGCAACGTCGGCCTGACGTCCGGCTCGTCTGCCCAGGTGCCCTGGGTGCTGAGCTCCGGCACGGTCATCGTCGCGTTGGGGTCTCGCACGGCAGGGCCGTGCGCGGCGTCCGGACCGTCGACACCGCCCGCTTTGACGTTCGGCCCCACGAAGCCGGCCCAGGTGATGTCGATGTCGGGGCTGTAGTAGCCGTGGTCATACGCGTACTTGCTGTACATCGTCACCCCGGCCGGACACGCCGACAGGCTGGCGCTTTGACAGAAGTAGTAATCCGGCTTCGGGAAAATCGTGTACGTCGGCGTTCGCAGCGGATCGGCGGTCTGCATGTGCAGGATCTGCTGCTCTGCGGCGTCCGCTTGGTAGTTCACGATCTTCTCGTTGGTCGTGCCGCTGTACGGGTTGTTCGCGGTCAGCGCGGCGGTGTCGCGCTCGAGTTGGCGCACCGCCGGGTCGTCAGGCCGTGGCTGTGGCTGTGACGGCGTGCCGTTGACGTACATCGCGGCACCTTGTGGCTCGACGTCAAACGACGTCGTGTTGCCGCGCTGCGTCGTCAGCAGGTCGGGCAGGTTCGCTTCGAGCTCACCGATTTGCCCTGCGGCGTACGAGCAAACGCTGCCGTTGCAGGAGGGCGCGATCGCCCGGCCGGCGTTCGCTCCCGCGAAGTGGTCGTTCTCCTCGGCGCTGACGATGAACACGGAGTTCTTCGGCGTGATCCCGTCTTTCGCCAGCCGGTCGAGGAATTTCGCGAACGCCTGGTCGTACTGCGCGGCGCTCGACGCGATGCACGGGTCGCCCGGGCCGAGCGCGCCGAGGCTGCTGCTCGTGCAACCGGTCTGGCCGAACTTCTTGTCGTGGATGTCGGAGATATAGCCGTAGGTCACCGGGATGCCGGCCTCTTGCATGTCGGCGAGGTAGGCGAGCGACTGGGTGGCCGTCGGGTTGAACCCGGGGAACCCCGGCTTCTTGGTGAACGACTCGATGATGGGGTTGCCGTCGAGGTCGGTCAGGTTGCCGTTGGCGTCGGTGACCGGGTAGCCGTGCGACGTCACGTCCGGAGTGCCCGCGCCGAGTTGCGGCGCGACGTATTTCGCGCCAAACAGCGCCTGATACCCGTGGTACCCGCCCGGCTCGCTCGGCAGCCGGTCAGGAGTGGCGGACGACGTCGGCGTGGTCTGCCCGTACTTCACCGCCTTCGCGTCGGCGCACACCGCGTTGCCCTTCGCGCAGTGCACCGCGACGCCGACGTAGTCGGCGACTTCGGCGTCCCAGTAAGGCTTTCCGGCGGTGTCTGCGGCGAGCTGCGCGGCCTCAGGCGAGTTCGCGCCAAACACGTTCGGGATGTCGACGGGGACGTTCTCAAGCACCATGTTCGCCGTCGAGAAGTCGCCGACGTCGCAGCCGGCGCGGGTGAACGGCACCCACGGCGCCGGCGTCGTGTTGCCGTTCGCCCTTGGGTTGGCCGGGTCTGAGTAGACCATCGACGGCGCGCTGTCGGTCGTCGACGGCGCAAGGGTGGCCGTGTTGTAGACCGGCGACGTCCAGTACACGAACGAGCCGTCGGGCTCGGTCGTGCCGTCGGGGTGGAAAGTCTTGTACGAGTTGCTCACCGGCATGCCGTGCCGGTCGGGGTACAGCCCGGTGTAGATGGCCAGGCTGTCTTCGGCGGTGTGGGCGATCAGCGGCGTGTGCATGTTCGACATCAGGGTGCCGTTGGACTCAAGGAAATGCAGCAGCGTCGGCATCTGCTCCAGATCCGACGGCACCTGTGCGTTGTCGCGGAAGAAATGGACGTTGTCAAAGGTGATCTCGATGACGTGCTTGACGCCGTTTCCGAGGTGACAGCTACCGGACGACGTGTGCGCCGACGGGCTGTCCGCCGGCCGCGCTGACGCCGTCGGCGCGAGCACGCCGACGCCGGCGCCTGACGCCAACACGACGGACGCCGCGCTCAGCAGCGCGCGCGATCTTGCCGATCTTCCGGTGCCGCGTGATCCACGCATGAGGACTCCTTCCTAGACGCCTGGTGGGCGTCCGGAAGGCTAGTCCTTCATGGTCACATCTAGCTAGACATCAATTGTCTTACCGATCAACGACCGGCAAAGCGTTGGCAAACCCGGACAGCCCTCAGTCGAGGTAGTCGCGCAGCACTTGCGAGCGCGAGGGGTGGCGCAGCTTCGACATGGTCTTCGACTCGATCTGCCGGATCCGCTCACGGGTGACCCCGTAGACCTTGCCGATCTCGTCGAGCGTCTTCGGCTGGCCGTCGGTCAGGCCGAACCGCATCGAGACCACACCCGCCTCGCGCTCCGACAAGGTGTCGAGCACCGAGTGCAACTGCTCTTGCAGCAGCGTGAACGAGACCGCCTCGGCCGGGACGATCGCCTCAGAGTCCTCGATCAGGTCGCCGAACTCGCTGTCGCCGTCCTCGCCGAGCGGCGTGTGCAACGAGATCGGCTCGCGGCCGTACTTTTGCACCTCGATGACCTTCTCAGGGGTCATGTCGAGTTCGAGCGCCAGCTCTTCGGGGGTCGGCTCGCGGCCGAGGTCTTGCAGCATCTGCCGCTGCACGCGGGCCAGTTTGTTGATCACTTCGACCATGTGCACCGGGATGCGGATGGTGCGCGCTTGGTCGGCCATGGCGCGGGTGATCGCCTGCCGGATCCACCAGGTGGCGTAGGTCGAGAACTTGTAGCCCTTGGTGTAGTCGAACTTCTCGACCGCGCGGATCAAGCCCAGGTTGCCCTCTTGGATCAGGTCGAGGAACAACATGCCACGCCCGGTGTAGCGCTTGGCCAGTGAGACGACCAGCCGCAGGTTGGCCTCAAGCAGGTGGTTCTTCGCGCGGCGGCCGTCCTCGGCGATCCATTCCAGCTCCTTGCGGAGCTTGGCCGCGAGCTTCTCGCCGGAGTTGAGCTTCTCCTCGGCGAACAGGCCGGCCTCAATCCGCTTCGCCAGCTCAACCTCTTGCTCGGCGTTGAGCAGCGGGACCTTGCCGATCTGCTTCAGGTAGTCCTTGACCGGGTCGGCCGTGGCGCCCGCGTTGACCAGCTGGGCCTGCGGCTCGCCGTCATCTTCGAGGGCCAGGTCGGCCTCGTCGGGCTCCTCTTCGGCCTCCTCGCCCGCGGCGGCGGCGGTCGCCGCAAGCTCCGCCTCCGGAGCGTCGGGCGCCTCGGCGTCCGGCGCGACCTCGACCTCAAGATCGGCCTCGACGTCGGACAGGTCGGCGTCGAGCTCGGCGTCGTCGGCGAAATCGCCGTCGCCAGCGGACAGCTCGTCGTCGACGGCGCCGTCGCCCGTGCCCTTGGGCGCGGCTTTGACGTCGTCGCCCTTGCCCTTGCCTGACTTGCGCACCGTCGCGGCGGCGTTCTTCGCGGCGCTCAAGATCCCGCGCGCCTTCGCCGCCTTCGGCGCGGCGCCAGCCGCTTCGGCCGGCAGTTCGTCGATCGGGCCGGGCTCGTCTGTGCGGCGTTGCGCCGCGCCCTTCGCTACCACGCGCATCGTCCTCGGCAACTCGCTGGAGTACTTACAAAAGCTTCGGCGGCCAGCACGCAGCACCCTTCATCTGTCGCGTCATGTGTCTTGGGGCGTCGAGCCGATCGCGGCGGCCCACTTCGTGATCCACGGTGTGGTGGCTCACATTGTGACACGGCAAGTGACGACACGACGGCTGGTGACTCCTCGGGTGCGATGGGCCGCCTCCCCATTGTGCACTGCGAAGCGGCGGCCCGTCGGCTCGCGCACCGACTCAGCTCAGTTCGGCGGACCGTCGGCAAGGTTAAACACAAACGTGGACGTCGCGCCTTCGAGATACCGCCCGACCTCGCCCGAGAACGCCCGCCACAGCGGGTTGGGCGAGTCGGCGAGCCCGTCGATGTGCGCGGCGTAGCGCGCCGCGTCGTGCGTCCGGACGACGTCGTGCGCGTCGGCCGAGAACTGGTAGGTGAGCCGCTGCGGCGCCTCGGGCGCGGCGGCGACGGCGTCCAAATGGGTGACGACGTCGTTGACGTTCTCGACGCTGAGGACCTTGGTGCCGCTGCCAGGCGCGACCTGCTTTGAGCTGATCGGCGAGCCGGCCGCCACGACATGGGTGAGTCGCACCCGCCCGCCGTTGAAAGTCGGATCCGCGGCAAGATCCATCGCCACGATGCCGCCTTCGCTGTGACCGACCAGCAACACGGGAGCGCCGCGCGGCACGCCAGCCGCGTCGAGCGCCTTCGCGACGCTGCGGGTGTAAGACGTCGCCGGCAACGCCATCGCCGCGACCGAGCCCGACAGATCTTCGGGGTCGGCGGAAACGCCCATGTGGCGCATGCCCGGCAACTCCACCACCCACCGGGTGGTGCCGTCAGAGGCGGTCACCCGCTCGACCGCGAGGTCAGCCGTCGACGTGCGCTCGAGATCGCTCACCCGCCGCATCGCCGATCCGAGCGAGCCAATCGGGCGGTCGGCCCACGCTGGCCGAATCGCAGCGGAGGCGACGTAGCCCGGGCCCTCAGGTGCGACCACCCCGACGAGCGAGAGCGGCAAGCCGACAACCGGGTCGACCCGCAGCGGTCGCGCGTCGGCGACGTCCGAGCGAAACCGCGCCGCAGGCGCGAGCGTCGAAAGCAGCGGCTCCAAGAACGGCGAGAGGTACCCGACGCCGGCGTCGCCGAGGGCGCCAAGCCGCGCGCTGCCGTCGCGCAACACGCCGACCGGATCGAACGGCAGCCGAAACGCCGCGGTCGCAAGCCAACTGTCGAACGCCGCGAGCTCGCGAATGGGGAAGTCGTCGACCAACTCCTCTTTGACCACCACCGCCTCCAACGCCAGGCCGTCCGCGGCGAACTTGGCCGCCAGCGCGGCCAGCCCGTGCGGCGCCGCGGCCGCGGCGAGGATCGCCATCTCGGCGTGGGCGGCGCCCATCGGATCGAACACCGCGTTAGCCGCGACGCACGGCTCTGCTGCCAGCGCCGCCACCGAAACCGCCTGGCCTGCAACGGATTTCGCCGCGTCTGCCCAAACCCGCGACATACGGCGCAATTCCTCGTAGTCGACGACGACACGGCCGCTCATAGCCGGCCCATAACAGAGAGCACGCTTCCGACGCCGCGCACGACAGCCTGCTCGAGATGACGCAGGCGGGTCTTTTCCAGCTCCACATCGTGCGAGAAATGCCGGACGGCGGACGACGCCGAGCGCAGCATGCCCGCGACCTCGGAACAGTCGCGCCGGCGACGCGCCACGTGCGACCGAAACGCGTCTGCGGCAACCGAGGTCCAGATCGCGACGGCCGCGGCGTGCACCAGTTCGTCGCCGATCGACTCCATCCGACGCGCGTGTTGTCGCAGCTCGTCGGCCAGCGCATCCAAGCCCGACACGCGACACCTCGAATCCCTCTGGCAGCACGGAAGATTCGAGAAAAACCTAAAGCGCGGCGGTGTCGCCGGACCTTGCCGCGCGCCACCTGGTGAACACCGAATCGCCGCCCTGTGGACGCCGATCGCCTCAGCGGGACTTGCGCCCAGCCTCCTTGGCCGCGGCCTTCATCTCCTTCTTGAACGCGCGCACCTTTTGCAGCGACTCCTCGCTCGTGACATCGGCGACCGAGTGATAGATGCCGTCCTCACCGAACGCGCCGGCCGCCACCCGCCAGCCACGCGGGCGCACGCCGCGCTGTTTACCCAACAGCGCGAGAAAGATCCTGGCCTTCTGCTCACCAAAGCCCGGCAGGTCGCTCAGCCGCTTCAGCAACTGGTCGCCCGACGACACGCCGTCCCAAATCTTCGCGGCGTCACCGTCATATTGGTCAGCGACAACACGCGCGAGCGCTTGCGCCCGAGCCGCCATCGCTCCCGGAAAACGGTGAATTGCGGGCGGGCCGGCGAACACCTTCGCGAATGTCTCGGGGTCATGGCCCGCGATGTCGGCGGGTTCGAGACGGTCGACCCCCATCCGCTCCGCGAGCAGCTTCGGCCCAAAGAACGCCTTCTCCATTGGAATTTGCTGATCGAGCATCATGCCCAACAGCAACGCGAACGGGTCGCGGTCGAGGAGTGCGTCGGCGTCCGCGTCTTGCGCTAGGAAGAGGCTCATCGTCGGCTCCGTTTCAGGTCGCCACGCCAGCCTCTCAGATGCCAGCCGCGCAGGGAACCCATGTTCAATACCAACCGCCTGGCGGCAACAACTCCCCGACAGGAACGTCGACATCGAGCACGTTGCCAGGTTGCGCCAGCGGGCAGACCCACGCCGGGTCGTACGCGCACGATGGGTGATACGCGAAGTTGAAGTCGAGCACCAGGCTGCCCTCCCCGGTGGCCAGATCGACGTCGCCCCCGAGGTCGGCGCCTTTCACGGTGTCGATCAGGTAGCGGCCCGCTCCATACGTCGAAACACCGGCCGTGCGGTCGCGAAACGGCACGAAAATGCCACCGCCGTAACTGCGCAACGCCCACACGTCAAGGCGCCCGACGTTCGGCAAGCGCACAACGCCAACCCGGTCGAACGGGACGACGCCGTCCGTCGCCGTCGGCGCCGCGATCGAGGCCGGTTCGACGTCGGTGTCGACGGCCGCCTCGAAGCGCCAGCTCGGGTCGTACCGCGCCACCGGCAATCCGCCGAACCTCTTGGCCGACGCGAGCGGCGACTGCGGGTGCCGGCGAAATAGCTCATCGCGCGCCTCTCTCCAGAGCACGTGCGCCGTCGCCGGGTCGGACGACGCGCGCACCGCGGCATAGAGCTGATGCACGCGCCGCCGCCAGTCAAGCAAGGTGAGTCCATGCCCGATGCGCGCGCGTTCGTCGTCCACCTGAGCAGTCTGGCCTACTCCCCTATCCAAGCCAGCGGTGGACGGCAAGCTGCGACGCCGAGGCGATGATGGCGGCGCCGGTCATGTCCAGCGCCGGCTCGTCGGTCTGCCACGACCGGACGTCGTCGACGAAGCTGGCGCCGTGCCCGTTGAAGGCCGCGAACGGGTCCTTGCCGTTCACCGGGCACTTGCGCATGCCGTCCATCAGGTCGCCAAGCCCGCCTTCGAAGTTCGAGTCGTCGTTGGGTCCGTTCACGACGGCGCCGACGGCGATCGGGCCCTTTCCGTTCAAGGAGCCGGCCAGGTTCGCGACCTGATGCTGCATGCAGTGCGGGAATGTGGCGCCCTCGCCGACCATGAAGCTGGCCCCCCAAGCGTTGGCGCCGAACAACCAGTTCCGCTCCTCCGCGGCGAACGCGTCGAACCTGCTGTCGCCGGTGAGCGCCTTGTACCAAGCCGCCATCGCGATCCAACCGAAGGTGTGTGAGTCGACGTCGAAGTTGTTGACGTCGCCGGCCGCCCTGAACGGGTCGGTGGCAGCGTGCTTTTCGCCGTCCAGGATCTGCCGTTTGAGGTCGTTGACCAAGTCTCCACGCGTGACTGCGAGGTGCTTGGCGCCGGTGAGTTGGATCGCGAACGCCAGGTCGGTGTGCGCGAGCGCGCTGACGTCGTACAGGTTGAACGTGTCGCCCGTGTCGTTGGCGATGTAGGCCTTTGCCCACGTCGCGGCGTCCGCCAAATACGGCTTCGGGTCGTGATGCAACGCAAGCGCGGCAAGGGCGATCTCGGCGCCGCCGAGTTCCATGTCGTCGTGCCAGACGCTTTCGGGATAGAAGCCGAACGGGTCGGCGGTCACCAGCGGGTCTGGCGGGTTCTTCGTCGCGGCCATCGCGTACAGCGAGACCGCCTCGGTGTACTCGTATTGCGCCTTCGCCTTGTCAGTGAACGAATCCACCTGCGCGGCAAGGGCGAACGCCGCGGCGGTGCGGCCGGCCAGGTTAGGACTGATCGGCTGCCCAGGGGGCGCCGCTTCAAACACCGGCCGATGCGCCGCCGCGTAGCGGTCAAGCGGATTGGTGTCGCTGTCGTCGGCCTGCGGCAACCGCCAGATGTCGTGGTCGCCGACAAAGGTCGGGTCTTGCGTGTCGGAGCCGTTGCCACTGCCGATGCCGACCTGGCTGTAGAGCGTCTTGGTCGACATGTCCCACATCTTGTCGAGCCATTGCTCGCCGTAGGCCGCCTCATTCGCGAGCGACTTCGGCGCGGTCGGGCCGAGCGCGCGAGCGCTCGCATAGAGCAACACGTCGCCGTACGCCGCGCTGTGGGTGAACTTCAAGTAGTCGCCGGCGTCGAACCAACCGCCTGACACGTCTACCGCCGGGGCGCCAGCGATTCTCGTGAGGTCGCCAGGGGCGATCTCGTCGGTGTTGGCGGGGTCGACGAAGTTCGGGTGCTGGTAGACGGTCGCGTGCGCGTCGTTCAAATGCGACGGCTGTCGGTTCAACGCGCCCGGGACGACGTCAGCGCCGTCGCGCTGCACCTGGTAGAACTTCACCCCGTCGGTCACCAGATGGCCGTAGAGCGCTTCCGCGCTCTCGACCGCGAACGTCGGCGAGACCGCCGATACATCGCCTCGCACCCGCAGCCGGTACCGCCCTTGCTTGGTCAGCTTGGTGAACGAAATGTCATACACCGCAGGGTAGTTCGCGTTCCACGCGCCGCGGTTCTTCGTGCCGACCGCGCCGTGCGCCACCGATCGACCTTTCGCGTCGACGACGTCCCAGGTCGCGTGCGCGACCTTTCCGCTCGCCATCAGGTACGCGTGTTTCGCGTCGGTCGGCAGATAGCCGACCTGGTCGACTCGCACCTGGGCGTGCAAACCAACCGCTTGAGCGGATGACGTGGCGAGCAGCGTGGCGCCGGAGACGCTGCCAACCGTTAGGGCGACGGTGAGCAGCGCGGAACGCGCGCGAGAGAACCGAGCCATTGGACCGACCTAACTGTTAGGAAGGTTAACTATCGGTTCTCATAAGCTAGTGACGCCCGGCCGCGGCCGTCAAGACCGGGCGTGATTTGCCCTATTGCTGGCGCTGCAACCGCTACCCAACTAACGCTGGAAGTCGCGCGGCAGGTCGGCCCACACGTCGTCATAGCCGGTTTGCCGGTGCGGGGCGTTGAGCGCGGCCGCCGTGGGCACGATCGGCCACCGGGTCTCAAACATGAACGCCACGCCGTCGTCCAATTTCTGCGGCTTCAGTTCTTGCGTCGACGCGCGCCGGAACGTCTCGGCGTCGGGGCCGTGCGAGCTGAACGTGTTGTGCACGCTGGCGCCGCCGGGTGAGAACCCCTCGGCTTTGGCGTCGTACTCGCCGCGAATCAAGCCCATGAACTCGCTCATGATGTTGCGGTGGAACCACGGCGGCCGGAAGGTGTCTTCGGCCACCAGCCAGCGCGGGGCGAAGACCACGAAGTCGGCGTTCGCGACGCCAACCGTGTCGGACGGCGAACTCAACACGGTGTAGATCGACGGATCGGGGTGGTCGTAGCTGACCGTTCCGAGCACATTGAAGCGCGCCAGATCGTACTTGTACGGCGTGTAGTTCCCATGCCACGCGACCACGTCGAGCGGCGAGTGGTCGTAGTCGGCGGCCCACAGGTTGCCGCCGAACTTCTGCACCACCTGCACCGGCCGTCGGACGTCTTCGTACGCGGCGACCGGCGCCAGAAAGTCGCGCGCGTTCGCGAGCCCGTTAGCGCCGATCGGACCGCGCTCCGGCAGTTCGAAGAGCCGACCGTAGTTCTCGCAGATGTAACCGCGCGCCTCACCGCCGTCCGAGACGTCGACGGCGAAGCGCATGCCCCTGGGCAGCACGACGACCTCGCCGGGTCGCACGTCGAGCACGCCGAACTCGGTGCGCACGACGAGCCCGCCCTGCTGCGGCACGACCAGCATTTCGCCGTCCGCGTTGAAAAAGTAGCGGTCGGTCATCGACTCGTTCGCCCGGTACCAATGGATCGCGATGCCGGCGTGCGTCAGCGCGTCGCCGTTGCCGCCGACCGTGTACAGGCCGTCGACGAAATCCGTCGGCGCGTCGAGCGGCGGCGGCGCGTCCCAGCGCAGCCGATTCGGGTTCGGCGGGACCTCGCGGAACGGCGCGCTGCGCAGCGATCCGTTGCCCGCGAGCTGACGGAACTCGGAGTGCTTGGCCGACGGCGTGATTCGATACAGCCAGCTTCGCCGATTGTGCGCGCGGGGCACGACGAACGACGTCCCGCTGAGCTGCTCGGCGTACAAGCCGTGCGCCACCCGTTGCGGCGAGTTGCGACCTTGCGGCAGCGCGCCGGGGATCGCCTCGCTCGCGTGCTCGTTGCCGAATCCGGACAGGTACTCGAGCCTGCTGCCGCCGGGTCGCGACCGCACGGCAGGCTCGTCCATCACGCCTGACATGTGCACCTCCGTAGGTGGTTGTCTCCCGCCATCGGATCGGGCGGCGCGGCGGTACGTCAAGTGCGATGATCAAGTTCACTTGAATCGCCGCCCGACCTGCCGAACAAGACGCTGTGCCTCGTGACCCGGGCAGGGCGGCGAGCGGCGCGCGGCGAACGACTCCCCGGCGGCCCGCGCGGTTCACGCTGGTCGAGTCCGGTCCAAGCCTGGCGACACACCTGCTCGCCGACTTCCTCGCGGTGGTGTCGTCGTTCCCAACCGCCGACGAGGCGCTGGCCGCCGCCGTGCGGCACGCCGCGGCGGCGCTGGAGGCTGACCTCGCCGCCGTGGTCGTCGACGGCGAGGCCACCTGCTGCTGGCCGGACGACTTAGCGCCCGCGGAGTCGCTCGCCACGATTGCCTCAGGCGGTCACGCGACGTTGGAGCTCCCCGGCGTCGGCGCCGTCGCCGCGCTGGCCATTCCGCTCGGCGGCGCGCTCGACGGCCACCTCGTCGTCGCGCGTGGCGGGACCGAGTTCAGCGACCACGACGTCAATCTGCTCCGCGGCATGGCACGGGCGATCGAACTCACCGTGGAGATGTTGAGCACCCTCGACGCCGAGCGTCGGTTGCGCGCGCAAAGTGAGCAACAGGCAAGCGAGAACGCCGCGCTTCTCGCGTCGCTGCGCGAACGTCAGCGCCTGATGGAGAAGCTCTCGGTGATTCAGCGGATGATCTCCCGCCGGGAACCGCTGCCAGACATCGTCGACGCGGTCGTGTCCGGCGTTCGCGACCTGCTGGGCAGCGACATCGTGATGCTGCGGCACACCGAAGGTCTGACCCCTGCGCCGCCGCGCGTGATCGCGCGTTCCGGCGGCAGCGAGCGGATCGCGGCGTGGCTCGCGCGCGTGCCGATGCCCGACCAGCTCGCGCCGGGCGCGCCGCTCCTCCCGGACGACGTGGTGCATCAGTACGAGTTCCCCGCCGTCGGCGGCGAGGCCGTTCGGGTTCGGGTTCGATCCGCGATCGCCACGCCCGTGCACGAGAACGGCACGGTGATCGGCAGCCTGGTCGCGGCCTCGTACGCGGAGGGCCGTCGCCACACCGACGCCGAGCGCGCCATCCTGCTGGCGTTCGCCGAGCACGTGAGCCTCGCGGTGACGGATGCGAACACTCTTGAGGCGATGTATCGGGCGTTTCATGACTCGCTCACCGGCCTGGCCAGCCGCGCGCTGTTCTTGGACCGGTTGCAGCATGAGCTGGCCCAGGCGACGCGCTCGGGCAACAACATCACCCTGCTGTTCGTCGACCTCGACCGCTTCAAGATGGTGAATGACACGCTTGGTCACACCGCCGGTGACGCGCTCCTCGTCGAGGTGGCCGACCGGCTGCGTGACTGCCTGCGCGCGAGTGACACGGCGGCGCGCTTCGGCGGCGACGAGTTCGTCATCTTGCTGCACGCGACAAGCGCCGCGGACGCGGTGATCGTCGCGGACCGCGTCATCGAGGCGGTCCGTCGTCCGTTCTGCGTGAACGGCATGGACGTCGTCGTGGACGCGAGCGTCGGCATCGCGTGCAGTGAGGCGGGGGCGGTCAGCGCCGACGACCTGCTCCGCGACGCGGACGTCGCCATGTACCGCGCGAAGCGATTGGGTCGCGGACGGCACGCGACGTTCGAACCCGAGATGCACGCCGCGTTGGTCGAACGGCTTCAGTTGGAGTCGGAGCTGCGCAGCGCGGTCGAACACGGTGAGATGGCCGTGCACTACCAGCCGATCGTCGATCTCGCCACCGGCGAGGTCACCGGCGTCGAAGCGCTGTTGCGCTGGCACCACCCACGTCGCGGCCTCATGGTGGCCGAAGAGTTCGTCGACGTCGCCGAGGAGTGCGGCGCGATCGTGTCGATCGGCAGCTTCGCGTTGCGCGACGCCTGCAGGCGGGCAAGCGAATGGCAGCGTGAACGGCAGACGCCGATCAGCGTCAGCGTCAACATCTCGGCGGCTCAACTCGAGCAACCGCAGCTGTGTGCCGAAGTCGCGGCCGCGCTCGCCGACAGCGGGCTGCCCGCCGAGTCGCTGGTGCTCGAGGTCACCGAGGCGCTGGTGCTTCGCGAGGAGCCCTGGGTGAGCAGGCGACTCGACGAGTTGAAGGCGCTTGGCCTGCGGCTGGCCATTGACGACTTCGGCGCAGGCTACTCGTCGTTGGCCGCGTTGCGAGACATGCCGGTCGACATCGTGAAGATCGACCAATCGTTCATCGAGGCGATCGGCACCGTTCCCGACGGCGCGGAGTTCGCACGGAAGATCGTCGAGCTCGGCCACACGCTCGACCTCATCGTCGTCGCAGAAGGGGTGCAAAGCCGGGCCCAGTTCGACGTCCTGCGTCGCGCGCGTTGTGAACTTGGGCAAGGATTCTTCTTCGCCGAGCCGGCGTTGACCGAGCACCTGCCGAAGGTGCGACGAGTTCGCCGCTAGCGCGCGTCGCGCCGATGGTCGACGACGCGTTTCGCCTTTCCGAGGGACCGCTCGATGGCGCCGGGCTCGCAGATCTCGACAGCTGCGGAGACGCCGACGTTCGACTTGATCGTGGCCGTCAACGTCGCAGCGGCGCGTCGCTTTTCCTCGGACGTCGCCGGCTGCCGCGACTCCACCTGCACCGTGAGCTCGTCGAGGCGGCCCGGCCGGGTCAGCACGAGCTGGAAGTGCGGCGACAGCAGCGGGTCGCGCAGCACCAGTTCTTCAATCTGCGTGGGAAAGACGTTGACG
>Ga0187809_10000532_pt1 | contig 19943 bp, 20 predicted proteins | sample NC_wetland_sal_i_8_FD_132415 | JGI IMG/M metagenome (GOLD analysis project Ga0187809, IMG submission 132415) | Wetland sediment microbial communities from Neuse River Estuary, North Carolina, USA - ASW_4 | ecosystem: Environmental > Aquatic > Freshwater > Wetlands > Sediment | place: USA: North...
CGTACAGGTCGAAGCGGCGCCCTGGATGCCTCGTCGCAAGCGCGTACGAGCGCGCGGCCACCGCCTGCGCCTCCAGCGCCGCGAGCGGCCACCGGTGCGGCATCTCGTCGGCGATGACTCCACGCACGTAGTCCTCGAGGTCGACCGAGTCCACCACCGCGAGCTTGCCGCCGCCGCTCCAGACGACGAGGGCCCCGTGGTAGGCACGGCCGTCCCATTCGACCGGCGCGCCGTCGCAGTAGAACGCGGCCGGCGACTGCAGTCGGCGCCCGTGCACGACGAGGCCCGGGCCGAGACCGTAGGTGCTCGCCGGGATCTTCCAGACCCGCCCGGTCGCGTCGCCGACGCGGAATCCGGACGGGCACGCGACCGTCCCGCTCGACTGCGATGCCGCGAGCAGAACGCGCACGGTCACGTTCGCCGTCGTCGACACCGTCGTTCCCGGGTAGTAGTGGGCGAGGATCCGCTCCCACGTCCAGTGATGGAGCGCGTAGCCGCGCGCGCCCCACTGGCTCATCCCGACGCCGTGCCCCCAGCCACGGCCGGTGACGACGACGACCGTGGCGGCGCGGGCGCGGCCCGCCGCGACGAGCGCGACGCCACAGAGGACCACGCACGCCGCCGCTTTCGGCAGAGCGGTAGAGCGCGTCGATCGCCCACGCCTGTCCGATCGCACGCCGGAAGGTGTCCGAGTGGAGTCGGTACCGATCAGCCTGGTCAATCGAGATCCGGTCGAAATCGCGCCCATGGTCGTACTCGATTCCCGATTCGCTAATCCCCTACGGGGTGGCGACCCGCGAGATCCGTGCGGGCCGACCGCCTCGAGCCCCCGGCAGCTCCGGGAGTCGAAGGCGCGGTCGAGTTGCGAGACGACGCCACCGGCGAACGCTAGCGTCCCCGCGAACCGCATGTCCACGCCGCTCGGGCCCGGGGGACCGGATCTACCCCCAGGACCCTTCGGTCATCGGGCGGAACGAGGTCGTGAGGATGCGCATGGTGCGCGGCCGCGTCAGCGCGAAGAGCGCCACGTCCGCGACCTCCTCCGGGGTCATCATCCCGGTGAGGACGTCCTGGGTGCGTCCGCGGGCCTCGTCGAGCGCGAAGTCGGTGGCGACGCCTCCGGGACAGATGTTCGTGCAGCGGATGTTGTGCTCCCGCAGCTCGTGGTCGAGGGAGCGGATGAAGCCAACCTGTCCGAACTTCGACGCGTTGTAGACGGACTCGAAGGGGAACGCGCGCAGCCCGGCAACAGACGCGATCGCGACGATGTCACCCTCGCCCTGCTCGAGCATGTGCGGCAGCACCGCGCGAACGGAGTGGATCGTCCCCATCAGATTGACGTCGATCATCTCCTGGACATGCTCCTCGGACAGCTCGAGGAACGGGCCGTACGCGCCGACGCCGGCATTCGCGACGAGGATGTCGAGGCGACCGAATGTGTCGACGGTGTCAGACACCAATTTGTCGAGCTGTGCCCGCTCGCGGACGTCGACGCGTCGTGCGACCGCGTTCAGTCCGAGGTCTGCGCCGCTGCGCGAGCCGAGACCGAGGCGCGCGCCCTCCGAAGCGAGCGCGCGGGCGACGGCGGCGCCGATGCCGCGGCTCGCGCCGGTGACGATCGCGACCTTGCCTTCCAGTGCTCCCACGCTTGCGAGACTAATCGCATGAAGCGGGTCTTGGTGGCGAACCGCGGCGAGATCGCACTCCGGATCTTCCGCACGTGCGCCGAGGAGGGCCTCGGCACGGTGGCGGTCGTCGCGCCCGACGACGTGGGCTCCCTGCACGCGCGGTCCGCCGACACGACCGTCGAGATCGCCTCGTACCTCGATGCTTACGAGCACGTGCGCGCAGCGCGACTGTCGGGCGCCGATGCCGTCCACCCCGGTTACGGCTTCCTCGCCGAGTCGGCCGAGCTGGCAGAAGCGGTGCTGGAGAACGGCCTGACGTGGATCGGGCCGCCGCCCGCGGCGCTGCGCGCGGGCGGCGACAAGCTCGCCGCGAAGGAGACGGCGCGCGCGGCCGGCGTGCCGGTGCTGCCGACCGGCGACGTCGGGTTCCCGCTCGTCGTGAAAGCGGCGGCGGGGGGCGGCGGCCGCGGCATGCGCGTCGTGCGCTCCGCCGCCGAGCTCGACGACGCTGTCGCGGCCGCGCAGCGGGAGGCGAAGGCGGCGTTCGGCGACGACACGGTGTTCTTCGAGCGCTACCTCGAGCGCCCGCGGCACGTCGAGATCCAGCTCCTCGCCGACGCGCACGGCGCCGTCGCCGCGCTCGGGGAGCGCGACTGCTCCGTGCAGCGCCGCCACCAGAAGGTGCTCGAGGAGTCGCCGGCGGTGAGCGAGCGCCTGCGAGGCGAGATGAGCGAGGCCGCGATCGCGTTCGCGCAGGCGATCGGCTACGTCGGCGCCGGCACAGCGGAGTTCGTCCTCGAGGACGGCGCGTTCTTCTTCCTCGAGCTGAACGCCCGCATCCAGGTCGAGCACCCGGTGACCGAGCTCGTCACCGGCGTCGACATCGTGCGCTCGCAATTCGCGATCGCCCGCGGGGAGACGCTCGACGTCGCCGCCGCGCTCGCAGGGCATGCGGTGGAGGTGCGGCTGTACGCCGAGGATCCGGTGACCTTCCTGCCGCAGGCCGGGCGGATCGAGCGGCTCGTGCTTCCCGCCGGCATCCGCGTGGACGCAGGTGTCGCCGAAGGCGACGAGATCGGCACCTCGTACGACCCGATGATCGCGAAGCTCATCGCACACGCGCCGACGCGAGGAGAGGCGCTCGACCTGCTTGCCGACGCGCTCGGCGAGACCGTCGTCGACGGCGTCACCACCAACCTCCCGTTCCTGCGCTGGCTCGTCGACCATCCCGTTCTCCGCGCCGGGGGCGCCACGACCGCGTTCCTCACGGAGCATCCGCCGCTCTCGCGCACGCCGGCCGCGCCCGCGCCGTGGAACGCGGTCTGGCGCCTCAACCTCCCCGCCCCGCCGCCGGCGCCGCCGCCGAGCGCGGAGGCAGCGCTCGGCCCGTCGCAGGAGCAGTCCGCCGTCACCGCCCCGATGCCGGGCACCGTCATCAAGGTGCTCGTCGCCCCCGGCGACCGGGTCGTCGCCCGCCAGCCGCTCCTCGTCCTCGAAGCGATGAAGATGGAGACGCCGCTCGCATCGCCGTACGACGCCACCGTCCGCGCCGTCCACGCCGGCGAGGGCGACCGCGTCGCCGGCGGCACCCTCCTCGTCGAGCTGGAGGAGTAGCTACGCTCACTCCCATGGCCGAGACCGTTCAGGACTTCTTCACGAATCTTCCGTCGCGCGCCGACACGTCGAAGACGGCGGGCATGACCAACTCGTACCTCTTCGACATCGAGGGCGCCGGGCAGTGGACGGTCGACGTCGACGACGGCACGGTGACGGTGAAGGAGGGCGGCGGCGACGCGGACGTCACCATCGCCACCTCGCAGGAGACGTTCCAGAAGATCATCGCCGGCGAGCAGAACCCGACGAGCGCCTACATGACGGGAAAGCTCAAGGTCAAGGGCGACATGGGCGCGGCGATGAAGCTCCAGAAGCTCTTCTAGGCCTCCGATGGGGGTCGCCATCGAGATCGGCCTCTCCGAGGAGACACAGGCAGACGCGCTCGCGGTGCCGGTCGCACAGCCCCTCGAGGCCGGGCTCGACGCTCCGCTCGCCGCCTTGGCCGCCTCGGGCGAGCTGCGCGGAGAGCGTGGCGAGGCCGTGCTCGTCCACGGCGAAGGCGCCCGCGTCCTCGGCGTCGGCATCGGCAAACGCGAGGACGTCGACCTCGACGCGCTGCGCACGGCCGGCGCCGCGGCGGCGAACGAGCTCGGACGCGTCGGCGGAACGCTCGTGTGGCAGCTGGACGAGCGGCTGCCGGTCCCGCTCGCCGACCAAGCTGCGGCGCTCGTCGAGGGGACGATCATCGGCGGCTACTCGCCCGGGCGCTGGAAGACGCAGCCGGACGGGAAGCCGAAGGCGATCGAGCGCATCGTCCTCGACCACTCCGACACGGAGGAGCTTCGGGCCGCGGCCGAACGCGCCGCGCTCCTCGCCGAGCGCACGAACCGCGCGCGCGACCTTGCGAACATGCCGCCGAACGTGCTCTATCCGGAGACACTCGCGGAGCAGGCGGCGGCGCTCGCGGACGAGCACGAGCACCTGGCCGCGACTGCGCTCGACCCGGCGGAGATGGAAGAGCTGGGCATGGGCGCGCTCCTCGCCGTCGGCGCCGGGTCGCATCACGAGCCGCGCCTGATCGTCCTCCGGTACGAGCCGCCGCAGGCGACGCGTTCCGACGTCGTCCTCGGCATCGTCGGCAAGGCGATCACCTTCGATGCGGGCGGTATCTCGCTCAAGCCTGCAGGCGGCATGGACGCGATGAAGGGCGACATGGCGGGCGGTGCGGGCGCGCTGCACGGCATCGGCGCGATCGCCGCGCTCGGTCTCCCTGTGCGCGCAATCGCCGTCATCGCGTCCGCCGAGAACCTGCCGAGCGGGCACGCGTTCCGCCCCGGCGACATTCTCACCGCCGCGAACGGCAAGACGATCGAGATCATCAACACGGATGCCGAGGGGCGGCTTGTGCTTGCGGACGCGCTCTGGTACGCGCGGCGCGAGGGCGCGACGCACGTGATCGACCTGGCGACGCTGACGGGGGCGATGTCGCTCGCGCTCGGCGACCTCTATGCCGGCTTCTTCTCGAACGACGACGAATGGCGCGACCGCATCGTCGCCGCCGGAGAGCGCAGCGGCGATCTCGTGTGGCCGTTCCCGCTCCATCCCCGCTATCGCCGGTACGTCGACTCGGCGTACGCGGACATGAAGAACGGCTCGACGCTGCGCGAGGGCAGCCCGGCGCTCGCGGCCGAGTTCCTGCAGGAGTTCGCCGGCGACGGCCCGTGGGCGCACGTCGACATGGCGGGGCCCGGGTTCCTCGACCGCTCGCGCGGCGACTACCTGCGCGTCCCGGGAGGAACCGGATACGGCGTCCGGCTCGTCGCCGAGCTGGCAACGAGCATCGCGTGAACCTCGATCTGACGCCGGAGCAGCAGCTGCTTCGGGACACGGTCCGCGAGTTCGCGGAGACCCGCGTTGCGCCCGTCGCGGCGGAGATCGACCGCGAGGCGCGCTTCCCGTACGAGCTCGTCGCCGAGATGGCGGAGCTCGGGTTGATGGGGATCCCGATCCCGGAGGAATACGGCGGGGCCGGCGCGGACACGGTCTCGTACGCGATCGCGATCGAGGAGCTGACGCGCATCGACTCGTCGGTGGCGATCACGGTCGCCGCGCACACCTCGCTCGGGACGATGCCGATCTACCTCTACGGCACGGACGCGCAGAAGGAGGAGTGGCTGCCGCGGCTCGCGTCGGGTCAGGCGCTCGCGGCGTTCGGGCTCACCGAGCCGGACGCGGGCTCGGACGCAGGCGCGACGCGCACGACGGCGGAGCTCCGGAACGGCCACTTGATCGTGAACGGCTCGAAGATGTTCATCACGAACGCCGGCACGGACATCACCGCCTGCGTGACCATCACCGCGCGCACGGGCGACGGCGAGGTCTCGAACGTCATCGTCCCGAACGGGACGCCGGGCTACGAGATCTCCGCACCGCTGCACAAGCTCGGCTGGCGCGCGTCCGACACCCGCGAGCTCTCCTTCCGCGATTGCGCCGTCCCTGAGGGGAACCTCCTCGGCGCCCGCGGCAAGGGCTTCCAGCAATTCCTCGAGATCCTCGACGGCGGGCGCATCTCCGTCGCCGCCATGGGCGTCGGCCTCGCGCAAGGCGCGTACGACCTCGCACTCGCCTATGCGAAGGAGCGGCAGCAGTTCGGGAAGCCGATCGCCGCGTTCCAGGCGGTGCAATTCCAGCTCGCCGACATGGCGACCGAGATCGACGCGGGCCGCGCGCTCGTCCATCGGGCCGCGTGGCTGAAGGACGCCGGCAAGCCGTTCGCGCTCGCCGCCGCGCAGGCGAAGCTCTACACCGGCCTGCTCTCGAACCGCGCCGTCAACGCGTCCCTCCAGATCCACGGCGGCTACGGCTTCATGGATGAGTTCCCCGTCTCGCGCCTGTACCGTGACCAGAAGATCCTCGAGATCGGCGAAGGCACGAACGAGGTGCAGAGGATGGTGATCGCACGGTTGTTGGGGCTCTAGCCGCGCTCGCGGCGCTCCTGTTCGCGCACGGCGCGATCCGGCTGCGCCGCCGCGGCCGCGCCGACCTCGCCGACTGGGACCGCTTCGTCCTGTTCGGGATCGGTCTCGCGGCGACGGTGTTCGCGCTCGTCGGTCCGATGGACGAGTGGGCGGACACGCACCTCGCGGCGCACATGGCCCAGCACGTCGTCATCGGCGACGCCGCGGTCGCGCTGATGGTGTTCGCCGTGCGCGGGCCGCTCCTCGTGTTCCTCCTCCCCGCTCCGGTGCTGGTACGCGTGGCCAAGGCGCGGCCGCTCTTCTCGTTCCTGCTGCGCCCGCGTGTGGCGTTCGCGTTGTGGGCCGGGAACCTCGCGACCTGGCACGTGCCGTACCTCTACGACGCGGCGCTTCGCCACCAGAACCTCCACGACTTCGAGCATCTCTGCTGGGTGATCGCCGGTTTGCTCGTGTGGACGCTCCTCATCGATCCCGGGTCGCACCGGCGGTTGAGCGTCGGCGGCCGGCTCGCGCTCGCGGCCGCGATGTTCGCAGCCGGCCAGATCCTCAGCGACGTGCTCGTCTTCAGCTTCCACCCCATCTACCCGGCGTATCCCGGCCTGACCGACCAGAAGCTCGCCGGCGTCGTGATGATGGGCGAGCAGCTGCTCACGCTCGGCGTGCTCGCGTTCGCGCTCCTCCGTCCGAGGATGCGCGGAGCGCGGCTCGTCGCCGCATGAGCTCGACGAGCTTCTCGTTCGAGCCGTTCTATCTCGCGGTCGCCGCGGCGATGGCGATCGCATACGCCCGCGCCCGACCTGCCGGCCGTTGGCGCATCGCGGCCTTCGCGGCGGGCGTCTTCCTCATCGCGGCGCCGCTCAACTCGCCGATGGAGACGATCGCGGCGAAGCGCCTGCTGCTCATGCATCTCGTGCAGAACGCGCTCATCGCCGACATCGCGCCTCTGTTGATCCTGCTCGGCCTCACGCCGCGGATGAAGGCATGGGTCGCGGCGAACGGCGGCGCGCGGGTGCGTGCACGGTGGGCGATCGTCGCGTGGCTCGCCGCGTGGTATGGGACGCATCTCGCGGCGTTCTACAACTGGGCGCTCGAGACCGGCTGGGGGCTGAACATCGAGCACGCGCTGCTGATCGCCGGCGGCTTCCTCTTCTGGTGGCCGATCGTAAGCGGACGGCTCGGCGTGCCGGCTGCGCTCGCCTACCTCGGGGCGGCATTCGTCGCGTCGTCGTTCCTCGGCCTCGCGTTCATCTTCTCCAGCCACCCCTTCTACTCGTACTACGAGCACGTATCGCGCCTCTGGGGCTTCTCGCCGACGCGCGACCAGAACCTCGGCGGCATCGCGATGAACGGCGAGCAGACGCTCGTGTTCCTCGTCGCCATCGGGTACTACGTCTCGAGGCTCCTGAAAGAGGAACAGGACTGACGGTCTTCACGATCGGCCACGGCACGCGTCCGCTCGACGAGCTCGTCGACATGCTGCGCGGCGCCGGCGTCGAGACGCTCGTCGACGTGCGGCGCTTCGCCGGGTCGCGCCGGAACCCGCAGTTCAACGTCGGGCCGCTGCGTGAAGGGCTGGGGACGATCGAGTACCGGCACGTGCCTGAGCTCGGCGGCCGCCTCTCGAACGAGCCGGGCGAGGAGCGCTTCCACTGTATCCGCGTCGCCGCCTTCCGCTCGTACGCCGCGCGCATGACGACGGCCGGCTGGCAGCAAGCGCTGGCGGATGCGCTCGCGCTTCCCGTGCCCTGCTTCATGTGCGCCGAGACGCCGTGGACGCGCTGCCATCGCCGCCTCATCGCGGAGCAGCTGCACGCGCGCGGGACCGAGGTCGTCCATCTCCTCTCACCGTCACGCCGCGAGCCGCACGTCCCGTGGGCGATCGCCGAGGCCCACGACGGGCGGCTCTACCTCTGCGGCGAGCTCGTCGCCTAGAGCACGGAAGATCGTGACCCCGTACGCCGTCTGGTGGACAGATGGCGGAACGGCCTCACGCGACGGGTGCGTCACCGGAGTCCGCCGGCGCGCGTTACAGAACTGTGCGGCACCGCCGGCCACCCAGGTGGAACGTCCTCGGGTTGTGGCTCGTGGTCTGCGTGCTGGTGGTCGTGCTGCTCGCGGGCGGCATCGGCGCTCCGTCCGCGAAGACCCCGCCCGCGAAGGGGCGGCAGTGCACGCACGGCGTCTCGTCCATCGGGCCCGTGACGGTCGAGAACGGGAAGGTCGTCGGCGGCTCGACCGTACCGCGCACCCAGGCCTGCCTGCCGTAGACCGAGGCCGCATCGAGGCCCTCGACCCCGAATTGCCAGCAGGCAGACCGCTAACGCTTCAAGAGAGATAGCGGTCCGCGCTGGTAGCGTCGCGCGCGTGCTGTTCACGCAGTTCGTCGACGACGATCTCGGGTGCGCCTCCTACCTCGTCGGCGACGAGCACGCGGGCGCGGCCGTCGTCGTCGACCCGGCGTATCGGATCGAGCCGTACCTCGCGGAGGCGGAACGGCGCGGCATCCGACTGACGGCGGTGCTCGAGACGCACACGCACGCCGACCACGTGTCGGGCCATGGACGGCTCGCGCTCGAGCACGGCCTCCCCGTCCACGTACACGCTGCGGCAGGCGCGGCGTACCAGCACGAGCCGCTCGCAGACGGGACGGAGATCGAGATCGGGGACGTCGTCCTCCGCACGATCCACACGCCCGGCCACCGTCCCGAGCACTGCGCGTTCGCGGTGGTCGACCGCACGCGCGGCGACGAGCCGTGGCTCGTTCTCACGGGCGACTCGCTCTTCGTCGGCGATGCGGCGCGGCCCGACCTCGCGGTCGAGGCGCGCGACGGCGCCGAAGACCTCTTCCACTCGCTGCACGCGCTCGCCGACCTCGGCGACGGCGTCGAGGTCTATCCCGGGCACGTCGCCGGCTCGCTGTGCGGCGCGGCAATGAGCTCGAAGGCATCGACGACGATCGGGTTCGAGCGCCGCTACAACCACGCGCTACTCGAGGACCACGACGAGTTCGTCGGGCTCGCGCTCGGACCTCAGCCTCCGCGCCCGCCGAACATGGAGCGGATCGTCGAGCTGAACCGCGGCCCGTTCATCGGGGCGCAACCGCCGCTCGAATCGGTGTCGGACACCGGAGACGCGGTCGTCCTCGACGTGCGGAGCGCGCGCGCGTTCGCGGAGGGCCATCGTCCCGGTGCGGTGAACGTTCCCGTCTCCGGTCCGAGCTTCGCGACGAAGGCGGCATTCGTCCTTCCCGAGCGGCCGGTGGTCGTCCATGCGGCGGACGAGGGGGAGGCGCTGCGGGCGGCGCGCTCGCTGCAGGCTGTCGGCATCTTCGACCTCGCCGGCTGGCAGGCGGGAGGCGGCGGCGAGCACGTCGAGCCGGTGTCGATCGACGAGCTCGAGGACATGCTCGCGTCAGGGAAGTTCGAGGTGCTCGACGTGCGCGAGGCGGACGAGCGCGACGCCGGGTTCATCCCGGGCACGGATCACATGCCGTACCGCAACGTGCGTCAGGCGGCGGAGAACGGGCTCTGCGACGGGCGGCCGGTGCTGACGATCTGCGAGTCGGGTGCGCGTGCCGCGGTGGCGGCGAGCGTGCTGAAGGCGGCGGGCGTCGACGCGCGCCCCGTCGAGGGCGGCATCGCCGACTGGCGCGCCCACGGCGGCGAGGTGACGACGTTCCGCCGCTGCGGCGGCTCCCGCTAGACATGTCCTCGTCTTGACGCTTTCGCGACACCGCCGGCAGACGCGGCCGACGGCACGACCCGTCTCGCCGACCTCGTCACGGTTCCGTCGAAAAGCGGACACACCGACGTTGCGGGGAGTGTCCCTGGTCAGGTCCCGTTAGGACAGGCGCTCGGCGGGATAACCCCACCGCGCGAGGTGCGCGAGAATCTCGCCGCAGTGCGCGGGGTCGCGCGTGAGAAGCGTCAGCTCGACGCCGGTCTCGCCGACGGTCACGTACGCCGTCTCCCGCTGGTGCTCGACCTCGACGACGTTGACCCGCTCCTGCGCAAGGAGCGTCAGGAGCTTCGCGAGCTCGCCGGGCCGGTCGGGCACGCGCGTCCGCAGGACGAGGTAGCGCCCGGCGGCGGCGAGCCCGTGGCGCATCACCGAGATGAGCAGCGTCGCGTCGATGTTGCCGCCGGAGAGAAGCGGCACGACGGCGCCGCTTCCGCCGACCTTGCCGCTCAGCAGCGCGGACACGCAGACGGCGCCGGCGCCTTCCACGACGAGCTTCGTCCGTTCGAGCAGCAGCACGATCGCCTCACTGATCTCCTCGTCGGTCACCGACACGATCTCGTCGAGCGTCCGGTCGAGGATCGACATCGTCAGCTCGCCCGGGCGCTTCACCGCAATGCCGTCCGCAATCGTGTATCCAGGCCCGCCCGGCAGCGTTCCGGCCGCCTGCACGCCGACGATGTGGAGATCCGGCTTCACCGCGCGCAACGCGATCGAGATGCCCGACGCGAGGCCGCCGCCGCCGATCGGGATGATAACGGTGCCGAGCCCGTCGAGCTGGTCGACGAGCTCGAGCCCGATCGTCCCCTGTCCCGCGATGATCCCCGGGTCCTCGAACGGATGGATGAACGTCGCCCCGGTCTCGGCGACGTATGCCTGCGCGGCCTCGAGCGACTCCTCGATCGCCCGGCCCGTCAGCTCGACCTCCGCGCCGTAGTGGCGCGTCGCCTCGACCTTGGCCATCGCCGAGTCCTGCGGCATGAACACGCGGGCGCGCGCGCCGACCTCGCGGGCCGCCCACGCGACCGCCTGACCGTGATTGCCCGCGCTCGCCGCGACCACGCCGGCCGCCCGTTGCGCGTCGTCGAGCGCCGAGATGCGGTTGTACGCCCCACGCACCTTGAACGAGCCGGTGCGCTGGAGGTTCTCCGCCTTCAAGTGCACCTCGCGGCCGCAGGCGTTGCAGAGCGTCTCCGACCGGTAGACCGGGGTGACGCGCGCGACTCCGGCGAGCCGCGCCCGCGCTGCTTCGATGTCAGCGAGCTCGGGCTGCATCGATGTGGAACACCTTGTCGAGGATCTCGCGGACGGCGCTCAGCGGGTCGAGCTCGCGCCGCTGCACCTCGTCGAGCAGCCGCCTCAGCTCCGGGTCGTCGGCGACGGCGGCTTCGAGGTGGCGCTTCGCGCGCGCCGACGCGACGGCGAACACCTCGCCCGCGAGGTTCTTCCGGCGCCGCTCGTCGAGCTTCCCCGACTCCTGCAGGTAGGCGCGATGCTCGCCGATCTTCTCCCACAGCTCGGAAACGCCCTCGCCGCGCGTCGCCTCGGTCAGCACGATCGGCGGTCGCCAGTCGCGCTCGCGGTCGAGCGCGAGGATGGACCGCACCTCGTTCAGCATCGTCCTCGCCGCGGGATGGTCCATCTTGTTGATCGCAATCACGTCGGGGATCTCCATGATTCCCGCCTTCAGTGCCTGCACCGAGTCACCGGAGCCGGGCATGAGCACGAGCGCGATGGTGTCGGCGATACCGATCACCTCCACCTCGCTTTGGCCCGCGCCGACCGTCTCGAGGAAGACGATGTCCTTGCCGGCGGCATCGAGGACGAGCAGCGCCTGGAGCGTCGCCTCGGCGAGCCCGCCGAGGTGTCCGCGCGTCCCCATCGAGCGGATGAAGACGCCCGGGTCGAGGAAGTGGTCGGAGAGGCGGATCCGATCGCCGAGCAGTGCACCCTTCGAGAACGGGCTGGAGGGGTCGACGGAGACGACGCCGACCGTGGAGCCGACCGCACGCACGTGGCGGACGAGTGCGGAGATGAGGCTCGACTTGCCGACGCCGGGCGGGCCGGTGATGCCCACGGCGTACGCGTGCCCCGTGTCCGGATAGAGGTCGGCGACGACGTCGTAGGCGAGCGGCTCGCCGTTCTCGACGAGCGTGATCGCCCGCGCGAGCGCGCGCCGGTCGCCGTCGCGGACGCCGGCGGCCAGCGTCTCCCTCGTCCAGTCGCGACGCCCCGCCACGGGGGCGCACTCTAGTCGGCGACTGCGACAACGACGCCTGACGGCCGGACGCGCAGAAGATGCCCTTCGCCACGAGGCGCCGGCCCAGCCGGCGGGCGATTCACTCAGCAACCACGAGCGGGTGAAAGTGCGTGAGCACCTTCACCCGGACTAGTGGGCCGGTTCGACCGAGGCGACTCGGCGAGGCTCGCGTGCGAGGACGTAGCCGACCGCGGCGGCGACGAGGTAAGCGACCGCGGCGCCGCCCCAGATCCACCGCGGGCTGACGCTGTGCAAGAGGGCGCCCGCCACGGCGTTCGCGAGCGCAGTCGCGAGGAACGTGGCGCTCATAACGAACGTGAGCGAGCGGCCGCGCATCTCGTCCACCGCGCCGCGCTGGATGAGCACCGCGTTGCACACGATCGCGGCACCGTCGCCCGCACCGCCGACCGCGGAGCACGCCGCCGCGACCCAGATGTCGGGGCTCGCCGCCGCGCCGCCGAACCCGAGTGCCATGACGACGAGGGCGCCGGCCCAGGTGGCCGCCGGGCCGACGCGCTCGAGCAGCGTGCTCCCGAGGAAGCTGCCGAGCACGAGGCCGCCGCCGATCGACCCGTAGAGCAGGCCGTAGCCGAAGTCGCCGGCGTGAAGCGTGTTCTTCGCGAGGAAGATCTCGGAGACGTTGGCGGCGCCGATGCCGATGCACGCGATCCCCCATGCGCTGAGAACGGCGAGGAGGGGGCGCGAACGGACGACGGCGAGGAAACCGTCGCGGAGGTCGCGCCAGTGGCCGCGCGTGAGCGCGACTTCGCTCTGGAGCATCTGCGAGGGGATGTGCGAGATGAGGAGCGCCGAGACGACGAACGAGACGCCGTTGATCCAGTACGCAGCGTGGGGCCCGGCGGCGGCGGTGAGTACGCCGCCGAGGACGGGGCCGATCGCCCAGCTGACGTTCTCCAGCGCCTGCAGCAGCGCGTTCGCGGCCGGCAGCTCCTCGTCGGAGACGAGGTTGGGGATGCCGGCGTAGACGGCGGGCCGGAAGAAGCCGTTGGCGACGCCGGCCACGGCTGCGAGCGCGACGATCGCGGCCGGGTCGCCGACGAACGGGAGCGCAAAGAAGACGGCGGCTCGGACGACGTCCGAGCCGATCATCAGGTCGCGGCGTCGGAGCCGGTCGAGAAGCGGCCCGAGCGTCAGCCCGACGGCGACGGTCGGGAGGTAGGCGACGACGAGGACGGCCCCCACCCAGAGGCCGGAGTTCGTCCGGTCCTTGACGTCGATGGCGAGCGCGATCGCCGCGAGAAGCGTCCCGACGGACGACCCGAGGGTCGCCAGGGCGAGCAGGCGGAAGCCCGCATTCTGGAGCGGTCGCAGCTGACGGCTGACAGCTGTCAGGGCGCGCCGGAGGCTACCACTGCCTCAGGCCGGTTACGAGACGCCTGTCAGGACATGTCCGAGCGCGTCCGCGAAGAACGCGTTCTCCTCGGGCGTCCCGACGGTGATGCGGATCGCCTCGGGCGCGCCGAAGCCTGCGAGCGGCCGGACGATGACGCCCTGGTGGAGGAGGCGGTCGAACATCGCCGCCCCGTCCCCGACCTCGGCGTAGAGGAAGTTCCCGAGCGCGGGCCCGACCGGATCGAGCCCGTTCGCGCGGAGCGTCTCGCCGAGGACCGCGCGGCCCTCCGCGTTCAGCGCGCGGCGCCGGGCGAGCTCGTCCTCGTCGCCGATGCTCGCGAGCGCCGCCGCCTGCGCGATCGCGTCCACGTCGAAGGCGCGTCGCACCTTGCTCGTCGCCTCGACGACGTCCACAGGTGCGATGCCATACCCGATGCGCAGGCCGGCGAGCCCGTAGATCTTCGAGAACGTCCGCAGCACGACGACACGCCGCCCCGCCTTGAAGAGCTCCCCCACCCCGTCGGCGAAGTCGGGATCGTCGACGTACTCGAAGTACGCCTGGTCGAGGACCGTGAGCACGTGCGGAGGCACCGATTCGACGAACGCGAGCAGCTCCGCGCGCCCGTTTGCCGTCCCCGTCGGGTTGTTCGGATGGCAGACGTAGACGAGCTTCGTCCGTGGACCGATCTCGGCGCGCATCGCCTCGAGGTCGTACGTGTGGCCACGCAGCGGCACCTTCTTCACCGTCGCACCTATCTTGAGCGCGTCGAGCACGTAGCTCGGGAACGACGGCCACCCGCAGACGATCTCGTCGCCCTCCTCGAGCGCCGCCTGCGAGAGCTGGTCGATGACGCCGTCGGCGCCGCCGCCGACGACGACCTCCTCGAAGGCGACGCCGTGATGCTCTGCGAGCGCCGTCCGCAGCGCGTACGCGCCGCCGTCCGGGTACCGGTTCAGATCACGAGCGGCCCGCCCGATCGCCTCGATTGCCGCCGGGAACGGCGGGAACGGGCCCTCGTTCGACGCGAGCTTGACCACCTTCTCCAGCCCGAGCTCACGCTGGACTTCCTCGATGGGCTTGCCCGGCTGGTACGGGATGAGGTCCCGTATCGACCGGCGGAATGGGTCCGCGGCCACTCAGTTCGTTTCCGGAGCGCGCTTCTTCTTCTTGAGAAGCAACAGCCCGCCGACCGCCGCGAGCGCTCCGGCGACGGCGCCGCCGGTGCGCGCCGTCGGAACGGCGTCCTGCGCCTTCCGCTTGGCCGCCCGCTTCCCGATCTTGACGACGAGCCACCCGATTACAGCGTTACGCCTGTTGACGATGCTCATGTGAAACCTCCCTTGGCCCGACCGAGGCTATCCGATCGCCGGGGTCGAGCATCCCCCGGGGCCCGCGGGCGGCATGGCCCCGGGGGATGGGACGAGGGCACGTCCTGATCCTTGAGATGGCGCCCGGTGCCGAAAACTTGCGCTCAGGCGGGCTGCTTGGCGCGCGGCGCGCGGTTCGGGATGTGGATGGCACGGCCGAGCGCCGCCAGGCCGGCCTCCTTGATCGCCTCCGACAGCGTCGGATGTGGGGCCATCCCGTCCGCGACCGTCTCGACCGTCGACTCGGCGTCGATCGCGACGACGCCCGCCTCGACGAGGTCGGTGACATGCGGGCCGACCATGACGATGCCGAGCAGCTCGCCGTAGCGCGTCTCGTGGATGGACTTCACCCAGCCGACCGTCTCGTCCTGCATCACCGCCCGCGCGTTCGCGACCCACGGGAACCGTCCGACTGCGACGTCGTCGCCGTACTGCTCCCGCGCCTGCGACTCGGTGAGGCCGACCCCCGCGATCTCCGGATCGGTGTAGATCGGGCGAGGGACGGCGCGGTTGTCGACGGTCGCGTCATGGCCGCACGCGTTCTCGGCCGCGACTTCACCCTCGCGGAAGGCGGTGTGCGCGAGCTGCCAGTATCCGGCGCAGTCGCCGACCGCGTAGATGTGCGGGACGCTCGTCCGGCGGTGCTCGTCGGTGGCGATGCCCGTGCGCCGGTCGAACTGCACCCCCGCGTCCTCGAGGCCGATTCCCTCGACGAGGGGCGCTCGGCCGACGGAGACGAGCATGAGGTCGGCCTGCACGGTCTCTCCGTCGCCGAAGTGGACGGTGAGCTGCGAGCCGTCGTCGTCGACCTGCGTGCACTGCTTGCCGAGGTGGAGCGCCACGCCGCGCTTCTGGAATTGCCTCGCGAGCTCCTTCGCCGCGTCGGCGTCCTCCTGCGGGATGAGGGTGTCGAGCATCTCGACGATGGTCACCTGCGACCCGAAGCGGTTGAAGATCGAGGCGAACTCGCAGCCGATGATGCCCCCACCCAGGACGACGAGGCGGCTCGGCGACCGTTCCTGTGCGAGCAGGCCTGTCGAGTCGACGCAGCGCGGAGAGTCGAGTCCCGGGATGGGCGGACGCATCGGGAACGAGCCGGTGGCGACGATCGCCTGCTTGAAGGAGACGCTCTCGCCGCCCTCGACCGCGATGGTGTTCGCGTCGGTGAAGCGGCCGACGCCCTTCACCCACTCGACGCCGTTCGCCTTGAAGAGCGAGGCGACGCCGGACGTCATCTGCTTGACGACGGCGGCCTTCCATGCATTCGACTGTGGGAAGTCGAGCTGTGCTCCGGCGATGTTGACACCGAACTTCGCGAAGTGCTCCTCCGCCTCCTTGAGCGCGAACGCGGTCTGCACCCAGGCCTTCGTCGGGACGCAGCCGACGCGGAGGCAGGTGCCGCCCAGCTCCGACTCCTTCTCGATGCAGGCGACCTTCGCGCCGAGCTGTGCGGCGCGGATCGCCGCCGTATACCCGCCGGGGCCTCCTCCCAGAACTGCAACGTCGACGTCCATGCGGTCCGGTTAGCGTAACGAGAACCGCTTGATCATCGTCACGGCATGCGGTGTGTCTGCGACTCGTTCGAAGCCGAACTGCTCGTACCAGCCGACCTGCTCGGGATCGGTGCTGAGGCTGACGGCGTCGAGGCCGCCTGCGCCTGCGCGATCGAGGAGCGCCTCGAGGAGCTCGCGGCCGGCGCCGCGGCCGCGCCTGCTCGGCACGACGGCGATCGTCAGCTCCGGCGTCCTCTCGTCGACGAAGCCGAAGCCGGGCTCGTCGGCGGTGAAGAGGCGGTACCACGCGGCGCCGTAGGCGTGGGGCCCATCCATGGCCACGACGCCGGCGTCGCCGGGGCGGCCCCAGTTCCGGACGTAGCGATAGACGGGCCGCTCGGCGTCCTCGCTCATGCGCCAGTGGTAGGCGTGGCGGAGCATGTCGCGCAGGAAGCGGGCGTCTTGCTTGTCGGCGGGTCGCAGCATCGCCCGGCGGCCCTCAGAGCTCCTGCGCGAGCTGGACGCAGTTGCCGTCCGGGTCGAACACGTCCAGGAGCCGCATCTGTCCGGTGAGCTCGAGCACGATCCCGACCTCGACGCCGGCTTCCCGCAGCCGGCTCGCCTCCTCCTTCAGGTCCTCGACGTCGACGTGCGCGACGGCGCCCTCGGGCTGCGGCTCGCCCTCAGCGAGCCCGAGCTCCATCGCTCCGCGCCGCAGGTGCGCCCACCGCTTCGTGAAGTCGATCGCAGTCTCCTCGAAGCCGAGCACGTCGCGGTAGAAGCCGCGCGCGGCATCGAGATCGCGAACGTGGTACCAGACGGTCGGACCGGGGCCCACTAGAGCGCTAAGCCGGGATCCTCGAGAAACGTCTTGATCGTCTTCAGGAACTCGGCGCCGGTTGCGCCGTCGACCGCCCGATGGTCGCAGGTGAGGGTCATCGTCATCAGCGGGACGACGAAGAGCTCGCCGTCACGCGGCACGACCTGCTCGCGGGCCGCCCCCACCGCGAGAATCGACGCCTGCGGCGGATTCAACACGGCGACGAACTGGTCGACGTCGAACATGCCGAGGTTGGAGATCGTGAATGTCCCTCCCTCGATGTCCTCGGCTCGCAGCTTCGCGTCGCGCGCACGCGAGACGATATCCCCGCGCACGTGCGCGATCTGCGACAGGGTCAGCTGCTCGGCGTTGTGCACGACCGGGACGACGAGGCCCTGTGGCGCGGCCACCGCGATGCCGACGTTGGCGTTCGGGAATCTCAGAAGCGCATCGTCCGTGTACTGGACGTTCATGCCCGGATGACGCACGAGCGCCTGCGCGCACACGCGTGTGAGCAGGTCGGTCACCGTCACGCGCACGTCCGGCTCGAGCTCCCGCCGCCGCGCGACGAGCTCGTTCGCGCGGGTCATGTCGGCCGAGACGGTGAGCGTGAATGCCGGCACCGTCCACGCCTCGGTCAGGCGCCGCGCGATCGTCTTGCGGACGTTCGACAGCGGCTCGGACGCGACCTCGCCGGACGGGGCGGCGGCCACGGGCGCGCGAACCGGCTGAACCTCGGCGCGTTCGACGTCCTCGGCGACGATTCGGCCCTCGGGGCCCGTGCCGCGAACGGATGCGAGGTCGATGCCGCGCTCGCGTGCGAGCCGGCGCGCGAGCGGCGACGCCTTCACACGGCCGTTCGTCACAGACTGCTGCTCGCGCTCGGGCGCACGGGCCGTCTCGACCGGCTCCTCTTCCTTCGGCGCCGCCGGCGCAGGAGCAGGAGCTTCGACCGCGACCGGCTCGCCCTCCGCGCCGATGAACGCGATCGTCCGCCCCACCTCGACCTCGCCCTCCGGCACGGCGATCTTCAGGAGGACGCCGCTCGCCTCCGCTTCGACCTCCTGCGTCACCTTGTCCGTGTCGAGCTCGTACAGCGGCTCGCCCTTCGCCACCTGCTCGCCCTCGGACTTGAGCCAGCGGACGATCGTCCCCGACTCCATCCCCTGGCCGAGCCGGGGGAGCTTGACCTCAGTCGCCACGCCCGACCGTCCGCATGATCGCGGCCAGGACGTCGGCCTTGTGCGGGACGACGAACTGCTCCATCACCGGCGCGAACGGCAGCGGTGCGAACTTCGCGCCCACGCGCTCCACCGGCGCGTCGAGCCAGTCGAACGCCTGGTACTGGATGACCGACACGACCTCCGCGCCGAAGCCCATGCGCGTGACCGCCTCGTGCGCAATCACCGCACGGTTCGTCTTCTTCACGGAGGCGACGATCGTCTCCTCGTCGAGCGGCTGCAGCGTGCGCGGGTCGACGACCTCGACGGAGACGCCCTGCTTTTCCGCCTCCTCCGCCGCCGCCAGCGACTCGTGCACGAGGCGCCCGGTCGCGACGACCGTCACGTCCTCGCCCTCGCGGTGCACGCGCGCCTTCCCGATCGGGATCGGCTCGATCTTCTCGGGCACGTCGCCCTTGATCCCGTACAGCGTGCGGTGCTCGAAGAAGACGACGGGATTGTCGTCGTAGATGGACGACCACAGGAGGCCGCGCACGTCTTCCGGCGTCGAAGCGAACACGACCTTGAGCCCGGGGATGTGGACGAACCACGCCTCCAGCTGCTGCGCGTGCTGCGCGCCCGGCGACCAGCCTGCGCCGCCCTGCGTGCGGAAGACGACCGGCACGGTCAGCTGCCCACCGGACATGTAGCGGAGCTTCGCCGCCTGGTTCACGACCTGCTCGGCGGCGAGCGTCATGAAGTCCTCGTACATGATCTCCGCGACCGGGCGCATGCCTTGCATGGCTGCGCCGATCGCCGTGCCTGCGAGCGCCATCTCGGAGATGGGCGTGTTGCGCACGCGCTCCGGACCGAACTCGTCGAGCATGCCGGCGGTGACGCCCATCGATCCGCCCATCTCGGCGATGTCCTCGCCCATGATGAAGACGCCGTCGTCCTGGCGCATCGCCGTCGAGAGCGCGTCCCGGACCGCCTCGCGGTAGGAGAGCTCAGGCATAGATGTTCTTCAACGCATCTTCCGGAGCGGGATCGGTGCCGGACTTCGCGAACTCGACCGACGCCTCGACCATCTCCGTCACCTCGGCGTCGAGCTCCTCGAACTCCTCGTCCGAGATCGCGAGCCGCTCGCGCAGCATCGCGATCGGATCGCGTGTCTCGGCGAGCTTCCGCGCCTCGTCCCTGTCGCGGTAGATCTGCGGGTCGCCGATGTAGTGGCCGTGCATGCGAACGCAGTCGAGATGGACGAACACCGGCCCCTTGCCCGAGCGCGCGTGCTCGAGCGCCTGCCGCGTCGTCTTGTACACCGCCTCGACGTCCTGGCCGTCGCACTTCAGCGCCTTCATCCCGAACGCCTTCGCACGCTCGGAGAGATCGCGGATCGGCGAGTGCTGCCTCTCAGGCGTCGACTCCGCCCACTTGTTGTCCTCGAGGACGAAGACCGCCGGAACCTTCCACAGCTGCGCGAGGTTGAGCGACTCGTGGAACGTGCCGATGTTCGTCGCCCCGTCGCCGAAGAACGCCACCGCCACGCGGGGCTCGCCGCGCATCTGGAACGCGAGCGCGGCGCCGGTGA
>Ga0187809_10000533_pt1 | contig 19936 bp, 22 predicted proteins | sample NC_wetland_sal_i_8_FD_132415 | JGI IMG/M metagenome (GOLD analysis project Ga0187809, IMG submission 132415) | Wetland sediment microbial communities from Neuse River Estuary, North Carolina, USA - ASW_4 | ecosystem: Environmental > Aquatic > Freshwater > Wetlands > Sediment | place: USA: North...
AAGCTCGACACGCTGGCGCCGGAGACCACCAAGCGCTACATGCACAACTACAACTTCCCGCCCTACTCGACCGGTGAGACCGGACGTGTGGGTTCGCCGAAGCGGCGTGAGATCGGCCACGGCGCGCTCGCTGAGCGCGCGCTCGTGCCGGTGCTGCCGAAGCGTGAGGAGTTCCCGTACGCGATCCGTCAAGTGTCCGAGGCTCTCGGCTCCAACGGGTCGACGTCCATGGGCTCGGTGTGCGCGTCGACGCTGTCGCTGCTCAACGCCGGTGTGCCGCTGAAGGCGCCGGTTGCGGGCATCGCGATGGGTCTCATGAGCGAGGAGATCGACGGCCAGACGAGCTACATCGCGCTGACCGACATCCTCGGCGCCGAGGATGCCCTCGGCGACATGGACTTCAAGGTCGCCGGCACGCGTGACTTCGTCACGGCCCTGCAGCTCGACACGAAGCTCAACGGCATCCCCGCCGACGTGCTCGCGGGCGCGCTCCTGCAGGCTCGTGAGGCTCGCTTCACGCTCCTGGACGTCATGGCCGAGGCCATCGACACCCCGGACGAGATGAGCCTGTTCGCCCCGCGCATCCTCACGGTCAAGATCCCCGTCGACAAGATCGGCGAGGTCATCGGCCCCAAGGGCAAGGTCATCAACCAGATCCAGGACGACACGGGCGCGAACCTGTCGATCGAGGAGGACGGCACCGTCTACATCGGCGCCACCAGCGGTGAGGCCGCCGAGGCCGCTCGCACCCTCGTCAACGCGATCGCCAACCCCACGATGCCGGAGAAGGGCGAGCGCTACCTCGGTACGGTCGTGAAGCTCACGGCGTTCGGGGCGTTCATCTCCCTGCTTCCGGGCAAGGACGGCCTGCTCCACATCTCGAAGCTCCGCCCGCTCGCGGGTGGCGCCCGGGTGGAGAACGTCGAGGACGTCCTCTCTGTGGGCCAGAAGCTCCAGGTCGAGATCTCCGAGATCGACGACCGCGGCAAGCTCTCGCTCGTCCCCGTGGTCGAGGAGACCGCCGCAGCGGAGTAACCCACCACGCGCTCGGGACGCTGGTCCTGGTCGCCGAGCACATCTCTCGATGACGAGCCGTCCGGTCCTCCGGACGGCTCGTTCTCGTCGGGCCGACCCCACACATGTGGCCGTGAGAACCTGTCCCCGGCTGGGAACGGTCTTCTAGGCTGTACAGGAATCAACATCAGGAGGGCGAATGCGCGTCGCAGTGTTCGGAGTGAACGGCCGGATGGGTGGCGAGGTGTGCCGCGCCGTCACCTCGAGCCCCGACATGGACCTGGTCGCCGGCCTGGACGTCGGTGACAACCGGAACGAGGCCCGCCGGGCCCAGGTGGTGGTCGACTTCACCCACCCCGACGCGGTCATGGACAACGTCAAGTGGTGCATCGACAACGGGCTCCACATGGTCGTCGGCACGACCGGCTTCACCGAGGAGCGCTACGACCTGATCAGGGAGTGGCTCGGTGACGACCCGAAAGTCGGCGTGCTGGTGGCCGCGAACTTCTCCATCGGTGCGGTGCTCATGATGCACTTCGCCTCCGTCGCCGCCGCCCACTACGAGAGCGTCGAGATCGTGGAGCTGCACCATCCGACCAAGGCGGACGCCCCGTCCGGCACCGCCGTCGCCACTGCCCACCTGATCGCCAGGACGCGGCAGGAGGCCGGTCTCGGCGACATCCCCGACGGCACGGTGCAGGAGCTTGCGGGAGCACGCGGTGCGGTCGTCGACGGGATCCACGTCCACGGCGTACGTCTGGGCGGACTGCTCGCACACCAGGAGGTCCTGTTCGGCTCGACGGGTGAGACGCTCACGATCCGCCACGACTCGATGGACCGCGCATCGTTCATGCCTGGGGTCGTCTCGGCGATCCGCTGGGTCCCGGGTCGGCCGGGCCTCACCATCGGGATCGGCCCGCTCCTGGGCCTGGAGGGCTGAGCTCTCTTGGCCTTTCGTGCTCGCCGTGCTCGCTGGGCGCTGATCGCGCTTGCGGCGGTCGTCGTCCTGCTCGCGGCCGCGCTCGTGGTGGGGAACACGGTCGGACGTCGCTACGCCGAGGACAAGGCGGCTCAGGCGATCCTGCATCGCTCCGGGCTGGTGTCGACCGTGAGCATCACCGACGACCTCTTCGTGGTGTCGGTGCTGCGCCAGCACTTCGACAACGTCGACGTGGAGTTCCCGGCGATGCCGATCAGCGCTCGGAGCCGGTCGCTGACACCCAAGGTGAGCGTCACCCTGACGGACGTGGTCGCCACCGACAACTTCTCGAGCCTCGTCGCGGGCAAGGCGACCGCTGTCGCCTCGCTGACGTGGAGCCAGGTCTCGACACTGGCCGGCTACGCCGTGTCACCCGACGGCAACGGGATCGTCGTGGTCGTGACGTACGACCTGTACGGGATCAAGGTCACAGGAACAGTCACTGCCACCCCCACCATCAGCCACGGCCAGCTCGTCCTGACGAACACGACGCTGAAGGTCGCCGGCGTCGACGTGCCCGAGGTCATCACCAGCTACCTGCTCGCCGAGGTGACCGCGCCGGTGGACCTGGGGCTGCCGAAGCCGTTCGTGGCCACGTCTCTGAGCGTCTCTCGTGACGCGCTGACGATCACCGCGCAGGGGACCGACGTGGACGTCACCGCCCTGGGCTGAACAGGGTCAGGGCGCGGAGATGTCGGTGTGCAGCCGTACGAGCTTGACCGGGCCCGCGGGGCCTTCCGCGCTGGCGTGGACGCCGTCCGGGCCCCACCCCATGTCCTGCAGCCAGCCCCGCAGGTCGTCGGCGGTGCTCGGGAGCCACCAGGTGGCGTGGGTGAAGCCGTCGGCCCGCAGCGTGTCCACCGCGGCCTGTACGAGTCGGCTGCCGTGCCCGCGCGATCGCGAGGGGGGAGAGACCATCAGCTCGACGACCTGACCGACATCGGTGTCGGCGTCCTCGTCCTCCGACGGGCCCACGGCCACCATCCCGACCACCGTCTCGTGCTCGGTGGCGACGAGGACCCGGTACGAGGCCAGCGGCGGCCTCGTGATCGACCGGTGCCACACCTCGGCCAGGGTCGACACGTCGGCCTGCTCGTACAGGGCGTGCAGCGGGTGCGCCGGATCGGCCATGAGGGCGTGCTGGATCGTGGCGATGTCGTGGGCCTCGCGGGGGAGCGCGAGGCGTACGAATCCTGGCTCGTGCGCGTTCACCGGGCGGAGCCTACCCGGTCGGGCACGGGGCCCACGGACCGCGAACCGCTGTGGGTGAAGCGGGCCCAGTCCCGGCACTAGGGTGGCAGCGTGCCTAATGCTGGAGTGCGTACCCCCCCGAACCTCGCCCACGACACCCTGCGTGTGATCCCGCTCGGAGGCCTGGGTGACGTCGGTCGCAACATGACGTGCTTCGAGATCAACGGGCAGCTCCTGCTCGTCGACTGCGGCGTGCTCTTCCCCGAGGACGACCACCCCGGTGTCGACCTGATCCTGCCTGGCCTCGACGCGATCGCGGACAGGCTCGACGACGTCGTCGCGCTCGTCCTGACCCACGGTCACGAGGACCACATCGGGGCGGTTCCGTACCTCCTGCGCATGCGGGAGTCGATCCCGATCATCGGGAGCTCGCTGACGCTCGGCTTCGTGAGGGAGAAGCTCCGCGAGCACAGGTTGCGCAACGTGGAGTTCATCGAAGTCTCCGACGGCGGCCGGATGACCCAAGGGCCGTTCGACCTCGAGTTCCTCGCCGTGAACCACTCCATCCCGGACGGCATGGCCGTCTGCATCCGGACCGTCGCGGGGGTCGTTCTCTACACGGGTGACTTCAAGATGGACCAGCTCCCCCTCGACGGAAGGACCACCGACCTCCGCGGCTTCGCGCGCCTCGGCGACGAAGGCGTCGACCTGTTCATGACGGATTCCACGAACGCCGAGAACGGGGGATTCACCCCCTTCGAGCGAGAGGTGGAGCCTGCCCTGGAGCGCGTGTTCCAGACGGCGACCGGGAAGCTCGTCGTCACGTGCTTCGCGTCTCATGTGCATCGGGTGCAGCAGATCATGGACCTCGCCGTCGCCCACGGTCGCAAGGTCGCCTACGTCGGCCGCTCGATGGTCCGCAACATGGGCGTCGCACGTGACCTGGGGTTCCTCCGTGTCCCCGCTGACACCCTCATCGAGCTGAGCGCTCTGAAAGAGCTGCCGGACGACCGCGCGGTCATCATCTCCACCGGCTCCCAGGGTGAGCCGATGTCTGCCCTGGCCCGCATGGCAAACCGCGAGCACCCGCACATCGAGCTCGGACCCGGTGACACCGTGCTGCTCGCGTCCTCGCTGATCCCGGGCAACGAGAACTCCGTCTACCGCGTCATCAACGGGCTGTCGCGGATCGGTGCGAGAGTCGTCCACAAGGGCAACGCCCTGGTCCACGTGTCCGGCCACGCCAGCGCGGGCGAGCTCCTGTACTGCTACAACGTCGTCAAGCCGCGGAACGTGATCCCCATCCACGGGGAGGTGCGCCACCTCATCGCCAACGCCAACCTCGCGGTCCTGACGGGCGTCCCGAAGGACCAGGTCATTGTCGCGGAGGACGGCGACGTGGTGGACCTGGCGGGTGGCAGGGCCCGCAAGGTCGGGCGGATCGACGCGGCGTACATCCTCGTCGACGGTGCCAGCGTGGGCGGACTGTCCGAGGAGGCCCTCGCCGACCGCAAGGTCCTGGGCTCCGAGGGCTTCATCTCGATCGTGGCCGTCATCAACCTGCACGCCAAGCGGCTCGTGTCCCTCGACATCCACGCACGCGGCTTCGTCGAGGACGACAACGTCTTCGACGACGTGAGGCAACAGCTGATCGACGAGCTTCGCGCCGCGCTGGGCGACGGGATCGACGACCAGCATCAGCTGCAGCAGCTGATGCGCCGTACGATCGGACGCTGGGTCTCCGGCACGCATCGTCGGCGTCCGATGATCGTCCCGGTGGTTGTCGCGACCTGATCGCCCTCGTGGGACCCGGTGCGCCACCGGCACGCCACGATTAGCCTCGGCGGACCTCGTACGGTAGTCTGTCCGGGTTGCGTGGGCGCCGGAACGGTGCCCCAATCCCACAGTTCGAGGAGTTGTCCCATGGCCGCCGTGTGCGACATCTGCGCCAAGCGCCCCGGTTTCGGTCACAACGTGCCGTGGTCGAAGAAGAAGACCAACCGCCAGTGGAGCCCCAACATCCAGCGCGTGCGCGCCGTGGTGAACGGGACCCCGCAGCGTCTGAACGTGTGCACCGGTTGCCTGAAGTCCGGCAAGGTCACCCGCTGACCCGAGTCGATCCACGAAGAGCCCGCCGACATCGGCGGGCTCTTCGTGTCTTTACGAGGTCGTCACCGTGCCGGCGCGGGGACACGGCACCTGCACGGTGACGGATCGGGGGAGGCCGGAGCCTCAGGAGGCGACGGCTCGGCGGGGAGCGGAAAGCTCCTGGAGCCGGATCTCGCCGGCAAGGAGGTCATCCAAGTCCTCGCGCATCAGCTCGTCCTCGGCGGCCGCACGCGCCGCCTTGAGCACAGCACGCACTCGCCGTTCAGCCGACGTGCCCAACACTTCGGGGGTCACCCGTACAGACTTGCTCGCTGGAGCGGACATGACTCACCATCCGATGCTCGTCGGCCCGAAGGCCGGTGGATCCGGTTGCCCGGGGGGAAGTTCCACGCGCGGTGTCGCCACCGTTTGCGCCGAGAGTAGCGGGGCGGGGGCCTCAATCGTCCGAGGACAGTCGTGACACGCGGGTGAATCTGCCCGCCTCGTCTGTCGGAGTCGACCCCTAGTCTGCCCACGTGATCACCACACTGGCCGTCCACGGCTACCGATCCTTGCGGGACCTGGTCCTGCCCCTCGGAGGTCTCACCGTCGTCACGGGGGCGAACGGCAGCGGCAAGTCGAGCCTCTACCAGGCCTTCCGGCTGCTGTCGGACACGGCGACGGGAGGGCTCGTGTCGGCGCTCGCGGAGGCCGGAGGCCTGCCGTCGGTCCTGTGGGCGGGGCCGGAGACGATCTCGCGGGCCATGCGGGCGGGTGAGGTGCCTGTCGAGGGGACCGGATCACGCCGGCGCCCTGTCTCACTCATGCTCGGCGTTGCGACCACCCAGTTCTCCTACCTCGTGGACGTCGGGCTTCCCACGCCCTCCAGCAGCATGTTCGCGAGGGACCCTGAGATCAAGCGCGAGGTGGTGTGGGACGGACCGGTGCGCAGGCCGGCGGCCACGCTCCTGTCCAGGCGGCGTGGCAGCGTCACCGTACGCACGGAGGCCGGATGGGAGACCGTGATCGCGGACGTCCCTTCGCGGGACTCCGTGCTCGCCTCGCTGTCCGATCCGCGGGCCTTCCCCGAGCTCTCGTTCCTGCGGACGGCCGTGACGTCGTGGAGATTCCACGACCACATCCGCACGGATCGTCACTCGCCGGCCCGTCAGCCTCAGATCGGGACCTGGTCGCCGGTCCTCGACCACGACGGACGCAACCTCGCAGCCGCGGTCCAGACCGTCCGTGAGTCGGCCTGGGCGACCGTCCTGGCGAACGCGATCGCCGACGCCTTCGACGGCAGCGAGCTCGACGTGGGCGAGTCCGGTGGACTGTTCCTCCTGAGCCTGCGACAGCCCGGGATGCTGCGGCCGATGGCGGTCGCCGAGCTTAGCGACGGCACGCTGCGGTACGTGGCGCTGGCGACGGCACTGCTCAGCCCGCGTCCGCCGTCGTTGCTGGTGCTCAACGAGCCGGAGACCAGCCTTCACCCACAGCTCACGGAGCCGCTGGCCAGGCTGATCACGGCAGCTGCTGCCCGTACGCAGATCGTCGTGGTCACGCATTCAGCGCCGCTGGTACGAGCGATCGCTCGGGAGGCGCCCGACGCGATCCAGCACGAGCTGGTCAAGGAGCTCGGCGAGACCCGCGTCGCAGACCAGGGGCTGCTCACCCGACCTGGCTGGGACTGGGGCAGCCGTTAGCGGACCCTGGTCAAGCGCCGATGGCATCCGCCGGTACATTCCTGCCATGGCATCGAGCGAGAACTCCGAAGAACCGTCAGCAGTCGCGAAGCTGTCGCTGTGGCTGCTGCTGGCGATCGGGCTGGTACGCACGGTGGCCTTGCTGATCGCCAACGGCATCTCGGTCGCGGGTCTCACCCTGGCAGGGAGCTCGCGGCCCCTGCCCGTCGCCCTCAACGGCACGAAGGTGTGGATCGTCCTCGTCGACGTCCTGACCGTCTACCTCGTCATCAAGCTCCTCGCGCGTGAAGGAGCATCGCTTCGGCCCCTCCTCACGCCGCGACCGGTGGCCGCCAACCTCCTTCGGGCTCTCGGCGGGATCGTTGTCGTCTACTTCGCGTTCTACCTGGGTGGCTTCGCCGGGAACCTGCTCATCTACTACGGCGCGCCGCCCGCCTCCGACAGCATCGTCCCCCCGGTGTGGATCGGCATCCTGCGCCTGGTCCTTGTCCCGATCACGGTGGCGGTCGCCGAGGAGACCCTCTTCCGTGGCTACCTCCTACCCAGGCTGCAGGTGCTCATGGGCCGGGTGGGCGCGGTGATCGTGACCAGCCTCCTGGCCGCGGTGCAGTACCTGGCGTTCAGCATGGGCGACTGGGACTCCACGATGGCGTTGGGCATCGGGTACTTCATCGCCAACCTCGCCCTCGGCGGCCTTTACCTGTGGTTCAAGCGGCTCGCACCGATGATCGTCATCCACTGGTTCTTCGAAGCCGTCGCGGGGCTCGCGATCCTGACCACTGCCCTCCATCACTGAAGCGCCAGCCTGGTGATGTAAACGACCCTTGACATCATGTAAAGGTGGCTTTACTTTTGGTGCATGCAGACGTCACACGGCACCACCGTCAGGAAGGCCTCGCGGCGCTACGGGATCCGGTTCGGCATCACGATGGGGTCCTACGCCGTGCTGCTCACGGCAGGCATCGTCTTGGCTCAGCTCGCCGGATCGTCCCCCTGGCGGTTCGCCGCGATGGCTCTGCCTGTACCGGCCCTGGTCGGGGTGGTCTGGGCGGTCCTCGCCTTCATCCGCGAGTCGGATGAGCTCCAGTCGAAGTCCACGGTCGAGGGGCTCGCCGTGGCGTTCGCGGGCGGTTCGGTGACCACGTTCACGTACGGCCTCATGCAGGCCGTGGGGGCTCCTCAGGTGAGCTGGCTGTTCGTCTGGGTCGTCTACGCGGTCTGGTGGATCATCGGCGGGGGGATCGTGCGGCGGCGGTACCGCTGATGCGCAACCGGATGCGTGAGCTCCGAGCCAGGGACGGGCTGACCCAGGCCGACCTCGCTGACCTGCTCGACGTCTCACGGCAGACCGTGATCGCCCTGGAGTCTGGCAAGTACGATCCGAGCCTTCCGCTCGCGTTCCGCATCTCCCGGACGTTCCGACTCCCACTGGACGAGATCTTCTACCCCGACGCGGACTGAATCCCCGGCTCTGTCAGCCGGGGTCCCTAGGGTGGTGGCGTGGCTGAGGTGTGGCAGACCCCCTTGTTCCGGGCGCTTGAGGAGCCGGTCACGCGTGTGATCGGCGACAAGACGGGCAAGGCGTTCGAGGTGCTCGGCATCCGTACGGTCCACGATGTTCTGCGGCACATGCCCCGACACCTCATGAGCGGCACCGACACCACCGACCTGTCGCAGCTCATGGACGACTACCGGCGGGGAGTGGTCGACGACTACGTGGCCGTGATGGCGAGGGTGGCCTCCATGAAGGTGGCGGGAGACCCACCGCGGCAGCGCCTCGAGGTGCGGCTCACCGACGGCACCGGCTTCGTCGATGTCACCTTCTTCGGCAAGAAGCACATCCTCGACTACTGGCAGAAGCTGCTGAGCCGCTCGGAGCGGGGGATCTTCGCAGGGAAGCTCGGGTGGTTCCGCGACCGGCCCCAGCTCGCCCATCCCGCGTTCGCGATGGACACGCCGGACGGGTACGTCGGCAGCGCCGACAGCATGCGCGTCGCACGTCAGGTGACGAGGTCGAGCTACATCGGCCTCTACCCGCAGTCGGCCAAGCTGCCGACCTGGACGATCTCCGAGTGCGCCGAGCTGGCGATCGGGCACATCGCGGGTCTGGCCGACGCGCTCCCGGAATGGGTGCGCGACGAGGCGGACGTCATCGACTTCGAGGCGGCGTGCCGCGCAGTCCACTCACCGGCGAGCCGCGAGGAGCACGCGGCCGGTCGTCGTCGAATGATCTTCGACGAGGCCTTCGCCACTCAGGTGGCCATGGCCTACAGGCGCCACGACGCGCGCCTGCATCGCGCCACGGCGTGGCCGCGTCTGCCTGGGGGACTGCTCGACGCGTTCGACGCACGGCTGCCGTTCACCCTGACCGATCAGCAGCGGGCGGTCAGCGAGGAGATCTTCGCCGAGATCGCCTCGCCTCGGCCGATGCAGCGACTGCTCCAGGGCGAGGTGGGCTCGGGCAAGACGGTCGTCGCGTTGAGGGCGATGCTGACCGTCGTCGACGGCGGCGGTCAGTCGGTGCTGCTGGCCCCCACGGAGGTGCTCGCCCAGCAGCACTACGCGACCGTGCGGCAGATGCTGGGCGATCTGGGAGCCGGTGCCACCTTGGGAGCCCCCGATGGTGCCACCGAGGTCGTGCTGCTCACCGGTTCGACGCCCGCGTCGCAGCGTCGGGATGTGCTGGACAAGATCGCCTCCGGCGCGGCCGGGATCGTCATCGGCACGCACGCGCTGCTCGAGCAGCGCGTCGAGTTCGCACAGCTCGGGCTGGTGGTCGTCGACGAGCAGCACCGCTTCGGGGTCGAGCAGAGGAACGCGCTCGGTACGAGGGCCGACCAGCACCCCCACGTACTCGTCATGACCGCCACCCCGATTCCGCGTTCCGTAGCCATGACCGTCTTCGGCGACCTCGAGGTCTCGACAATCACCGAGCTCCCCCTGGGGCGAGCGGACGTGTCGACCACCGTCGTCGACCAGGTGGCCCGGCCAGCGTGGGTCGAGCGTGCCTGGCAGCGCGTCGCAGAGGAGGTCGCGCAGGGGCGCCAGGCGTTCGTCATCACCCCGCGCATCACGGCCAAGGACGAGGCGACCGGAGCGTCGGTCGAGGAGCTGTACGAGCGGCTGTCCTCAGGGCCGCTGGCGGCCGTCCGTGTCGGGATGCTCCATGGGCGGCTGCCCGCAGAGGAGAAGGCCGATGTCATGCGCCGCTTCGCGGCGGGCAGCCTGGACGTGCTGGTCGCCACCACCGTCGTCGAGGTCGGCGTCGATGTCCCGAACGCCACGATGATGGTCATCTGCGACGCGGAGAGCTTCGGCATCTCCCAGCTGCACCAGCTGCGAGGCCGCATCGGCCGGGGGACCCATGCCGGCGTGTGCCTGCTGATCACGTCCGCCGAGGTCGGCACCAGCGCCCGGGAGCGGTTGGAGGCCGTGGCGCTGACCCGCGACGGCTTCGCCCTCTCCGAGGTCGACCTGGCCCAGCGCCGTGAGGGCGACGTGCTCGGGAGCAGCCAGTCCGGTGGCCGGTCGAGCCTGCGCCTGCTGCGGGTGCTGGAGCACGCGGACGAGATCGCCATCGCGCGACGGCTCGCCGAGCGGGTGGTCGAGCGTGACCCGGACCTGACAGACCCCGGGGTACGCGACTACGTGACCCAGGTCGAGCTGCTCGCGGAGGGATCCTGGCAGGAGGCCACCTGACGGCGGCCGGCAGTGGCTAGACGGGACGCTTGCCGTAGCGGAACTCGGGCAGCGGGTCCGGCCCGAACTCGAAGCGACGACCTGTGATCTCGCCGGCGTCGATCCGTACGAAGTTCGTCTTGATCGTCGGCACCCACGGACGCAGCGGGAGCGCCTCGGCGCGCGTGTGCTCCTCACCCTGCGGCACGACAGACGCGTGACCCTTGATGATCACGCTCCAGCCGCCGTTGTCGTTCCAGCCGTCCACCTCGAAGCAGACCTGCTCGTTGATGACGATCTCGAGGAGCTTGGAGCCCTCGGCGGTCCGGAAGACGACGCCCTCGCCGTCGACCACGAAGTTGACGGGGAAGATCTCGGGCATGCCCTGGACGGCTGTCGCCAGACGACCGACGTCTTGGCTGGCGAGCAGATCCCAGCAGCGGCTCTCCTCGAGGACGGTCACAGGGTTCGTGGATTCGGCCATGCCCCATTCAAACACGCCCGTACGCTGAAGGTGTGGGCAGGGTGATCGCCGGGCGATTCAGGGGACAGCGACTCGTCTCACCACCGGGAGACCGTACGCGTCCGACCAGCGACCGGGTGAGAGAGGCGGTCTTCTCGTCCTTGGTGTCCTGGTTCGGCACCGGTCATCTGCCGGGCGACGAGGCGCTCGCGGGCGTCGGGTTGCTCGACCTGTACGGGGGGACGGGCGGCGTCGCGATCGAGGCGGCGAGCCGCGGTGCGGGCCCCGTACGGCTCGTGGAACGCGATGCGAAGGTCGCCGCTGTGGCGCGCCGCAACGTCGACCACGTGCACGCGGACGTGAAAGTCAGCACCGCCGCCGTCACCGCGTTCCTCTCAGGACCGGCGGACGCCGCGTACGACGTCGTCTGGCTCGACCCTCCGTACGCGCTGGGGGAGGACGAGCTCAGCGTGGCTGTCGGTGCGGTCCTGGACGGCGGCTGGCTCGCCGACGACGGCCTTCTCGTCATCGAACGGTCGAGCCGCACGCCCGACCCGGTTCTGCCCCCTGCTCTGGCTGACGTCTGGGCGCGCCGCTACGGTGAGACGACGATTCACTACGCCACAAGGAAGGCCGGAGAGTGAGAGCAGTCGTGCCGGGGTCCTTCGACCCCATCACGAACGGTCACATCGACGTGATCCGACGTGCCGCCGCGATCTTCGACGAGGTCGTCGTCGCCGTCGGCGCGAACTCGAGCAAGCGATACCTGTTCGAGCCCGACGAGCGTCTGGAGCTCGTACGGGCAGCAACGGCCGACATCGCCGGGGTCTCGGCCGAGCCGCTGTCCGGTCTGCTCGTGGACTTCTGCCGCGCCCAGGGCGCGGAGGCGATCGTCAAGGGTGCCCGGGGCGCGGTCGACTTCGACTTCGAGGTCGGCATGGCCCGGATGAACAGCTCGCTCACCGGGGTCGAGACCGTGATCCTGCCCGCCGCCGCGCAGTGGTCGTTCGTTTCCAGCACACTGGTGCGTGAAGTCGCCACGTTGGGCGGTGACGCAACACCGTACGTACCGGCAGTCGTCGCCGAACGACTCGCCACGAGGAGGGCACATGAGTGAGAACACCGGGCAGAGCCCGGACGCGGAACAGCTCTCCAGCACCGAGAAGGACCTTGCCAGGCTGCGAGCGATCGTCGCCGAGGCCAGGAACGTACCGATGTCGGCGAGCTGCATGGTCAACCGCGCCGAGGTCCTCAGCCTGATCGACACCATCGTCGCAGGCCTGCCGGAGGACCTGGAGCGGTCCCGTACGGTCATCAGCGAGCAGTTCACCGCCCACGCCCACGCACGGGAGCAGGCGGCCGAGATCATCGAGAACGCGCGCATGGAGGCCAAGGAGATCGCGAGCGTGTCCGGGGTGGCCCGGGAGGCCAACGAGTACGCGGCGGCGACCAGGACCCAGGCGGACGAGGAAGCCCGGCAAATCCGGATCGAGGCCGACATGTACATCGACGGCCGGCTCGCCGAGTTCGAGGCGTCGCTGCAGAAGACCTCGACCCAGGTCGTACAGATGCGCGAGCAGCTGGCCAGGCGGTCGAAGCTCGACGACAGCGATGTCGAGGCGCTGCCCAGCATCTAGCCCAGTGGGGCCACGAATCTTCGATTATGACCAGCCGGGCACGGACCGGTAAGGTTGGTCGTCGGTGTCACCAGAACCCGTCTGTGGAAGTCGAAGGGGTGCGAGATGACTCACCGTCGTCAGCCTGACCCACGCTCAGGTCTCGTCATCGAGACCCATGAGCTGGCGAGGTCGGCTGGCACGATGAAGAGTCTTCGTCGCACCGCAGAGGCGCCCTCAGATCTGGGGATCGGTGTCATCGGGGTGCCCGAGGGTTCTCCGGTCGAGCTGGATCTCAAGCTCGAGGCGGTGGGCGAGGGGGTACTGGTCACCGGGACCGCAGTGGTCACGTTGGTCGGGGAGTGCACACGCTGCCTCAGGCCGATCTCCGACTCTATGGAGATCGACGTCCAGGAGCTGTTCTACTACCCGGGCAACGAGCCCGACGACGAGGCGGCACGGAACGAGGGAGAGCGCATCGACCTCGAGCCCGTCCTCCGCGACGCCGTGGTGCTGGACTTGCCGTTCGCGCCGCTGTGCACCGAAGATTGTCTGGGTATCTGCCCGGTCTGCGGAGCAGACCTGAACGACGATCCTGACCATCGGCACGACGAAGCGCTTGACCCCCGCTGGGGGAGCCTGCAGCAGTGGTCGGCCACGCAGGAGTAGCAGTACGCCAGGCACAGCGCCTGGTCGACAAGAGGAGTTAGAGATGGCGGTTCCCAAGCGGCGGTTGTCGCGTAGCAACGTGCACTCGCGCCGGTCGCAGTGGAAGGCCGCTGTGCCGACCCTGGTGACGTGCAGCAACCCGGCGTGCAAGGCCCCGCATCTGCCCCACACCGCGTGCCCCACGTGTGGCCAGTACGGTGCGAAGGGCACTCGCCGGCAGGTGCTCGAGGCCTGAGACCCGGGCCATGAGCCGGGTTCTCGATGTACTGAACGACCTGGGGATCGAACTCGACTCCCAGCTGTACCGGCTTGCCGTGACGCACCGCAGCTGGGCGTACGAGAACGGCGGTGTGCCCACCAACGAGCGCCTGGAGTTCCTCGGCGACGCCGTCCTCGGCGTCGTGGTGACCGAGCACCTCTACCTGTCGTTCCCGGACGAGCCCGAGGGCATCCTCGCGAAGCTGCGCGCAGCCGTGGTGAATGCCCAGTCGCTCGCGACGGTCGCCCGGACGCTCGACCTCGGCCATGAGCTCCTCCTGGGGCGTGGCGAGGCCACCACCGGCGGTCGTGACAAGGCCTCGATCCTCGCGGACACGCTCGAGGCCGTCATCGGCGCGGTGTTCCTCCAGCACGGCATCGCCCCGGCCGGTCTCTTCGTCCACGCGCTCTTCGACTCCGTCGTCGAGGACGCCGCCACCCTGGGAGCCGGCCTCGACTGGAAGACCAGCCTGCAGGAGCTCTCCGCGACGCTGTCCCTCGGCGTCCCCACCTACCAGGTCAGCGAGTCCGGCCCTGACCACGACAAGCGCTTCGAGGCGTACGCGGTGGTGGCCGACGAGCGCTACGGGCCCGGCCACGGACTCAACAAGAAGCAAGCCGAGCAGGAAGCGGCCGCCGCCGCGTTCACGGCGCTGAAGACGGTCGCCGACACGATGCAGGCCGCCGTCGTCGGCGGGGTCGGTGCCTGAGCTACCCGAAGTCGAGACCGTACGATCGGGTCTCGCCGGTCTGGTCACCGGCCGTACGGTCCAAGCTGTCGAGGTCATGCACCCGCGACCGGTACGCAGGCACCTACCGGGTCCTGACCACTTCGAAGCCGTCCTTGTCGGACGTCGGTTCGGCGAGCCGCGTCGTCGCGGCAAGTTCCTCTGGCTGCCGCTGGACGACGGGGACGCGGTCGTCGCCCACCTGGGCATGAGCGGGCAGTTCCGCAGCGACCTCCCCGGCACGCCGCTCCAGCCCAACACGAGGGTCGTCTGGCACCTCGACGACGGCCGCGAGCTGCGCTTCGTCGACCAGCGCATGTTCGGCGGGGTCTGGCTGAGTCCTGGCGGAGCAGTGCTGCCTGCCGAGGTCGCGCACATCGCGCTGGACCCGTTCGACGCGTCCTTCGACGCGGTCGGGGTCGCGAGAACGATCGTGCGGCGTCACGCCGGAATCAAGCGCCTCATCCTCGACCAGACGATCGTGTCCGGGATCGGGAACATCTATGCCGACGAGTCCCTGTGGCGCGCGCGGCTTCACTACGACACACCGGGGTCGGAGCTGACGGTGCGCAAGGTGGCCGCACTTCTCCGGGCGGCGCACGACGTGATGGCCGACTCGCTGGTAGCGGGCGGGACATCGTTCGATCGGCTGTACGTGGACGTGAACGGGGAGTCCGGCTACCACGAGCGGTCGCTGGACGTGTACGGACGGGCCGGGCAGCCGTGCCATCGCTGTGGGCGGGCCATCGTCCGTGAGGCGTTCGCGAACCGCTCGTCGTACCGGTGTCCGTCCTGCCAGCGGCTACCCGGTAGGCTTGCCGGACCGTGACAATCACCTCCGCGATCACCCGCCACCGGCAGTCCCTGCGCCAGTTCGTACAGTTCGGGCTCATCGGCGGCGGCGGCGTCGCCGTGAACATGGTGATGGTCGCGATCTGCGCCCAGATCGGCACCCACGTGGCGCACGTCCACGACTACGACCCGGTGTTCCCGATCCCCGGCACCAGCTTCAACGTGCGCTACTACCTCGTGTACGCGCTCGTCGCGTTCATCGGCGCGAACATGTTCAACTTCGTGCTGAACCGGCACTGGACGTTCCGGTCGATCCACCGGGCGCCGTTCATCAAGGAGTACCTGCCGTTCCTGCTCGTCGGCGCGGTGGCACAGCTCGTCGGCTTCGGAATCCTCGTGGCGCTGCGCAACCCCGGCTCCCCGCTGTACCTGTCGAGCGACTTCTTCGTCGACGGCGTCCCGTTCTGGCGGCGGCGCCTCTACTGGGCACAGATGATCCAGATCGTGCTCGTCATGCCGGTCAACTTCGTCGTCAACAAGCTCTGGACCTTCCGAGCCGTCCGTCGCCGCCATCACGGCGAAGACGTCGCCTGACGGCGCCGCAGCGCTAAAGTCCCACCCGTGTACCTCAAGAGCCTGACCTTGCGCGGGTTCAAGTCGTTCGCGTCCTCGACCAGCCTGAACTTCGAACCGGGCATCACGTGCGTCGTCGGCCCGAACGGATCCGGCAAGTCGAACGTCGTCGACGCGCTCGCGTGGGTCATGGGGGAGCAGGGCGCGAAGTCGCTACGCGGCGGCAAGATGGAGGACGTCATCTTCGCGGGCACCGCGAACCGTGCCCCACTGGGCCGCGCTGAGGTCGTCCTCACGATCGACAACAGCGACGGTGCGCTGCCCATCGAGTACAGCGAGGTCACGATCTCGCGGACGATGTTCCGCAACGGTGGCAGCGACTACGCCATCAACGGTCACAGCTCGCGGCTCCTCGACGTGCAGGACCTGCTGAGCGACTCCGGCATCGGCCAGGAGATGCACGTCATCGTCGGGCAGGGACAGCTCGACGCGATCCTCCAGGCCACCCCCGAGGGGCGGCGCGGGTTCATCGAGGAGGCCGCCGGGGTCCTCAAGCACCGCAAGCGCAAGGAGAAGGCGCTGCGCAAGCTCGAGTCGACCGAGGCCAACCTCAACCGTCTCGCGGACCTCGTGACGGAGATCCGTCGGCAGCTCAAGCCCCTGAGCAGGCAGGCGGAGGTCGCCCGCAAGGCCTCCGTGATCCAGGCCGAGCTGCTCGACGCGAAGGCGCGACTGCTCGCCGACGATCTCGCCCAGGCGACGAGCGCACTGGACGCCGAGATGGCCGACGAGGCCGCCCTGGTCGCGGAGCGGGCGCGCGTGGAGGCCGCCCTGGCCGAGGCCCGCGACGAGGAGGAGACGGCCGAACGTGACCTGGCCTCAGCGCAGCCGCGGTTCCAGACAGCCCAGGAGACCTGGTACGGACTCGCGGCGCTGCGCGAGCGGATCACGTCGACGATCTCGATCGCGGCCGAGAGGATCCGCCACGCGGACGAGCTCCCGATGGACGGTCGGCCCGGGCGTGATCCTGACGCGCTGGACGCCGAGGCGGCCACGGAGGCGAGGGCGGAGGAGGGCCTGCGCGCCGAGGTGGCACGCCGCGAGAAGGCGCTCACCGAGGCGACCGAGCGCCGAGTCGCCGTCGAGCAGGAGCACACGGAGTCGGAGTCGCGCTTGGCGGCCCTGGTGCGGGCTGCGGCCGACCGTCGAGAGGGCCTGGCGAGGCTCACCGGACAAGTCGGCTCGCTGCGTAGCCGGACCGAGAACGCCGCCGAGCAGGTTGCGCGACTCACCGTCGCCCGGGATGCCGCCCTGGCTCGCGCCGAGGAGGCCACGCACGCGTTCCAGGCGCTGGAGTCGAACGTCGCCGGGCTCGACGAGGGCGAGCTGGGGCTGGATGCCGAGTACGAGGCCTCGGAGGAGGCGGTCACGGCGGCCCAGCTGGAGCTGGCTGCCTTGCGCGACCAGGAACGCGAGGCATCGCAGGAGCGTGCGGCCCTCACCGCGCGCCTGGAGGCACTCAAGCTGGGACTCGAGCGCGAGGGCGCGTCCAGCCAGCTGCTCGCGGCTACGTCGTCGGTCGGCGGCCTGCTCGGCTCGGTCGCGGCGCTGGTCACGGTCGAGCCCGGCTACGAGGCCGCCGTGTCCGCAGCGCTCGGCTCTGCTGCGGACGCCGTCGCGGTCGCCGACCTGGATGCGGCCCTCGGCGCGTTCGCGCACCTCAAGGCGGAGGACCTCGGCCGCGCCGGCATGCTCCTCGCCGGGGCCCCGGACATCAGCGAGACGTGGCCACCGCTTCCCCAGAAGGCCCGGTACGCGATCGACGTCGTCACCGCGGACCCACCGGTCCAGGCGGCGCTGCGCCGCCTGCTGCGCAAGGTCGCCGTCGTGGACGACCTCTACGCCGCGCGGGCACTGGTCAGGCAGCTCGCCGACGTGACCGCCGTCACCCGGGACGGCGATGTCCTGTCCGAGTGGTTCGCGAGTGGCGGGTCCGGCGCCCGGCCGAGCCTGATCCAGGTGCAGGCGGCGGTCGATGAGGCCGCTGAGCAGCTCACCGCGGCTCAGCACGCCCTGGAGCGGGTCGGGTTCGCCGTCACCGCGGTCACCGCGCGGCTCGAGGAGGCCCAGACCCGGCTGGATGTCGCGCTCGCGCGGCTCAACGAGTCCGACGCCCAGCAGAACGCCCTCGCCGAGCAGCTGGGCCAGCTCAACCAGACCGCCCGCGCCGCACGCGGTGAGGCGGAGCGTCTCGACGCGCAGATCGCCGAGACCGAGTCGGCCATGCACCGAGACCTCGCAGCCCTGGAGGAGATGTCGGCACGTCTTGCACTCGCCTCCGCGGAGGGCGAGCTCGCCGAGCCCGATCCGACGGAGCGGGACACGCTTGCCGAGGCCGCACGCAAGGCGCGATCCGCGGAGATGGAGGCGAGGCTCGCGCTGCGTACGGTCGAGGAGCGCAGCCGCGCCGCAGCCGGCCGTGCGGAGTCGCTGCGCACCGCCGCTGCCGCGGAGCGACAGGCCCGTGCCCGCGCCGAGGCGCGCCGGGAGCAGCTGCGCCGCGAGGGCGAGACCGCCAAGGCGGTCCACGAGGCCGCGTCCTACCTGCTGCGACGCCTCGAGGTCTCGCGCTCCGCCATCGCCGCCGAGCGCGACGCCGCCGACCGTGACCGCGCGGAGGCCAACGAGGTGCTCGGTCACGCCCGGGCCTCCGTGCGGCACCTGGCCAAGGAGCTCGAGGGGCTGGTCGACAGCGCCCACCGCGACGAACTCGCAAGGTCGCAGCAGCGGATGCGGATCGAGGCGCTGGGGGAGCGAGCGCTGGCCGAGGTGGGCATCGAGCCCGAGGCTCTGCTCTCCGAGTACGGACCTGACCAGCCCGTACCGGTGCTGGTGACCGACGACGGTCTTCCGCTGACCGCGGACGACGAGACGCCCGAGCCCGTCCCGTACGTGCGGGAGGAGCAGCTGCGCCGGCTCCGTGTCGCGGAGCGCAACCTGCAGGTGCTGGGGAAGGTGAACCCGCTGGCGCTCGAGGAGTTCGATGCGATGCAGGAGCGGCACTCGTTCCTGTCGAACCAGCTGGAGGACCTGCGACGGACCCGCCAGGACCTGCTGGAGATCGTGGACGAGGTGGACACGCGGGTGAAGGAGGTCTTCGCCCAGGCGTACGAGGACGTGGCCCGGGAGTTCGAGGGCGTCTTCGCCCGGCTGTTCCCCGGCGGTGAGGGCTCGCTCGTCCTCACCGACCCCGGGGAGTGGCTGACCACGGGTGTGGAGGTCGAGGCACGGCCTGCGGGGAAGAAGATCAAGCGCCTCTCGCTGCTGTCCGGCGGCGAGCGCTCGCTGGTCGCCGTCGCCTTCCTCGTCAGCCTGTTCAAGGCGCGGCCGAGTCCGTTCTACATCCTCGACGAGGTCGAGGCCGCCCTCGACGACACGAACCTGGGCCGTCTGCTGGAGATCTACGAGGAGCTGAGGGCAACCTCCCAGCTGCTCGTCATCACGCATCAGAAACGTACGATGGAGGTCGCTGACGCCCTCTACGGCGTGACCATGCGCGGGGACGGGGTGTCGGCGGTCATCTCCCAGCGACTTCGCGACGACGGCGTCTAGCTCTAGACGGCGGCGTGGCGTCGCGTGCTCTGACGGGCGAAGGGCGACACTGAGGATCGCGCTTCCCCTGCGAAAGGTCTTGCCATGCTCTCCGCAATCGTCGCCATGACGGTCGTCTTCGCGATCATCGTCGGTCTTGCCCTCGTGGTGACCATCGGTATCGCCGACAAGGGCAGCCGGATCGCCGGTACGCGGTTCGCCGCGCTCATGCGCCGCACCGCCCAGCATCTCAACGGCGAGGCCGAGCCGCCGCAGGCGCTGCTCCGTCTCCTCGACGCGCGCCACTGAGCCCGTCCGTACGGTCCTGGGCGTCGGGGGCGGCCGCAGGGCTCCCCATAGGATGACCGCGTGAACCCGCTCTACTGGCTCGTCATCGCGGCTGTCGTCGTCCTCGCTGTCGTGGCGGCCGTCCTCGTCGTCCGCGCGCGTGGGAAGGCCCTCCCGCCGGTGGAGGAGCGTCCGCGTCTGACCCCGGCCGCGCCCCCGGCGCCGCAGGAGGCTCCGGAGGTCTCCCCGGCCCCGATCACGAGTGCCGTCGAGGCCGCCCCCGCCGGTCTGGACATCCCCGAAGC
>Ga0187809_10000534_pt1 | contig 19933 bp, 17 predicted proteins | sample NC_wetland_sal_i_8_FD_132415 | JGI IMG/M metagenome (GOLD analysis project Ga0187809, IMG submission 132415) | Wetland sediment microbial communities from Neuse River Estuary, North Carolina, USA - ASW_4 | ecosystem: Environmental > Aquatic > Freshwater > Wetlands > Sediment | place: USA: North...
CAGTCGCATGCTCTACCAACTGAGCTACCTGGGCGGGGAAGCCGTCAGCGACAGGTGGGGCCATAGCCGATGCCTGCGAGGCGATCAAGGTGCCCATCCCGGTTCGGCAGGGCAATTGCATTTGGCCGGGCACCGACGGCCGGCTGCCGAGGCGAGAACGCCAAAACCGAGCGGTTTGTCCCGCGCTGCCGCCAAATGCGATGACCCTGCCCGGTTCGGCCAGGGCAATCGCATGCCGGGATGGCGCGGTGCGTCCGATGCACTGGCGAACCACGCAAGCCGGTGTCCCGGCGGATGCGGCCGGCCGATACCGATCCAATCCGGGGTGCACCGGGCCGGCGGCGCCGCCGTGAATTTTGATCCGGCGCGAGCACCCTGGATCGCGAACGCCAGGTCCATGGCGTCCGTTTTGGCTCCCCGCGCGACTGAGTGCGAGGCGATGCCGCCCTGTCGACCGGGGTTGCCGGAACGAGAGACGCCGTACGGGAACAATCTTGACCAACGCCGAGACGCAAAATCAGGCCGAACTGCTGCGGCAACAGATGATCCTGGCCCGGTTCGGCGAACGCGCCCTGAAATCCGACGACCTGGACGATATCCTGACCGAGGCCTGCCGGCTGGTCGGGGAAGCTCTGGGCACTGAACTCGCCAAGGTGGTGGAACTGGGGGCGGACGGACAAACCCTGCTGGTGCGCGCCGGTGTCGGCTGGAAGCCCGGGGTGGTTGGCGAGGTAAAGGTCAGCCTCACGGACGCCCTGTCTGAGAGCCATGCGCTGAAGACCGGGGAGCCCATGATCTCCCCTGACATCGACCGGGAGACACGGTTCGATTATCCGCCCTTCCTGGTCGACAACGGCGTCAAGGCGGTGGCGAACGTCGTCATCCTCGGCGGCAAGGACCAGCCGCCCTTCGGGGTGCTGCAGGTTGACAGCCGGCAGCCCCGCGCGTTCAGCGACAGCGATACGAACTTCCTCCGCAACTATGCCAACCTGCTTGCCGCGGCGGTCGCCCGGCTGCGCAGCGTGGAGGAGATACGCAACGAGGAGAGGCGCTTCCGGACCCTGGCCGAGGGCATCCCGCAGCTGGTGTTCCAGGCGCACGGTTCGGGTCAGAGCGACTGGAGCAGTCCGCAATGGGTTGCCTACACGGGCCTGTCGCCTGCGGACAGTCGCGGCCAGGGCTGGCTCGCTGCCGTTCATCCCGAGGACCGCGCGGCGACCCTGGCAGCCTGGGACGAGGCGGCTGACAGTGGAAGCTTCTCGGTCGACCACCGACTGCGCCGCGCCGATGGCGCGTACCGGTGGTTTCAGACCCGCGCCAAGCCGGTGCGCGACCAGGCCGGCCGGATCAGCGACTGGCTCGGCACGGCCACGGACATCGAGGATCAGATGCGCGCGCGCGAGCTGCTGACGCGTCATCGCGAGGAGCTGGAAGCGGTGGTGGACCAGCGGACCGCGGCCCTGCAAAAGGCGCTGGATGCCCTGCAGGCGGAAATGCACGAGCGCGAGCAGGCGGAAGAGGCATTGCGGCAGGCGCAGAAGATCGAGGCCGTCGGTCAGCTCACCGGCGGGATCGCGCACGACTTCAACAACATGCTGCAGGGCATCGCCGGCAGTCTGGACATGGCAGAGCGCCGCATCGGCACCGGCCGTTCGGCCGACGCGCTGCGGTTCCTTGAATCGGCGCGCAATGGGCTGGAGCGGGCGGCCGGGCTGACGCGCCGCCTGCTGGCGTTTGCGCGGCGGCAGCGGCTGGAGCCCAGGCTGCTCGATCCGGATGCCCTGGTGGCCGGGATGGCGGACCTGATCCGCCGGACTATGGGGCCGGCGGTCCGGCTGGAGCTGATCCTGCGCGACGGCGTGGCACGCGTGCTGTGCGACCCCGGAGAGTTGGAGAGTGCGCTGCTCAACCTGTGCATCAACGCCCGGGACGCCATGCCCGAGGGTGGGCAGCTGACGATCAGCACGCAGGACATCCAGCTGTCGGCAACCGAGACGATCGGGCACGACCAGGCCGATCCGGGTCCATACGTGGCGATTGCGGTGGCGGATACCGGGCAGGGCATGTCGCCGGAGATCATGGCGCGCGTGTTCGAGCCGTTCTTCACCACGAAGCCGCTGGGGCAGGGCACCGGGCTCGGACTCAGCCAAGTGTTCGGCTTCGTGCGCCAGTCCGGCGGGATCGTGCAGCTGGAGAGTACGCCGGGCCGCGGTACGGTCGTGCGGATTTGCCTGCCGTCACGGGACAGCCCCGGACCTGCCGAACCACAAATCGCGGCGCGCGTCCCCGGGGAGGGCAGCGGCGCGGGGAGCGTGGTGCTGCTGGTGGATGACGAGAAGGACGTGCGCGGCCCGGCGGCGGTGCGGCTGCGCGAGCTTGGCTATCGCGTGCTGGAGGCAGCGGACGGGCCGGCGGCGCTGAGGCTGCTGGATCGTGGGGTGTCCATCGATCTGCTGGTCACCGATGTGGGGCTGCCGGGCGGCATGAACGGCCGGCAGGTGGCCGAGGTCGTGCGCGAGCGGCGGGCGGGCCTGCCGGTCCTGTTCATCACCGGCTATGCCAGCACGGTGCTGCCGGAGGGCAGCGAGGTGATCGGCAAGCCGTTCGATCTGGACACGCTGGCGCGGCGGATCGAGGCGATGCTGCACCGCGCGCGGTCCTGAGTGGATGCCGGTTCGACTGGCTGGGGACGCGGTGCCGAACCGGCAGGCGTGGCAGGATTCATCAGCAGGCGGCGGTGGTGATCAGGAGACGTTGGCGTCGGTACGCGTAAGCCGGAAGCCCTGAACCACGGATAGGCCCCAACCCCGTAATTGCTCACCCCGGTCTCCGTACCCTCATCGGCTGGGGTGGTCGCCGACCGCGCCGCCCGGAGCCAGTCGCCGCAAAGCAAGGAAGCAAGTCATACACAGAGTTACACCAAGTGCACACAGAGTTCCACAGAGTAGGTATTGTTATAGATTCGTATCCCCAATAGATTATGATTCTCGGTTTGTAATATAATAATGAATTCTCTCGGTGAAACTCTGTGTGCACTTGGTGTAACTCTGTGTATGACTTGCTTGCTTCCTGTGCCGCAGCCCCTCCGCTGCACCGGGATTAACCCCGTATAAACCTATCCACGGCGACAGCCTGACCCACCGCATCATCGGCCTGGCGATGCGCGTACACACTCGGCCGGGCCCCGGCCTGCTCGAAAGCGCCTACGAACACTGCCTCTGTCACTGAAGGATGGCATCCGCCGGCGTGTTCGCTAACCGCGCCCGTCGCATCGGGGGGGTAGGTGAGCAATTGCCCAACCCCAATCAGCAAGGCATTGGAACCACGGATGAACACCGATGACCACGGATGGAACCGTGGCGCGGGACCGTTCGTGGGGACTGCCCGGGGCAGGCAGTAACTATTGTGTCCCGAGCCGAACGGAACTGCGCGACTCCGCTACGGTCCGCTGGCAATCATCCATGTGCATCCATGTTCATCCGTGGTTCCAAACTGACCTTGCTGCCGTTCCAAACCGACCTATCCCCGCCGGCGTCCCGCTCCCCGACCGGTCAGCCCTCAGACGCGCGGCCGCAGCAGGTCCGCGACCACCGCCCCCAGCGAGCCGCACAGCATCAGCGCCGCCATGCCGCGCGGCGTGCCGTCGGTGAACACGCCCACCAGCAGCCCGCTGGTCGCGCCCAGCGTGAACTGCGCCATGCCCATCAGCGCCGAGGCACTGCCGGCATTCGCCCCGTGGCGCGACAGCGCGCCCACCGCCGTGTTGCCGTTGCTGAACCCCTGGCAGCTCAGCGCCACGAAGATCGGCGCGACGATCAGCGGCAGGATGTTCACGCCGGAGAAGGCCAGCACGGTCAGCGTCGCCGTGGCGGCCAGCGAAATGCGCGCGATCAGCCGCAGCATGAAGGACAGGCCCAGCTTCGGCAGCATGCGCGCATTGATCTGCGAGCCGGCGATCAGCCCGCAGGAGCACAGCCCGAAGATCAGCGCGTATTCCGACGGGGTCAGGCCGAAGCCGTCGATGAACACCGGCGACGAACCGGCGAGGTAGGAGAACATGGCGAAGGTGCCGGACGCGCCCATCGCCGCATGTGTCAGGAACCCGCGCTCCCGCACGATGCCGAGGTAGCGGTTGAACTGCTCTGCCACGCGCAGGCGGATGCGGCGGGGCGGCGGTAGGGTCTCAGGCAGCACGATCCAGGCCAGCATGAAGCCCACGGCGCCATACAGCGCGAGGATCCAGAAGATCACCCGCCACTGCGCGAAGGCCAGCACCGCGCCGCCGATGCTTGGCGCCAGGATCGGCGCGACGCCCATCACCAGCACCAGGCGCGACATCAGGATGGCGGCGGACGACCCATCGGCCAGGTCGCGCACCATGGCGCGCGGGATCACCATGCCGGCCGATGCGCCGATCGCCCCCAGCGCGCGGAACACCGACAGCCAGCCCAGGGTCGGGGCCAGGGCGCAGCCGATCGCGGCCAGGGTGAACAGTGCGGTGCCGGCGATCAGCGGCGCTCGGCGGCCGAAGCGGTCGGACAGCGTGCCCTGGGTGATCTGCCCCACCGCCAGCCCGGCGAACCAGGCGGCCAAAGTGAGCTGCGCGGTGCCGGGCGCGGTGCCGAAGGACTGTTCCACCGCCGGGAAGGCCGGCAGGTACATGTCCGTCGCGGCCGGCCCGACGGCGATGAAGTAGCCGAGCAGCACGGGCAGCCAGCGCGGCGTGGTCGCGGAGCGGGTGAGGGGAGGCGGCATCTGCGCGGGCTTGTAGCGCCGATGCTGCGGTTGCGAAACGCCCGCCCCGATATTCCTCTCCGCCCCTTGGGACGGAGAGGGTAGGGAGAGGTGGGGAAACCTCCGCCCTGCCAATTGGCCCCGCGAACACGCGGCCTGCCCGCAGTTGCTCGGTCGCGGTTCCGGCGCGCGATGTTTGGCATGCACGCCCCCACCTCACCCTTTCCCTCTCCGCCCCAAGGGGCGGCGAGGGGACCCTCGCGCATATTCCGGTCAACCCGCCACGACAAGAACCGCTGATGCCCCGCACCGCTGATGCCCCGCACTGCTGAATGCCCCGAACCAGGGACACGCCTTCGCGCGGGCGGCATGTCTCGCAGCGGCCGGCAACGCGCGCCGTCGCCGCGCCCGGTCACCCTGCCAGGTTGATGCCGGAAATCAGTACACCTCGGCGTAGCGGCGGCACAGTTCGGCCGTCGTCAGCTCCGCGACATGCGCCAGCTCGGAGCGCTTGTGGCGCAGATAGGCCTCCAGGAAGACCGGGTCGAACCAGCGTTGTATCGCCTCGCTTGCCTCCATGGCCGCCAGCGCCGCTTGCAGCGACTGCGGCAGCGGCGGTGGCGTGGCGCCTTGCTCCGGCAGCGCCAGCCCGCGCTGCACGCCGTCCGCGCCGGCGAACAGCAGCGCCCCGAGCGCCAGGTACGGGCTGGCGGCGGCGTCGCAGACGCGGAATTCGACGTTGAACTGGCGCGCCACCTCCTCGGGGCTGCTGGCGGCGAACACCGGGCAGACCCGCAGCGCCGCCCCACGATCCTGCCGCACCAGGTCGATCGCGGTCGGCGCCCAGCGGTTCGGCGTCAGCCGCAGGTAGGACACCGGCGACGGCGCGGTGATCGCCGCGATCGCCGGGAGGTGCGCCAGGATGCCGGCACAGAACGCTTGCACCTGCCGACTCAGGCCGAACCGTTCGGCCGGGTCGTGCGTCGCCGGCTGGCCCTGCGCATCGCGCAGGCTGAAATGCACGTGCACGCCGTTGCCGACGCCGTCCGGGGTGGGCATCGGCGAGAACATCGCCCGGTGGCCCAGGCGATGCGCCGTGGCGCGCGCCATCTCGCGGGTGATCACGGCATGGTCGGCGGCAGCCGGCGCCGGCGCGGGCGCCACGGTGACCTCGAACTGGCGGCTGCCGTATTCCGGCAGGAATGAATCGGGGGATACGCCGGCGGCGCGCAGGGCGGCGACGAAGCTCTCGCCGAAACCGCCCTGGCGGCGGAAGGCGGCCAGGCTGTAGGCGTCGCCGGGCCGGTCCTCGTTGCCGGTATAGACGAACTCCTGCTCGAACGCGGCGACGGCCTGCAGCCCGTGCCGATCCAGGGCGGCGGCGGCGCGGCGCAGGAACTCGCGCGGGCAGCACTCCCAGGGCGAGCCATCGGTGTTGCGGATGTCGCCCAGGAAGAAGTGCTCCGGCGCGGAGCCGTCGGCGAAATCGACCCGCACCTCGGTGGTGGCGTCGGGCACGATCATCAGGTCGCCGGCGGTGCCGAAGGGCGTGTCGAAGATCGGGCCGAACGCGGTCTGCATCAGGTTGCTGTGCGTCCAGCCGATGCCCTTGTGGCGGCGCGCCTCCAGCTCGCAGGCCGGGAACGCCTTGCCGCGGACATGGCCGGCGACGTCGCAGGTTCCGACGAAGATCAGTTCCTCGCGCAGCATCGTCCGCCTCCCCCATCGAGAGACGGCGAGCCTAGGGTGCAAAGGCGACCGGCACCAGATTTTGGCGGCGGACAGAGAATTGGAACCACGGATGAACACGGATAAGCACCGATGGTTCGCAACGGCCCGCGGCGGAGTCGCGCGCTGTCGTTCGATCTGGGACGCAATAAATCATTCTGATCAGCGGTGCCGGCCGCGGCACCAGGTCCCGTCCGATATCCGCGATTTTCTGCAGGCAATGAGGCAAGTCGTGGATGCCGGCATGACGCAGTCCGGCAGGCGTGAGGGTCGAGCCTGTCGCGAAAATGGGTTGCCCACCGGTTCGCCGACCCGCCATCGATGCAAGCCCCGGAGGCACGTCAACGACAGGAGCCAGGCGGGCGCTTTGCATTTGGCTGCTGCTGCGCCAAGCCGTCCCACGAAGCATCGGGCATCACGGGGCATCCGTGTTCATCCGTTCATCCGTGGTTCCATATCTTGCTTGCTGGTTGCTGCACCATCTCAGCGGAGCATCGCGTGCGCGAAGATCGCCGCGCAGCCGATCAGGTACAGCACCAGCAGCGTCCCCTGCGCCCGGCCGGCATGCCGCTGCAGGCCGGGGACGAAGCGGATGCCCAGCCACAGCGCCATGGCGGCGCCGGTGATGATCTGCGCCGCACGCATGTCCTCGGCACTGACCGGGCCGAACATCAGCGGCTCACGGCCGCCGCGCCATGTCGATGATGGCGGCAAAGCCGCTCTCGGTGCCGAAGGCCAGCTGGCTGCCGTCCGCGCTCCAGGCCAGTGCGGAGACCGGCCCGTGCTGCGGCGGCGCCACCGGCAGGATTTGCGACGACTCGATGTCCGCCACCACCACCAGGCCGTCGGCGAAACCGCCGGCCACCACGTCCTGCTTCGGATTGCAGGCGACGCGCTGGCACAGCACGCCGTCGCCGCCGGCCAGCTCGACCGGCGCCTTGCCCATCGGCCCGCCGCCGAAGAACGGCCACAGCACCATCGAGTCGGCGCCGCTGGTCGCCAGCCACTTGCCGTTGCGGCTGAACGACAGCGCCTCGGTCTTGGAGGGATAGCCGCTCATCCGCAGATGCTGCCCGTCCGACAGCCGCCAGCCGTGCAGCGCGTTCTCCTGCATCGCCGTCACCACCGAGTCGCCGTCCGGATGGATGGCGATGCCGATATGGCTGCCCTTCCATTCCAGTTTTCGAGGTGTGTCGGTCTTCGCGCCGACGAACCACAGCGAGGCGCCGTTGTAGTGCGAGGCGCCAATCCGCTTGCCCTTGGCGTCGAACACCAGGCCGGTCACCGAGGACGGATGCTGGAACTCCTTCAGCTTCTCCGCGGCCGCGTTGAACAGGTACACCGTCTTGCCGACCGAACAGGCGAGCAGGCTGGCCTTGCCCTTGTCGTCGGCAAAGCTCGCCACCTGTTCCACCCATTTCATGCCGAACCCGGCGATGTCGCTGACCGCGCCGTCGGCGCCGATGCGGCGGAAGCCGCCGTCGTCGCCACCGGAGAGGAAGCCGGACGGTGTGACGTCGGTGGCGAGGGCCAGCGCGGCGCCGTCATGCACGCTGGCCGGCCGCCAGTCCTCGCGGTCGGCCAGCGCCACCAGTTGCACGCTGCCGTCCCCCAGGGCGAAGGCGAGGTGCCGGTTGTCGCGCGAGAAGCGCGCTGCCACCACGAAGGCGCCCAGCTCGCGGCCGGTGCCGCGCGGCGTTTCGATCAGGAAATGGGGGGATTCGGTCTGGCTCATGCGGTCGGTCCGGTCTGGCTGGTGCGGCTGCCGCGCGCGGCGCGGCGGTGGATGCGATCCGCCCAGCCATAGACCAGTCGCGCCGGTTGCGCGATGCCGCCGGCGCGGCCCCGGGGATTCAGGCGAGCGGCCGGATGATCATCCAGGTGACGCCGAAGCGGTCCGTCACCATGCCGAAGCTGGACGCGAAGAACGTGCTGGCGAGCGGCATCTGCACCTGGCCGCCTTCGCTCAGCGCGTCAAACAGCCGCCTGGCATGCGCGTCGTCCGCCGCATCCAGCGATAAGGCGAAGCCCTGGAAGTTCGGCGCGCCGGTGCAGCGGCCGTCGGACGCCATCACCGTTGCCTCGCCGATCTTCAGCGCGGCATGCATCACCTTGTCGTCGCTGCCGGGCGGGACGGAGGTGGGCTGCGGGCATTCCTTGAAGCGCATCAGCATCTCCACCTCGGCGCCAAGCGCCTGGCGGTAGAAGTCGATCGCTTCCTCGCAGCGGCCGTCGAAGAACAGGTAGGGCTGGACTTGCATGCTGGCTTCTCCCCGGATTGGCTGCTTCTCGTCGGCTGGTTATCCGGCCGGAAGCGTCATGGCCGGCCACCCCAGGCCGTGGCGGATGGCGGGCGACAGCCCGCCGCGCCGGAGGCCGGGCGACGGCCCGCCATCGCGGCGGATGGTTGCGGCTAGCCCACCTGGCACCCCTCGAAGCCGCGCCGCAGCTGCGGGCGGTTGAGGTTGCGGCCGATGAACACGATGCGGCTGACGCGCGGCTCGCCCTGCTTCCACGGGCCGATGAAATCGCCGTCGGCCATCATGTGCACCGCCTGGAAGGCGAAGCGGCGGTCGTCGCCGGCATAGGCCAGGATGCCCTTGGTGCGCAGCAGGTCCTGGCCCTTCTCCTGCAGCAGCAGGCCGATCCAGGCGTTGAATTTTTCCGGGTCGATCGGCTTCTGCGCCTCGAAGCTCATCGAGCCGATGTCGTCGTTGTGCTCGTGCTCGTCGTCCTTCAGGAAGTCGGGCGCGAAGCTCAGCACGCGGTTGAGGTCGAAGGCGCCGCGGTCGAGCACCTGCTCGATCGGCAGCGCGGCGCGCTGGGTGCGGTGGATGGTGGCGAACTTGTTGATCGCGCGGATGCGGCGTTCCACGTCGTCCAGCTCCTCCGGCGTCACCAGGTCGGTCTTGTTCAGCACGATGACGTCGGCGAAGGCGATCTGGTCCTCGGCTTCGTGGCTGTCCTCCAGCCTTGCGGGGAGGTTCTTGGCATCAACCACGGTGACCACGGCGTCCAGCCGCGTCCTGGCGCGCACACCCTCGTCGACGAAGAAGGTCTGTGCCACCGGGGCCGGGTTGGCGAGCCCGGTGGTCTCGATGATGATGCCGTCGAACTTGTCGCGCCGCTTCATCAGCCCGCCGACGATGCGGATCAGGTCCCCGCGCACGGTGCAGCAGATGCAGCCGTTGTTCATCTCGAACACTTCCTCGTCGGTGTCCACCACGAGGTCGTTGTCCACGCCAAGCTCGCCGAATTCGTTGATCACCACGGCGTATTTGCGGCCGTGCTGCTCGCTGAGGATGCGGTTGAGCAGGGTGGTCTTGCCGGCGCCGAGGTAGCCGGTGAGCACTGTCACCGGTATCAGGTCCGGCGCTGGCGTCTTGGTCTCCGACATTTGGGATCTGCTCCGTTCGGGCGATGGGTCGCCGGCAGATATAGGGCGTGCGGCTGGCCGGGACCACCTTGCGGCTTGCCGCCGGCGCAGGATCCCCCTCCGCCCCTCGGGGATTCCTCTCCGCCCCTTGTGGCGGAGAGGGTAGGGTGAGGTGGGGGAACCCTCCGCCAGTCCGACTTTTCCCCGAACCGGCGTCCTGCCCGTGGTTGGTCGTCAAATCTCTGGCGCGCGGTGTGGGCACGTACGCCCCCACCTCATCCCGTCTCTCCCCGCTCCAGCGGGCGGAGAGAGGCAACCCGCTGGCGTCTTCCGGTCGTTCAACCGGTGGTACGGCCGCTCCCTGGCCGGCGGACGGCCCTCACCTTCCCGCTGCGTCCGCCGCCGCAGAAGAACCGGCCGCCGCGATCCGCTTCAAGTCCCGTGACAGCGGTTCCGGCCGGCATCTCCAGGCGCTCCAGGACCTCCCCCGTCACGGCATCGACGCGCCGCAGGTCGCTTGCCTCGTCCTGCCAGGTGCCGTGCCAGAGCTCGCCGTCCACCCAGGTGACGCCCGTGACGAAGCGGTCGGACTCGATGGTGCGGAGCACCGCGCCGGTGTCGGGATCGACCTGATGGATCTTGCGATCACGGTGCTGGCCGACCCAAAGCGTACCCTCGGCCCAGGCCAGCCCCGAATCCCGCCCCTTCCCGGGCGCCGGAATCGTGGCGAGCACCGCCCCGGTTTGCGGATCGATCTTGCGGATCACCGCCTCGGCGATCTGATACAGATGCTGCCCGTCGAACGCCGTGCCCGCATGCGCGGCGACATCGACCGCGCCGACGATTTCCCCGCTTTCCGGATCGAGCGCGTTCAGCCGCTCGCCGGAGGCGAACCAGACGCGTTGCCCGTCGAAGCTGACCCCGTGCACGCCGTCGATCTCGGGGAAGGGGCCGTATTCGCGAACGATTTCGGCTTGTGCGTGTTTCATGGCCTCATGCTACCCGTGCATCAGCGGGGCCGGGAGTAACAAGCTTGTCGGGAATCCCGGCACGTTCGGCGTCATCCTGCGGCTCGATCGGCCGCGCCCCACGGTTTCGACCCTGCCGGCCTCCGCCAGTGCTTCGAGCGCACGCTGCACGGTGCGGGCGCTGACGCCAAGGGCCAGCGCGAGCGCCGAACTCGACCATGCCTCACCGTCCGCCAGCAGGGCCAGCACCTCGGCATGCTCTCCCTCGTCGGGCGGTGCGATCACGGCGACGGCGTGCGCCCGGTGCGGCTGCAGGACGAAGCCCCGGCGCGTGGCATGCAAACCGGCCAGCGGTGCGAGCGACTTGCGCAGCCGCCCGATCTCGACGCGCAGCCGCGCGCGGTGCGATTCATCGGCCTCCCGCGCCCGGAATGCGCGCGCGACGAGCGTTTCGCGCGATGCGTCCCCGGGCCAAGCCTCGGCCAGTGCGCGGGCGAGCGCGAACAGCACCGGGCGGTCTGCCAACGAAAGCACCGTGGTCCCGGCGCGCAGGGCATTGCGGCACGCATCGACCACGAGCATGTCCGAGGCGATCAGCGCCTCCACCTCCGCCAGCCGCAGCAACCGTGTTTCGTCACGCGCGATCAGGTGCGCGGCAGGCGCTTCCAGCGCGTGTGATGCTCGGTCGACTTCGGCGGCGAGCGCGGCGATTCCTGTGCCGCGTGCAGCGTCCGCGGCGCGATCGAGCGCGGCGCGTGCCGCTGCCGCCCGAATGCGCCGCATCGCGATGCCGGCGGCGACCAGCCAGTAGCCCGTTCGCGACGCAAGCGGCAGCGCGTGCAGATCGAGTGCATCGAGCGTCCGCTCCGATTCGTCGAGACGGCCGACCAGCAGCAGCCGCCGCGCTTCGAGATAGCCGGCATGCGCCGCGTTCGTCCGGTCGCCATGCGCTTCGAGCGCCGCCCGCGCTGCGCCGAGGGTCTGCATGGGCCCGCCCAGCTCGCGCAGCACCAGCGCGATCTCGGCTTCGGCGACGGCGCAGCGTGCACGCGCCGTTGCCTCATGCGGGCCGAAGCCACGCGCGGCTCGCCGCAGCAATTCCTTCGCGCGCACCAGGTCGCCGAGCTGCGCCATCGCGATGCCGCGCAGCGCGAGTGCGGGGGGGTCTTCGCGCAGCGCGACCCGCTTCAGCGCCGCCAGCGCATCGCCCGCCGCGAGCGCCCGGGCCGCGGCGGTGATCAGCGAATCCATCGAAATCCCGTCACACTTGTCACTCTCACCCGGGTTCGGCCCCGCCTTACATCCCGCTCGGTCCTGCAACGCCGGGATCGGCAACAATCGATCGGGAGCCTGACAATGACAACGTGCTCTGCCGCAAACGAAACAAGCGCAAGCGCTCGGCAGGCACGCGGCGCGGCCGGTTGGCTTGGTCTCGCGGCCACCCCGACCTTCGCGCTGATGGCGATGATCGCGGCGAAGCAGGGAGCCGCGATGGCGCTCTGCTCCGCCGCTCCGGGCATCCTGCCGATCGACGGCATGACGACGATGTACCTGCTGATGAGCCTCTTCCACCTGTCGCCCTGGCTGAAACTCGCTTCCGGCCGTTCGTGGGCGCGCAACTGACCGACAACCAAAGGAGACCAACGATGAACCATGCAATCGTGTCGCGCGAAACGTGGCTCGACGCCCGCAAGGCGCTGCTCGCCAGGGAGCGTGCCATGACCCACGAACTCGACGCACTCCGCGCCGAACGCCGGCAACTGCCCTGGGTCAGGATCGAGAAGCCCTATGTCTTCGAAGGGTCGGAGGGACAATGCCGGCTCGGGGACCTGTTCGGCGGCCGCAGCCAGCTTGCCGTCTACAACTTCATGCTGACGCCGGGCTCGGACAATATCTGCCGCGGCTGCTCGTTCATCGCCGATCATGTCGATGCGGCGCGGCAGCATTTCGAGCATGCCGATCTGTCCTTCGCCGCGGTCTCGCGCGTGCCGCTGCAGCGGATCGAGGCGGTCAGGCAGCGGATGGGCTGGACATTCCCCTGGGTGTCGTCGTCCGGCAGCGACTTCAACTTCGATTTCGGCGTGTCGTTCACGCCGGACGATCTCGCCGCTGGACGCGCGATCTACAATTATGGCGAGGTGATCCGGGAAGCCCAGGACATGTTCGGCGCGCATATCTTCGTGCGGGATGACGGCGGCGCCATCTTCCACACCTACTCGACCTTTCGCCGCGGCGCCGAACTGCTGATGGGCGCGCTGAACTGGCTCGACCTCGTCCCCAAAGGCCGCAAGGAGAACACCGGCACCATGAGCTGGGTGCGGCTGCACGACGAATACTGACCTGGTGCAGCAATTCTCGGTATGGCCGCAGGGTCCCCTCTCCGTCCGCCAGGGCGGAGAGTGACAAAGTGAGGCGGGGGAACCCTCTGCGCTGTTTGCTTGAACCCCGCGTCCTGTGCGCACTTGTCCGCTGCGATTCTGGCGTGCGGCGTTGGCGTGGGCTCCCCACCTCTCCCTGTCCCTTTCCCCCCAAAAGGGGCGGAGAGGGGACCCGCTCGCTGCTTCCGGCCGATCCACCACAATAAGAACGGCTGGCTAGATTCGGTCTCGAAAGGCTGCCGGCGCCAGGATTGCCCGCCCTGGCGTGCCGCATGCCGCCTCACTGCATCCCGCCCTGTGCTCCGTGACTCATGCCGGGGTGCGCGCGGTGCTGCATGTCGGCTCCCGGCATGCTGGAGGCCAGGAAAGCGGCCACCAGCACGATCGCAATTCCGATCGCGGCCTCCGCCGCCACCGAGGACAGCAGACCACGGCGCTCGCCGTGCTGCACGGCCGGCGTCAACCGGTAACGGTTCAGCCCCGCCAATCCCAGGGCAGCCAGGAACAGCCCGGTCTTCAACAGCAGCAGATTCCCATACGTCGAATGCAGCAGGCCGGCCACCCCACCGGCCAGCAGCGCGCCCAGCACCACGCCGCCGGCAACGATCGATGCCACCGCCGCCATGCCAAGCCGGGAAAACCGCCGGCAGGCGTGCCAGCCAGACGCCGCCGGCAGCCGGCGAACGCTCAGCCACAGCGGCAGCAAGCCGCCGAACCACGCGCCCGCGGCGAGGACGTGCACGGCCTCGCCGGCGATCAGCAGGCCGCCGCGAGGTCCCGGTTCGGCGCCGGCATGCGCCAGCATCGGCTGTTCCGCGACGGCCGCGGCGGCCAGCAGCAAGGCGATCCACCGCAGCGCCGGGCCTGCCGGCAGCAGCAGGACCAGCAACAGCAGCACCAGCCGCAGGGCCAGCCACGTGCCGAACTGGGTGTGCAGCGCGACCACCGGCACGAATCCGGCCACCGCACCGGGTTGGCTCACTCCGGCAATGTCCGCGGTCACCGCGACGAACCACGCGGCGCCGAACAGCAACGCGGCACCGGCACTGACGCTGGCCAGCCGCGCAAGCTGCCACCGCACCGACTGATCGGCTGCGTCCGGTCCGGCGGGTGCTGCCGGCAGGATGCATTGCCGGTAGACCAGCACGCCGAGCAGCGACAGCGTCGCGCCGACGTGCAGGCCGCGCAGCAACGCCGGCAGCACCTCGCCGCTCATGACCCGGGTTGCACGGTGAACCTGAAGCTGCCCTGGGTCTTGTGCGTGTCCACCGAGGTGACGTGCCACTGCACCGTGTAGGTCCCCGGCGCCAGTTTCGGCAGTTTCACCACCAGCTGCTGGCCGTTCCGCGCCGTCTCCAGCCTGCCGGCCGGCAGCGGCGTGCCGGCCGGGCTGCGCACGGTCACGCGGCTGAACAGCGGCTCCACCCGTTCGGTGAAGGTCAATCGCAGTTCAGCGGGCGCGGCGACCGTGCTGCCGACACCCGGCGAGGCGTGTTCCAGGAAGGCGTGCGCCGAGGCGGCTGGCGCAATGGCCAGCATCCACGCCAGGCAAACCGCAGTCCGCGTCGGACGGAATGTGTTTCGCCCGGCCATGTCACCACGCCACCAGTGGCTTGCCGAGGCTGTTCGGCAGCAGGTCGTCGAAATACAGGTGGAATTGCGCGATCACCCCGATATGCGAGCCGCTCTGCCGGTTGCCTGGGATCAGCGCCTCGATGCCGATCCCGTAGGTCTGCGCGGTGTAGTTGACGCCGACGCCGAACAGGTATTGCGGGCCGCCCTCGTTCGGCCGGCTGGCGGGCGTGGACCAGGCCATCTCCACCAGCGGGGTCAGCCTGTTGACGAACTCCGGCAAGCCGTAATCCTTCACCTGCGTCTGCAGGTAGCGAATGCTGTATTGCAGGCTGAGCCCGCCCTCCCACAGATTCGCCGACCCGTTGTTGAACAACGCCGCGCCGGTGCCGGGATCGATGCCGGTGACCGCGAGCCGCTTGTCGGCAAAGCGGTAGTCCAGCTCTCCGGTCAGGGCGAGCGGGCGGAGCCAGGCAATCGGCAGGTCGCCGAAGCCCTTGCCGAAATACAGCGTCGGCGCGGTGGAGCCGACATCGTCGTTGCCCAGCGCGGCACCGTTGCTGCCGTTTGCGCCGGTGCGCGCAAATTCCCGCTGCACGCCGAGCGACAGCATGAATTCGTGCGGTGCGTTCACGTAGGCTTTGTATTTCAGCGTGGCTTCGAGGTTGGCCCAGCCGTTGGCGGTTTTGGCGCCGGGCGTGCGCAGCCACTGGTAGCCGCTGCCCAGGGCGAAGCCGAGATTCTCGGTGATGCGCTTGTCGAACTCGAAACCGAGGCCGTACAGCGCCGGCGCCGCACCGCCATCGGCCGGCTGTTGCAGCCAGCTGAAGCTGGGCAGGCTCGCCTCGTCGGCGACGTTCGGGTCATCCAGCAGCAGCGTGCTGACGAACATGTGCGGGCCGGCGAAGCCGTGCGCCAGCGCCGGCGTGGCGGCAAGCGCGGTGGCTGCCGACAGCGCGGCAGCCCTGAGGGATCGGGGCATTGGACTCTTCCTGACAGACCTGGGGCGGCGCACGCGGCGCCGCCGGGCGGGTGAAGCGCGAGGTTCAGGTCAGGAAGGCAGGGGGACCGCGCGGATGTGCGGCGAGCCGGAAACCGGCGGGCGGCGCGGTTGCCGGCGGCGGCAGTTCCGGGCGTGCTGCGACCGCCACGACGGGCGCGGGCAGCGCGGGCGGGACCGGCAGTTGCAGCGCGCCGGCGAACATCGCGGTGCAGAAGGGCGACGGCGGCAAGCCGGGCCAATGCTTGCCGGGAGCGGCGGGAGCGGAATGTCCCGCCGCGTCGCCGCTGCACACCGGCATCGCCTGCATCGCGAACAGGTCCACGCTGCTCGGCACGAAGCCACCCAGCGCGAGCTGGGCGATCAGGCCGAGCATCGCAAGCAGCAGAGCGGAGCGGGACCGGCGCGGGGTCATGAGCAGAACCACCGATAACATGCGCAGGGCTCGTTGCCGAATCGTGCTGTGGCGGCCGCAGTGCCTGCTGCCGAATCGTGCGGCAGCGGCCGCATTGCCCGTTGCCGAATCGTGCTGCAAAGGCGCCAAGGCCAGCGCCGCGCGCATCCGGCGGCGGTCGTTGTTGCCAGCGTCGCCGGCGGCCCGCCAGGACGTTGCATGGACTCATTCGTCTGACTAAAGTCAGCGAATGGATGCAGCGCAGATCGCCCAGGTTCGCCGCTTCAATCGTCTGGTGACGCAGCGTGCCGGCGCGCTGGAGCAAAGCTACCTGCGTCGCGGCCGGCCACTGGGCGAGGCTCGGGTGATCTTCGAAACCGGGCCGGACGGCGCCGAATTGCGGGGGCTGCGCGACCGGCTCGGGCTGGATTCGGGCTATCTCAGCCGCCTGTTGCGCGCGCTTGAAGCACAGGGGCTGGTGCGGGTGGAAAGTGATGCCGCCGACCAGCGCCGCCGCCGCGTGCGGCTTACCGCCAAAGGCCGCTCCGAACGCACCGCCTACGACCGGCTGTCGGACGAACTCGCCGCCTCCATGCTGGCGCCGCTCGCACCGGCGCAGCGCGAGCGGCTGCTGGCCGCCATGACGGAGGTGGAGCGGCTGATCCGGGCCGCCGCGGTTGAACTCTGCGTGGTGCCACCGGCGGGCGCCGAGGCGCGGCAGTGTCTCGCGGCGTATTTCCAGGAACTGGCGGCGCGCTTCGACGGCGGCTTCGATCCGGGCGCGGGCGGTGCCGATGGCGACCAGGAGATGGCGCCGCCGCACGGCTGGTTCGTCGTGGCGCGGTTGGAGGGCAGGGCGGTCGGCTGCGGCGGGCTGCGGCGCCTGGATGCGCGGACCGGCGAGATCAAGCGCATGTGGACCGCGCCGGATGCGCGTGGCCTGGGCGTCGCCCGCCGGGTGCTGCACCGGCTGGAGGCGCTGGCCGGCGAGGCCGGGATCGGCACGCTGCGGCTCGACACCAACCGCGTGCTGGCCGAGGCGCAGGCGATGTACCGCCGCGAGGGATACCGGGAGATCGGCCGCTACAACGACAATCCCTACGCGCATCACTGGTTCGAGAAGGAATTCGGTTCGGCCGGTTAGCCGCGTTCGACGGCCCCACCGGGTGGCGCGGTTGGCGGTCCACCAGACCTGCCCGCCGGAGCCGCCGAACGTACCTCCTCTCCGCCCCCTGGGGCGGAGAGGACAGGGAGAGGTGGGGGAGCCCTCCACCCTGCCGACCGGTCCCCCGAACCATTGCCGACCGGTCCCCCGAACCACTGCCGACCGGTCCCCCGAACCACCCAGGCCTGCCCCCCGCTGCCCGTCAAGCGTCTGGCGCGCGGAAGTGGCACGGACGCCCCCGCCTCACCCACTCCCCTCCGCCGCGGCGACCGGAAAACAGACACCGCACGGGTCAATCACCCAAAATGAGAAGTTCGGCAGCAGGCCGCCGGCCCATTGGCCTGCGCGGCCGGCACCCCTACCTTAGTTCCTTCAATGCCCGATCTGACCTCCGCCCCCGCCACCCTGCCGCCCGGCCAGCGCATCTACGCCATCGGCGACGTGCACGGCTGCCTGGACCGCCTGGTGGCGATGCACGAAGCCATCGCCGAGGACCTGTCCGCTCGGCCGGTGGACAGCGCCGTGCTGATCCACCTGGGCGACTACGTCGATCGCGGCCAGGAGAGCGCCCAGGTGGTCGAGTGGCTGATCGGCGGGCCACCGGTGCCGGCGGGCCGCGTCATCAACCTGATGGGCAACCATGAGGCGATGTTGCTGGCCGCCGTCGCCTCCGGCGAGGAGGCCGCCGCCGACACCTGGCTCGCCAATGGCGGCGCCGACTCGCTGATGAGCTGGGGCGTGCCGCGCTCCGCCGGCCAGGGCGACTGGGCCGGACTGATCCCGCCGCAGCATCTGCTGTTCCTGCGCGACCTGCCGACCCACGTGCAGATCGGCCCCTATCTGTTCGTCCACGCCGGCATCCGCCCCGGCATCCCGCTGGAGCAGCAGACCAGGCACGACCTGCTGTGGATCCGCGAGCCCTTCCTGTCTTCCAAGGCGGACCATGGCAGGGTGGTGGTGCACGGGCATACCCCGCGCTACGAGCCGCTGGTGCGGCCGAACCGCATTGCGATCGACACCGGTGCCGTGCTGGGCGGCGTGTTGACCGGCGTGATGCTGGAAAACGATCAGTTGGGGTTCATCAGCATATGATGATTGGTTGCGCTGCCCCCCGGCACTACAGTACCGCAGCATCATGAACCAGATACCGCCCGGGGCGCCGCCTCGCCCCGACCAGCCCGATCCGGACCTGGCGGCCGCCGTCCGCAAGCTGGCCAACACCAGCGTGCTGGTGGTCGGCGACGTCATGCTGGACCGCTATTGCTATGGCGAGGTCGGCCGGATCAGCAATGAAGCCCCGGTGCCGGTGCTGTGCATCGAGCGTGACGTCGCGCTGCCCGGTGGCGCCGGCAACGTGGTCCGCAACCTCACCGCCCTCGGTTCGGCGGTGGCCTTCATCTCCGTGGTCGGCGACGACCAGGCCGGTTCCGACCTCACCGGGCTGATCGGCGGCCAGCCCAATATCGAGCCCTGGCTGCTGGTGCAGGGCGGGCGCACCACCACGGTGAAGACCCGCTTCATCGCTGCCGGCCAGCAGATCATGCGCGCCGACTGCGAGCAGGTGGAACCGATCCACCCGCGCCTGGCCGAACGCCTGCTGCGTATCGCCGGGGATTCCATCGCCGCGACCACCGTCACCGTGCTGTCCGACTACGGCAAGGGCGTGCTGACCGGCGACGTGCCCACACGGCTGATCGAGATGGCGCACCAGGCCGGCCGCATCATCATCGTCGATCCGCGCGGGGCGGATTATGCCCGCTATGCCGGCGCCGACATCATCATGCCGAACCGGCGGGAACTCGCCGCCGCCACGCTGATGCCGGTGGACGGCGAGGTCGCGGTGGTCGCCGCCGCCGAATCGCTGCGCAGCCGGCATGGCTTCGCCGCCGTCGTGGTCACTCTGGGCAACGCCGGCATGACCGTGGTGGACGAAGCCGGTGCCCGCCACTTCCCGGCCGAGGCGGCGGACGTGTTCGACGTCTCCGGCGCCGGCGATACCGCATTGGCGACGCTCGCCGCCGGCATGGCGGCCAGGCTGGACCTGGACACCACGGTGCGGCTGGCCAACCTGTCCGCCGGCGTGGTCGTGGGCAAGGTCGGCACTGCGGTGGCGCGCGAGCCGGACCTGATGGCCGCGCTGTCGCCGCAGGGCAGCGCGCTGCGCAAGATCGTCTCGCGTGAGGCCGCGGTGGAGCAGGTGGAGCGCTGGCGCCACCGCGGCTGGCGCATCGGCTTCACCAATGGCTGTTTCGACCTGCTGCATCCCGGCCACGTGCACCTGCTGGAGGAGGCGCGTGCCGCCTGCGACCGGCTGGTGGTGGGGCTGAACTCGGATGCCAGCGTGCGCCGGCTGAAGGGCTCGCCCCGTCCGGTGCAGCCGGCGGCGGCGCGGGCCGCGGTGCTCGCCAGCCTGGCCAGCGTCGATCTGGTCTGTGTGTTCGAGGAGGACACGCCGGAGGCGCTGATCCGGCAGCTGCGCCCGGAGCTGCTGGTGAAGGGGGCCGACTACCAGCTTGCCGACGTGGTGGGCGCCGATCTCGTGCAGGCCTGGGGGGGCAGGGTGCTGCTGGGTGAGCTGCTGCCGGGCCATTCAACGACGGCAACGCTGGCGCGGATCC
>Ga0187809_10000535_pt1 | contig 19893 bp, 16 predicted proteins | sample NC_wetland_sal_i_8_FD_132415 | JGI IMG/M metagenome (GOLD analysis project Ga0187809, IMG submission 132415) | Wetland sediment microbial communities from Neuse River Estuary, North Carolina, USA - ASW_4 | ecosystem: Environmental > Aquatic > Freshwater > Wetlands > Sediment | place: USA: North...
GCCCTCGCCGACATCGAGGCGCGACTGAGCCGCCCGCACCTGCTCGTTGAGGAACGCCAGGTTCTTCTCGCGGAAGGCGGCGATCTGGCGATTGAGGATCACACCCATGTAGGCGCTGGCGGCGTCGAACAGGATATTCTGCTCGGTGTTGCGCAATTGTTCGTCCGCCGCGCGGACCTGCGATTCCGATCCCCTGACATTGTTGAGGGTCTGGAAGCCGTCGAAAAGCGTCTGGTTGATCGAAACCCCGAACCCGCCCGTGGTCAGGCGCGTTCCCGCCTGGGTGGCATAGTTGATGGTGCTCGTTCCGGCGATCGTCGGTCGCCAGCCCGATTTGGCGATGGCCACCCCCTCATCCGTGACGCGCACGCCGGCGCGCGAGGAATTCAGGGACGAGTTGAATTTGTACGCCTTGGCCAGCGCCCCGGAAATGGTCTCGGCGGACGCCCCGCCCGCCAGCGTAACCATGCTGGCGGAAACCAGGGCGGCAGCGAAGATTCGCGTTTTGACAAGCGACACGTCCTACCTCACATCCATTTCGCGGCGGGTTTCCCCTCCCCGATCGTGAAAAAGCCGCCCGACACGGCTCAGAATAGTCCCGTCCTCACCCGCGAAAACCGCGTCGTTCATTCCCGGCAAAGAGACAGGTGCTCAAAACGCAGACACACTAAAACTCGAAAACAGCTTCCTTTTCAAAACCGGGCAGCGGCTTGATCGCCGCATTGAAGACACGACGGCCCGAAACGTCCCCTTGTTCCTTGACATAAAGACGCGCCGCGGCGGCGTTTCCCTGCCCGACCACGGCGACCAGGCGGCCGCCCTCGGCGAGTTGCGCGCAAAGAGTGTCCGGAACGTCTTCCACTGCGCCGCCGAGGAAAATAACGTCATAGGGCGCGTCCTTCGCGCAACCCTCGCGCAACGGGCCTTCGACGACGGAGACATTGGCAACGCCGAGGATCGAGAGATTGCTGCGCGCCCGGCCTGCAAGTTCCGCATCGCTTTCGAGAGCGACGACAGCGCTGCCGAGCCTGGAGAACACCGCCGCTGAATAGCCCGTGCCGCAGCCGACATCGAGAATACGATCCGTGCCGCGGACATTCGCCAATTGCACCAGACGCGCGAATGGCGAGGGCTCCATCAGATAGCGGGCCTGACCGCGATCGTCCGCCGGGGTGATTTCGAGATCCTCGTCTATATAGGCCAGCGGCCGATGCACTTCGGCCACAAAAAGCTCGCGCGGGACGATCCCCATCACCGACAGCAGCACGTTGTCGGTCACATCCGTCGTACGCAACTGCCCATCGACCATCATGGCCCGCTGTTTGGCGAAATCAGCGCTCATCTTCTTTCGGCCCGCCCCGGCTACCTCAAAATACACCCCCGCTGGTCTGCGGTCCGCAATGGCGATTCTGCCACGGGCGGAAATGCGATCCGCGGGAAATACCTCAAGCGATTCGGCTCGAGGACGTATCTCAAGCCAAATCGGAACAGGCATTTATGCAAGGATGTGACAAAAATAGCCTTCATCGTCAATCAGCCAGTGGGCCGCCCATCCACCGTGATGTGTGGGTTGTTGCAAATATGGACCACTTTCAAACCCGTGGTTCGGCGTCGCGCGGCGCAAATTCTCGTTCGCCAGCATGTCGGGCTTGATTGACGGCTGCGAAAAGGACATTTCCAATTGCGCTACAGTGCTTGTCGGCAGGAAAAGGCTCTGTTAACAGAGCGGCTATAAACGCCCGGCGAGGCCTCGTGGCGGAGTGGTTACGCAGAGGACTGCAAATCCTTGCACCCCGGTTCGATTCCGGGCGAGGCCTCCAATCGCCGCCCTGGCGGATCGACATCTCTTGAACGTCGAGACCGACTGTCACGCTCTTTTGCGCTTTCGTGCGGCCCGTCGCCTTCCCCACCAGACGATCATGTTGCGGCGCCAGCGCCGAATCGAGGCAAACTCATAGGACAGCACCACGAGCCCGAGGGGAATCATCCAGAAACCGAGAATCGGAAGGAAGCCGAAACAGCCGAGCACGACCAAAGCGCCGCCGATCGCGATGCGACGGTTTCGCGATCGCGGCATGGTGAAGGAGCGGCCGAAAAGCGTTATGGTCCGGCGCGGCTCGCCGTCGCCATTTTTCTGCGCTACGCGGTCGTCCGAGGTATCGGCAGCCAAGGTGTCTTCCTTTTCGGTCCGTTGACCGGTCGTTTGCGGGCCACATATGAGCAGGCAGGAGCGCCTTTGCCAGCCCTCATGCGAAAAGACGGCGAAATTCGGCAAAATGCGTCTTTGCAAAGCGGGAATGGGTTGCTATAGCCAGCGCCGTTCACGCGAGCAGATCGTTCCCCGGTAGCTCAGCGGTAGAGCAACCGGCTGTTAACCGGTTGGTCGCTGGTTCGAATCCGGCCCGGGGAGCCATTTTTCCAAGGTCCATTCCGGACACATAGGTTACGGTTTATACCGTAGACATGGGTAACACTTTTGGCCCGAAAGGGTTCTCTCGTGGTTTCCGTCTGCATGTCTCGTCGTCGAGGCAGTCCAGATCGTCTCGCGTGAAGCGGATTGTCCAGATGCCGCCGTCAACTTCTTGATGCCGGGGCTCCGATTCGTTCGATCCGCCATCCCGCCCAACCGGACAGGGACGATACTCCCGCCTCCCCTTAGGGATGCTTCAGCCATCCGATTCTTACCCCTAAAATACGAAGCGCGCGCGATGCCGGGCTATCGTAGCTTTCGATGCCGCTTTCGCGGCCGTGTCCTGGCGGCCCCCCCAAACCCTTGGAGGGTCGCCCCCCTCCAGCCGCCAGGCACGCAGCTTCGCTGGCGCGTAGCCGGACCCGCCGAGGGAAGCGGATTTGTCCCCTCCGGGGCAAAATGATTGTCTTCCGGGGCTGGACAGAAAAGAGCATGCTGGCTATATGGCGCTCGCGCCCTTGGCGGCGGTGGGTGATTAGCTCAGTTGGTAGAGCAGCTGACTCTTAATCAGCGGGTCACAGGTTCGATCCCTGTATCACCCACCATTCTCTCCCCCGACAGCTTTCCGTGGTCGTCGCGCTTACGGGCCGCTTGCCTATCCGAATCCGCCGTGATGAAAAGGCTGGAGGCGGATAATCCGCCTCCAGCCTCAAATCAAAGCCGGCTTTAGAAATAGCGCGTGAAGCGCAGGAAGCCTGACACCGTGCCGTCGAGATGATCGGCCTTGGTATAAACAATTTCGGGGCGGACCTCGAAATCCTTGACCGGCAGCCAAACGGCGGAAACTTCCGCCGCCCAGGCATTCTCATTCGTCGAATCATCGGTGAATTCGCGGTAGAGATTGCCCATATATTCGCCTGACGCGATAAGGGCGAGGTTCGGATTGACCTGATACTGCAGCGACGCCATGCCGTACCATTGGGCGCGGCCGAAGGTCGTGGCGCCACCGCCCGGGCCGACCAGCGTCTGGCCTACCATCGGATTGTCCATGCCGTAAATACTGTCGGCGCTGGCGTAGCCGCCGCCGATTTTCAGCATCGTGCCGGGATGGCCGGGCAAGTCGAAGAGAGCTTCGCCCTTTACCACAACTGCACCAGCGCCGCTGGCGCCGGGGAAATCGCCGCCATAATTATGATCGTAGGCGGCCGTGATCGCAACCGCGCCCCAGGGCGCGCCGTAACCGATGCGGCCAACGACATCCGGAACATAGCTGACCTCGTCGCGAGGATCTTCAAGCGAGATCACGCCGAAGATCCCCTGCTTGCCGCCGAACTCGTATTTGACGCTCGAGCGCTGATAGTCGGCATAGTAGAGGCCGCCCCAGGAAAAAGTGCCATAATTCAGCGTCTGGTTGTTGAACTGATAGTACCAGGAACTTTCGCCATAACCGGCGATAAAGCCGCCGAGTTGCACCCAAGCCTGGTCGATCCCGACCGGGCCGTCGCCGGCTTTCGAGCCGTTCCAATCGGCCTGGAAGCGAGCCCAGGCGCGCAGTGTGCCGAGTTCCGTCTCCGAACGCGCATCGAGATTGATGCGGACGCGAGAGTCTGACTTCCAGCCGCGGTGGTCCAGGCCTCCGTAATAGCTTGGCGTGTCCGTGCCGTCGTCCTGGTTGCTGGTGGCACGGAAATCGTACCAGACATAACCGTTGATCGAGAAGCAGGTCTGTGTGCCTGGGATGTAGTAGAAACCCGACCCATAGGCGTCGCAAACCTTGACGTAGTTCGCCGGCTCCGGCTCGGGAGCGACGACCGCATCCGCGGCGCGAGCGCCGGAGACAGCCAGAAGGGCTGCGGCTGAGCCGAGCATAAGGCTCTTTAATTTCATTTTTGATCTCCAGTCAAAATGAGTAAAGCAAACGGGTTTGGGCCTATTCGTTAAAAGGACAGCGTTCCCGCCTCACCCCGAAAAGAAAAGAAAAGAAAGAAGCGCTGTCGCGTCCCCTTCATGAAGGCAATTTATGTGCGCTCCGCCGCCGCTCCAATACGGCCCCCGGGGGTGAAACGGAGGCTTCCTCCATTTTCACTGAGGCAGTGGCATAAATGACACGGCTTTCTCGCGCGGGAGAGCCATATCGACGCGATCGCAAAGGCGGACGGAATGTTGGCCGGTCTATGCCACCAGCTTGCCGCTGGCGACTTTCACGGCGTGCCCTCCGATGCGAGCGCCGGTCAGCCTTCCGTTTTCCACATCGAGCGCCACCCGGATGCGCGAGGGCCGGCCCATCTCGACGCCCTGCTCAATCCATAGCTCAGACGGTCCATCGACCGGCTGGTCGAATCGCATCACCGCTGCGGCGAAGGCCGCGGCTGCCGATCCGGTGGCAGGATCCTCGGCAATGCCGTCATAGGGCGCGAACATGCGCGCATGGAAAGCGCAATCCCGACCCACCGTATCGCGGCAGTAAACATAGGGAGAGGCGATCAGACCGCCGTGACGCGGCGCGTTTTCCAGCCACAGGCCGGCATCGAGCCTTGCCTTGGCAGCGGCTCCTAATCCCGCGACCGGGATGCAGACGTAGGGCACTCCCGCCGACCATGCCGACACGAGGTGATTCTCGAAGCCGACCTCGTGCGGCCCGAGGCCGAGGCACGCCGCGGCAATCTCCTGCGTGATGGTGAGGCCGACCGGTCCAGGCAAGCGCGGCAGGTCGAATTCGGCAAAAGCGGCGATGTCCTCTTCCTGTGAAACGACGCATCGGACCATGCCGATTTCTTCCTCGATCGCCAGAATGGCGCCCTCGCCGGAGGCGCGCGTCAGCCCTCCCCGCTCGACAAGCGCCACCGCGCTCCCGACCGTCGGATGGCCGGCGAACGGAAGTTCGAGTTTTGGCGTGAAGATATTGACGCGCGCCGTATGATGCGGCGCATTCGGCGGCGAAATGAAAGCCGTTTCAGAGAGGTTGAACTCGCCGGCAATGCGTTGCATCGCCTTCTTGTCGAGGTCCGACGCATCGAAAACCACGGCCAACGGATTGCCCGTCAACCGTTCATCGGTGAACACGTCATAGATGGCATAGTCGTGTTCCGGCATTCCGGTTCTCCCCTCGGCGTGATGAGAGTTCATGCGGCGGACGGGCTTTCCGCCGGCTCTTGTCGATTGTGACGCAGCCTCCGACCCCGAAGTCAAGCGCGGGCCATTCCATCATACCGGATTGGCGAAATGCCAATCGACGATCGCCGGAATGTGAAGCGCCAGATTGTCGGGGAGATCGGCGGGACTGCGCACGACCACGGGCTCGACGATTTCCGGCTCCTCTTCCGCCGCGATGAACTTTCTTATGCGTTCGGCCACCTGTTCCGCCGGTTCGGTGAGGAAATAGCGGCGAAAGATCACGGTCGCTCCGGCGGTCGAGCGCAGATGATAGTGGGCATCGCGCCTCAGACCCTTGAGATCGATACCGGTCTCCTCCCGCACCTCGCGCATCATATTGAAATCGATATCGGCCTTGCCCGCCGGGAAGTCCTGCGGGTCGAAGGAGCCGGCCGCGAAATACACCCGACCGGCATTGGCCGTATGCAGACCCATGCGCACGAGGATGAGGGCATTGTCGCTCGTCACCGGCATCGCATGCGTGTAGGCATGCTCCGCAGAGCCGATCGGCTGGGATTTTCGCCACAGCAGGAAGGTGGCGTAACGAACCATGTGGCATACTCCTTCGAGCCTCGTCCCGCGGTAGCTAAGCTTGGAGAGGAGCATGACCTCGCCATTGAACAGCGCCGGCTTGGCGGCTTTTTCCCGCGCCCAGTTTTCCGCGATAGCCGCGCCATTGACCGCCTCGAACGGATGAGGCGCCGGATCGAGACCGATTTCGGCCGAAAGGACGGGAACGACCGCATCTCGCGGAAGATCGAATGCCAAGGGATGATCCTTTCGTGCATGCACAGGTGCAGGTGCGGCAACCAGCGGCCGGCCAAAGGGCACCGGTATCGCCGATCCAATTGGATGCGATAGCCGGAAATGTCCGATCGTCATAGTCCGTTGCATGCCATCGTGATGCAACCGGGGCAGAGGCTTTGCGTTATAAGGCCGAGATTGTTGCCCCGTGGCGTGGCTCTTCGATCCATTGCATTGCACGAAATGCCGGCATGGAGGAAAATCTCTTCAGAAGGGATTTTGCAAAAGGAGACAGTCATGAAGCGCGTATTGGCTCTTGCTTCCGCGGCACTCATGGCATTCGGAACGGTCGGCATTGCGACAGTGCCGGCTTCGGCCCAACACTGGCATCACGGCGGCGGTGGCTGGCATGGCGGGGGCTGGCATCACGGCGGCGGAGGCTGGCATGGTGGTGGCTGGCGCCACGGCTGGCATGGCGGCGGCTATTATGGCGGCGTCGGCGCCGGCATCCTTGGCGGCCTCATCGTCGGCAGCGCGCTAGCCTCTCCGAGCTATTATGGCTGCGGCTATTATGGCTGCGATCCCTATTATTACGGCCCCTACTACGGTCCGCGCTATTATAGCCCCACCGTTATCTACAGGCGCCCGCGTGTCGTCTACAGGACACGCGGCCTCAGCACCGCGCATGTGCGCTGGTGCTATAACCGTTATCGCTCCTACAGGGCGTGGGACAATACGTTCCAACCCTATAATGGCCCGCGGGAGCAATGCTACTCGCCCTACGGGTGACGAACAGCAAAATAGCGCCCACCACGCTAGGATACGCGGCGGGCGAGACTGACCCAAGGCCCCGGGTTCTGACTTGGCCGAAGACTTGGAGATTCCTCCGCGCGCCCACAGGGTCTGCCCGAGGACGCGCAATCAGGAAACCGTGGATCGACTTAGTTCCTTGCCTTGTCGACTAGCTTGTTCTGCGAAATCCACGGCATCATGGCGCGCAGCTTCTCGCCGACCTGCTCGATCTGGTGGCCGTCGTTCAGACGTCTGGTCGCCTTGAAACGGGCGAGGCCGGAGCGATATTCCTGCATCCATTCCGACGTGAACCTGCCGCTCTGGATGTCCTTCAGCACGCGCTTCATCTCCGCCTTGGTATCGGCGGTGATGATGCGCGGGCCGGAGACATATTCGCCCCATTCAGCGGTGTTGGAGATCGAGTAATTCATGTTGGCTATGCCGCCTTCATAGATCAGGTCGACGATCAGCTTCACCTCGTGCAGGCACTCGAAATAAGCCATTTCCGGCGCGTAGCCCGCCTCGACCAGCGTCTCGAAACCGGCGCGGATCAGTTCGACCAGCCCGCCGCAGAGCACCACTTGCTCGCCGAAGAGGTCGGTCTCGCACTCTTCCTGGAACGTCGTCTCGATAACGCCGGAACGGCCGCCGCCGATCGCCGAGGCATAGGAGAGGCCGAGGTCGAGTGCGTTGCCTGATGCATCCTGAGCGACTGCCACGAGGCACGGCACGCCGCCGCCGCGCTGATATTCCGAGCGCACCGTATGACCGGGGCCTTTCGGGGCCACCATCAGCACATCCACGGTTGATTTCGGCTCGATCAGGCCGAAATGGACGTTAAGGCCGTGAGCGAAGGCGATCGCGGCGCCGTCGCGGATATTCGGGGCGATCTCGTTCTTATAGATGTCGGCCTGAAGCTCGTCGGGGGTCGCCATCATCATCAGATCGGCCCATTTCGCGGCGTCGGCGACCGACATGACTTTGAAGCCATCGGCCTCGGCCTTCTTTGCGGTGGCGGAACCCGGACGGAGCGCCACGGCGATTTCCTTGACGCCGGAATCCTTCAGGTTCAGCGCATGCGCCCTGCCTTGGCTGCCATAGCCGATGACGACGACCTTCTTGCCCTTGATGAGATTAAGATCGGCGTCACGATCATAATAGACACGCATTTCAGTTTCCTTCCTTTCGTTGAACTTCAAATCTGTTGGTGCATCCTCCCCCCGTCCCGAAAAGGGCGAGGAATTGCCGCGCCGCCTCGCCGGCTTCCCGGTCTATAGAGGCCGACGTCATGGCCAGGCGGTCGCCGAGAAGCAGCCTGATCTGCACGTCCCGCCCGACCAGCCCGAAAAAGGTGCGGAACGCCTCCTCCGTATCGTCGAAGGCAAGGAGACCCGCGTCACGCGCCGCTTCCAGAAGCGGCTTCAGCCTCTCTCCCATGGCGAAGCGACCATTGGCGAGCACGATGGCGCCGAGACGGGCCTTCTCCGAGCCGGCATGGCTTATGGCGATGCGATTGAGCGCGATGGATGTCTGGCCTGAAATGACCGTCAGCCAATCCGCCGCGAATTGCTTCAGCCCGGCGGAAAGCTTGGAAATGTCGAGATGGGCCCTATCGAAGGCGACGGCGCGGACCTTCGATGCCTGCCACTGTACGGTCGCAGTCAGTAGGCCGTCACGATCACTGAACCATTTATAGAGCGTTTCCTTCGAGCAACTGGCGCGCCGCGCCACATTGGTCATCGTCAGGCTTTCACCGGACTCGACCAGAAGTGCAAGCGCGGCGTCGAGAACGGCTTTTTGCCGTTCCGTCAGATCCGCCTGGCCAGCCTTCAGCCGCGCGTCCAAGAAAGCGCTCCCGTCTTCACGAATCGGCCATGCCACAAGGGAGATCAAAGCCGTACCGTACGTTACGGTTCGGTCTATGACTCAGAACGCTCCACTGCGCAACCGCCTCTTCGTAGCGGAGGAAAGAAAATATAACGGGAAAAAATGAGAACTCCGCCTGCCAGTCGGGTATCGGTCAGATCACCACTTGCGTGCCGATCTCGACCACCCGACCGCTCGGGATCTGGAAATAGGCCGTGGCGTCGGCTGCATTTCGGGCGAGCGCGATGAAAAGATGGTCCTGCCAGAGTGGCATGCCGGAGCGTTTCGATGCCTTCAGCGATCGGCGCGACAGGAAGAAGGATGTCGTCATGATGTCGAACTTCCATCCCTGTTTACGGCATTGCGCCAGCGCCCGCGGCAGGTTCGGCTGCTCCATATAGCCGAAGGTGATCTTCACGCGCTTGAAGAGATCGTTGATCTTCTCGATCTCGACGCGCTCGCCATCGGGAACACGCGGGGTCGGCGCCGTGACGATGGTGAGGATGGCGTTGGTCTCGTGCAGCACCTTGTAGTGCTTCAGGCTGTGCATCAGCGCCGTCGGGGTCGAATCGGGATCACCGGTGAGGAAAACCGCCGTGCCGGAGACGATCACCGGCGGCTTGCGCTCCATCTCTTTCACGATGACATCGAGCGGCACCTCGGATTTCCGCGTCTTGTCGAAAAGATAGCGGCTGCCACGCACCCAGGTCCACATGATCACGCACATGGTGAAGGCGATGCAAAGCGACACCCAGCCGCCTTCCACCACCTTGATCGCATTGGCGCTGAGGAAGGTGACGTCAACCACGAGAAAGAAGAACACCACGCCGATCACCAGCGCGAGCCGCCAGCGCCAGATGCGCAGCATGACGATGAAGAGGAGAATGTTGGTGACGACCATCTCGCCTGTAACCGAGATACCGTAGGCGGAGGCCAAATTACCGGATTTTTCGAAGCCGACGACCAGCAGCATGACGGCGATGCCGAGGATCCAGGTGACGCGCGGAATATAGATCTGGCCGAGCTGCGTCTCGGATGTGTGCAAAATGCCAAAGCGGGGCAGGATATTCATCTGTACGGCCTGGCGCACCATCGAATAGGCCCCTGAAATGACGGCCTGGCTGGCGATGACGGTCGCGACCGTTGCAAGCAGGACCATCGGCAGGACTGCCCATTTCGGTTGCATGTCGAAGAAGACGTTTTGCGGCAGGCTGGTGTTAGCCAGCACGAAGGCGCCCTGTCCGAAATAGTTGAGAAGCAGGCAGGGAAAAACAAGCGACAGCCACGCGGTGACGATCGGCTTGCGGCCGAAATGGCCGAGATCGACATAAAGGGCCTCGGCGCCGGTCACGGCCAGGAAAACGGAGCCGATGGTGGCGAAGGACAGGCCCGGATTGGAGAGGAGAAACCGAACGGCATGATAGGGATTGACCGCCCAAAGCACGCCCATGTCGTCGGCGATATGGCGCAGTCCCGCCAATCCGAGAACGATGAACCAGATCAACATGATCGGCCCGAAAACCGTCCCGACCGTGCCCGACCCGAAACGCTGTACGGAAAAGAGCACAAGCAGGATGACGAGCGTGATCGGCACGACATAGGGTTGGAAAGCGGGTGTGACGGTTTCGAGGCCTTCTACCGCCGAAAGGACGGAAATCGCAGGCGTAATCACCGAATCGCCCATGAAAAGCGAGGCGCCCAATATCCCGATCCCAAGTATCAGCAGAGGCTTGCTCGGAAAGCTGTTGCGGGCCAGTGTCATCAGCGAAAGCGTGCCGCCCTCGCCATTGTTGTCGGCCCTCAGGACGAAGCTGACATATTTGACCGTGACGATAAGCGTCAGCGCCCAGACGATCAGGGAAAGCACGCCGAGCACATCTTCCCTGACGATGCTCCCGTCGGACGCGGCGACGCGCAGCGCCTCCCGGAACGCATAGATTGGACTGGTCCCGATATCGCCATAGACGACACCGAGCGCGCCCATGACAAGCAGTGGCAGCGAGCCGCTTTCCGGTTTGTGTTCCTGCTCGACCACGTCCGGCGAGAAGGAGCCGTTTTGGGTAGAACTCATTGAATGTGCTTCGGCCCCGGTTTGGCGCCGGGCCTCTTTAGTCGATGTTGCACTGCAATATCAACCCGAAAGTCACAATTTCGCCCAAAGCGTTGATTTCGGACGAAGCGGGCTCCGTGGCGCTTGCCGGGTTTCGACAAGATATAGGAATCAAAGAGCCGATTTCATCGGCGTCGGCCACAAAGAGTTACCAGCCGCACGCGGCAAGGAAGCGACGGACAGTCTCTGCCATGCCATATTCGAGCGCGTCCGCCGTCAGGCCGTGACCGATCGAGACTTCGGCGAGGCGCGGAATTCGTCGCGCGAGGGCCGGAAGGTTTCGGACGGTCAGATCGTGGCCGGCATTGACGTCCAACCCGGCGGCTGCGGCGGCGTCCGCCGTTTTGCCCAGCAAATCCAAAGCCTTTTCCGCATTTCCTGCATTGTCATACGCGGCGCCGTAAGGGCCGGTGTAGAGTTCGATCCGATCGGCGCCGGTGTCCCGCGCAGCCGCAACGCCGGCAGGGTCGGGATCGGAAAACAAGGAAACGCGCATGCCGCGCCGTTTCAGCCGCCGGACGACGCCCGAGAGAAAATCCTGTTCGGCCGCGAAATTCCAGCCATGGTCCGATGTTGGCTGGAAAGGGTCGTCGGGAACCAGCGTCACCTGTTCAGGCTCGGTCTTCTCGACCAGGGCGAGGAATTCCTCGCTCGGATAGCCCTCGATGTTGAACTCGGCCGCCGGGAATTCGTCATCGATCAGCGCCCGGATCTCCGGCAGGTCGGAAAAGCGGACATGACGCTGGTCCGGACGTGGATGCACCGTCAGCCCATGCGCCCCGGCGGCAAGGGCGATGCGGCCAAGCCCTGTGACGCTCGGCCATGGCAGGTCGCGCCGGTTCCTCAGCATGGCAATTGCGTTGAGATTGACGGAAAGCTTGGCGGGCATGGCTGACCTATGGACGATCGGCAGGGATGACCGGACCTGCGTCCTTGCCGGGCTGCATCTCTATATAAGCTTTCAATGGAACTGACACTCTCTTCTGGTGTTGCAGATGAAGCTATCGATGAAGCCAACCTGCAACACAGGAGAGAGCAGGATGAACATCACCGATCCGCCCGTCACGGTTCGCCGCCTCGACACGAACCGGCCGGATGCGTTCGCTTTTGAGGTAAAGGGGCATCTCGACGTCAGCGACATCGAAAACATCTACGGATTGATGGAGGGCGCCGTCCAGGTTCATCCGAAGATAGACGCGCTTCTGCGCATACGCGATTACGAGGGAATCGACTGGAATGCGGCAATGCGCGACTGGGGGCTGCTCGGCAAAACCCACGCCATGGAGCATATAAGACGCTATGCCATCGTGGGCGGTCCGGCCTGGATGTCGGCCACGCTGGCGCTCTCCCGGCCGTTCCTGTCGATCGAGATGAGGCATTTCGATGAAGCCGAGGAAGCCGAGGCATGGAAGTGGATCGGGGCGAAAGAAATTCCCGAGCGCATCTGACGGCCGGCCGCTTGGTCATAAGGGATGCGGTTATCCACAGGATGGATATCTGGCGGGGGAGGCTCTTTTGCTGTAGATTGCCCGCCTTCGGGGGATGGTCATTTCGGGGGAACGGTCATGAAAAAGATCGACGAAACTTACCTGATGTTGTCTCTTCTGTGGTTGATCGCAGGGATGGTGTTCGGCATCTGGCTCGGCGCCTCGGCCCATTTCGGCTTCGCTGAATCGCACGCGCATATGGCTCTTGTCGGCTTCGTCGTCTCGGCGATCTTCGGCATGATGTACCGCTTCTATCCGACGATGAAGCAGTCGAGGCTGGCGACATGGCAGCTGTGGATTTACCAGCTTGGCGCTGTTTTGTTGGTTGCTGGCAAGATCACCGTCGATGCGGGCGGCGGCCCGGCGCTGGTGATAGTGGGATCACTCGTCATCCTCGCCGGCGTCTTGCTGATGCTCTACGTCTTCGCGACCAAGCGCGCCGAAGCCGCCAGTCCGGCGGCGCGGCCGGCGCTCACCTGACAATGGTGAGCTTTTCCGCCGCGCGCGTGATCGCGGTATAGAGCCAGCGTTGGCGCGTCTCCTTGAAGGCGTAACTCTCGTCGAAGAGGACGACATTGTTCCATTGTGAGCCCTGCGCCTTGTGGACGGTGAGCGCGTAGCCATAGTCGAAATCGTCGTAACGCTTCTTCGTAGACCAGGGTATCTCGGCTTCCTGGTCCTCGAAGACGGCCTTCAGGAGCTTGATCTTGGCGACGCCGCGATCGGGATCGTCCTCCTCCGGCGAGACGAGCAGGTTGATGCCGGGCTTCACCGTTTCGCGTGACGAGGTCATGACCTTCCAGAGCGAGCCGTTGAGCAGGCCCTTGGCCGGGTCATTGCGCAGGCAGACGAGCTTGTCGCCGGCCTGCGGATAGGCGGCGCCAAAGCCCTTCAACTCCCGAAGCCTCTGATTGTAGCGCCTCCTCGTGCGGTTTATGCCGAGGAGAACCTGGTCGGCCGACAGAACCAGATCCTGCGTGACGTCCTCGCGGCCGATGACCTGGGCGGCGCCGTAATCGCCGCGCATGAACTCCCTTCCTTCACGCACGTCGAGCGCAAGCCGGATGATCGGGTTGTCGCGCGCCTGGCGGTGGATCTCTGTCAGGAGGAAATCGGGCTCGTGTTCGGTGAAGAAACCGCCGCCCGAGATGGGCGGCAGCTGTGCCGGATCGCCGAGCACCAGCACCGGTGTCCCGAACGACAGGAGATCGCGGCCGAGTTCCTCGTCCACCATCGAGCATTCGTCGACAACCACCAGTTCCGCCTTGGCGATCGGGCTCTGGCGGTTGATGGAAAATGTCGGCGAGATGCTGGTCTTGCCGGTGACGTCGTCCTCCACCCTCTCCTCGCCGCGCGGCCGATAGATGAGGGAATGGATCGTCCTCGCATTGACGGCTCCTTTGGAACGGAGCACCTGAGCCGCCTTGCCGGTGAAAGCGGCAAACTGCACCTGCCCATCCACGTGTTCGGCGAAATGGCGCGCAAGCGTCGTCTTGCCTGTCCCGGCATAGCCGAAAAGACGAAAGATTTGCGGCCGCCCGACCTTCAACCAGCGTGCGACCGCCTTCAGAGCCTCATCCTGCTGCGGCGAAAATTCCATGCCTTCGAGAGACAGGATTCGGAGTGACAAGGCAAGTGCGATCGTCCCTGACTTGTCTCAAGGCAAAATTGACGTAGTTTCCGCTCGAAACGGAGAACGGTGCGACGATTTTGAAGATGAGACAGTCCTCCGCGGAAAAACTCCGCGCGAAGCACCGCGAGTGGCTTGGCCCGCTTGGCATCCTTGACCGGCCGTGGCTTGTACTGGGCTCGGCCCCCGGCCCTACCCTTCCCGCGGAACTGGTCGCGGAATCCGCGCGTGTCGACATCAACAATGTCGGGCGTACCGCCGCCGCTCTCGGCCTCGGCCGAGCCGATCTCACGATCAGGGCGCATCGGAAATCCTGGGCGGAGCATCCCGCCCTCGACAGCAAGGGGCTGCTCTGGGTGAGCCCCTATCCGACATTCTGGATGCGCTGGCAACTGTCGCGCCAGAAACGGGCGCATGTCGATCATTTGCGGAGTTGGCGCCGCAACGAGCGCGACGCGATCGTGGAATATGTCGTCGGTGAGCCCATGGAAGGGATAGGTAACTATGGCAAGGCTACGAACGGCATCGCCGCGGTCTGCTACGGCCTCTTCCTCGGCATACCGCGCATTGTTCTGGCCGGAATATCGGCGGGCCTGCCCGGCCATTCCTATGACAGCCTCGACAGGCCGCGCCGGCAGGTCGAGGAGGATATCTTCGTGCTCGAGCGCATCGGCAAGCGGCGCGAGTTGCTGACGACCGAGGCGACGCTCGCCGCCGCCGTCGATATGGCGCTCTGGACGCCCGACGCTTCCCCTCTCATGCTGCCTCAAAACCGCGAGCGCGCCTGATTCCTCCGCGGATCGCGCAAAGCCGGCCTTATTCCGCCGCCGGCCGCAATTCCTCGTGCACGGATTTGTCGCCTCTTTCGCCTTTGATCGCTTGCGGCTCATGCTGCTTGCCGTGCGACGGCAAATGCTTGAGCAAGAAGCCAGAAAGCCATTCGAAATAGAGATAGATCACCGGCGTCACGAAAAGCGTGAGGGCCTGTGAGACGACGAGGCCGCCCACTACCGCGACGCCGAGTGGCTGGCGCAGTTCGGCGCTGGCGCCGGTTCCGAGCGCGATCGGCAGCGTTCCCATGAGAGCGGCGAGCGTCGTCATCATGATCGGACGGAAACGCATGACGCTAGCATCGTGGATCGCCTGCAATGGCGAGCGCCCCTCGCGCCGCAGGACCAGCGCCACATCGATCATCATGATGCCGTTCTTCTTGACAATGCCGATCAGCATCAGGATGCCGATGACGGCGATCACCGACAGATCCATGCCCGCGAATTTGAGCGCGACCAACGCGCCGAGAACGGCCGACGGCAGGCCGGTCAGGATCGTCAGCGGATGGATGAAGCTCTCATAGAGCATTCCGAGCACGATATAGATCGTCAGGATCGCTCCGCCGATCAAATATCCCTGATTGGCAAGCGATTCTTCGAACGTCTTGGCGTTGCCAGCGAACGCCGTCGAGATCGTCTTCGGCATGCCGATCTGTTGCTTGAGAGCCTCGATCCTCTGAACGCTCTGCCCGAGAGCGACGCCCTTCGGCAGATTATAGGAAATCGTGACGGCGGGAAGCTGGCCGAGTTGGTTCACGGTCAGCGCGCCGGTGGTGCGTTCGACGCGTGCGAACGAGCCCAAAGGCACCAGGCTTCCGCTCGATGTGCGAACCTGGATCGCCAGCATCCTTTCGGGCGACCAATTGATCCGGGGATCGAGCTCCATGATGACTTCATAGCTGTCGGCCGAGCCGAAGATGGTCGAGATTTGCTCCGTACCGAACCCGCCATACAGGCTGGAGCGCAGGGTATCGGTATCGACGCCCAGCGTCGCCGCTTTGTCGCGATCGACGACGAGGGTCGCCTGCAGGGCGTTGTTCTGCAGATCCGAGTTCACGTCCGTGAAGTTCGCGCGGTCGGCGGCCATCGCGGCCTCCAGCTTTTCCGCCCATTTATCCGTCTCGCCATTGTCCAATCCTTGGACGACAAGCTGATATTGGCTGGCCGACGAATGGGCGCCGAGCCGCAAATTCTGCACCGGCTGCATATAGGTGCTCATGCCCGGAATGTCGGCAAGCTTACGTCTCAGCCCGGAGAGCACGGTTTCGAGGTCGGGGCGTTGGTCCTTGGGTTTCAGCTCCACGAACATGCGCCCCTGGTTGAGCGGCGTGCCCCTATAGGGATTGCCGCCGACGGACCAGGCGACATGCGCCACATAGGGCGATTGTTCAAAGACCTCCGAGACCTTCTCCTGCAGCTTGACCATCGCATCATAGGAGATGTCCTGCCGCGCGATCGTCGTTACCGAAACCTGGCCGATATCCTCTTCGGGGAAAAAGCCCTTGGGCGAAGTCTTGAGCAGCCAGACAGAGGTGGCGGCGGTGGCAAGGAAGATCAGAAAGACAACGAAGTGGTACTTCAGACAGAGCGTCAGCAGCCAATCATAGGCGCGAACGGAGATGCCGCGTTTATGCTCGTGATGCGCCTCGGCCCCTCGCTTTGCGCGCGGCAGCGTCAGCAGGCGCGAACACAGCATCGGCGTCAGCGTCAGCGAGACGAACATTGAAGCGATGATCGCCACCGTGACGACAACCGCAAACTCGTTGAAGATGCGGCCGATGACGCCTCCCATCAAAAGGACGGGAATGAAGACGGCGACGAGCGAGATAGAAATCGAGATGATGGTGAAGCCGATTTCCCTCGAACCTTTGAGGGCGGCCTGGAAGGCCGGAAGTCCGTCCTCCTCCATATGCCGGAAAATATTCTCCAGCATGACAATGGCGTCATCGACGACGAGACCGACGGCGAGCGTCAGGCCCATCAGCGAGATATTGTCGATTGAGAAGCCGAAAAGATACATCGCCCCCAGCGTCGCGATCAGCGAGATCGGCACCGCCACGGCGGGAATGATCGTCGCTGTCACGCGCCGCAGGAAAAGGAAAATGACCATCACCACGAGAGCAATGGTGAGAAGAAGAGTGAACTGCACGTCCGATACGGCTTCGCGGATCGAGGTCGAGCGGTCGTTCAAAAGCTTGATGCTGGCGGCGGCCGGCAACTGGCTGTCGAAGGACGGCAGCATTGCCTTTACCCGGTCCACGACATCGACGGTGTTGGCGCCGGGCTGGCGCTGAACCGCGAGGAGCACCGCACGGCTGCCGTCATACCAGCTTCCCGTCGTCGTGGTCTCGACTGAATCGACGACGCGCGTCACCTCGCCCAAGCGTACGGGGTGTCCGTTCCTGGTGGCGATAATGATGTTGGAGAAACCCGCAGCATCGGTCAGCGGCGTATTGGACGTGATCGTCAGTTGCTGCTTCTGGTTTTGGATGACGCCAAGTGGCGTCGTGCTGTTGGCCGAGGCCACCGCCTGCTGTAGCTGGTCGATCGAAATGCCGCGCGCGGCGAGCGCCGTCGGATCGATCTGGATACGGACCGCATATTTCTGCTGGCCGAAGATCAGCACCTGCGCCACGCCGTTGATGGTCGAGAGCGACGGCGACATGACGTTTTCGGCGAAGGCGTCGAGATCGGTGAGCGGAATGGTGTCGCTGACGAGGGAAAGGATGAGAACGGGCGCGTCTGCCGGATTGACTTTCCTGTAGCTTGGCGGACTGGTCATTTCGGGAGGCAGGGATTTCTGCACCCGTGCGATCGCCGACTGAACGTCGGCGGCGGCGGCATCGATATTGCGATTCAGGTCGAACTGGATGGCGATGGCGGTGCTGCCGAGCGAATTCGTGGTCGAAATGGAATCGATGCCGGCAATGGTAGCGAACTGCTTGATGAGCGGGATCGCGACCGAGGTCGCCATCGTTTCCGGCGATGCGCCGGTAAGTTGCGCCGATACGTTGATGACCGGGAATTCGGCTTCGGGCAACGCCGCCACCGGCAGAAACCGGTATGCAAAAAGCCCGCCCATGATCAGGGCGAGCGACATCAGGAGAGTGGCGACGGGCCGCCTGATACAGAATTCGGGTATCATTTGCCGGCCCCGTCGTCTGGCTCTTGCACGGCCACTTTCTGTGCCGGGCGGATCGACGCGGTCTCGTTCATGATCCGCACATGCGTTCCTCGCTTGAGGCTTTTCTGCCCTTCCGTGACCACCTGTTCGCCGCCCTTCAGACCCTTGCTGACGGCGCTATTGTCTCCGACGGTCATCGCCACCGTCACCGGTCGTTCCTCGACCGTATTGTCGGGCTTGACCACATAGACGAACGAGCCCTTCTGGCCAGGCTGAACGGCGACGGTCGGAATGGACGTCATCGCCGGCATCGTCCCGGCTTCCAGCACGACATCGACGAACTGGCCAGGCCACAGCGTCAGATCGTCATTCGGCATGCTGGCCTTGACCTGAACGGTGCCGGATGCGGTATCGACGGTGGAATCGACGAAATCGAGATGGCCCGTCGCCAGCAGCTTGCGCCCATCATTACGGTAGAGACGTACTTCCGCGGGCGGATTGGTGCCGAGCGCTTTCTTCAGCAAAGCCAGATCGCTTTCGGGAAGACTGAACGTCGCTTCCAGAGGATTCATCTGGGTTATCGTCACCAGAGGGGAGGAGTTTCCATTGTTGTTGCCGGTGGAAACCACATTGCCCTTGGTGATCTTGATGGCGCCAAGGCGGCCGGTGATCGGCGCCTTGATGGTCGCATAGCTCAACTGCACCTGGTCCGCCTCGATCGCCGCCTTATCCGCATTGACCGTCGCTGTCGCAGCCTTCGCCGACGCATCGGCCAGATCGTAGGCCTGTTTGGTGCCGGTGCCCCGCGCCATGAGGTCCTTGGCGCGGCTGAGGTCTGCCTGGGCGTTCACCAGAAGCGCCTGGTCCTTCGCCAAGGTCGCCTGGTCCTTGGCAAGCGCGGCCTTGAGCGCCCGGTCGTCGAGCGAGAAAAGGATGTCGCCGGCATGGACCATCTGTCCGTTGCGGACATGGACCTCCTCGACCTGGCTCGATATGCGTGCGCTCACGTCGACCACGGCCGGCGAGGAAACGAAGCCGATGGCGTAGCGGCGGATCGGGAAATCGGTTGTTCTGGCGATGGCGGTGGTTACGGCCACGCCGCGCGCCGCTTTTTTCCCGGCTGGCGCGTCTTCCCTGGCGCTGGCGGTTTCTGCAAGTCCGGTGTTGGAGCGGGTGATTTTCTCCACCCAGCCCCGGGCTTGCGGCGAAAAATACCAAGCGCCCGCTGCGGCGAGGACGATCGCCACGATCGACAGAGACACAACACGGCGCATTGCCACCTCGTCCAAAAAGCACCCGCATATGCGGGCCCAGGCTTATATGCTGCAAGAGTGCGGAATCACCATCCGGTCGGTGCGATTCCGCGGCTTCCCCGTCGTCCGGCCGATCACGGCTGAAACGCGTAAACGCCCCTTTTAGCCTCAAAAATATGCGAAATCATCGGCGAAAAAATGAAAGATACATACATTACAAAGATTTAATCCAAGGCCAATCGCCTCGGCGGCGGAACATGCAATGGCAGTGAAGGGACGGAAGAAATCACTCTTCTAGAGCAATTCCAGCAAAAGTGCACAGCGGTTTTGCGTTCGGAATTGCGTAAAAACAATGAGATAGAGCATTTTCGCGATTCGGAGAAAGCGGAAATGTGTCAATCGGCAGGGAATGGGGACCCTGGATCGGCGTACAAACGGGACCCCTTTGTGGAGCTCGGGGGTGAGCGCCCGACCGGGTGGAGCCGGTCAGGGTA
>Ga0187809_10000536_pt1 | contig 19873 bp, 18 predicted proteins | sample NC_wetland_sal_i_8_FD_132415 | JGI IMG/M metagenome (GOLD analysis project Ga0187809, IMG submission 132415) | Wetland sediment microbial communities from Neuse River Estuary, North Carolina, USA - ASW_4 | ecosystem: Environmental > Aquatic > Freshwater > Wetlands > Sediment | place: USA: North...
GGCAGCGGCAGCAGCGGGTTCGACGCGCTGTCCACCACCGTCCCGGCGATCTCGGTGACCTTCTCGCCGCGGGACCTGGCCGCGTTCCTGAGCAAGTCGAACGCCTGCCTCGGCCGGAGCCGGTGCCGCTCGGCGAGCACGCCGATGGCCTGTTCGACCCGGACCCGGGCGGCCAGCGCGTGCTCCAGCTGAGCCACGGTCACCGCGAGCCGGGCGGCCTCGCCGGCCTCTTTGGTTGGCCCAGCTGGGGGGGGAGCCGGTGAACCAAGGTCCGCGGCCAGCAGGTCGGCGAGCACCATCGCACTGGTCAGGTCAGCGGTCTCCTCCGCCCCGACCTGCCAGCCCTGCCCGGACCGGCGCACGACCACGGGGCCGGAGATGGGCCCGGAGATGGGCCCGGAGATGGGCACCGCGCCCATGGCCTGCCGGGCTGCGTCCTGGTCCTCTCGCCGCGTCAGCTCCCCGTCCATGTCCATCCTGTCCGCCGGCCCGCACCACGGACCGTTCGGCATTTCCTACCCCGCGGTGACCGCGGCCAACCGCTCGCGGACCTGTGCCGCCGACGGGTTGACCAGCGTGGTGCCGTCCGGGAACACGACGGTCGGCACGGTCTGGTTGCCGCCGTTGACCGACATCACGAACTCGGCCGCGGCCGGGTCCTGTTCGATGTCAACCTCGGCCATCTCAATCCCGTCCCGGGCGAGCTGCTTCTTCAGGTTCCGGCAGAACCCGCACCATGGTGTGGTGTACATAATCAGCTGGCCGGACACCCGCCGCCTCCTCGAGGTTGGTGAGAATTACCGGATCGTGTAACACCGGCGAGGCTGGTTGCGTTCCCGAGGGGAGAATGTATTGACCGAGGTCGCGGCGGACGCGCTGCTGTCCGGGCTGGATCCCGAGCAGCGCGAGGTGGCCCTGACCACCCAGGGCGCGGTCTGCGTGCTGGCCGGCGCCGGGACCGGCAAGACGCGCGCGATCACGCACCGGATCGCCTATGCCGCCGCCATCGGGGTGATGAACCCGGCGCACGTGCTGGCCCTGACCTTCACCGTGCGGGCGGCGGGGGAACTGCGCGGTCGGCTTCGGCAGCTCGGCGCCGCGCAGGTGCGCGCGTCCACCTTCCACGCAGCCGCCCTGCGCCAGCTGAACTACTTCTGGCCGCGCGTGATCGGCGGCCGGCCGCCGCAGCTGGTCGACGCGAAGGTGAGCCTGGTGCGCGAGGCGGCCGGGCAGGCGCGGGTCCATCTGGACGGACCGGGGCTGGCCGACGCCGCCAGCGAGATCGAATGGGCCAAGACGTCCCAGATCCGCCCGGAGACCTATGTCCGCGCCGCGGCCGCGGCGGGCCGCGCGCCCGCGGCCGGGGCCGAGGCGATGGCGGCCGTGTACGACGGTTACGAACGGCTACGGCGTGAGCGGCACCTGATCGACTTCGAGTCGGTGCTGGAGCTGACCGCCGCCATCGTGCTGGAGCACCGCGGCGCGGCGCAAGCCGTGCGCGACACGTTCCGGCACTTCGTGGTCGACGAGTACCAGGACGTGAACCCGCTGCAGAAACTGCTGCTCGACGCCTGGCTCGGCGACCGCGACGAGCTGTGTGTGGTGGGGGACCCGCACCAGGTGATCTACTCGTTCACCGGCGCCACGCCGGACTACCTGACCGGCTTCACCGCCGAGTTCCCCGGCGCGACGCTCGTCCGACTGGTGCGCGACTACCGGTCGACGCCGCAGGTGGTCTCGGTGGCCAACCAGCTAATGCGCTCCGGCCCGGCGCTGGCGGCCCAGCGGCCGCGCGGGCCGCAGCCGATGCTTACCGAGTATGCCGACGACGCCAGCGAGGCGGCCGGGGTGACAGTGCAGATCCGGTCGCTTATCGCCGGAGGCGTTCCGGCCCGGGAGATCGCGGTGCTGGTCCGGATCAACGCCGACACCGCGCGGTTCGAGCAGGCGCTGGCCGAGGCCAAGGTGCCCTACGTGATACGCGGCGCCGAGCGGTTCTACGAGCGGCCGGTGGTCCGTCAGGCGCTAGTGCTGTTCCGCGGCGCCGCCCGCGGCGAGGCCGCCACCGCGGACGGGGCGGCCGGAGATGGGCAGAGCCGGGACCCGCTGCCGTCTGCGGTCCGGCACGTGCTGACCGGCATTGGCTTTACCGGCGGCTCGCCGGGGGGTGGTACGGCGGGCGGTTCGGCGGCCCGCGAGCGCTGGGAGTCCCTCGCCGCGATCGCCCAGCTGGCCGACGACATGTACGCCACGCGCCCGGAGGCCAGCCTGAGTGACTTCGCCGCCGAGCTGACCCTGCGGGCCGAACTGGGCCACGCGCCGCCAGTTGAGGGCGTGACCCTCGCGTCGATGCACTCGGCCAAGGGACTGGAGTGGGATGCGGTACTGCTGCCCGGCCTGGTCGAGGGGCTCATGCCCATCGTGCACGCCAGGACGCCGGACGCGATCGAGGAGGAAAGACGGCTACTGTATGTGGCGGTGACCAGGGCCCGCCAGCACCTGTACCTCTCCTGGTCCCCGGGCCGGGCCTCGGCCCGGCAACGGTCGCGGTTCCTCGATGACGTCCGCCTGGGCAGGCGGGGAGGGTGATAGGGCGGGAGGGAGGGGCGAGAATGGGCAGAGCGCTGGACGGCCTGCTCGAGCTGCTCGACCTAGAGCAGATCGAGCTCGACATCTTCCGCGGGCGCAGCCCGGACGAGCGCCGGCAGCGGGTGTTCGGCGGCCAGGTGGCCGGCCAGGCGCTGGTCGCCGCCGGGCGCACGGTGCCCCCGGACCGGCCGGTGCACTCGCTGCACGCCTACTTCATCAGGCCGGGCGACCCCGCGGTGCCGCTGGTGTACACGGTCGACCGGACCCGGGACGGGCGGTCGTTCACCACCCGCCGGGTGTCCGCGATCCAGCACGGCAAGACGATATTCACCCTGTCCGCGTCCTTCCATCACGCCGAGCCCGGGCCCGAGCACGCCGATCCGATGCCCGACGTGCCGCCCCCGGAGGAGGTCGAGCGGAATTCGGACCGCTGGGCCAGGTTCCTCGGCGAGGACCATCCCCGGGTGTCCGACAATCCCTTCGACCTGCGGACGGTAGGCCCGCTGTCGGTGGAGGCCGAACGGGACCCGTCGCTGCGGACCACGAAGAGCCTGGTCTGGCTGCGGGTGGTCGGCGACCTGCCCGACGACCCGCTGCTGCACGTGTGCCTGATGACCTACGCCTCGGACATGACGCTGCTCGACTCAGTGCTGCTCGGGCACGGCCTGTCCTGGCTGGACGGCCGCACGACGGGCGCGAGCCTGGACCATGCCATGTGGTTCCACCGGTCGTTCCGGGCCGACCGCTGGCTGCTGTACGCGCAGTCCTCACCGGTGGCTTACGGCGGCCGGGGCCTGGCCCGCGGCGAGGTATTCACTGCCGAAGGCGCGCTGGTGGTGTCGGTCGTGCAGGAGGGCCTGATCCGCACCTCGCCCCCGGTTTTTTTTGAAAACCCCAGCTTAAAAAAGTGTTGCCCCCTTCAGGGGGCATTACATAGGCTGCCTACATGTCCGTGGGCTAGTTGTCGACACTCCTGGAGGGAGGTGCCCAACGTGACCGAAATCAACTTTGACGTCCTGACGCCAGAGAAGTGGCGTGCGCGTCCGGGCGCCTTCAGCCCGCGTTCGGCCTTCCCGGGGACAGGTGTGCTCGGTGCCGGCAGCGGCACAGGGCCGTGTGTCGTCGTGCGGTCGGTTTCGCGCGTCCGGGACAGGATCGTTCTGCCCGTCCCGGTCCCGCAGTCCGCCCTCACGGCTCAGCTCGGGCAGGCGAATATCTACAACCACATGACCAGCGTTTACGCCGTTGGCGAAGGCGCATCGGGTCCGCCTCCATATAGGGAACCGGTCTAGAAAGACCGGCCAGAATCCCCTTGAGGCCGCGGATCCGCACACAGGGTCCGCGGCCTTAGCTATGAAAGGGCCTAGGTCCCAGGAACAAGCGAGAAATCGCATGGGCGACAACTAGGACCGGTAAGCGAGAGGGGATGGCACCGATGCAGTGGCGCACCGCCACCGTCGGCGGCACGGACACGACGGGGTTCGAGGCGTTCGGCTCTCAGACACGGCAAGAGTCGGACGTCATCAGGCAGGTCAAGGTCGGCAACATCGGCCAGACCAGCGAGGTCAGTGTGGCGAATCAGTTCATGGTGGTAAGCCCGGTAGCGGGCCCGGAGATGGGCCCGGTAATGGGAACTGCCACCGTACTCCCGGTCGGCCTGGATCTTCCGTGCACGGAGGACCCGGAGCTGTTCTTCGCCGAGTCTCCGCAGGATGTGGAGCAGGCGAAGGCGATGTGCCGGGACTGCCGGGCCCGGATTGCGTGCCTGACCGGGGCACTCGAGCGCCGGGAGCCCTGGGGCGTCTGGGGCGGAGAGCTGCTGATCCGGGGCGCGATCGTGCCCCGCAAGCGGCCGCGCGGACGTCCGCGTAAGACCGAGGTGGCCGCGTAAGCGGTCCCATCCGAACGGGGAAGGCCGCGCGGCCGACCAGGGCCGCGCGGCCAGTTAACGCACACGATGCACAAACGGAGTGATCAGCATGCAATTGGTACAGGAGCTCGCGACCGAAACTAGTCGCAGCAAGATGGAGCAGGCGGAGCAGTTGCGCCCGGCGCGACGCCTGCTCATGCTACGCCGGGCGCGTCGGATGGAGCACAAGGCCGAGCGCCGCATGATCGAAGCGTGGCGCCGGGCCGCGGAACTCCGCGACACGCTCGAATCCGCGGATTACTGAACGCGGCACGTCGAGGCCGAGGCAGCCGGATACCCGGCGGCCTCGGCCTCAGCCGTTACCCACACCGAGAACCAGGAGCCGTAAGCGCACAGCAGGCGCCACGGCGACGCGGTGAAGCCAGCCGGGGCCGGTTCACCGTGGGCCCGGTCCCAGCAGGCGTTCAGGGCATGAACTGACTGGTGACGCGGACGTAGATGTTGCCGTCTCCGTCAGCGATGGCCAGGAGCTTGCCGTCCGGGCTGAACGCTACCCCCCACACCTGCGCTTGGCTGGTGCCGGTGAAGGTCCCGGCCAGCTGGTCGGTGGCGGTGTGCCAGAGGTAGGCGTTGCCGTTGCCGTCGGCGTCGGCCAGGAAGGTTCCGTCCCGGCTGAACGTCAGACAGTTCACTGGGCCGTGCTGGCCCGGGGCGGTAAGCGTGGCGGCCAGCGTATAGGTGGCGGTGTCCCACAGATAGATGCTCCCGTCACTATCGCCGACCGCCAGCAGCTTGCCGTCCGGGCTGAACGCCACGTCATTGACGCTCTGGCCGCCCGGGTCGTAAAGGGTGGCATCGCGCTGGCCGGTGGTGGCGTCCCAGACGAAGGCGGGACCGCGGCCGGTCGCGCCGGCGCCGGCCAGGAGCTTGCCGTCCGGGCTGAACGCCACCCCACCGTCGTCGCGCGCGTTGACCAGAGAAAGGGCCAGCCTGCCGGTGGCGGTGTCCCATACGAAGACGCGCGTGCTGTCGCCGACGGCCAGGAGCCTGCCGTCCGGGCTGAACGCCACGCCGGCGATCGCGCCGACGCCCGGAGGGATCAAGGTAGCGGTGCGTCGGCCGGTGGCGACATCCCACAGGTAGACCCGATTCCAAGAGCCGTCGGCGTCAGCTAGGAGCCTGCCGTCCGGGCTGAACGCCTCATAGCCGGGGCCGCCTCCCGGAGCGGTCAGGGTGGCGATCGGCTGACCGCTGGCGACATCCCATAGGTAGGCATGGCCGTCGAGGCCTGCGACCAGGAGCGCGCCGTCCGGGCTGAACGCGACGTTGCCGAATAGGGCGCCGAAATGCGTGTAGAGGGTTAGGTCGCGCACCGGGACGGTGCCGGTCGCGTCGGGATCCGGCGCGCCGCTGGTCCCGCCAGGATTCGGCCTCTCCGGGGCACCCCTGGTGAGCATGACGGAGACAGTGGCGGCGAGCGCGGCCGCGGCTGCTATCGCGACGACGAGGGCCGCGAGCCGCCGCCAGGACCGGACGCGAGACCGGTGGCCCGACCGCTGGGCGCGCGGCACCTGGCCGGCCCGCGCCGCTCCGATTACGCCGCGGGAGGCGACCTCCGCCGGGGCCGGGCTGCTCAGCGCCGCCAGGGCGGCCGGGACCGCCAGCCGGTCCCCCGGGGATTTGGCTAGGCAGCCAGCGATCAGCCGGGCCAGCCCTTCGTCGGCCAGCCCAGCCAGGTCCGGCGCCTGGTTGATGATCCGGAACATGATCGCGGCGGGCGCATCACCGCCGAATGGCGGCCGCCCCGTCGCGGCGAACGCCAGCACGCTGCCCATCGCGAAGACGTCGCTGGCTGGTCCGGCCGCCTCGCCGCGGATCTGCTCCGGAGACATGTACGCGATCGTGCCTACCACCGTGTCCCCGGTGGTCAATCCCGTGGTCGCATCCACCGCGCGGGCCACCCCGAAATCGATGATCCGCGGCCCGTCGTCGGCCAGGATCACGTTGGCCGGCTTCAGATCCCGGTGCACCAGCCCGCGGGCGTGGATCGCGTCAAGCCCCTCGGCCAGCCCGGCGCCCAGCGCTCGCACCCGGCCCGGCGGCAGCGGCCCGTCCTGGCCGACCGCCTGCTGCAGCGACGGCCCCTCGATGTAGGCGGTGACCATCCACGGCGGATCAGCGTACGGGTCCGCGTCCACCACCGGCGCGGTGTGGAACCCCCCGACCCGCCGCGCCGCCTCGACCTCCCGGGCGAACCGCTCCCGGAACTCAGCGGTCCCCCCGTGCACCTCATGGATCAGCTTGACCGCAACCTTCCGGCCGCCCGGCGATACCCCGAGGAACACCCGCCCCATCCCCCCGGCGCCCAACCTGCCCAGCAGCCGGTAGCCGCCCACACTGCCAGGGTCACCAGACCGTAGCGCATCCATCGATCCGCGGGCCTCCTCTCGTCCGCTGCCGGAGCAGGTCAGGACGAACGACGCCGCTTCGGCATGAAGATCCACAGCCGAGCCCACCACATCACCGGCCCGGGAATCCGGGTCGGCGCGCCAGCGCGGCCTGCCGTCATCACCGTCCTGATTCGACGCAAGGCGACGGTCACTGGCCTCAGGCTGAGCGAACCCTTGGATACCGAATTGGTTACGTGTGCTCCGAGTACGGGCATCGTGGCCCCAGCGGGTGTTGACCAGGCTCAGGTCTGGGCCGGTGCGGAGCTAGCGATGGCGGTGTACCAGTAGCCACCAGCGAGATTCGCCGCGGCGGGCACCAGGAACCACGCTGACAACCGGTACATTTTGCGCCGCTCCTGGTCGGTTTCCGCGCTACGCCCGAGCGAGAGCAGAACGAGGCCGATACCGAGCTGAAAGCCGCCAGCGGCCGCACGCGTGACCCCGGAGACGCGGAGGTGACGGTACTCCCAGGGACTGATCAGGCGTTCCAGGCCGGGTCGCGGGGGAGATGCCCACCACCCGCGCGGGCCTTTCGCAGCGGTGCTGCCGTTGGGTGCGTTCATCGGGATGCCTCCTGCGGGCTGTGCGACCGGTCACCCGACCACCGATTAAAGTGATATCATTTTGATAGCGAACTTGTCAACGGTGGTCGTCCTGACGTGCCGAGGGGATGGGGAGCTGGTCCGGGTGACCTAGCCGGCCTCCACCGGAGAACTTCGCCCCGTCCTAAGATCACGGGCTTAACCTGCAGAGAAGTGCATCCGTCAGGCTTGAAGGGGCGACGGATGCCGGGGCTCATAAATGGCAAACTCCGAGCCGTCCGGCAGGCGGATCGCGGCCAGAAGCCCCCAGCCCTGGTCAGAGACGTCACGTGTCACTTCGACTCCCTTGTCCCTCAACTCGGCCAGGGTGGCCTGAATGTCGTCACACATGAGGTAGAGCTCGTGATGGCTTGGACCGTCAGCTGGGTGGACGGCAAGCTCGGCCGGGGGCAGAGCGAAAATGAGCCAGCCTCCGCCCGCGTCAGCCGATGGCATGCCCAGTACGTCTGCGAAGAACGCGCGCACCTTCGCGGCGTCCGGGGAAAACACGATGGCATGTATTCCCGTGATCACACCGCGATCCTAACCGTCGATCCACCGATTGTTTCCCCGGTCTGTCCCTGCCGCGATGAGGTGTCGGAAGGTCGACACCAGCGGTGTCGGCCTGGTGACTGACATCCGCAGCGACGCTAGGCATCCTGGGCCCAGGAATCATGCCGGGAACCCGGGGAGGCGAGATGACCGCCGTGGTCAGCAGGGAGCGCGCGACGGCGACGTGGCTCACCGGCGTAGTCGGCCTGGTCATCCTGGCGGCGGCGTTCGTGATGATGGCCTGCGCGGCACCGTCGCTGGCCAGCCCGCGACCGCACGGGGCTACGACCCAGCCCGTGATCAACACAGCCAACGTGTCCACCTCCTCGTTGATCACCGGGAGCTGGTCCGCGAGCAGGGCAGGCCGGGCGGGACAGAGTCACCGCGCCGCCGGGCAGGCCGAGCGCAGCGGGTAACGGGGAGGCGACATGACTGCGATCGTCATTAGGGATGACGCGAAGGCGACATGGCCGACCGGCCTGGCCGGCGTACGCGTACGGGCGTGCGACATGGTTCAGCGGGCCATGGCCTGCGCGGCCGTCACGATCATGGTCTGCGCCGTCGGCGTGGCCCTGCTCCAGTTGGTGGCCGAGATTCTCAGCTTCCCTGTTCCGATCGCGGTGCCCGTGATCACGCTCATGGTCGCGACCCTGCTCAATTCGTTGCGCCGCCACTTGCGCGCCCGTGCCAGGCACCGGTCCGGCCTGGGACACCCGCATAGCCTGCGATAACGGGTCATGCCGGCCAGACCACGGGGAACAGCGGATGGTCCATGGCGGCCCCGGCCGGGAGTTCGTCCTGCAGGCCGTCGAAGGGCGGAGAAGTGCGCCAGGTGCGCGGCGCGTGCCGGGCGTCGTCAGCCAGGTACCGCAGCGACAAGATCCGCCGTCGCCCGGCGTAGGGGAACCCGGGCGCGCCGTGCACGCTGAGGAAGTCGAAGAAGATGGCGTCTCCGGGTTCCAGGGTGAATCGGCGGATGTCGAAGGCGCCGGGGTCGGCGTCGATGTCGGGCAGCTCGGCCAGGCTTCCCTCAGGGAACCACCGGGCCTCTTTGCGCAGGAACGTGCGTGGCATCAGCCATGGGCCCCGGTGCGTGCCGGCCACCAGCTCCAGGCTCCCGCCGTCGGGTACGGGATCCACCGCGATCCAGGCGCTGACACCGCGGCCGTCCACGTTGTAATACGGCTGGTCTTGATGCCACGGCGTGCGCTGGGCGGTGCCGCTCTCCTTGACCAGGACATGATCGTGGTAGAAGCGGACCTGCCGGGTGGCCATCAGCGCCGCGGCCACCGCCGGGACCCGCGAGTGCCGGGCCAGTTGCTCGATCTGGGGTATCTCCCGCCACCGGCAGAAGTCCTCGACGAACACACCCGGGTCGCCGGCGGCGCTGGCCACCTGGGCCCGCGGGCCTGGCTGGGCCAGGACCGCGTCGATCGCGGCGGCCGCGGCCACCACCTCCGCGGGATCCAGGACCTGGCGGATGCACACCACGCCATCCCGCTCGAAGGCCGCTACCACCGCCTCGTCAGTTGCCGTCGGCTCCATGGCGGCACTCTAACCCGGGCCCCGTACTGCAACGGCGAGATCCCGGGTGATCCACGGTCTCGGTGGTGCTACAGGGCCTGATCGCGGCTGCGTCTGACATCACGATCGAGCGGGTCCGTGCCTGGGTATAGCAGATACGTGCAGAGTCGCCGACGATTGAGTACCAGGAGCAGATGACTGACACGATCGCCCGGGGCGTCGCCGCGCTGGGCAACACTTACGCGGGGCTGCTGCTGGTCGGTGTCAGCGATGACCGGGTTGTCAGGGGTCAAGGAGAAGACCATCGAATCGGTCTCGCGAAGGGCATCATGCCGAGCCCATTCAAAAGGATCACTAAGTGACGCGCACAGCTGATGCAGTAGTAATAGGAACCGGGGTCATCGGTGCCGCTATCGCGTACGAGCTTAGTCTTGCTGGACTGCGGGTCAAGGTGATCGACCGGCTGGGTGATGCTGGTTCGGGCTCCACGAGTTCGTCCTCGTCCGTGGTCCGCTTCCACTATTCGACTTTCGAGGGAGTGGCCGCGTCCTGGGAGGCCAAGTTCGGCTGGGAAGCCTGGCGAGAATATCTGGGAGGCCCTCCTGAGGAGGCCTTGGCAAAGTTTTATAAGGTAGGCTGCCTGATCCTTGACGGCAGCACGCAGCGGGAGCGGGTGCTGTCTCTCTTTGAGCGAGTCGGTGTTCCGTACGAGTGCTGGGATGCTGAGACCATCCGGCAGCGGGTGCCAGGTTTGGATCCGGGACGGTATGGTCCGCCCAAGCCGGTTACGGATGAAGCATTCTGGGCGGATGCTGACGGCGAACTCGGTGCCTACTTCACGCCGGACGGCGGTTTTATCGATGATCCTCAGCTGGCGGCGAGGAATCTCATCGCCGCAGCGAAGCGGCGAGGGGCAGAAGTTCAGCTTCGGGAAGAGGTAGTAGCGATCCTGCAGAATAAGGCGCGGGTCCAGGGTGTAAAGTTGCGTTCAGGAAGTGTGATTGACTCACCTATCGTGGTCAATGCGGCAGGCCCGCACTCAAGCCGCGTGAACGCCCTTGCAGGCGTTGCTGAGGAATTCCGGACGCGAACCCGCCCGCTGCGGCAGGAGGTTCACTCGGTTCCTGCGCCGAGCGGCTATGCCCGAGGTGAGATGGGTCCCGCAGTCGTGGACGGGGACCTGGGCACATACTTCCGGTCTCACTTCGACGGACAGCTGATCGTCGGAGGCGCAGAGCCCGCCTGCGATCCGCTGCACTGGATAGACGATCCTGATATATACGAGCCCCAACCGACTACGCAGATATGGGATGCGCAAGTACTCCGCTTGGCCCGTAGAATCCCATCGTTGCGCGTCCCGCATCGTCCTAGTGGTTTCGGTGCGCTTTACGACGTCGCCGATGACTGGATCCCGATTTACGATCGGACCTCGTTGGCTGGCTTCTATGTAGCCATTGGCACAAGCGGAAACCAGTTCAAGAACGCTCCTGTCGTCGGGCGTCTTATGGCAACGCTGGTCGTTGCTTGCGAGAACGGACACGACCACGACGCCAACCCAGTTGTGGTCGAGGGACGGTTCACTAAGAACGTCATTAGTCTTGAGCACTACTCACGCCTCCGCCAGCCCCATGCCGACAGCGCGTTCAATGTGATGGGCTGATGTGGGTTCTGAACCTGGATCTACCGAAGAACTGGTCCGCCCTGGATGAGAAGCAGCCGCAACCCGCGGCGGGGTGATCAGGCCCCGGATTGCTCTTGTACGGTCTAACCCGCGGGCGGTAAAACCTGTCTATGCGCAAGGTGGAAGCTGCGGCCGAGCAGACCGCACATGTGCCGCCCGAGGTCGTCTGGTGCCTGCTCAGCGACGTCAGGGTGTACCCGCAGTGGGGACCATGGCGCAAGGGCGGCTACCGGAGCGAGGGCGACCCGGCCGCGAACGGCAAGGGTGCCGTTTACTGGCTGGAGGGGTCAAAGCGCTATGGGTTCCGGTACCCGGTCTCGGTTGAGGAAATCCTCGACGTCGAGCCTGGCCAGCGGCTGGCCTACACCGTCCTGCGCGGAATCCCGGTGCGCAATTACCGGGCCGAGGTCACGCTGACCCCGTCACCCGACGGCACCCTCATCCGCTGGGGCGCATCGTGGGACCGAACCATCATGGGCCGCCTGGTGTACCGGCCGCTGCGTAACCTGTACCCGGTCATCGTGGCCGGTCTGGTGAAGGCCGCGGAGGCTTCCCAGAGCTAAACGCGGCACCCTTGCCGCCAGCGGAGCGCCGCAGGCGTGCGTGCCCTCGGGCAACAGTCTTGGCTCCTGGGCCGGAGCATTACGCGATATGCGGCAGAAGCAGACATTTAACCTAAGTCTGCTGATGCATAAATGTACATCTCGGACGACTACGACCCGCTTGGCCAGCAACAGTGCAGTGACGGCGTGGAATGGAGATGCCGGATGTATCAACCTCTGCCCGGCGGCCTCTGTGTGGGTTGATGCGACCTAGTCGCGGTCCACGCACTCGAACGGAAGCGGATCGATCATGGCACCTGACACCCACTTCCCTGCTGTGGCCCGCGACCATGACCACGAGCCCCGGAGGGCCTCTCGTGCGTGGCGGCGTCCGTACTTGTCACGGGAGCTTCCGTGGCGAATTATCCGGTAGCCCCGTGGACGGCGTCAATGTGCATGCTCCCTTCCGGAGGTGCAGCTGATGATCGAACGCTTTTCAAGATGTTTGTTTAGATCGATTTGGGGGTCCTGATGATAGGCGTGATTCTTGCCGTCGTGGTCGTGGCGGCGATTTTGTTCATTGTCGTCCTTGTTAATGCCAGGCGCCCCCGCCAATCCGCTATCTCGGTCGCGCGGCGCTTGGCCAGCGCGCCGACGGATTTCGCGGCCCTGAAACGCGCTGCTGACGCCGTCGCGCTGCTAACCGCCGATAGGCTCGCGGCAGGTAGGCTGGGCCGCTTCGCGTGGGCAACTCTCACGCAGCCAGGGTCGCCCGGGGTTCGGCCTGGCCTTGAGCAGCAGTTGCGGTCGGTCGAGAGCGGTATGGCCGAGCTGGAACGCCGCGCGGATACGTTTAGCGAGGCAGGTTCGTGCCTGGCGGCACTTGCCGCGTCGGGCAGCGGGAGCCAAGAGGTGGCCGCAGCGTCGGCCCTCCATGCGGGCTTCGCCGAGTTGGCGGGCCTGCCGGAAGCCGACATTGACCCTGAGAGTCTGGCTGGCGTCGTTGCCCGCTTGCGGACCGCGTACCCGCCGCTCGCACAGACGCTGTCGATCACTAACACGCAGACGCTAGGGAAAGCCAGGATAGCCAAGCGGCTATCCGCCGCGATACGTCCTGCCGACCCGCACGCCGAGGCCAAGGCCGCCCTGCTCGCTGACATGGCCAGGCTTGGTCTCGACACGGAATGGTCCGGCCTTCCCGACTGGCCTGACTATGCCCAGCTGGTCACCGGCTACGACGCGACGCTCGCTAGCAACGCGCGCGACTTCGCACAGAAGGTGCGCGCAGCGCGGAAGCGCGAGGCGGCGGCGCTGGAAGCTGCGATCCGGCCGGCCCTGCTGAGCCAGAGTCGGCTTAGTGAGCTCGATCGGCTGGCACGCGAGCTCCGGGCGGCCACCGAGGAGTACTCCAGCCAACTCCGGGCGGTGCTGGCCACCGCTGCCGAGGAAGCCGCCCGCCAGAACGTCAGCCCCGTGGAGAACGCCGCCCTCGCGCAGCACCTCGACGCGCTGCCCGCCCTGTTCGGCCGCTGCGACGAACAACTGGGCCACAGCGAATTCGCGGCGGCGGTAACCACCCTCGGTGCAGTCGAGCTTCCTGTGGCGCCGTCCTGGCCGCCAAGCCGCGAGTATCAGGCCACGTGGGATGGGATCGCTGACCAACTGCGTGACCTTGCTGACCAGCAGCCCTCGAGGACGGCCCGCGCCGTCGGCGAGGCAGCTGCTGACCTCCAGCGCCGTGTCGGCCAGCTGGATGCCGACGTCGAGTCCGCGATCTCGGAGTTGAGATGCCAGACAGACGCTGCGTGGACAGCGCTCGCCTCGGCCGCCGAGGTGGTCAAGCGGAACGCAGCAAGCGCCCTTCGCGATCCGAGCACGAGCCACGACGCCGCCGACCCGGTGCGAGCGGCGGCGGCCATCCTCTGCCTTGATGACGTCGCTGCGAACAACCTCGCGCAGGTCATCAAGCACGCCATCCCAAAACCTCGCGCCGCGACCGACTCAGGCAACGTAGACGACCAGCTCAGCGTCACCGACCAGCTCCTTGATGCACTGGACCGCAACGCCGCCGTGCTCTCCGGCATCGACGGCGTGCTTGTACCGCTGCTCTCCGCGACGGGCCCGGGTCTGGATGCGGGCCTGGCTAAAGGGATGGCCCAGCTGACACCGGTGCCGGCCGAGCTGACCCAGGCCCTGCACGACGTCATTGGATTCGCGCACCACCCCCTGACCGGCATCACGCCCGCGGGAATGATCGAGGGGTTCATCCACTATGTGGAGCACAGTATCGTTGGGACCCTGTTCGCCGCCGGGGATGACGCGCCGCTCGACGCCCTCTACCTAGCCAAGTTCCTCGGAAAGGACGTCGGGTCCACTTATCTGCACCAGGCCGCCAAGACCCCGCTACTTCAAGACAGCCAGCACCAGCTGGACTTGGCCGCGCATCATGTTACGCACGCTGCCGTGCTCGCCGCACCGGACCTCGTCCACGGCGTCGTAGGGCACATCCCATTCGTCACACTGGCGTTGTCGACGACACGGGAAATCCGCCTGTACCGCAACGACAAGACGACCCTCGATCAGGCGATCGTGAATATCAGCGTGGATACGGGCGGCGTATTCGTAGGCATCACAGGCGCGGAGCTGGCCGTGCACCTCATCGCCGGGGCGCACCCAGGCGGAATCATCACGATTCCTGCTGGCATCGCCGGATCAATTATCGCGCGTACTATTACCAGGAAGCACAGGCAGCGCCCATACAAGGAGGCGCTGGAAAACTACACCGCGCTAACGACAGCGTATTCAGGGAAAGCCCTGAAGCTGGCTACCGAACTGTCGGACACGGCGCGCAGTGCGGTCGGGCGGGAACGTAGGGTCTATCTCGCCCGCGTCGGCTCGCCAACCCTCGCCCAACAGGCGGCCGCTACGGAGCTCCAGACGCTCACCACCCGCTTGCACGCAGCAACCGTAACCTATTCCAAGACAGTGCTTGACCTGATCGAAGCGGGGACGAACACCTCAGCCGGAACTGCCCCGAACGGTCACATGGCTTCCGGGGCTGTACCCGCCGTCAAGGCCGTAGGCGAGGTAACGGTTGCCGCCAAGCAATGCGACACGCAGGCCCGCCAGGCGCAATACGCGCCGGCACTGCTCACGCTGACCAAGCCTGCACTGCCGGCACCTGACTCGTGGCGGCCCGGACGGGAGTACCGGGAACTATGCCGGCAAACAGCAATGCGCATCAGCCAGCTGGCCGATCGGAATCGGACGGACGTCGCGCGATGGGCAAACGGAGCGACCGCTGAATTCAGGAAGCGCAACGAGGCCATCGGTGCGGTCGTCTCCGCCAAGGCGGAAGCCGTACAGCAGGAGTGCGCCAGCGCCAGGCACGCCATCGACGCAGCCGCGCAGACCGTGCAACGCGAGGCAGATGCCCTCGGACTCAAGCGGAAGCCCTGACAGCCGCGCGCCGCGGGCTTAGCCGGGGAGGAATGCCAGCCGGGCGTTTGGGGTTGACGCGCTGGTGAAGAAGATTGGCTTCCTGTCGTTCGGGCACTGGTCGTCGTCACCGGGCTCGCAGACGCGGTCGGCGTCGGATGCGTTGCTGCAATCGATCGACCTGGCGGTGGCCGCTGAGGAGCTGGGCGCTGACGGCGCTTACTTCCGGGTGCACCATTTCGCGAGGCAGCTGGGATCTCCGTTCCCGCTGCTGGCGGCGGTTGGCGCGCGGACCAGCCGGATCGAGATCGGCACGGCGGTCATCGACATGCGCTATGAGAACCCGCTGTACATGGCAGAGGATGCCGGCGCGGCCGATCTCATATCCGGGGGCCGCCTCCAGCTGGGGATCAGCCGCGGCTCGCCGGAGCAGGTGATCGACGGCTGGCGATACTTCGGCTACCAGCCGCAAGAGGGTCAGACGGACGCCGACCTGGCGCGCGGGCACACCCAGGTGCTGCTCGGGGTGCTGCGCGGCGAGGGCTTCGCCCAGCCCAATCCCCGCCCGATGTTTGCGAACCCGCCCGGCCTGCTGCGTCTCGAGCCGCACTCACCAGGGCTGCGGGAGCGCATCTGGTGGGGCGCCGCGTCACAGCGGACCGCCACGTGGGCGGCCGAGCTGGGCATGAATCTGCAGAGTTCGACGCTGATCAATAACGAGTCGGACAAGCCCTTTCACCTGCAGCAGGCTGAGCAGATCCAGGCATTCCGTGATGCATGGCAAAAGGCTGGCCACGAGCGGGAGCCGCGGGTGTCGGTCAGCCGGAGCATCTTCGCCCTCGTCGATGAGCGGGACCGGGCGTACTTCGGCCGCCGGAACCAGGACACCGACGAGATCGGGTTCATCGACGCGGATACCCAGGCCATCTTCGGGCGTACGTATGCAGCCGAGCCGGATGTGCTGATCCAGCAGCTCAAAGAGGACGAGGCGATTGCAGCCGCTGACACGCTGCTGCTCACCGTGCCCAACCAGCTCGGCGTCGACTACAACGCCCACGTCATCGACACCATCCTCACCCACGTGGCGCCCGCACTCGGCTGGCGATAACCCGGCCCGACGATCAGCACGGCGTGGTCGCCCGCCGCTGGCTGGCGCAACTCCTGTAACAAGACGCGGTCACAGCAGATGACGAATATTCGCAGCGTCAGTGATGTACCGATGCTTACGCTGCTTTAAAGCCGTTCGACAACAAGCGCTGCTTGCCGTCTCATATTTGATGCCGAGCGGTAGCGTGGAAGGTCCAGAACTCGCTGGCAGTCCCGGAGGTGCCGGCGTGTTGGTAGTCGGCTGTCACGAGTATGTGGGCGAATCCGGCTTCCGCCAGGAGATCCGCGAATTCCTGGCTGGTCCAGTGTTGCAACCGGAACGACTGCAGTTCGGTCATGCGGAGAATTCCATCCTGCCATTTGTCGTAGCGGAGGAATCGGGTTGTCTGGCTTGCTACAGAGTCGTATTCGGAGTGCAAAGTCTGGAGCGTCCACAGATAGGAACCGCGCTGTCGCTGGCCGCGGACCTGCTGGGCTGCTTCGGCCCGGGCATGCTGGTGCTCGCCGACCGCAAGTTCTTGTCCTGGGCCGCCGCCCGCGCCGTCCTGGCCACCGGCGCGCACCTCCTGTGGCGCGCCTCGGCGTCGTTCACCCTCAAGCCGGTGCAGGTCCTAGCGGACGGCACGTACCTGGCGGAGCTGAAGCCACCCCGGAAGAAAGACGGGCCCCCGGTCACCGTCTGCGTCATCGAGTACACCGTGCACACCACGGCAGAAGACGGCGGCGAGCAGACCTCGGAGGTGTTCTGCCTGGTCACCGACCTGCTCGACGTGGAGGAGTACCCGGCGCTGGACCTGGCCTGCGCGTACCCCTTGCGCTGGGCTGCGAGACAGTCATCGGCCACCACAAGACCGACATGGGCGAGGGCCAGCCCGTCCTGCGCTCCGGCGACCCCGAGGGCGTCATGCAGGAGATGCGGGCGCTGTTCGCCGTCTACCAGGCCATCAGCCGGCTCACCGGGATCGCCGCGGACGCGGCGGGCATCCCCCCGGACCAGATCAGCTTCCCGCACGCCCTGGCCGCCGCGACCGCCACTGTGGCGGCTTTCCCCCCTGAGCAGGCCGACCTCGCCTTCGCCACGTTCCTGGCCAAGATCCTCATGCCCGCCTTCTTCACCCACGACCGCCCCGGCCGGGCCAGCCCGCGCAAGACCAAGAAGGCCGGCGACTTGCCCGCCCGCAAGCCAGGTGAGCCCAAGCGTCACCAAAGTCACCCGCACCATCGAGTTCCACCTGCTCTGCCCCTGGCAGCTCACCTGAAAGCAACGCCATCGGGACATGACGGACGGGAGCCTTCCGGTGCGATGATTTTCCTGGCGGCCGCCGGTCTTACCCAGCATGACGATGACGACGAGAGTCCAGAGCGTGTCGATCCCGGTGGCCGATCAGGACCTGGCACTGGCGTTTTACACCGAGGTGCTCGGCTGCGAGTTGCGCACCGACATCGAGGTGTGGCCCGGGGCCAGGCTGGTGGAAGTGGTTCCCCCCGGTTCGAGCGTCGGTCTGGTGCTACTGCCCCCGGACAGCGAAATCCCGATGGCTGTACGGTTGGGCACGACCGACGCCGAGACCGCCTACACGCGGCTTCGCCAGGCGGGCGCGAGGCTGCACAATGACGAGATCGTGCACCTCGACGGCTACCCGCCGATGTTCTTTTTCGCCGACCCGGACGGCAACGGGCTCGTATATCTAGAGGAAGAACCCGGCGGGGCCAGCGGCAACTGATGCCGGCATCCCGAACTGGGCCGTGAGCCGGAGTGGTCACGGCCCTGGAAGTGACCGGGCGGACCGACGACCGCATTCCGGCACATCGCCACCTCTTCCCGGTGCCTGTCGAACCGTGACCAGCGGCCAGGCGTCCACGCGAGGGCAACCCGGAGCAGGCCCGGCGAGCCTGCCGTCAGGCACATCACCCGCAGAATCGAGTTCTACCTGCTCTGCCCCTTGCAGCTCACCTAAAGCAACGCCATTGGGTCAAGGCCCCGGTCGCGGCACGGGGGCTACATGTTGGCCCGACCGCTGGTCTGCTGGGCCGCCGACATCGCGAGAGTCCCTTCGATAACCACGCGCCGGCCCGCCATTAGGCGCGTTTATGGGACCGATCTTGGTTAGACTGCCATCTCGCGCCTAACCGGATGATCTGCACGATGACGTTCCTTCGCGCGGTTTCACTCGGCCTTCTGCTGAGCCGTTCGCGATCCATACACTACGTTGGATGCGAACCATCCTGTTCCAGCGTGAAACGATCTGGAAGTTGGCCGGAGCTGCGTTCAGACCGGAGCTGGCCGGAAGCGACATGTGTCATCAGCAGACGCTGGGCTGCGGTTCACCCGGGGCGTAGTGCGTCCAATCTGCCTTTGTCGGCGGCCCGACATCGGCACAGATTGCTGCGTACGGATTAGCGAAAAGCGGCATATCCCACGTCCGTACGGTGCCGTCCGCGTCGGCCGTGGCGAGCAGCTTGCCGTCCGGGCTGAACGCCACCCCGTTCACGGCGGCCACCGAGTCGGCGTAAGCCGGGAGGGGAACGCCGACGGCCTGTCCGGTGACCGGGTTCCACACCCGGACATACCCGTCGGCGTCGGCGGCGGCCAGCAGCTTGCCGTCCGGGCTAAACGCCACGGCGGACACGATCCCCCCCGAGCCGGCACCGGCGGGGAGGAGAGCGCCGGCGGGTTGCCCGGTGACCGGGTTCCACAGTCGCACATACCCGTCGGCGTAGGCGGCGGCCAGCAGCTTGCCGTCCGGGCTGAATGCCACCGCGTTCACGGCGGCCACCGGGCCGGTACCGGCAGGGAGGAAAGCGCCGACGGCCTGCCCGGTGACCGGGTTCCACAGCCGCACATACCCGTCGGCGTAGGCGGCGGCCAGCAGCATGCCGTCCGGGCTGAATGCCACCCCGTTTACGGCTTCCACCGGGGCCGCATAAGCCGGGAGGAGAGGGCCGGCGGCCTGCTGAGTGGCCAGATCCCACCTTCGCACGGTGCCGCCTACCTCAGCGGCGGCCAGGAGCTTGCCGTCCGGGCTGAACGCCACCGCGTTCCGCCCGGAAAAGCCGCCTGAAGCCTGCCCGGTGGCCGGGTCCCACAGCCCCACGGTGGCGTCGCCATTGGCAGCGGCCAGCAGCTTGCCGTCCGGGCTGAACGCCACCCCGTCCACCTTGCTTCCCGGTCCGATTTCAGCCGGGAGGACGCCAGCGGGCTGCCGGGTGGCCGGGTTCCACAGCCGCACGGTGCCGTCGCCGTCGGCGCTGGCCAGCAGCGTGCCGTCCGGGCTGAACGCCACCGCGTCCACGCCGCCGGTCACTGGCGGGAGGGGAGAGCGGGGAGCTTGCCGGGTGGCCGGGTTCCACAGCCGCACGGTGCCGTCGCCGCCGGCGCTGGCCAGCAGCTTGCCGTCCGGGCCGAACGCCACCCCGTTCACGCCGCCCGTGGTGGCAGCCAGGAGGGGAGCGCCGACGGGTTGCCCGGTGGCCGCGTTCCACAGCCGCACGTACCCGGCCGTGTCGGCGGTGGCCAGCAGCTGGCCGTCCGGGCTGAA
>Ga0187809_10000537_pt1 | contig 19854 bp, 18 predicted proteins | sample NC_wetland_sal_i_8_FD_132415 | JGI IMG/M metagenome (GOLD analysis project Ga0187809, IMG submission 132415) | Wetland sediment microbial communities from Neuse River Estuary, North Carolina, USA - ASW_4 | ecosystem: Environmental > Aquatic > Freshwater > Wetlands > Sediment | place: USA: North...
CGATCAAGCGTCCGCGGGCGGAGCGGCGGACATCCAGCGCTCCGGGCCAGCCGCCGCCCGGCCCTGTCGCGCCCGGGTCGCCTCGACGTCGAGCATCTCGCGCGCCTCCGCGAAGTCGCGATCGGGCGCCACCACGTCGACCGGGCCGTGGGTCGAGTGGACGTGCACGGTGGCCAGCCGGAGCAGCCGCTGCAGCGGCCCCATCGACAACGCGACGCTTTGGATCTTCTCGTGCCGCATCACCGCGTGCACCGATGTCAAGACACCGCTGCGGACGGCGAACACCTGGTCGTTCGAGCCGGCCCGAAACGTCCACCAGCGCAAGGGCGACCGCCACTTCGCGCGGCCCGGCACGCGCCGCAGCTCGACGTCCGCGATGTCAACGCCCGGCAGCACGCGGGCGATGACGGCGTCGGCCTGCGCCCGGCTGCCCACCGGCAACAGGGTCGAGTTGTGCTGGTGCCCTTCGTCGGCGCGTCGTCCGGCGTAGCCGGCGATGTTCGCCTCGACGCGCACCCATTGGGGAATCCGCCACAGCAACGGCTGAACAAGGCGCACCGCCTGGACCCTCCCGGGTGGCACGGTCTGCGCCCGTGTCTCGAGCAGCCCGTGCCGCAGCCGCAATCCGTCAGGAGATTCCGCGGCGGTGAAGTGCGCGTGCGTCTGGATGGTTTGCCACAGCGGCGCGACGACGCCAAGCACACCCGGTAGCGCGGCGCCGACGATGCCGGACGAGCCGCTGACCGACACCACGACCAACACGATGCCGATCCAGCAAAACGCGATTAACGCCGCTGTCGACAGCAACGCGCTGCCCACGACCGCGCCCATCGAGACCTGCAGCAAGGGACGCTCCGGCGCCTCCGGTGTGCGATGGTCAAGGCCGGCCGCCATGGCGAGCAGCGAGGCGCGCAACGCCTGCGCGTCGGCCAACCGCAAATAGGCGATGGCGACCCGGCCCTCGGCCCCGCCGGCCATGTCGAGCTTGAGCTCCGCAAGCCCAAGCATGCGGGCGAACAGCGGCTGCACGACGTCGATCGCCTGCAGCCGGTCGATCCGCACCCGTCGAACCCGCTTGATGAAAACCCCGCTGTTGACCCGCACGTCGCCGTCGGCGATGCGATAGCTGGTGAACAGCCATGACACATAGGCCGCCGCTGCGGCGAACACGGCGAGCGCCAAGCCCACGAGGGGCAGCCATTTGCCGGCGTGTTCGGTGTCGCGCACGTTTACCACGGCAACGCCGACCAAGCCGACCACGATGCGGCCAGCCTTGACCAGCGGACTCGCCGGATGCGTGCGACCTTCGCGGACCAGGTCTGTCGTAGCGGTTGACACGAAATCCCTTAGAGGCCAGCCGATCGCGCTTCACCGAGCGCCGCGAGCCGGTCGCGCAATCGCGCCGCCTCGTCGGGTGGCAGCCCGCGAATGCGCGCGTCTGTGCCAGCGGACGCCGTGTGCAGCCGCACCGTCGCGATGCCGAACTTCCGCTCGATCGGCCCCGCCGTCACGTCGACGAGCTGCATCCGCCCGTACGGCACGACGACTAACCGGCGGAACAGCACGCCGCGGGTCACCAACAAATCCGCTGCCCGCTCCGTGTATCCCCACGACCGGTAGTTGCGGTCGACAACACCAAGCACCGCGAGCGTCACGACAGCGAGCACGCAAGCGCCGATGACGAGCACCAGCCAAACGCCGCTTGCCGCAGCGGCGATCACAAGGATGGCTAACAGCAGCGCGCCGACCACAAACGTGATAGCGCGTCGCATCGCCCGAAGCTGCTCGGACACCCGCGACCACTCCTGCGTCGGCGACGCGAAAGCCTGTTCGATCCCGCTCATCGCGATCTCCGATCGTCGTCCGGCGGCTTCGGCACCCGGCAGCAATGCTCGAGGAACAGCGCGGTCGCGAGCAGCGCGATCGACGCCGCGAGGCTGATGCCACTCGCCCGGCTGTCGGCGTTGATGCGCGGTTTTCCGAGATGGCGCAGCGTGTAGACCAGAAACCCCGCGTACAGCCCGCCCACCACGGCGGCGGCGTGACTGCTCGCCTTCGCCAGCACGGCGAGTCTCGCCACGAAAATCGGATCGAGCCGATGCCGCGCCGGCTGGTGCGCGTTGCGCAGCCGGTTGCGCACCGAGAAGGCGAACATCAACTCGGCGATCGCCAAGATGACCAGTGTCAAAGGACCGGCGATCGGCAGCGCCGGCCACGAGTCGTACTCGCGAGAGACGACGAGCCAGCTGACGATGCCGGCGAGTAGGCCGATCGCGAGCAACACGGTCCAACGGGTTGGTCGCATCAACTCGCCTCCGGCAACGTCAACGTCACATCGTCGAGCCGGCGCACGCCGGATGTGTCGACCGTACCGAGCAAGTCGACGATCCTGCCGCGACCGGGGAGCAACGCGTCGGGAGCGACCTCAGCCCATGGCGCCAGCACAAATCCCCGCTCATGCGCGCGTGGATGCGGCAGGGTCAAGGACGGGTCGGCGCTCACCAGGTCGTCGTAGACGATGACGTCGACGTCGAGCGTGCGCGGCCCCCAGCGCTCCAACCGCTCGCGGCCGGCAGCCGCCTCCACCGAGTGCGCAAGCGCCAGCAGCTCGGTCGCAGACAACTCGGTCTCCACCAGAACGACCGCGTTGAGGTAGTCAGGTTGCGGCGGCCCTCCGACCGGCGCCGTCTGATAAACACCCGACACGGCAAGCACTTTTCCGCCGCTGGCAAGCGCGTCGACCGCCTCCTGCAGCGCCGCCGCCGGGTCACCGAGATTGGCGCCAAGCGCGAGCACCGCCTGACTCACCGCTCCCCTCGCGATCTGCGGATGGTCACCACGACGTCGGCGAACGGACTCGGTATTGGCGCATGCGGCTTATGCACGCTGACCTCGACGCTCTCGACGCGTTCGTCGGACAAGCACGCGTCAGCGATCCTCGCCGCCAGCGTCTCTATCAAGTTGACCGGCTCGCCTCCGACGATCGACGTGACCTGCCGTGCGACGTCGGCGTAGTTGACCGTGTCGGCGATGTCGTCGGACGCCGCCGCGGGTCGGGTGTCGAAACACAGGACGACGTCGACGACGAAGTCCTGACCCTCAGCCCGCTCATGCTCGAAGACACCGTGAAAACCCCACACTTTCAAGCCACGCAGCTCGACCCGGTCGGTCATGGCTCGGCCCGCCATCGAGCGGCGACGCGCACCGCGTCGACGTCAGGCAACGGTGAGTGCACCCGCACACACCATGCGCCGGCGGCCGCGACCAACGCCGTGACGGCCGCGCTCGCGTGGTCGCGCTCGGCCGGCGGCCGCGGCACGTCGTCGACTTCGAGCAGGTGACCGAGAAACGCCTTGCGGGACGCGCCGACCAGCACCGGCCGGCCGAGCGCGGCAATCGCGTCGAGGTGCTTGAGCAGCGCCCAGTTGTGACCCGCGCCGGGCTTCTTCGCGAACCCGATTCCCGGGTCAACGACAATCTGCGAGGGCGAAACGCCGTCCGCCACCACCGCGTCGATTCGGCCGGAAAGTTCGCGACGCACGTCCACCACGACGTCCGAGTACTGCGCTCTTGTCTGCATGTCGGCGCTATGGCCGCGCCAATGCATGACGACGTAGGCGACGCCGGCCGCGGCCACGAAGGACGCCATTTTCGGGTCGGCGAGGCCGCCGCTGACGTCGTTGACGAGCACCGCGCCGGCGTCGACCGCGCGCCGTGCGATCTCGCTGTTCATTGTGTCGATGCTCACGGCGCCGTCACGCGCCAGCGCGGTGACGACGGGCAGCACTCGACGCAGCTCCTCTTCGGGATCGACGCGAAGCGCACCCGGCCGAGTCGACTCGCCGCCGACGTCGACGATGTCGACGCCGGCCGCGAGCAATCCGAGCCCGTGCTCGATCGCTCGCCGATGGTCGAAGTAGCGACCGCCGTCGGAGAAGGAGTCGGGAGTGACGTTCAAGACACCCATGACACGGCAGCGGCCGACTTCAGGGAAGCCGACCACGTGGGGAAAACCACCGTCGGTCATGCGGCAGAACCTAACCGCAGCAAGCGACGCGCCTGCGACACGCGCGGATGCGGCCAGACGATGAACGCCTCAGCTTCCAACGCGGCGATCGCGATGCGCGGCAAGTCGCGGGCGGCCGGATAGACGATGTAGCGCGGCACCCACTCTGGTTGGAACTTCGCGTTGAACCGGTACAGCGACTCGATTTGGAACCAGCGTGAGGCGAACACCAGCAATCCGCGCCAGGCGCGCAGGATCGGTCCGGCGCCGAGTTTGCCGCCTCGCTCGAGGGCCGACCGAAAGACCGCGAAGTTGAGCGACACCCGTTTCACGCCGAGACTCGGGCACGCGCGCAAGGCGGCGGTGATGAGGAACTCGTTGAGGCCCGGCTCCGCCCCACGGTCGCGGCGCATCAAGTCGAGCGACAGGCCGTCTTCGCCCCATGGCACGAAGTGCAAGAACGCGCGAAGCACGCCGTCCTTCATGGCCGCCACGCCGACGCAGTCGCCGTCCGTCGGGTCGCCGAAGCGGCCGAGCGCCATGGAGTATCCGCGTTCGGTCTCGGTGCCGCGCCAAGTCGCGGCGTGCGCGCGATACATCGTCGCCTGCTCTGGAGTGAGGTCGCGAACCCTGGCGACCTCGGCGGTGTAACCGGCGCGCTCGACGCGGTTGACCATCTGCCGGACGTTGCGCATCGTGCGGCCCTCAAGACTGAAGTCGGCGACGTCGACCACCGCCTCGTCACCAAACTCCAGCGCGGCCATCCCCGTCTCCCGGGTCCACACCTCGCCGCCGAGTTCGCTGCAACCCAGCACCGCGGGGACCCACGCATGGCCCTCGGCGACGGCCATGAACGCTTTGACCGCGCCCGGCCAGGCCTCCGGGTCACCGATCGGATCGCCGCTCGCCAGCATCACGCCTGACACCACGCGATATGCGATGCACGACTTGCCGGTCGGCGACCAGATGACGCTCTTGTCACGCCGCAAGGCGAAGTAACCGAGCGAGTCACGCGCGCCATGCACCGCGAGCAACTCGCGCATCCGCTGCTCATCGGACGACGCGAGCATCGCCCGCGGCTCGGCCGGCCGGAAAATCAAGTACGCGGTGACGAGGGCGGTCAGCGCGCCCATGGCCACCAGGGTGGCCGCGATCAAATCGCCGGTGCGGTCGCCTCTGAAATGCAGCGGGCCGGAGACGCCGACGAGCCCGTAAACAACGTGTTGCGCGACTCGGTCGAACGACATCGAGCCGATGACCTGGCGATGGCGCACCACGATGAGCAGGTAACCGATGGCGAAGCTCGACCCGAACAGACCGATGAACGCGAAGAGCGCGCGCCATCGGGTGCGCGGGTCGCCGGTGGCGAAGAACTCGTCGCGAAACAGCAGCAAACCGACCAGCATCAGGCCGTCGATGGGAATCCACGACGGCGCGTCGCCGAGGTCTGGCCGATGGAGGAAGTGCAGCACGAAGCCGACGGCCAAAATGACCACGACCGCCTGCCAGGCGCGGCGCTTGCGCCGGCGCAAGGCGTGCGACAGCAGGATCAGCAGCGCGCCGGACACCACCAGCGCGGCCGCCGCGACGCCACGGATGAGCGCGGTGTCGACCGTGCCGGGCAGGATGTGGTTGATGACCTCGACCCGCTCCCACAGGTGCGGCCGGACCACCATCGCGATGTTGCGCAGCCCGAGGATGAACGTCACCAGGCTGGCGACAAATGGCACCCACCGCCGACGAGACCGCCGCTCACCGGCGATGGCCGGGTCGCTGGTCGTCACCACGCGCGAGGGCATACCAGAAGAATCCTTCACGACACCGGCGCGCCGCTAGCGGCTGGCGATCAGGCCGAGCGCCTCGGCCCGGGTGCGGTCGGAGTCGCGGAACGCGCCGCGCACCGCCGACGTCACCGTGCGCGCGCCGGGCTTGCGCACCCCGCGCATCGACATGCACAGGTGCTCGCACTCGATGACGACGATGACGCCGCGCGGCTCGAGCAACTCGTCGAGCGCGTCGGCGATCTGCGCGGTCATCCGCTCCTGCACCTGCGGTCGGCGGGCGAAGACGTCGACCAGCCGCGCGAGCTTTGACAGCCCGGTGATCTCCCCCTTGACGTTCGGGATGTAGCCGACGTGGGCCACCCCGTGAAACGGCGTCAGGTGGTGCTCGCAGGTGCTGTACACCTCGATGTCGCGGACGATCACCATCTCGTCGTGGTTGGCGTCAAACACGGTGGTGAGCACGTCTTCTGGCCGCTGGCGCAGGCCGGCGAACTGCTCCGCGTACGCCCGCGCCACGCGCGCAGGGGTCTCGCGGAGCCCTTCCCGCGTCGGGTCTTCGCCGATCCCGATGAGGATTTCCCGAACTGCCGCCTCGATACGCGGCAGGTCGACACCGGCGTCAGACTCGCCGGCGGCCGAGCGGATGTCGTCGGTCTGGCTCATCGTGGCGCGCCGTCAGTCGGACGACGGGTGCGAGCCGGAGTGACCGCCCTCGCCGGCGTGCTCGCCGGAGACGCCACCGCTGGCGCCGTTGGAGCCGTGCGCGCCGTTCGGTCCGCCGCTCACGACGTCGGCGCCACTGTCGCCGGAGGCGAGCAACGCGAGCTCCCGCGGTGTCATGACGGGCGCCTTGTCGCTCGGCAGCCGCTTGCCATAACCGGTGTAGGAGCCGCGGCTCGGGCGCTTCTGCACGCGGGCGAAGATGCGCAGCACCTCGTCCTTTTGCAGGGTCTCCTTTTCCATGAGCTCGAGCACCAGGTTGTCGAGGACGTCGCGGTACTCGACCAGGATCTCCCAGGCCTCGTCGTGCGAGCTCTCGATCAGCCGGCGCACCTCGTCGTCGATGGTCGACGCGATCTCCTCGGAGTAGTCGCGTTGGTGACCCATGTCACGGCCGAGGAAGACCTCGCCGTTCTCCTGGCCGAACTTGCGGGCGCCGAGTTTCTCGCTCATGCCGTACTGCGTGATCATGTTGCGCGCGATGGACGTCGCCTTCTCGATGTCGTTGGCGGCGCCGGTGGTCGGCTCGTGGAAGACGAGCTCCTCAGCGGTGCGGCCACCAAGCAGCATGGCGAGCTGGTCCATCATCTCCGCGCGGGTGACCAGGAACTTGTCTTCGGTCGGCAGCGCGAGCGTGTAACCCAACGCGCGGCCGCGCGGCAGGATGGTCACCTTGTGCACCGGGTCGGCGTTCGGCAGCGCATGCCCCACCAGAGCGTGGCCGCCCTCGTGGTAGGCGATGATCTTCTTTTCCTTCTCGCCCATGATCCGGCTCTTGCGCTCGGGGCCGGCCATCACGCGGTCGATCGACTCCTCAAGGGTGAGCATGTCGATCTGCTTCTTGTTGGCCCGCGCGGTGAGCAGGGCGGCCTCGTTGATGACGTTGGCCAGGTCGGCGCCGGTGAAGCCTGGTGTGCGCCGGGCGATGACGTCGAGGTCGACGTCGTCGGTGAACGGCTTGCCCTTGGCGTGCACCCGGAGGATGCCCTTGCGGCCCTCCATGTCGGGCCGGTCGACGACGATCTGCCGGTCGAACCGGCCGGGGCGCAGCAGCGCGGGGTCGAGGATGTCGGGCCGGTTGGTCGCGGCGATCAGGATGACGCCGCCCTTGACGTCGAAGCCGTCCATCTCGACGAGCAGCTGGTTCAACGTCTGCTCGCGCTCGTCGTGACCGCCTCCGAGGCCGGCGCCGCGGTGTCGGCCGACGGCGTCGATCTCGTCGATGAAGATGATGGCCGGGGCGTTCTCCTTCGCCTGGGTGAACAGGTCGCGCACCCGCGAGGCGCCGACACCGACGAACATCTCCACGAAGTCAGAACCGGAGATCGAGTAGAACGGCACCCCCGCCTCGCCGGCGACGGCGCGGGCGAGCAGCGTCTTGCCGGTGCCGGGCGGCCCGTACAGCAGCACGCCCTTAGGGATCTTCGCGCCGATGGCTTGGAACTTGGCCGGGTTCTCGAGGAACTCCTTGATCTCCTGTAGCTCTTCGATCGCCTCGTCAGCGCCGGCGACGTCGGCGAACGTCGTCTTCGGCGTGTCCTTGCTGATCAGCTTGGCCTTCGACTTGCCGAAGTTCATGACCCGCGAGCCGCCGCCCTGCATCTGCGTCAGCATGAAGATCATCAGGCCGACCAGCAGCAGGATCGGCAGCGCGTTGAGCAGGATGGCCAGCCAGATGCTGCCGTGGGTGACCTTGACGTTGTAGAGCTTCGCCGGATCGAGCTTCTTGTCGAGCGCGAGCTGGTCGAGCTTGTTCTGGAGCAGGACCTCTTGGTCAGTCGAGATGGACGACGAGATCTTCGTCGAGCCGTCAGGCAGCGGGTTCTTCAGCGTGACCTGCACCGTCTGCTCTTTGTCGTGGAAGACCGCCGACGCGACGTTGCCGGTGTTGATGGCGTTGGTCACCTGCGAGGTGTCGACACCCTTGTAATCGCTGCCGCCGCTCCACAAGCCCTTCAGCAAGACGAGCAGCACGACGATGAGCAGCACCCAAAACAAGGGGCCCCGCGCGTATCTCTTAACGTTCATGGATGCGGAGCGATCGCGCCCCGTACCTCCTGCCGACTCGATCCTGGTTTAAGACTCGACGCCTCGACGCCCGAACCAAAGGCCGCACGCCCGGCGGACGCCACGCCACTAGCTGAGCGTGGCCCGGTCCGCCTCGATCATTGTTAAGACCTCGAAGGTACACCGGAGCGCGAGCGGTCGAACCCTTGACATCCGGGGCACCCACCTACTCAACCGACGGGACACCCGGTACGTTCCCGCGCACATCCGGTTAGGTTCCCCTCGCTCGGGCGGCTACTCGTAGACGGACGGCTTGAGCGTCGCGACGAACGGCAGGTTGCGGTAGCGCTCGGCGTAGTCGAGGCCGTAGCCGACCACGAACTCGCGCGGCAGGTCGAAGCCCAGGTACTTGACCTTCACGTCCTGCTTCACGGCGTCCGGCTTGCGCATCAGCGCGCACACCTCGACGGACGCGGGCGCCCGTGACTCCAGGTTCGACACCAGCCACGACAGGGTCAGCCCTGAGTCGACGATGTCCTCGACGACGAGCACGTGCCGGCCCTCGATCGCGTGATCGAGGTCTTTCAAAATGCGAACGACGCCGGACGACGAGGTGCCCGAGCCGTACGACGAGATCGCCATGAAGTCGATCGTCACGGGCAGGTGCAGCGCCCGCGCGAGGTCGGCCATGACCATGACCGCGCCTTTCAGGACGCCGACGAGGAGCAATTCCTGGCCGGTGTAGTCGGCGTCGATCGCGGCCGCAAGCTCGCCGACCTTGGCCTGAATTTCCTTCTCTGTCAGCAAAATCGAGGCTAGGTCGTTACTGACGTCGGCTTCGTCCACCGCGCGGTTGCCCCACTCTCACTCGCTCTCGCGCCCGTTCGCGGGCGTGAACTGAAGCCTGCCATACCGGCGCGACGCGGTGACGCCGCCGGGCAAATTCACCGCCCCTTGACCGCCCCAGTCGATCACCAACGCGTCGACGGCGGCGACGTGGACGGCGGCCAGCGCGCCCGCGGCGGCCCCGGCGTCGAGCGCGGCCAGTCGCAGCACCCGGCCACGCACCGCGGCGGGGAGCGCCGCTAGCTCGGCGACGTCGAGCCCGGCGCCGGCCTCTCCGGCGACCCGCTGCGCCCCGAGTTCGGCGTAGGCGCGGGCCGCCCACTCGTCGAGCGCGTCGGCGTCGGCCCGGGCCAGCTGGGCGGTGCGGGCGAGCGCGGCCGCCACCCCGGGCCCGAGCTCGGCCTCGAGCGTCGGCAACACCGCGGCGCGCACCCGCGCCCGCGCGAACGCCGGGTCGGCGTTGTGCGGGTCGTCCCACACCGGCAGCCGCAGGTCGGCACAGGCCGCCGCGGTCGTCGCCCGCGGCAGTGCCAGCAGCGGTCGCCGGTACCGACCGCCAACCCCGGTCTGCGGGGCCATGCCCGCGAGCGACCGCAGCCCCGAGCCGCGGGCCAGCCCGAGCAAGACGGTCTCAGCCTGGTCGTCAAGGGTGTGCCCGAGCAGCACCGCGGCCGCGCCGAGGCGGCCGGCCACCGCGTCGAGCGCGGCGTAGCGTGCCGCCCGCGCCGCCGCCTCGGGGCCGCCTGCCGTGCCCACCTCCACGGCGACGCACTCCACCGGGTCGAGGCCGAGCTCGCCCATCAACCGGGCGACCGCGTCAGCCCGTTGCCCTGAGCCTGGCTGCAGGCCGTGATCGACCGTCACCCCGCCGCCGCGCAGCGACCGGTCGGCTCGTGGGGCCTCAAAGGCCAAGGCCGCGGCCAGCGCCAGCGAGTCGGCGCCGCCGCTACAGGCGGCGAGAACAGTCGCGCCGACCGGGAGGTCGGCGATGGCCCGCCGGACCGCGTGCCGCACAGCCGCGACCGCCGGCGTGGGGCCCACCTGACGTCGTCCGGTCTACTCGGACGGCGACGCGGGGCCGCCGCTGATTTCGGCGCGGAGCACTCTCGACATCCACGACGGCGGGTCGGCGATCTCGGCCTTCGTGGGCAACGTGTTGGGCGACGTCCAGACCTTGTTGAACGCGGTCATGCCGACCCGGTCGACGACGGCCTTCACGAACGCCGCGCCCTCGGCGTACTGGCGGGCCTTCATGTCGAGGCCGAACAGCTTTCGCACCACCCGATCGGCCGGGTTTTGGCCGCGCCGCCGTTCGCCGAACTTGCGCGAGATCTCCTCAACCGTCGGGATGACCTCAGGACCGACGCCGTTCATGACGTACTCGCCGTGCCCCTCGAGCAGGGTCATGACGGCCGTCAGCCGGTTCAAGATCTCCCGCTGCTCGGGGGTCTGCACCGCTTCGATCAGACTCAGCGCGGGCTCTTTCTCGGTGGTCTCACCGGACCGGCGGCGCAGGTTCTCGCGCGCCACCTCGCCGACCGCGCGCAGCCGGTCGAGCATCGCCGAGGGGTCGAGGTCGCTGGCGGCGAGGAAGGCGCTGATCTCGTCCTGCACGTGCGAGCGCAACCACGGCACCGCGGTGAACTGGGTGCGGTGGGTGACCTCGTGCACGCAGACCCACAGCCGAAAGTCGCGCGGGTTGACGTCGAGCTGCTGCTCCGCGGCCACGATGTTCGGCGCGACCAGGCTGAGCCGGCCGAGCCGCGCGCGGCCGTTAGCGGGCGGCAGGAACAGCTCGTACTGGCCGAGCACCTTGCCTGACAGGTAGGCGAGCAGCACGCCGACCTGCGCGCCGGTGACCCGCGAGCCGACCGCGGTCAGCACCGGTCCGCCGACCTTGCCGCTTCGTTTCGCCGCGAGCTTGTCAAGCAACGGCGCCATCACGATCTGGAAGCCCCCGATGTTGCCCTTCACCCAGCCGGTGCGGTCGACGACCGTCGCCGGCTCGTGCGAGTGCGGCGCTTTCATGCCGGTGAACGCCGTGACGTGATCCTCGGCCTCAATCGCCAGCTCGCGCAGCTGACGCACCGCCGCGAACGCCTCCTCGCGAGTGACCGCGGGGCCGCGCGGCGCGAGCCTGGTCGCGGTCGCAACCGCGAGATCCCAGTCGATCAGCCGAGTCGAATCGGTCATGGACGCACTCCGCTCATTGCTTCAAAGGGCTCATTCACGACTCCCCTGCAGGCCACCGTACGGCTCGTCACGAGCACCCGCATCCGGCGAGCCCGGCGCCGACCCGATCGAGCGCCGCTTCCGCTCGCAGCGTCGCGTTGTTCGGAATGCCGTTCGCGACGACGGCGAACGACAGCACCCGGCCGCTCGCGTCGTAGGCGAATCCAGCGAGGGCGACGACGCCGTCAAGCGTTCCCGTTTTGGCCCGGACCAGACCGCTCGCCGACAACGCGGGCGGGCTGTTGTACCGGCTGGCCAACGTGCCGGAGAACCCGGCCACCGGCAACCCCTGGAGCGCGCTGGAAAACTCGGGATGCGACGGCGAGAGGAGCAAATTCACCAGCTGCACGAGTGCGATCGGGCGCACGCGGTCGGTGCGCGAGAGGCCGCTCCCGTCGACCATCTCGAAACCGTCCGCCCGGACGCCCAGTTTGCTGATCACGTCACGCACGGCTTGCGCGCCACCCGTGAAGCTGCCCGGCCTGCCATCGGCGATCGCGACCTGCCGGGCCAACGCCTCGGCGAGGTCGTTGTCACTGCGGTCGAGCATCCGCTGCACCAGCGCGGACATGGTCGGCGAGTCGACGCTGGCCAGGGTCGGCGCGGGGCCGGCGGCGACCCGCTGCGGCGCGCCGTCGACCGTCACGCCGGCCGCGCTCAGCAGCGCGGCGAAGTCACCCGCCGCGACCGCCGAGGGGCTCTCGGTGCGGGCCGGCCGGGTGAGGTCGGGCTGCCCCTCGTCGACCTCGAGCGCGCTGACCGGGGCGACGTCGCCCTCGGTGATGTAGGTCGGCTTCCAGCCCGGCGCGACCGCCGGGCCGGTGAACAGCGAGTCGTCGTAACCAAGCCGAACGTGTGTGACGCCGCGGGTCTTCAGCGCGGACGCCGTTCGCGCCGCGAGGTCGGCGAGCCTTGCCGGCTCGGGAAAACCCGGGTCTAGCCGGCCGGTCGCCTTCGGGCCGGCGAGCGTCGGGTCGCCCGCGCCGACCAGCACCACCCGGCCATCGGAGGTGAGCGCCGTCCTGGTGGTGATGCGGTGTGACGGCCCTAACCGCTCGAGGGCGGCCGCCGCCACGGCCAGCTTGGCGGTTGACGCCGGCAGCACCTCGACGCCGCCCCCGTTGTTCAAGACCGTCGTGCCGGTCAGCGGGTCGCCCACGACGATCGAGACCGCTCCGCCGGCGAACGCGGGGTCGGCCAACCGGGGCGCGAGCATCGCGGCCAGTCCTTTTCCGGTCGGCTTTTGGCCCGAGGGAAGGCGACCGGCCGCCGACAGCGCGACGGTCGGCGGCGACGGGGTCACCGCCCACGCGGCGGGCGCCGTCGTCCGAACCACCGGCGCCGGGCTCGCGGACAGCGTCGGCCTGGCGGTGCGGGGCGTCGGTTCGGGATTCCCACCGGCGTGGTGCTGCTGATAGCTGACGACGGCCGCGACCAGGCCGCCGGCGACGACGAGCAGCACGGCGAACAGGCTCGACAACACCCGGCCTCGGGACGGCGCGCGCCGGCGGCGCCCTGTCATACCGTGCCGCCTCCATTTCGCCGGGCTGACGGCGGTGCCGCGTGCTCGTCGCCGAACCGTCTACGCGACACTAACGAAATCGGCGGTCGACGCACGCCGCCGACAAGCAAAGGCCCTGGAGGAACGCGGTGGAGTTCGACGTCACGATCGAGATCCCGAAGGGTCAACGCAACAAGTACGAGATCGATCACGCGACCGGTCGGATCCGGCTCGACCGCATGTTGTTCACCGCGACCCGGTATCCGAGCGACTACGGCTTCATCGAAGACACCCTGGGCCAGGACGGCGACCCGCTCGACGCGCTGGTGCTGCTTGAAGAGCCGACGTTTCCCGGCTGCCTCATCCGCTGCCGCGCGATCGGCATGTTCCGGATGACCGACGAGAAAGGCCCTGACGACAAGGTGCTGTGCGTTCCGTCGACCGACGTTCGGCACACGCAGGTGCGCGACCTCGACGACGTCGCGCCTTGGGAGCGTCTGGAAATACAGCACTTTTTCGAGGTCTACAAGGATCTGGAGCCGGGCAAGTCGGTCGAGGGCGCGACCTGGGTCGGCCGCGCCGACGCCGAGACGGAGATCGAAGCCTCGCGGCGGCGGTTCGCCGACGCCGGCGGCCACTAGCGAGGGCTCGCCCAGGCGTCGCCTCGCGCGGCGTCGGCGATGAGACCGGCGATGGCCTCGTGGTCGTGCCGGACCACGCCCGTCGTTACCCGGACGTGCTTCGCCTTGGAGCCGCGCACGTTGAAAGGGCCGCCTCCCGCCACGCCGATTCCGCGCGCCGCGAGCCGAAGTTGGGCGGCCGACTCGTCGCGCACGGGCACCCAGATGTTGAGGCCGTCCTTGCCCCCGACCCGCACGCCTTTCGCGCCGAGCACGTCGACGATCGCGGCTCGACGCTGCGCGTAGGTGCGCCGCGCCCGCTCGACCGCGCGGATCGACGGCGCGTGCGTCAGCAGGTCGACCAACACGCTTTGCAGCAAGCGGCTGGTCCAGCCCTGGCCGAGGAAGCGCCGGTCGACCAGCGGGTCGACGACGCGCGCCGGCCCTCCGATCGCGGCGATCCGCAGGTCGGGTCCGTGCGACTTGGAAAAGCTGCGCACATGGATCGTCTTCTCCGGCAAGTGCTGGCCAAGGCTCATTACGGCGGACGACGCCACCGCCCCGGCTGAGTCGTCTTCGACGACGAGCAGGTCGGCAGCGCGCAGGATCCTGGCCAGCTCGGCGACCCGCTTCTCGGTGAGCGACGCCCCGGTCGGGTTTTGCGCGCGCGGCTGGATGAAGAGCACCCGCGACCCCGCGTCAACCGCGTCGCGCACATCGGCCGGCTTCGGACCGTCGTCGTCCAACCCCACCGGCACCGCCGCCGCGCCGACCGCATCCAGCAAGTCCAGCAGCGGAGGGAACGCCGGGTCTTCGACCGCGACCCGGTCGCCGAACCGGACGTGTCCGGCGACGATCAGTTGCAGCGCGTCCATCGCGCCGTCGACGACCATCAATCGGGCCGGCTCGAAAGGCCAATCGGCGCGCAGCAGCTCGGCCAGCGCCGGCAGCACCGGATCGTCGAGATAGCGGGACGGTTGCACCGCCCGCTCGACGCGACGCAACGCCGGTCGCAGGTCGGGCAGCAACTCCGGGTCAGGTGTGCCGGTCGACAGGTCGAGCGCGAACAACGTTCCGACGTCGAGCGCCCGCCGGTAACGCGACGGCCCGACGTCGTGACGCTCCATGACCACCGTGCCGCGACGACCGCGAGTTTGGATCGTGCCGGACCGCGCGAGGGTGGCCCAGGCCGCGCTGACCGTGGTCGGCGACAGCCCCAGCTGCTCGGCCACCGTTCGAATCGGGGGTAGCTGATCGCCCGGCGCCAGGACGCCGTCGCCGATCGCCCGGCTCACCGCGTGGGCAAGGCCCCTCGCGGTCGGGCGGTCGAGACGTTCCTCAATCGCGCTCAGCATTTTTGTAACATAACATTCGGCCTTTGGTGTCACATCTGTCTGTGACTTAATCTCGGCTCATGGTGAAGCAGATCTCGCACTGGCTTGATGGCGCCGTCGTCCGAGGCTCGTCGGGGCGCACGAGTCCGGTGTTCAACCCGGCGACCGGCGAGCACACCGCCGATGTCGAACTGGCGAGTCGCGCCGATGTCGACCGCGTCGTGGCGTCGGCTCGCGCGGCGGCCAAGGATTGGCGTCGCGCGTCGCTGTCAAAGCGGTCGGCCGTGTTGTTCGCGTTTCGCGAGTTGCTCGCGAAAGGCGCTGACGAGCTTTCGCAGCTGGTGACCAGCGAGCACGGCAAGGTGCTGGCCGACGCCGCGGGCGAGGTCGCGCGCGGGCTGGAAAACGTTGAGTTCGCCTGCGGCGTGCCGCAACTGATGAAAGGCGGCTACAGCGAGCAGGTCGCCACCGACGTCGACGCCTACTCGATCCGCCAACCGCTGGGCGTGGTCGCGGGAATCACGCCGTTCAACTTCCCCGTCATGGTCCCCCTGTGGATGGCCGCGAACGCCATCGCGTGCGGCAACGCGTTCGTGCTGAAGCCGAGCGAGAAAGACCCGTCGGCGTCGTTATTCCTGGCTCAGCTGTGGCAGCAAGCCGGTCTGCCCGACGGCGTCTTCAACGTCGTCCAAGGAGACAAGGAGTCGGTCGACGCCATTCTCGAGCATCCCGACGTGGCCGCGGTGAGCTTCGTCGGATCGACGCCGATCGCCCGCCACATCTACGAGCAAGGCACCCGGGCCGGCAAACGGGTGCAGGCGTTGGGCGGCGCCAAGAACCACATGGTGGTGTTGCCTGACGCCGACATCGACGTCGCCGCCGACGCCGCCGTCTCCGCGGCCTACGGCGCCGCGGGCGAGCGCTGCATGGCGGTGTCGGTGGTGGTGGCGGTTGGTGACGCGGGCGACCGGCTGGTCGACGCCATCGCGAGCAGATTGCCAAACCTGCGCATCGGCGCGGGCACCGATCCTGGTGTCGACATGGGCCCGCTCATCACAGCGGAGCATCGGCAGAAGGTCAGCGAGTACATCGCGGCAGGCGCGCAAAGCGGCGCGCGGGTGATCGTCGACGGCCGGGCGACCGACGTGCCGCGCGACGGTTTTTTCCTCGGCACAACGCTGCTCGACGACGTGAAGCCGGACATGTCCGTCTACACCGACGAGATTTTCGGGCCGGTTCTCTGCGTCGTCCGCGCCGCGACGTACGACGACGCGGTCGCGCTCATCAACGCCAACACCTACGCCAACGGCACGGCCATCTTCACCCGTGACGGCGGGGCGGCGCGGCGGTTCCAATTCGACGTCGAGGTGGGCATGGTCGGCGTCAACGTGCCGATACCGGTGCCCGTCGCGTATTACTCCTTCGGCGGCTGGAAGGCGTCGTTGTTCGGCGACAGCCACATGTACGGGCCCGAGGGAATCACCTTCTACACCAGAGGAAAGGTCGTGACGGCTCGCTGGCCCGACCCCGCGACGTCCACGATCGACCTCGGCTTTCCGACCACCCGCTAGGAGCAACGGTGACTGACGTTTCGAGCGCCCGCACGAGTGCCGGCGCGAAGGTGCTGGCCGACGACCGCGCGCATGTCTTCCACTCGTGGTCGGCGCAGGCGCTCATCAACCCGGTGGCGATCGCCGAGGCGCAGGGCAGCTATTTCACCGACTATGAGGGCAACCGTTACCTCGACTTCGCAAGTCAACTGGTCAACGTCAACATCGGTCACCAGCACCCGAAGCTGGTCGCGGCAATCCAGGCCCAGGCCGCGAAACTATGCACGATCCAGCCGTCGTTCGCCAACGACGCGCGCAGCGAGGCGGCCCGGCTGATCGCCGAGCTCGCGCCCGGCACGCTCAACCAGGTGTTCTTCACGAACGGCGGCGCCGAAGCGATCGAGAACGCGTTGCGGATGGCTCGGCTGCACACCGGTCGGCACAAGGTGCTGGCGGCGTATCGCAGCTATCACGGCGCGACCGCCGGCGCCATCGCGGTCACCGGCGACCCGCGGCGCTGGGCGAGCGAGCCCGCGGTGCCAGGCGTCGTCCATTACTGGGGCCCGTACCTGTACCGCTCGGCGTTTCACGCGACCACGCCGGAAGAGGAGAGCGCTCGCGCGCTGCAGCACCTGCGCGACCTCATCATGGTCGAGGGCGCGCACACGATCGCCGCGATTCTGCTCGAGACGATTGTCGGCACCAATGGCGTCTTGGTCCCCCCGCCCGGCTACTTGTCCGGCGTCCGGGAAATCTGCGACGAGTTCGGCATCGTGTTCGTCGCCGACGAGGTGATGGCGGGATTTGGTCGAGCCGGCGAGTGGTTCGCGATCGACCACTGGGGCGTCACGCCCGACCTCATCACCTTCGCGAAGGGCGTCAACTCCGGCTACGTGCCGTTGGGCGGCGTCATCATTGCCGACCACATCGCCGAGACGTTCGCCCAGCGGCCCTACCCCGGCGGCCTGACCTATTCCGGTCATCCGTTGGCGTGTGCGGCCGCGGTGGCTTCGATCGCGATCTTCAAAGAAGAGGGAATCGTCGAGCACGCGCGGTCGCTTGGCGCCGACGTCATCGGGCCCGAGCTCGCCAAGCTCGCCGACCGCCACCCGTCGGTGGGCGAGGTGCGCGGCGTCGGCGTCTTCTGGGCGCTGGAGTTGGTTCGCGACCGCGCGACCCGCGAGCCGCTCGTGCCGTTCAACGCGGCGGGCGCCGACGCGCAGCCGATGAACGAGCTCGCGACCGCGTGCAAGCGGCAGGGCGTTTGGCCCTTCACCCACTTCAATCGAGTGCACGTCGTGCCGCCATGCACGATCAGCGAAAGCGAGCTGCGCGAAGGGCTCGCGGTGTTGGACGACGCGCTCAACGTCGCCGACCACTACTACACCGGCGGCTGATCGCCGACTTCGCCGCACCGCCGCCGCGCGGTTGTCGCTCGGTCGCCGGTCGCGTGCCACCGAACGGCGGCGCGACATTCCTCACCTTGATCAATCCTCGGCCGATTGGCTCGACGCTGGTGTCCGGCATCGAAGGCGAGGGATAGATGTCTGTCGTGACGGCCGACCGCGCGACGGCCGTCACCGTCGAGCAGGCTCGGCACGCCGGCTGGTCGCTCGGCGCTCGTTGCGGGCTGGCCGTCGCGGTCGTCGTGGGCGCCACCGCGTATGCGACACCGCGGCTGGCGTTGGTTCAGCACGGCCAGGGAGTCGCCGTGCTCGGCGTCCTGCTCGCCGTCGCGCTCACGGTGCGCTCGTGGCGCGGCATCGCGGCCGAGCCACGCGCGATCCCAATGCGCGCGGCCGACCTGTCGATCGCCGGCGGACTGGCCGGCGCTGCGGCGTTCCTCGCCTGGCAACTCCCTGGCGTCTTTGGCGGCGACGCCGACACGTGGGGCGCCGCGCTCGCCGTCGTCGCGCCGGCGATGGGCGCGACGATCGCGGTGCTATTCGGCAGTCGAATGCTGTACCGACTGCGCGGCGCGGTCACCGCGCTCGCCTTGTTGTCGCCCGCGCTGCTCAGGCCCGGTTACGTTCTGCTTGACACCGCGACGAAGTTCGCCGCCCGCGCCGCCGTCGAGGTCGCCGCCGCGGTCGACTCGTCGGTACTCGCTCCAGGTGGTTCGGCATCCGCGGCGGGCGACCTGCTCGCGCAACGGCTGACCCGTGCGGGAGCGTTCGAGGCGGCCGCGGTGATGACGCTACTGGGTTTGCGAATGACCACCGGTCGCCGGGTCGCCAAAGCGGCCTGGTCGGCGCTCACGGTCGTCGTCTGCTTCGGGGCCGCGTTGCGTGACGCCGTCCCGGCGGCGTGCCTGGCGGCGGCGCTGACGACCCCCGCGTTCGGTCTTCGATTTCCGCCGCGCGAGCGGCAGCCCGAGCCCGTGCGCTGCCTGCCGCGAGGGGAGCCGACGCTGTTGGCCGTGACCGCAATGGCGTTGGCCGGAGTCGGCATCCTCGCGGCCGGCGTGGTGTCCACGGCGAAGACACCGAGCAAGGTGGCGTTCCCGGACGTCGTCGCGAAGTTGCCCGGCGTGACGGTCGGCGTCGCCGACCCCCGTGAGGTCGCGCTCGCCGGCGAGCACGCGCAATGGCGGCACTGGACGCTGCCGTCAACCGGCAGCGGGCTTTCGTCGTCCGCGTCACTGACGGTCGATTACGTGGCGTCGAGCAACGGCTTCGACGCGACCACGCTCAGCGCCGCGCTGCGGGCGGGCGGGTACCGCCCGCAATCGACCAAACCGACCGTGGTCGGACGTGCGCCGGCGACCCTTCGCTCGTTCACCGGATCGGCGGGTGACGGGCTGACCCTGCTCACCTGGACTCCGGACGGCGCGCCCGGGCACCTCGCCGTCGTCACGGTCTACGAGCCGGACGGCGTGGGGCCCGCCGACGCTGGCGCCGCGACCACGCTGGCCAGCCGACTTGCCGGTTCGGGAGCGGCGTCGTGAAGCAGCGGCCGCGCCACATCGCGTGGCTCTACGAACGGCGCTGGGATTCCATGCGCTACCGACTGCTGCACGTCGCCGTCGTCGTCATCACCTTCAGCCTCACGACATGGGCACGCGCCCGTTTCATGCCGACCCCACGGCCGGCCGCGGCCTGGTGGGAGCACCTGCTGCAGATGTTCTCGTGGTCGTGGGTCGCCGCGTTTCCCGCCGCGGCGATCGGCGTGGTGTCGCTGGTGATCCCGCAGTCACGACGACCAATGGACGCGGGAACGCCGTGCGACATTTTGGTCTGCTTCCGCATCGTGTC
>Ga0187809_10000538_pt1 | contig 19848 bp, 21 predicted proteins | sample NC_wetland_sal_i_8_FD_132415 | JGI IMG/M metagenome (GOLD analysis project Ga0187809, IMG submission 132415) | Wetland sediment microbial communities from Neuse River Estuary, North Carolina, USA - ASW_4 | ecosystem: Environmental > Aquatic > Freshwater > Wetlands > Sediment | place: USA: North...
AGTGCAAGCCCGGCCTCCAGCGGGCTTGCACCGCCTATTTTGGCCGGGTATCGCCGCCTGCTTTGTTCTGACAGGGCGCGCTGCCCGAAAACGAGCCTGTCGTGCCTGCCATGTGCCCGCGTCGGCGCCACAGGCCAGCGGTACGCCTCATCAGGCGGCACGTTGTGGGGCTCGCGCTGGCTGCCGTCACGATGCTCGGGGCGGCGAGCCGGCGAGCCCCTCGGTCGCCGGGGCGCATTGGTCCTGCTGCAGGCCGGCGAACGATTGTTGGCAATCGTGAACGCAGCTGGCCGCTGGACGGCAAATCGACCGCTTCTTTTGGAGCTGATCGGCACGCGAATGGAGGTGTCCGGCATCCCCCGCTTCGCATCGACCCAGCTGCTGGAGGCGGAGCGATGCCGGGCGGCTGGGGCTTGATCTGATCCAGGTATCTGCAATGGCGTGACGCCAGTGGCGCCACGAAGCGTCAGCTTCGATGCAACTGCCCCGGGCGGCGACCGCAACCGGTGCATAGACTTTGGCTCCCGGCCGCGCCGGCGCTAAGCTGCGGATCAACCGAACCATGGGAGCCAAGACGATGAGCGAAGAGATCGCCACACTCGGCGGCGGCTGCTTCTGGTGCCTGGAAGCGGTATTCAAGGATTTGCGCGGCGTCACCTCGGTGATGTCCGGCTATGCCGGCGGCGAGGTGGAGCGGCCGAGCTACAAGCAGGTGTGCATGGGCACCACCGGACATGCCGAGGTGGTGCAGGTGAAGTTCGATCCCGAGCACCTTTCCTACGCCGATTTGCTGCGGGTGTTTTTCACCATCCACGATCCCACCACGCGTGACCGGCAGGGGAACGATGTCGGGCCGCAGTACCGCTCGATCATTCTGGCGCATTCCGATGCGCAGCGGCAGACCGCGCAGCAGGTGATGCAGGAGATCACCGCCGCCAAGATGTGGCCGCGACCGCTGGTGACCGAGGTTGTGCCGCTCTCCGCGTTCTACGAAGCCGAACCCGAGCACCACGACTATTTCGCCCGCAATCCCTGGAGCGGCTACTGTCAGGTGGTGATTGCCCCGAAGGTGGCAAAGTTCCGCAAGCAGTTCCTCGATCGGCTGAAGCAGGCGGCCTGATCGCCGCGTCGCTGCTCCGGCGCCAAGGCGTTCCCGCCGAGCACGGGGTGGATTGGACGATTCCCTTCCGCCGACACGACGGAAGAGTGCCCGGATTCAGCCCATCTCCTGTTCGATCGCCTCGATCTCCGCGTCGCTGAAGCCGAAATGGTGCGCGATTTCGTGCACCACCACGTTGCGCACCAGAAGGAACAGGTCTTCGCCGGTTTCGATCCACTCCAACAGGATCGGTGCGCGGTACAGGAACACCAGGTCGGGTGGGCGCGCCGGATCGGACACGCTGCGCTCGGTCAGCGGCGTGCCCTGGTACAGACCGGTCAGCTCCCAGCCGGACTCGATACCCAACTCGTCCAGCGTCTCATCATCCGGCATGTCCTCCACGGAGATGCCGACGCCATGGACATGCCGCGCCAGCCGTGCGGGAATTTGCCGCAGCGCGCGTTCGGCCATGTCCGCCAGATCGTCCAGGCTGGGCGGCGGGCCGTAGATCGGCACCGGGTTGCGCATGTCGCTCATGGGTCTATCGGTGCCCGGGCGCCCGGGTCCGGTCAAGCCACCGGGGAATCAGCAGGAGGTGACGCCATGCCGGAATCGCTCAGTCACGACGAAAGGGCCGCGCTGCCCAGCGCCCTGCCGCAATGGATCCTGGCGGAAGGCCGCGACGCCATCCGCCGCGAGTTCCGCTTCAAGGATTTCAGCCAGGCCTGGGGCTTCATGGCACGCGTGGCGCTGCTGGCGGAGCAGCACAACCACCATCCGGAGTGGTTCAACGTGTGGAACCTGGTGCGCATCGAGCTGTCCACCCACGACGCCGGCGGCCTGACCGGGAAGGACGTCGCCCTGGCCAAGGCGATCGACGCGCTGGTGGCATGACGGAGCCCGGCTTTCCCGAACGTAGCCTGGCCATTCGCCGGGCGACGGCAAGATTGTGCTGCCGGCTGGGCTGGGCGCCGCTGCACGAGGTGCCGCTGCCGAATGGCCGCCGCGCCGACATCCTGGCGCTGCGGCCCGACGGCTGCTTCGCCTGCATCGAGGTCAAGTCGGGCGCCCGCGACTTTCTGACCGATCTGAAGTGGCCGGACTACCGCGCCTATGCCGACGCGCTGTTCTTCGCGGTCGATAGCGACTTTCCGCAGGAACTGCTGCCGGGGGAGACGGGTCTGATTGTCGCCGCCGGATTGGAGGCGGATCTGCTGCGCGACGCCCCGGCGCATCCGGTGGCGCCGGCGCGCCGGAAGGCGCTGCTGCACCGCTTCGCGGCTTTGGCGGCGGGCCGGCTGGCGGCGCTGGAGGATCCTGCGGGACTGGCCGATCTGCGGACGGCGCTGCGGGTGGAGTGACGGCGGCCGGCGGCGTTTTCGGGCGCCGCATCGGGCTGCCTCGGCTGGGCGGATTCACCGGTCGTTTACCTCCGCACGGGTATGCTCCGATGCGACGCGGCAGGACGGCGCGGCACTCCGAAACGCGGCAAGTGCGACATCAATGCCGGCACGGGCCGCCCCTGCAAAGGCCTTCCTGCCATGCACCAAATCCACCGCTGGCGCATTCTCATGCTGCTCGCCGGGCTGTCACTCGCTGTAAGCGGATGTGCGGCGATACCGGTCGCGCAGCTTGCGTCACAGGCTCTCGCTTCCGGCGCGGCGGCTCCGCACGAGGTGGCGCAGCTGCCGGATACCGGCGGGCCGGCGCAGGCGGTTCATGGGCTGAAGGCCATGCTGCAGCGCGGGCTCGGTATGCCGGATGATGGCGGAGCCGCCGCGCGGTAGCGGGTTCTTTTTCGCTGCGGCGGCGGGTTCCCGCAACTCACCTTGCCCTCGCCGCCCCTGTACCGCTTCGCATCCACGGCGCCGTTGAGGTGGACGTGGATGCAAGAGGTACAGGGGTAAGGAGTAAAAAGGTTGAGGTTAGCGGTGCGTCAGGGACGCACGCAGCGCTTCCGGCTGGGTCACTGGCAGGCCGCAAACGGCGCGGCGGCACAGATAGGCGGCGGGGCCGTCGGCGGCCGGCGACTTGCCATGCGCCGGATGGCCCGCCGGCAGCGCGCTCGCGTCCGGCGAACGCAGGACCAGCACCGCCGGGTCCGGTGCTTGCAAGGCAGCAGCGAGCAGGGCCCGCGCGCGCGGCTGCGTTGGATCGCCAGCAATCACCACCGTGGCGGCCTCCTCCAGCAGATCGGCGGCGGCCAGCAACGTCGGCATGCCGGCCAGCTGATCCGGACGGCCGCTGAAGGCCCGCAGCAGGGCTTCCGCCCGGCCACGCCAGGCAGCGTTGCCGGTCAGATGGTAGAGGCGAGCATATACCTCCGCCAGCAGGCCATTGCCGGCCGGTGTCGCGTTGTCCGCAGCGGTGCGCGGACGCGCGAGCGGCACGTCGCTGGCATCCGACGCCGTGGTGAAGAAGCCGCCGGCGCCGTCGGCGAACCAGGCATCCGCCGCAGCCGCGAGCCGCTTTGCCTGGTCCAGGCGCGCCGTGTCGCCGGTTGCCTCGAACAGAGCCAGCGCCGCCCGGGCCATCGCCGCCTGATCGTCCAGCAGCCCGGCGGCGGTCACACGTCCCAGGCGCCAGGCGTGGTTCACCCGGCCGTCGGACGCCCCCAGATTGGTCATGATGAACTCGAACGCCTCCGTGGCGCGCGCCAGCCAGGCGGGCTGTTCGAACACGCTTGCGGCCCGTGCGAGGCCGGCGATGGCCATGCCGTTCCAGTCGGCCAGCACCTTGTCGTCCCGCCCGGGGCGGATGCGGCGCGAGCGGGCCTGCAACAGGATCGCCCGCGCCTGGGCCAAAGCGGCCTCCTGCTCCGGGCTGCCCATCGGAGTGACGCGGCGCAGGATGGTATGCCCCTCCCAATTGCCGCCCGGCGTGACATCGTAGGCGCGCTTGAAGGCCGCGGACGCGTCGCCGAGCAGCGCGTCTGCCTCGGCTTCGGTCCAGACATAGAACTTGCCTTCTTCACCTTCACTGTCGGCATCTTCCGAGGCGGCGAAAGCGGCGCGGCCGTCCACCACGGCCGCCGTCATGTCGCGCGTCATCCAATCCACGGTTTCGACAGCCCGCTGCCGGTACAGCGGATCCGGACGATGCGCGTACGCCAGCGCCAGCAGTTCCAGCAACTGCGCATTGTCGTACAACATCTTCTCGAAATGCGGCACCAGCCACTCGGCGTCGGTGGAGTAGCGCGCGTAGCCGCCACCGAGGTGATCGTAGATGCCGCCTTGCGACATGCGCTGCAGCATCAGATGCAGCGCATCCTGTCCATCCGGGGTTCCGGTGCGGAACGCGTTCTGCCACAGGAAGCGAAATATCGGCGGATTGGGGAATTTCGGTGCGCCTTTCAGCCCGCCCTGCTCGGCATCGTTCATCCGCAGATAGGCGCTCGCCACCGCATCCAGATGCGTCGGCGACGGCAGGTCGCCCGGCTGCGCGATGGCGGCACGCTGCAGAAAATTGCGCAGGGCGCCGCTGTTCTGCATCACGGACTGGTCGCGATCGCGATAGGCGGAGGCCACGCCTTGCAGCACCTGGCGAAACGATGGCCGGCCCCAGCGCGGCTCCGGCGGAAAATACGTGCCGCCCCAGAATGGCGCGCCATCCGGCGTCAGGAACATGGTCAACGGCCAGCCGCCCTGCTCGCCGAGGGCATGCAGGGCCGACATGTAGAGGTGATCGATGTCGGGACGTTCCTCGCGATCCACTTTAATGTTGATGAAGAGATTGTTCATCAAAGCCGCGGTCTGCGCGTCCTCGAACGACTCATGTGCCATGACGTGACACCAGTGACAGGCCGCATAGCCGACCGACAGCAGGATCGGCTTGTCCGCACTGGCTGCCTCGGCCAGAGCCGCGGCTCCCCAGGGACGCCAATGCACCGGATTGTCCGCGTGCTGCAGCAGATAGGGCGAGGTCTCGTGACGGAGCAGGTTCTCCGGTTCAGCCATGACGACGCGTCCTTCGCACTGTCGGTCCGGGCAACATGGGGGCGGCACCAGCTTCCGCCCACCCGGCAATGGCGCCCGCGCGAGGGAATTCCGCAACAAAAATCTGTCTTTCCGGAAGATTACCAACATAGGCAAGCCGCTGCTGACGGACAGCCAGCGGATTGCCTCGATCGTACCAAGATGTATGATACATCATCTGTGCTTCACGATCGATCAACGCCAGTCGGCTCGTTGTGAAGCAGATCGGATGCCGTAGCATCGACATGGGCACTTTAAAGACGTAGCGTTTCGGTTGACATGCATGGGGAGGCACAACAATCATGTCGTTAGGCTTGTCCCGCATTTCCGATCTGCAGAACACTGCCTTCGAGCCGGGGTTCGCCGCACCGGAATGGCAGGGTGCCAACCAGTTGCCGCGGCTGGTGCTGCGTCCGGGCACCCCGGTTGGCGAGACCGGCGAATTCTGTTACCTGATCGAGCGTGGCCTCGTGGCCAGTTACGTCGCTGTGGATGCCAGCCGGCCAACCTGTGTCGGCCTGATCGGCCCGGGCGAAATTGTCGGTCTGGCGACCGTTCTCGGCAGACCGATTGCTGCTGGGCCGCAGAACTGCACGATCGGTTCGGTCCAGTTGCTGCGGTTTCCCGCCGCCGATTTGCGCACCATGGTGCTCGACTCCCGCGGTTTGCTGGACGTATGCATGCAGCAGCTTCAGGCCGGGCTGATCGAAATCCAGCATGTTGCGGCCTGCAACGCACGTCATCTGCTGCCCGCGCGGTGCGCGCACTGGCTGCTGCGGCTGCAGTCGCGGCTGGGCAACACGCTGCCGGTGACACATGAGTTTCTTGCCTCGGTGCTGGGCGTGCGACGCGCGGGGATTACCGTGACGCTACAGGGCCTGCAGCGCGACGGCGCGATCCGTCAGCAGCGCGGCAGTATCGTCATCACCGACGTGGAGCGCCTGCGCCAGGCCGGCTGTTCCTGTCCGATCACGATAGAACGGCCGGCCTGGCCTGTGGCGGCCGTCGCGACTTTGGCTCCGCGGCCGGCACTCTCGGTGCGTCCGGGGCCGCGTGCATGGCTCGAGTCGATGATGCAGCAGCGATCGGACGCAAATGTGGGATCAGGCGCCGATCCGGTGGCTCGTATCGACGCGGTGCTGCAAGTCTGCCGGAACGTCATGGAGCAAACCCAAACGATATTGGCCGCATGAACATGGATATCCACAGCGAAAGCCTGCCAATCCAGACAGGTAACCACGAGATCCAAGGTTTACGTGGGGAATTGGAGCAGGCCCGGGTCGCCCTCGAGGACATGGACCACCGGCTTGCGGAACTTGCCATCGCCCACGACGAACTGCAGCAGCGACTCGCAGACGAAACCCGCCGGCGCGAACTGGCCGAGCGCCAATTGAGAGATTTGAAGGCGTCGATGGCGGCAACTTCGGCCGCACCTGACGAAGGCGATGCGTTGCGGCAGCAGCTCAGTACCGCTCTCGAGGAGCTTCACGTCATGACCGAGGAGCTGTCGGTGGCGCAGGACGCGTTGCGCGAGGCAACCTGCCGGGGCTGAACCTTTGGCTCTTCCACTTCCGCTGCCCACGGATTTGTGAACCGCAGGCCTCTGCACCCGTTGCGCGGCGCCGCGTTGTCCCGCCCGGGCCATGTTGGGGGCGATATTGGCGGGAGAAGACGGACTCCGCGAGGCACCGGCCGGACGTCTGCCGCAACTCGAGGCGGTTCGGGGTCTGGCGGCCATCATTGTGGTGGCTTGGCATTTTGTCTGGGCCTTTGCGCCCTGGGAGATCGGCAGCGTCGCCGGATTGCCCAACGGCTCCGGCATCCTCGGCAATCCGCTTCTGGCTGCGGTGGACGGGCCGGCCGCTGTTGCCCTTTTCTTCGTGTTGTCCGGCTTTGTCGTGCCGCTTGGCTTCCTGCGCTCGGGCCGTACGCAGATCGTGCTGCACGCCGCCGGCAAGCGGTGGCTGCGCCTCGCCGGACTATCTGTCCTGTCGGTCCTGCTATCGTACCTGCTGTTCCGATTCGGCTTGTTCCGGTTTCATGCGGCGGGGCGGATAACGCATTCGGCATGGCTTGCGTCGTACGGCGGTGGCGACCCGCATGGCACGCTCAACCCATCGCTTGCCGACGCCTTGCGCGAAGGGCTGGTTTCGGCATTTGTCCGCAAGTCGGACACCTATCTTCCTGTGTTGTGGACGATGCGGCACGAGCTGCTGGGCAGCTTCGTCTGCCTGGGTATCGCATTGGCGATCGGAAGTGCCCGGCCGGTCGCTGCTGCCGGGACCCTGCTGCTCGCCTTGCTGCTGTCACCGTTGCTGGATCCGTGGCTGATTCCCTTCGTTGCAGGCACCGCTCTTGCCTGGTTGGTTTGCCGCTACGGCGTGCGCCTGCACTGGCTCGTTGCCATCGCCGGTATTGTCACCGGTCTGTACCTGTTCGGCTATTTGCAGCCGCGAGGCGCGTATGCAGCGTTCTCCGTGGTGCAGGACAGCGCCGGATATCGTTACGACCGGATCCTGGTGCACACGGCTGGCGGATTGCTCATCATGCTGGCGCTGGTCGCCAACAAGCCGCTGGGCCATGCATTGACCATTCGGCCGTTGATGCTGCTCGGCCGGCTGTCGTTCCCGATATACCTGTTCCACTTTCCGTTGCTGTGCTCGCTGGCCTGCGGACTGTTCCTGCTGCTGCAGCCCCATGCGCCGTACGCTGTGGCCCTGGGCCTGGTTGCGGCGCTGTACCTGCCGGTGGTGCTGGCGGTGGGGTTCCTGTTTGCCCGGATCGATGAAATCTGGGCGGCTTGGGTGAACAAAGGCACAGGCAGCATCGTGGCGTGGGGCCTAGGCCGCTGGCGGTCTCGCACGGCGTAGTTCTCTTCCAAAGCTTTGCCTTTTGGCCGCACTAGGCACCCCGCCGAGCGGGTGCCCTCTCGCGACCGTCAACGCGATCACCCTGGGCCGAAGCGGCCGTCAGTTCCGGCGGGATGTACTAGCATTCCAACCGATACACCCGGCGGGCCGTACCGGCGAAGATTGCGCGCTTGTCTGCATCGGAGGCCCCCGAGCACAGGCGCTTCAGCGCGTTGAACAGCGCCGCGTAGCCGATACCCATCTTCTCCACCGGGAAGTTGCTCTCCACCATGCAGCGCCGCGGCCCGAACAGTTCGAGGCACGTCTCGACATACGGGCGCCAGTGCGCCGCAAGCTGCTCGGAGGATGGCGGCGCCGGCAATGCCATGTAGTCGTAGGCTGCCAGCCGCATCATCATGCCGCCGAGCTTCATGGTTACGTTCGGACATTTCGCCAGTTCGACGATTGAGGTTTTCCATGCGGCGAACACTTCATCGCGTCGGCCGGCATAGCGGCCGTAGCCCAAGGGACCGCCGCAATGACCCATGATGATGTTGGTGCCCGGAAATGCGCGCGCCAGATCGACCACGTCCGGTAGTTGCGGATGGAACGACCAGGCATCCAGCGACAGGCCGAGCGCCGACAGGCACTGCATGCCGGCGCGGAAATCGGGACGCAGGTACAGGCCAGGCTGCAGGTCCGGCGCGCTGTTGCCGATGGTGGGATCGGCATCGTACCCGGCGGAATGGCGCACCCCGCGGAACCGCCCACCGCCGGCGCGGATATGCGCTTCCAGCACCGGCTCCACCCAGTCGCCCTTGGTCAGGTCGGCGTAACCAACAATGCCGGCTGCGACCCGTGTCTTGCCGTAGCCGCCGCTGTCGCTCATGGCGGCGATGCCGGCGACGAACTCGGTTTCGCCCACCGGCCGCATCTCGCGCGGACCGGTGGCACGATACATCGAGTGGCACTGCAGAAACACCGAGGCAACGATGTTGTGCCCCGTCGCGCAATCCGCGAGGAATTCGTGCAGCAGATACCGGTTGTCCGGCACTTCCCAAGACTCGCCGCGCGCGGTACCGCCCTGGCGGTGCCACAAATGATGGTGCGTATCGATGATCGGCAGGTCCGGATCGAGAATGGGTTCGTCCGGCGCCTTGGCGAGCCATTCTGGGCGCGGCGGGAAGATGCGGCCGAACTGGGTGACGGTCTGGCCCATGGGTTTCCTCCGTTTACGGCGTTCGACGCATTAAAGCCGATTTGACGCCGTTGGAAACCGCGGCGGGCCAGCAGCAATTCAGACGCTGTCTTCCACCGCGGAGAGAGGTGGCGCCACATCCTCCAATGACCGGCGTTCCGCATTCACGCCCAGCAATGCGGCGACCACTCCGCCGCCGAGCATCAACACGCCACCTAAAAAATAGCCATACATGATGGAGGTGCGCGAACCGGTATCGATCAACCAGCCGAACAGCGCCGGGCCAGCGACGCCGCCAACGCCGGTGCCGAAGGCGTAGAACAGAGCGATGGCCACCGCCCGCACTTCCAACGGGAAGCTCTCGCCGACGGTCAGATAGGCGGCGCTCGCCGCGGCGGAGGCGACGAAGAAGATCACGGTCCAGGCTGCGGTCTGCTGTACCGCATCCAGATAGCCGGCGGCGAACAGCCAGCCGGTCAGGGCCATCAGCACCCCGGACAGTGCATAGGTGGTGGTTATCATGATCCGCCGCCCGACGGTGTCGAACAACCGCCCGAGCAGCAGCGGTCCCAGGAAGTTCCCCACCGCGAAGGGAAGGATGAACAGCCCGACGGTGTTGGACGCGACGTGGTAGAAATGCGTCAGGATCAGTGCGTAGGTGAAGAATACCGCGTTATAGCAGAACGCCTGTGCCGCCATCAGCGCGACGCCAAGGATCGTGCGATCGCGGTAGCGCTGGAACAGTGCGCGGACGCCCGCGCCGAACCAGGACTGCACGTCGGTGCGCAGCCGCAGCGGGCGATTTGGCACGGGAGGCAGGCGCGCACCGGTTTCGCGTTCCACCCGCTGCTCGATGCCGGCGACGACACGTTCGGCCTCTTCCGGTTGGCCATGCGTCATCAGCCAACGCGGACTTTCCGGCAGGAAGCGACGCAGCAGCAGCACGATCAGGCCAAGGATGCCGCCGATGATGAAGGCGGCTCGCCAGCCGATGTCGGGTGGCATGATTGCCGGGTCGAGCACGATGACCGCGCCGCCGGCGCCGAGCGCCGCACCGATCCAGAAGCTGCCGTTCACGACCAGGTCGGTGAAGCCTCGCCGCCGCGCGGGAATCAGTTCCTGGATGGTGGCGTTCACCGCGGCATATTCGCCGCCGATACCGGTGCCGGTGAAAAAGCGAAAGATTGCGAAGGACCAGAAATTCCACGACAGGCCGCAGGCGATGGTGGCCACCAGGTAGATCAGCACGGTCAGGCTGAACAGCTTCTTGCGGCCCAGCCGGTCGGTCAGCCAGCCGAAGAACAGGGCGCCGGACACCGCGCCGATCAGATAAGCGCTGGCGGCGCTGCCGATTTGCACCGCGGACAGATGCAGCCGCGGACTGTTGGTCAGTGCTCCCGATAACGAGCCGACGATGGTGACTTCCAGCCCGTCCAGTATCCACGCCGTACCGAGCGCGAAAATCACCAGCCAGTGAAAGCGGCTCCATGGCAACCGGTCGAGGCGTGCCGGGATGTTGGTTTCGTACACGCTGTACGATGCGCTGTCCGGACCGGTCATGGCTGGCCGCGCCCGCGGCATGCGCGGCAGGATTTTGTCGTTGCATCTGGCGCCAGCTTCGCTGCCATACTGCTGAATACCTCGGTGGAGACCAAAATGGACCCGTTCCTGGCCGAAATTGAGCAAACGATCGCGCGATGGCACGGCATTGCCGCGCCAAACGACCCGGCGCGCCGCATGGCGGCCGACCTGATCGAGACGATCCGCAGCTTTGAGGCGCTGCGCGGAACGCTGGTGTTCGAAGACGAACCATCCAGCTTCGAAGCTGCCCTGCTGGAAGCCAGGGAGCAATAACCGATGACCGACTTGGCCGATCTGACACTGGTGGAAGCCGCCGGTGCCGTACGCAACGGCGATGCAACGTCGCAGGAATTGCTGAACGCCATCTGGGCGCGCATGGAGGCGGTGAACCCGCAGATCAACGCGGTCATCTGGCTCGACCGCGAGGCAGCGGAGCGCGACGCGCGTGCCGCCGACCAGGCAGTGCGGAACAAGGCTCCGCTCGGGTTGCTGCATGGCGTGCCGCTGGCCCACAAGGACATGTATTACCAGGCAGGCCGGCTATCCACCTGCGGTTCGGCGCTGCGCAAGGAGTTCCGCCCGACTGTCACCGCCACGGTGATCGAGCGGATGAGCGCCGCCGGCGCCTATACGTTCGGCGGGCTGAACATGGCGGAGTTCGCGCAAAACCCGACCGGGCACAACCGCGCTTTCGGCGATTGCCACAATCCATGGAACCTGCCGTACATCACTGGTGGGTCATCATCCGGTTCCGGTGCTTCGGTGGCGGCGCGCTTCAACTACGCGGCGCTTGGCTCCGACACCGGCGGTTCGATCCGGCTGCCGGCCTCCGCCTGCGGGGTTAGCGGGATCAAGCCGACCCAGACCCGCGTGTCGCGCGCCGGCGTGATGCCGCTGTCGTTCTCGGCCGACAACGTCGGGCCGCTGACACGCACCGCGCGCGACTGTGCGCGCGTGCTGGACGTGATCGCCGGGCACGATCCGCGCGATCCGACCAGTGCGGACCTGCCGGTCGCCGCCTGTGAAGCCGGACTGGACGGCGATCTGCGCGGGCTGCGCATTGGCGTGCCAACCACGTATTTCCTGGACGGCGTGGATGCGCCGGTGCTGGCGGCGATGGAGCGCGCGCTGGAGGTGCTGGCGGCGCGCGGCGCCAGCGTGCAGCGAATGACGCTGCCGCTGATGGATGCGGTGGCGACGTATCAGAGCATCATCTCGCGGGTGGAAGCGGCGGCCATTCACGCGCAATGGATGCGCACCAGCGCGCAGGAATACGGCGTGCATATCAGCGGGCGGATGTATCCGGGTTATGCCATCCCGGCGTCGTACTATGTGGAGTCGCTCAGCCGCCGCGGCCCGATCCTGAGGCAATTCGCGGCCGAGGTGTTCGGGGCGGTCGATGTGCTGGTCACGCCGACGATCCGCAACTGCCTTCCCACGTTGGCGGAAACGGATATCGATCGCGGACCGCCGGGGGTGGAGCATCGGTTCATGGCGGTGTCCGCCAATACGCGACCGTTCAACTACCTCGGGTTGCCGGCGGTCAGCGCACCATGCGGCTTCGATCCCAATGGCTGTCCGATCGGGCTGCAGATCGCCGGACGGCCCTTCGCGGAGGCGCGGGTGCTGAAAGTGGCGGATGCGTATCAGCGCGATACGGACTGGCATGCTCGACGGCCGATGGCTGGCTGATCCCGCGAGCAGCGATTCCGGTATTGGCCGGCGGGCCGTGCGGGTTCCGGTCAATCCGCCAGGATGAGAATCGCTGTGAGGCAAACGGGCTGATGCCACCATGCATCAGTGCATGGCATAGATGCGCGTCTCCTCCTCACCTGGAAACGTGCCGACCAATCGTCCCTTCGCCTGGACCGCGGCGGCGAAGCGCGACAGATTGCGATTCGCCCATTCCGGAGAACCAGGCCGGATCGGATCGCGCAGAATGACGTAATCCGCATCGCTAAGGCGGCGTATCGAATCCGCCGCCGATTTTCCGGCAACGACATCGTAGACCACCGTTCCGACGGTCAGTTGCTCCAGCTGCGGCAGGTCGAGCTGACGCGCCAAGGTGAAGGTTTCCACATTGAAATCCGGCTCGTCCATTGCCAGAAGCACGGTTGCCGGATGCACGTGCGGAATGGTGCGCAGAATCAGATCGGCCTGCGTAACGGCACGCATGTCGAACCGGCCGGACGTGGCTATGCTGAGAGTAATCATCAGCCAGACCGGAAGCAATCCGATGCCACGCACCGGGGTGGGTGCAACCGACGGCAATCGGGCTCCCAGTGCCGCCACGCAGAACGGTAAAGACAGCCAAATCGGCCAGAAAAACCGCGGGTCCTTGTTCGGACTGCCGCTGGAAATGAACAGGTAGCCGCCGATGACCAGCAGAAGGAAGCCGCATACCAGCATGGGCCGACGCTGCGGCATGCGCCACACGAGCAGTGCGGAGGCACTGAACAGCGCAGCCAGTCCAAGCCAATAGGCGAAGCCAAGGGACTGGAAGGCGATGACGAGAAACGGCCAGCGTTGCAGGTGGACATTGTAGAACGTCGAGATCGGGCCGAATGCGGCACTCATGGCCCAGCCCCAGTAGATCCAGCCATAGCGGGCAAACACCGCGCCCGGCAACAGGCAGACCAGCGCCATCCCCAGCAGCTTCCATGCTGTCAGGCGAAGCCCGGACTGCCACAGGGACAGCAGCGTCAATCCGCCGAAGATAACACCGGCAAAGTACAGGTACGTCAGCTTGGTCAGCACGCCGAGGCTGAACACCAGTCCCCAGAGCATGCCGCGCCGGATAGCTTCCCGGCTTGTGGTGCCAGGAGCGGCAGTTTCCACCAACGGCAGCAGCATGGTGTTCAGGATGACGATCGCGACCAACTCGTCACCGAGGAACGGCGCTCCGGCCCACAAGGGCGGCGCCAGAACCGCGACGAAAGCGGCGAGCACCGCCATGGGCAACCGCATGCCGCCCTGCTGCGCCAGACGGATCCCCAGCCACAACAACGCGAAGCTCAGCAGCGACAGCATGACCGGCGCGACGGCAATGCTTTCGGGACCATTGAGCGGTGCGGAGGCCAGCAGCATCGTCGCCAGGATCGGCGACTTCGTCATGCCGTTCAGACAGCTGTCCGCCATCGGCCATGACAGGTGCTGCACGGCGTTCCTGATGCAGGCGGCACGGTGAAAGAAATACAACTCGTCCCAGTACGGCACGCGCGGGATGAAGCTCACCGCGAGAGGCGACAGCAGCAACAGCGCCAGGGCCTCGCCGGCTGCGGCAAATCCATGCCCGCCGAGTCGTCGCATCAGCGTCATGGCGGTGTGCCTCCTGAGCCAGCAAATGCGTCGCGAACCGCCGCAGCGACAATTGCCTCCCCACCCGGCTGAGGCCGCCGCGCTACGGGCGGAGGCAAGTCCAGACAAGCGCGCAACGCTTCGGCTGTGACATCCTGCCATCGGGGAACAACGAGGCAGCGCGCATGCGGCGCCAGCCACGTGCTGAGGTGCGGCTCCTCCGGCCAGTCCGGACGCGAAAGCAGCACAGAGGGTGTACCAACACAGGCAAGTTCGGTCACGATGCCGTATCCGGGCTTGGACACAACGACATCGACGCTCGCCAGCAGGTCCTCGAAGGGCAGCCCTACCGATTCCACCGGCGTTATCCCTGCCGACCGCCACGCCGCCGGCCCGATCAGTCTGAATTCTCCGGTGGCGTGTGCAACCGGAGGCGGAACGGCCGGCATCATCCCACCGAAAGCGAGAAGCGCCACTTTGTCCTCAGGTCCAGCGCCGATACGCTGCCTCAGTTCCTGCTGGCGACGCCGGCCGATGCGGGCAATTGGCTGAACAATCTTCTCGCTGTGCAAACCCTCGAAATCTGTTCCCGGCACCAATTGCAGAACGCGGCCGGCCTGGCGGTACGCAGCCAGCATCTCGTCAGCCAGCCAGGCGCCTTCCGGACAGCACGCGCGCAGCACCTCATGCCAGGTCAACGAACTGAACAACACGGAGGGTATTCCGGCAGAGGCCGCGGCGGCCGCCGCGATGTACGACACATTGCTGACCACGACATCGCACTGCAACGCGCGCAGCGTATCGGCCAGTGCACGAACTTCATCCGGCAGGTGAGCATGCAGCACACGGTAGCGCGCCACGGTTGCCGCGCAGTCGATCATGAAGGCGTCCCGCATCACGGCGCCAAAGCCGGTCTCGGTGGGAACATAATGCGCTACGAGCCCAAGCCTGTCCTGCAGGACATGAAGCGGCAGGCCTGACCGCACCGACAGCTCCAACGCTTCCATTTGCCGCAGCCTGGCAACCACTGGAACACATTGCGCCAGATGGCCGAAGCCGTGCGCGGTAATGTCGAGGAACAGGCGCAAATTCAGGCCGCTCGGGTCCCGCCACCGCGAAACTCGCGCCAGAACGCCCGCACGAAGCGCACGCCGGTGGGAATGCTGTTGGCCTGGGTCTCGCCGGCAACCCGCGGGTGTTCGGTCGTGGGGAATTCCGCAATACGCAGCCCGGCGCGCAGCACGCGCATCGTCATCTGGTACTCGATCGTATAGTCCGACGCGTCCAGCGCCAGCCGCTGTGCGGCAGTGCGTGTGATTGCCCGGTAGCCGTTGATCGAATCGGTCACGTAGTTGCCGGCCCGGCGAAACGCGAGGTTCGCTGCGAGATTGAACGCGTTGTTGGCCCATTTGCGTGGCCGCAGCCACTGGCTGTCTTCTTCGTTGCGCGCGCCGCGGGACATGCGCGATGCGATCACCAGGTCGTTGCCGGCCTCCAGCAATGGCCGGAAACGCGGCAGGTCCGCCGGGTCTTCGTTACCATCGGGAGAGAAGAAAATGTAGGCATCGGCTTCAACCTGGGCAAAGGCGAGCAAGAATGCCTGGCCGCGTCCGCGCCGGCTTTGGCCCAATACCCGAATGCCATGCTGCTGGAAGTAATCCACGGTGCCATCGGTGGATCCACCATCGACCGCCAAAATTTCATCGAAACCCGCGGACGGTCCGGGCGCCGGCACGCGCGGCATCACGGCCTCCAGGCAGGGACGTTCGTTGCGGGTCAGGATGCAGAGCGCGATGTGCATGACTCGTCCGTGTTCCGTGCGCGATGCAACTGTCCTTCCGCCTCAAGGTCGGAGTCCACCATCAGGCGCACCAATTCGGTAAAGGAGGTGCGTGGCGTCCAGCCGAGTTTGCTGCGCGCATGCGAGGCATCGCCGACCAGCAGCTGGACCTCGGACGGACGAAGATAGCGCTCGTCGAACTCGACGTAGTCCTGCCAGTCGAGTCCGACGCGGCCAAAGGCCTCGGCGAGAAATTCCCGTACGCTGCGGGTCTCACCAGTGGCGATCACATAGTCGTCCGGCGTATCCTGCTGCAGCATCAGCCACATCGCCTCGACGTAGTCGCCAGCATAGCCCCAGTCGCGCTTGGCATCCAGATTGCCCAGGTACAGCTTGCGGTCCTTGCCGGACAGGATGCGTGCCAGCCCACGGGTGATTTTACGCGTGACGAAGGTCTCGCCGCGCCGGGGGCTTTCATGATTGAACAGGATGCCGTTGCAGGCGTACATGCCATACGCCTCGCGGTAGTTCAGTGTCTGCCAGAAGGCATAGACCTTGGCACAGGCATAAGGACTGCGCGGATAGAACGGCGTGGACTCGCGCTGCGGCGTTTCGCGAACGTCGCCATACATTTCGGAACTCGAGGCCTGATAAAAGCGCACGGCGTGGTCGCCGGCGGCGTTGCGGATCGCTTCCAGCATGCGCAACGTGCCTATGCCGACCACGTCCGCGGTATAGACCGGCTCATCGAACGACACGCGGACATGGCTCTGTGCGGCGAGGTTGTACACTTCGTTCGGGGCAATCTTTTCGATCAGCTTTTCCAGGCGGGTGCCGTCGGTCAGCTCGCCATAATGCAGCACCAGCCGCACGTCGGTCTCGTGCACGTCCTTGAAGAGATGCAGAATGCGGCCGGTGTTGAAGGATGACGAACGGCGGATGATCCCGTGAACTTCATAACCCTTGGCCAGCAGGAATTCGGCCAGGTAGGATCCGTCCTGTCCAGTGATCCCGGTGATCAGCGCACGTCTCAAGAGAAGAATCCAATCACCTGGTCAATGATGTAGCCGATTTCGCCGTCGGTCATGGCGGGATGCGTTCCCCAGTATAAGCCCCGGTCCATGACGGCATCAGCGCCGTGCAGCGTGCCGGAAACCCGATGCGGGACCTGTTGCAGGGCCGGCTGACGCGCCAGATTGCCGCAGATCACCGGCCGCGTCTCCACGCCAGCGCCCTCGAGTGCATCGCGCAGTCCGTCGCGTTCGTCCGTGCTGCGACACAGGACCGGGTAGCCGAAGGGTGCCGGACGACAACGCTGGTCGAATTGCATCGGCGCGAGCAAACCCCGCCGCACCATCGACGCGAGGCCATCGCTCAGCCGGGCGGCAATGGTCCTGCGCCTGTCGTTGAAGCCCGCCAGCCGCTGCAATTGCACCAACCCGATCGCGGCGTTGATTTCAGTGGGCCGTACGTTGAAGCCGGTGGTGACGAACAGATAGCGCGGATCGATTTGCGGGTTGGCGCGTGCCTGTTCCTGATAGCTGTGCATGTGCCGAGCCCAGCCGTGCGCGCGCAACGCACGCAGCAGATCGGCGATGTCGGGATCGGCGGTCACCACCATCCCGCCTTCAATCGTGGTGATATGGTGGGCGAAATAGAAACTGAAGCTGGCCAGGTCGCCGAAGGAGCCTGTCTGCTGCCCATCCCACAACACGCCCAGGCTTTCGCAACTGTCCTCGAACAGCCATAGCCCGTGCCGGTCCGCAATCTGCCGCGTCGCCGCGATATCCATCGCGCCGCCCAGGACGTGCACGATGGCGATGGCCACGGTCCTGGGTCCGATCGCCGCCTCGATGGCCGTCGGCTGCATCTGCAGGGCTTCCGGGTCGCAGTCCACGAAAACAGGAACCGCACCAGCCTGCACGAAAGGCCATACCGTGGTTGACCAGGTCAGCGCCGGGACAATGACCTCATCTCCCGCCTGCAAGCGGCGACGCCCGCCGGTCAACGGACAAAGCGGGTTGCCCAGGGCAAAGGCCGCCAGCAAGTTCGCCGACGACCCGGAGTTGACCATGATGGCGTGAGGAACGCCCAGAAATGCCGCAAAATTCTCCTCGAAAGTGCGGCACTGCTGGCCCATGGTAAAGTGACCGGAATCCAGCACCGCCTTTGCCGCAGCGATTTCCGCGGCATCGACAGTACTGGTGTTCAACGGCACCTTGTACGGGGTTCGCCGCGTGGACTCGGACATGAGAACATCCATGATTGGCCCGTGGCCAAGGAGCGGCGTTCTATAGGGAATAGCGGTCCAGCAAGCAACACAAACCCCCAGCCGCGTCCGCACAGCGGCCGAGAGACCAGTTCGGTTTCATTTCGGCGCGTAACCGCGCGCTTGCATTGCCCCCGGATGCGTGGCACCGAAGTCCAACCTCGACATGGCTTGAATCCTGACCGAATGGCACGCATATCGGGATTGGTTAATCTTCCCCGCCACATTCGGGCAGGGGCGGCACCGCACCGGCCACAGGACGCACGCCGATGCTGAGATACGCGCGAGTCCTGGTCACCGGGGCGGCCGGCTTCATCAGCAGCCATCTCGTCGAAGCGCTGCTGGCCGAGGGTGCCCAGGTCACCTCCCTTGTCCGCTATAATTCCGAGTCCCGACTTGGCAATCTCACGTTGCTCCCGCCGGACCGGCTGCGGCCACTCACCATCTCGGCCGGGAATATCAAGGACAGCGATTTTGTCCAACGCACGGTGTGGACGGATTCATCCGGGCCGCATCTGTATCTGGCATAGAGGGCGAAACCATCAACCTGGGTACCGGAACCGCCGATTCCATCGGCGGCTTTGCCCGGCGAATCCTGGGGCTGATGCAGCACAAGGGGCGCATCGTACCGGATGCTGCCCGCGAACGTCCCACCGGCAGCGAGGTGTTGAAGCTGGTATCCAACAACACCAAGGCGCATCGTCTGCTCAGCTGGGCGCCTCGCGTGGCACTGGACGATGGGTTGTTGAACACCTTCGATTTCGTCAGCAATCACCGTTATCTGTACCGTCCGGAAACTTACACGCTGTAGGGCCACTCTGGTGCACGCCATCATCATGGCCGGTGGGAAGGGGTCCCGCCTTTACCCACATTCAGCCGTCCTTCCCAAGCCACTCATGCCTCTGGGCGAAACCCCGGTGCTGGAAGTCCTGCTGCGCAAACTGCGGCGTTCCGGCATAGACCAGTCCATCCTTGCCGTGAATCACATGCGGCACCTGATCGAAGCGTTCTTTGGCGATGGCTCCCGCGTCGGCCTGCCGATCAGCTACAGCTACGAGGACAAGCCGCTTGGTACCGCAGGACCGATGGGGGCGGTGCTGGACCGACTCGGCGAGCATTTCCTGCTCGCTAACGGCGATCTGCTGACCACGCTGGATTTCGAGCGGATGATCGCCGCCCATCACGCCAGCCATGCTGATGCTACGATTGGCGTGTTCGAACGCGAGGTGAAAATTAATTTCGGGCTGATCGATGTCGATGTGGACATGCGCATGACAGGCGATCGCGAGAAGCCGAGCCATCGGCACCTGGTCAGCATGGGGATCTATGTGCTGCGCGCTGCGGCTGTACGAGATTTCGTGCGGACTGGGGAGTATCTCGACATGCCGCAGTTGATGCAGGCAATGATGCAGGCAATGATGCAGTCGGGGCGCCAGAGTCATGTGCCATCGGCAGGATTGCATCTGGCTGGATATCGGCCGGCCGGATGATTTTGCACAAGCACAGCAGATGATTGCCGAGCGGCCGGAAGCATTTCTCGGGCAGCAGGAGGCCTGAGGTGGCAGGTCGGGCAATGGTCACGGGTGCCACCGGCTTTATCCGACGCCATTTGTCGGCACAGCTGGAATCGCGCGGTTGGCAGGTCGTGCGCGCCGTGCGCGCCGAACCCGGCCGCGCGCCGCCGGGCACGTTTGGACTCGGAAGCGGCACATGGCCCGCCGGAACGTCTACGGCGGTCCGCCGCTTTGGCGCCGTGGACGAAACCTACGGTGTCATGGCTGCGCCGAATCTGGCCGATCTG
>Ga0187809_10000539_pt1 | contig 19836 bp, 12 predicted proteins | sample NC_wetland_sal_i_8_FD_132415 | JGI IMG/M metagenome (GOLD analysis project Ga0187809, IMG submission 132415) | Wetland sediment microbial communities from Neuse River Estuary, North Carolina, USA - ASW_4 | ecosystem: Environmental > Aquatic > Freshwater > Wetlands > Sediment | place: USA: North...
CCCGTGCAATATTATCTCCGGGGTGAAGAATACAGTGCCCAGATGGAATATTTTATAGACCGTGTGAAGAACAGGCAGGAAGGACAATACAATACGTTTCAACAGGGCGCTTACACCGACAAAGTGATCGAAATGATTATGGAAAACGCAAAACAAGACTAACCATGGACAGAATACTATTTGGCGATAACCAGTTTTTTGCGGTGAACCATATCAGCGATGAAAAATCCCGCGCCCAATCGATCCGTTTCCGGGACGACAGCGCCATCATCAAAACACTGGACATTGCCAAATCTGCAGGGCTCAATACGTTCATGTGCACGACCCATGACAGGATCGCAAATATTTGCGATCATATCCGTGCCAACGCCGGCGAATACCCCGGTTACAAGATCTATCCCTGCATGCCTTATGCGCACAAATATGCCAACGCAGTAACCGAACTGGGCATCGCCGGCGCCCTGAAGCAGTATGTACCCGGAAATTTTTTCGGTTCCCTGTTCAAAGGGGGCGTGGCTTATATTTCAAAGGATTACACGTCTATCATGGAACTGCTGATCGACGCCGAAATGAAAATGTTCAAGGGGATCGATACGCCGGTGATCTTTCTTCAAAACGTCATCACCGATATGCTGCTGGGCCTGGGCATGACCGACATTCTCAAATCATTTCACGACTACGTCAGGAAAAAATACAACGCCGAGGCGGGATTTATCACGATGAACCTGCCCATGCTCCTCGAAAGACTGGAATCGGCGGGGATCGAAAACCCGGTCATCTGCGCCTCCATCAACGCCATCGGCTTCAGGATGTCCGGGGGTCGGGAACTGTACGAGAATACACTGAGAACGAAAAAGGTTCGCGCCATTGCCATGCAGGTCCTCGCGGGGGGCGCCCTCGATGCCAGGACGGCCGTCCGGTACGTGTGCGGCCTGCCCAATATCGAATCCATCCTGTTCGGGGCATCCTCCAAGGGGAATATCGAACAGACGGTCGGATACATTCATGAATTTGATCAGCAATGAAGGGAAGCCTGCTATCCATAGAGAAACCTGCAAACGCTAAAAACCTGGCCAGATGAACAGGCAGTTTGAACGATACCTGCAGATATCGCTGGTCCTCCTCGACCTGCTGATCCTGAACGCCCTGTACTTCATGGGCGACATCGTGTTCAAATCCAGGATCGCGACCAACCATTCTTCAGCGTATCTCCAGTACTGGATCGTTATGAATGCCTCCTGGATGCTGCTTTCGTTCTTCTTCCGGACGTATGCCGCAAAGATCATCATGAATTTCCAGTACTTCACCAAGCGCACCGGGCAGGTGTATTTCCTGTGGATGATTGTGCTGCTGCTCTACCTGTTTTTCACCAACGAGTTCCGGTTGTCGCACCGGTTCATTCTCGTCAACCTCGTAGGATTTGGGTTTGGCCTCCTGCTGAACCGGTTCCTGTACCTGGGGATCAGGAACCTGTTCAAGAACAAGGATTTCCTGATCAAGAAAGTGCTCATACTGGGATACAACGATACGGCCAAGAAGCTGGCGAAGTATTTTGAAGAGGACGGGCTGAACACCCAGCTCATCGGGTTCATCGAAGACAACAAGAACATCAGTGAGCTGTCGCACTACCCCGTACTGTGCGATGTCCCGCAGACGCTGCGGGTGGCCAAAGAATACGGTGCTCACGAAATATTCTCCACCATCACGCCGGAACAGAACAAATTCATCTATGACCTCATGTACCAGGCGGAAAAGGAGTGCATCCGTTTCAAGATCGTTCCGAACCTTTCCTTTTTTATCACCCGCGAGGTCCACATCGATTATTTTGGCGATCTCCCCGTCATGTCCCTGCGCAGTGAGCCCCTGGACGACGTGGGAAACCGGATCAAGAAGCGGGCACTGGATGTTGCAGTAAGCCTGTTCGTGGTGGTCTTCGTGCTTTCGTGGCTCATCCCCATCATCGGGCTGCTGATCGTGATCGAGTCCGGGTTCCCCATCTTTTTCAAACAGCTCCGGACCGGCAAGAACAATGAGCCGTTTTATTGCTGGAAATTCAGGAGCATGAAAAAGAACAAGGAAGCCAACCTGAAACAGGCCACTGCCAACGACGCCCGCGTCACCCGCATCGGCAAGTTCCTCCGGAAATCCAGCCTGGATGAATTTCCCCAGTTCCTCAATGTGTTGCGGGGTGAAATGAGCCTGGTGGGACCCCGGCCGCATATGGTGAAGCACACATCGGATTACTCGAAAGTGGTGGATGACTACATGGTCCGCCAGTTCATAAAACCGGGCATTACCGGCTGGGCGCAAATTCACGGGTACCGCGGAGAGATCACCAACCCCGAGCAGATCCACATGCGGGTGAACAAGGATGTATGGTACCTGGAGAACTGGTCGCTCTTCCTGGATGTCCAGATCCTGTTCCTGACCATCTATTTCGTGTTGAAGGGGGATCAATATGCCTACTAGGCAGTGCATGAAAAAAACTGAATCGTGTAAGTCATAAACCCCCCGCGGTTTCGTTTTAAGAGGGGTTGATCCAACTCCCCTGATTAACAGACTCCAGCATCCTGACAATTTATGAAACTTAAAAAATTATACCATGTGCGGTTTTGTCGGAATACTGAATAAAAATGCTGGCGAGGTCACTGACAAATTGCTGACAAAAATGGCGTCGACCATCCATCACCGGGGGCCCGATGAGGACGGCATTTTTACGGATGGGAATGTCGGGTTCTTCCACAAACGGTTGTCGATCATCGACCTTTCCACGGGGCAGCAACCCATGCACTTCGACCGTTTTACCATCGTGTTCAACGGGGAGATCTATAATTATATCGAGCTGCGCAATGACCTGATCAAAAGGGGACACCAGTTCAAGACGACTTCCGATACGGAAGTGATTCTCCACCTGTACGCGGAACACGGGGCAGATTTTGTGAACATGCTCAACGGGATGTTTTCCTTTATCATTTATGACCGGGAAAATCAGAACATCTTTGTAGCGAGGGACCATTTTGGGATCAAACCGCTGTACTGGTACCACGACGACGAAAAGCTCCTGTTCGGAAGCGAAATCAAGGCGCTGCTGGCGCACCCGGAGATCCACGCGGAGCCGCACCCGGATAACCTGTATGAATACCTGACCTTCCAGTTCATCCTGGGGGAAGGCACCATGTTCAAAAACATCTACAAGGTGCGCCCGGGGCACTACATGACCATTGACCTGAGAACCTGGAAGATCCGGGAAGCCCGGTACTGGATCCCGAATTTCAAGGTCGACAATTACCACACCGAGGAATACTTCGTCGTGGAACTTCAAAAGATCCTCGACGAGACCATCTCCCAGCAGTTGCGCAGCGATGTGCCGGTCGGCACCTACCTGAGCGGTGGTATCGATTCCTCCCTGGTGACGGTGATGGCAGCGAAGTTCCTGCAGAACCCGCTGAAGTCCTTCAGCGGCGCATTTCATGAAGGACCCGAGTTCAACGAGCTCAAATATGCACGCATTGCAGCCAAAGCCGCCCGTTCGGAGTTGTTCGAGGTCTTTCCGACGGAACAGGAATTTATCGACCTGCTCCCCAAACTGATCTACCACCTGGATGAGCCGGTTGCCGGCCCGGGGCTCTTTCCCCAGTATATCGTCTCCAAGCTGGCGGCCGAACACGTCAAGGTCGTATTGGGCGGCCAGGGCGGCGATGAGATCTTCGGCGGATACGCCCGGTATATGATCGCGTACCTGGAACAGGCCCTGAAGGGCGCCATCAATGAATCGAATGAAGAGGAGGAACACATCGTCTCCCTGATCTCCATCCTGCCCAACCTGCCGGCCCTGAAACAATACATCCCCATGATGAAAAGTTTCTGGAAATCGGACGCGTTCGCACCCATGGACAGGCGGTACTACAACCTGCTGAACAGGATGGGCGCCACGGCCGAGTACCTGCACGGGGATGTCGTGGGGATGTGCAAGGATACCCGGGTATTTGAAAAGTTCGGGCAGTATTTCAATGACTCCGATACGAAAAGCTATTTCAACAAAATGACCCACTTCGACATGCAGGCGAGCCTGCCCGCGCTGTTACAGGTGGAGGACCGCGTCAGCATGGCCGTGTCCATCGAATCCCGCGTACCCCTGCTGGACCGCCGGATCGTAGACCTGATCGCACCGATGCCCGCCGGGATGAAATTCCGCGGCGGAGAAATGAAATACCTCCTGAAAAAGACCATTGGTCATTTCATGCCGGACGAGATCATGAACCGCAAGGATAAAATGGGATTCCCGGTGCCGCTGCATATCTGGTCGAAGAACAAGGCCCGCGACTTTATCATGGACGTGCTGTTGTCCCGAAAAGCCCGGGAACGTAATATCCTGCACACGGCGAACATTGAAAAGCTGATCAGTACAGAGCAGCCGTTCAGCAGGGGACTGTGGGGGCTCCTGTCACTGGAGCTGTGGTTCACCCAGCTGATCGACCAGTAAATACGAAGGACGCAAACCAATCAAGTTATCAAACCAAATAAACAAACAAATGAAATCAAAAGAGGCTCCCATTAGCCTGGAAACATGGAAAATTGAAAAGATCGGCGTCATCGGGCCCGGCATTGTCGGTATGCCCATGGCGGCGATGCTTGCCAATGCGAAAATAAAAATCGGTACCGACCAGCCGGCAAAAGTGATCGTCGTCCAGAGGGACTCGGTCAATTCCGGGTGGAAAGTGAAATCCATCAATAACGGCAAGTCCGTCATCGGGGGGATCGAACCGGAACTGGATGATATCACCCGGGCCGCCGTCCAGGCTGGTACCCTGTCGGCCAGTTCGGATTTCAATGTATTGTCGGATGCCGACGTCATCCTGGTATCCATCCAGACGGACAAAAAGGAAAACGGCACCGAGCCGGACTATGGTCCGATGTTCGGGGGCCTGGAAAAGCTGGCCGAAGCGCTGCAGCGGAAACCCGCGGGAAAAGTTCCCCTGGTCGTTTTCGAATCCACGCTCGCGCCCACGACGATGGATACCCTGTTCCGGGAACATTTCCGGAAATACGGCCTGGAAGAAGGAAAGGACATCCTGCTGGGGAACAGCCCCAACCGCGTGATGCCCGGTCGCCTCGTCGAGCGGATCCGCGAATCGGACAAACTGGCCGGGGGGCTGCACCCTGAGACGCCCAAATTGATCGCGAAACTGTACAAGAACATCGTCACCAAAGGAGAGGTATTCCAGACGAACAGCCTCACAGCCGAGATCGTGAAGACCCTTGAGAACGCCTACAGGGATGTGAGAATCGCCTTCTCCACCGAGATCGTGCGCTACTGTGACGAGCACCAGATCGATTTTTACCAGGTACGGGAACAGGTCAATGCGCTCCTGTCGCAGTCGGACAAGGCGACCGCGGACCCGAACGCCGTACCGAGCGGCGGCCTGCTGATCCCCATGCTGGGCGTCGGCGGACACTGCCTGCCCAAGGATGGCATCCTGTTGTGGTGGAGGAACTATGAGAAAGGCAACGATACGTCGCGCAGCCTGATCCTGGAATCCCGCCTGATCAACGATGCCAGTCCCGTGCACACCTTCGAACAGGCGCAGCGCGCATTTGGGGATCTGAAGGACAAGAAGATCGCCCTGTTGGGAGTTGCCTATCGCTTCAATTCCGAAGACACGCGAAACTCCCCCACCCTCGCACTGGCCAACTATCTCCGCGACAAAAAGATCGATTACATCATGCACGACCCTTACGTCAAGATGGATGATCAGAACGTCCTGCGTTTCAAGCAGGAGAATCGCCTGACGCATGACCTGAAGAAAGCCATTGCTTTTGCAGATTATGTATTTGTCTGCTCGGCGCACAAGGAATATATCGACCGCTTTGCGGAGATCTCCTCCGCCGCGAACGTCCGGGGCGTCATGGATGCTTCGAACATTTACAACCGGAAACAGTTTTCCGATAATTTATCGCGCTATGCGGGGATCGGCAAAGGATCGGGTGAACCCTCGCCGGAATTCATCCGCTTCGTGTACGACAGCTTCCGCGCCATGGAACGGGGACTGGCGTTCGAACTGCTGGGTCTCATCGACTTTTATAACAAGAACTACGCTTTCGATGAATACAATAAAGTGAAATTTCAGGATGTCCAGCGCCTGGCCAAAACGTGTTCCACGGGTTGCGAGATCGCCGATCCGGAAAAGATCAGCCAGGTGCCCGAATACAAGGGATTCTCCAGTGTTCTTGCCAAAAAAGGCTATCTAAACGCAAATAATTCACGGTGAAAATCTTTTCCATCGTAGGGGCCAGGCCCCAATTTATCAAACTGGCGCCGTTGTCCAGGGCGTTGGAGGGACTTCATGAGGAGGTCATCGTCCACACGGGACAGCATTATGACTACGCCATGTCTGAAAAGATCTTCACGGACCTGGGCATCCGCAAACCGGATATCCACCTGGAAACACCGCCCGGTGCACAGTCTGCCCAGACGGGGGGAATGATGGCCAGGCTCGAAGCGGCCATGATCGAGCACCGGCCGGATCTGGCCATTGTGTTTGGCGACACCAATTCCACGCTGGCGGGCGTCCTGGCAGCGGCGAAGCTCTGCATCCCGGTCGTGCATATCGAGGCAGGCCTGAGAAGCTACAACAAGAAGATGCCCGAGGAGATCAACCGGGTGGTGGCCGACCATGTATCGCAATACCTGTTCGCCCCCACGCAAACCGCGGTGGACATTCTGAAAAAAGAGGGTCTCCGCAAACAGACCTACTTTACGGGGGACATCATGGTGGATACCCTGAAACACAATCTTCCCATCGCATTGGAAAAATCCACCATACTGAAGGACTGGAAACTCGGGGATCGCTTCAACCTGCTGACGCTGCACCGGAATTACAATGTGGATGACACCCGCATCCTGCAGCACATCCTCGGGCAGCTGGGCAAGTTCGGGGAGCGGATCGTCTTTCCCGTACATCCGCGGACCCGCAAGATGCTCGATCATGCTTTTTCGGTCCCGGGCAATATCATGCTGACCGAACCGGTGGGCTACCTGGACTTCCTGGTCCTGGAACACGCTGCCGACCGGATCATCACGGACTCAGGAGGCATCCAGAAAGAGGCCTATCTCCTGCAGAAGCCCTGCTTTACCCTGAGAACGGAGACCGAATGGGTGGAAACCGCAAAGGAAAAATGGAACCTCCTGATCCAACCGACCGACAGGAAGATCGCTTCGAAGATCCGGGATTTTAAAGCGCCGAAAAAGCAACGGGAAGTATTTGGGAAAAACGTTACCAAAAAAATGGTACGGCTGATCAATGAACTGTAATCTGACATGAACGAACAAAAAAACTGGGCGATCATAGGAGGCGGGATGCTGGGGATGACCCTCGCACTGCGGCTTTCCCGGCTGGGACACAAGGTCACGATCTACGAATCGGCGGGGAACGTCGGGGGGCTCACCAGTTCCTGGGAAATGGACGGCATCGTCTGGGACCGCTATTACCATGTGATCCTGATGTCTGACGGGCATACCCGACGGATGCTCGAAGAGATCGGTCTTGCGGACGAATTGCGTTGGGTGGAGACCAGGACGGGCTTTTATTCCGGGGGACGCCTCTACTCCATGTCGAATATCATCGAATTCTTCCGGTTTCCCCCGATCACCCTGTTAGACAAATTCAGGCTTGGAATGACGATTTTCGTCGCTTCCCGGATCCGGAACTGGCAGAAACTGGAAAACATCCTGGTGGCCGACTGGTTGACAAAATGGTCCGGTAAACGGGTATTCGAAAAGATCTGGCTGCCGCTGTTGAAAGCCAAACTGGGAGACAACTATAAAAGCACGTCTGCCGCGTTCATCTGGGCGACGATCCAGCGCATGTATGCGGCCCGCAAAAGCGGCCTCAAAAAAGAAATGTTCGGGTATGTCACGGGCGGATATGAAAGGATCAACCGCACCTTCGCGGAACACCTGTCCAATGCCGGCGTTCGCATCCTGTACCATTCGAAGGTGACGGCGATCGAAAAAAAGAACGACGGTTCACTGGAGGTCGTTACCGCCGGTGGAACCGCGTCCTATGACAGGGTGATCTCCACCCTTGCCTCGCAACTTTCCGTGAACATGGCCGGCGGCCTGACCGAAGCAGAAAAAATGCAACACCGCCAGGTACAGTACCTGGGCGTCATCTGTCCTTCCGTTTTGCTGAACCGGGCCATTTCGCCGTTTTATGTAACCAACATCACCGACACGTGGCCGCCCTTTACGGGCGTGATCGAAATGACGGCGCTCGTGGACAAAAACGAGACCGGTAACCGGAGCCTGGTCTACCTGCCCAAATATGTCAACCCGGAAGACGAACTGTTCGGGAAAAGTGACGGCGAGATCCGGGAGGTCTTCCTGGGTGCGCTGTTCAGGATGTACCCGGAACTGAAGGAGGAAGACGTGGTTTTCTGGGGTGTTTCGCGGGCGCGGATCGTGTTTGCCCTTCCCACGCTCGGGTACTCTAAAAAGGTCCCCGGCATCCGCACGTCGATCCCGAATTTTTATATTGTCAACTCGGCACAGATCATCAATGGCACCCTGAACGTCAACGAGACCATCCAGGTGGCTGAAAACAAATTGCAGGAAATTCTACAAAATGGCTAGAAAGAAAAAAATCGCCAGCATCTCGCTGGATCTTGATAACCAGTGGTCGTATATGAAGATCCATGGAGACGAAGGATGGGACAAATACCCGTCGTACTTCAACATCTTCGTGCCCCACGTGTTGCAGGTGCTGGACGAGCTGGGGCTGAAGATCACGTTTTTCGTCGTCGGGAAAGACACCGAGTCGGCGGATAACTGCCGCTACCTGAAAATGATCGCCGACCACGGTCATGAGATCGGCAATCATTCCTACCATCATGAATCGTGGCTGCAATCCTACAGTTATGAAAAGATCGAAAAAGAGATCCAGGAGGCGGAACGGGCCATTGAACAGGCAACCGGTCAGCGACCCACGGGGTTCAGGGGTCCGGGCTTCAGCTGGAGCGTGGACCTGCTCAAGGTGTTGCAGAAAAGAGGGTACCGGTTCGACGCTTCGACGCTGCCCACCTATCTCGGTCCCCTGGCCAGGATGTATTATTTCAAAAAATCGAATCTTTCCGGCGAGGAAAAGAAGGCGCGCAAGGAACTCTTCGGAAAATTCAGTGAAGGTTTCAGGAAACTGAAGCCTTACAACTGGGACCTCGGGGACCAACGGACACTCACCGAAATTCCCGTGACGACGATGCCCGTGTTCAAGCTGCCCTTTCACCTGAGTTACCTGATCTATATCGGGAACCTGTCGATGGGGTTGATGAAACTGTACCTCAATACGGCCATCCTGTTATGCAAGGTGACCAACACGCCGATCAGCTTCCTGCTGCATCCCCTCGACCTGGTCGGGGGTGACCAGGTCGCCGAACTCGCATTCTTCCCCGGGATGAATGTAAGCAGCGCCAGGAAGGTGGAGATTTTCAGGGAGGTGATCGGCACCATCGGGAAACACTATGACCTTGTGGGCATGGGCAAACATTACGATTACCTCATTCAACACGCGAACCTGCGGCAAATCCGGGCGTAAGCAATTTTTCAATCACATTGACACCTGTACCGCATACGATCAAAAAGACTTCCGCCAACCTGGCCTGGGTGGACGGGATCAAGGCGTTCGCCATCGCCGCCATCCTGCTGAACCATTTTGCGGAATCGTTCGGCGAGGGCCCCTGGTTCTCCAGTCCCTCACAAAACTGGCCGCCCCTGCAGGAAAGGCTGGCGCATCTCTTCCCGCATGGCGGGACGCTTACTGAACGAATCATCCTTTTCCTGGGCTGGCTGGGCGATATGGGGCCCGGCGTCTTCATCCTGCTGAGCGGGATGACGCTCACTTTGTCGGCCCTCAACAGGCCGCAACGTCCCCTGGAATTCTATAAAAAACGGTTGTTACGCATCTACCCACTTTATATAGCGATCCACCTGATCCTGCTGGTGGTGGTAAAATTCCTGTTCAGGTGGGACATCCACCTTTTTTCCGCCAGCACGGTCCTGAGCCTGATGGGGCTGCGCTTTACGGGTTCCCTGTTCTACTATATCAATCCCTCCTGGTGGTTTATCTGGGTGATCCTGCAATTATACCTGGTATTCCCGTTTTTGCTCCAATTGCTCAAAAAGGCAGGCGTCCGGAAATTTCTCCTGATCACCCTGTTACTCACCGTCGCCAGTCGCCTGGCCGGTGTTACCGGGATGATCCGCTCTATCAATCTGTATGACTGGATGACCGGCCTGTTTGCCGGTACGAGGCTATTTGAATTTACGTTCGGGATGTACCTGGGATACCTCCTGTTCAGCGGAAATGCCCGCTTTACCGGCTTCCTCCAAAATAAGTTCAGGGTTTTCTATGTATCCGCAGCACTTTACCTGGCGGGGTTCCTGTGCTCCTGGACCTACGCCGGCAGCCTGTTTTCGCATGCGCTGATCTCGATCGGGCTTACCGGCGTCTTTTATGCGCTGTATGTCCTGCTGGCTAAGGAGAATCGCTTCCAGGTGGTCGCGGGCTGGATCGGGAAGAATTCCTTCAGCGTGTTCCTGTTGCACCAGCCGCTGATGATGTATGCGTCTTCCCGCCTGCACGGCATGCCCAAGGCGCTCGTGCTGCTGGGAATCATTTTGTTTTCGTTTGCCGCCGGTTACCTGGTGGAAAGGTTGGTGACCGTCGTCGTCAGGTTTGCCGGAAATCATACCGGCCGGATTCGCCTGTTCATCGGCAGCCCGTGGTACCGCGCCCTGGTCCTGGCGTTAACGGCCGCAGCCCTGCTGCTGAGCTTTGTCTTTATGCTGGGAAGGCTGCAACACGTCAAATTGCTGATGGTCGCCCTGCTGGGTATCCTCGCAGGTGCCCTGTTGTACCGGATCTACCGAAGACCCGGTAATACGGGCGGATCCGGGTCTTTTACGGGTCGTTTCCTGGATGTCGTCATGATCCTTTCGGCCCTTTACCTTGTCGCCACCCCCAACTGGCTTTCCACCTTCTGGTGCGTGGTACCCGTCGCGGGACTCTTCGTACTGGCCACGCGGAGTACCGCGTATCATTTTGCCGTCCCCGGCTGCATCGTCGTGATCGTGGCCGGAATGTTCCTGGCGGAATGGATGGTGAGAAAGGAAGCGCCTACCCAGGTGCTCCGGTGGGGAGAATACCCGGCACTGCAGATGGACAGCGAAACGGTCTATTCCCTGAAACCGGGTAAAACGACGCACCTGAAATACGATCACTACGATTACTTCGTCCGGACCAATTCCATGGGATTTTCATCGGAGGAGGTCAACCTTGCGCAAAAGGACAGCAATGAAAGGAGGATCCTGGTCATCGGAGACGCGTTTTCGATGCCGGAAGGCCTCGATTATGACAGCAGTTATCCGTACCTGCTGGAACAGTGCCTGCGGAAAGCGTACCCGGGATACACCATCCGGGTCATCAACGGGGGCGTAACGGGCTACGGGCCCAATGAGGAATACGCACAGCTTAAAAAATATATCGCGCAGGTCAAACCCGACATCGTACTGAACCAGTTCTTCGTAAATGAATTTGACGAGGTCAACCTGACCAAAACCGAACGGCAGAAAAGTATCGGCTTTTTCGTGGATCATTCACTCCGCGAGAAATATTTCGGGAACGACCAGTTACCGGTGCAGCTGGATCATACCATGCAAAAGGCCCTTGGCCTGAACAACCGGACCGCCGACTACGACCGGTCCCTGCTGTTTTACTATGAAAAGGATGCGCGCTTCTACAGGGATACGGTCATCCGCAAGATCAGGAGTTATTTTGAACAAATGAACCAGCTTTGCCTTCTCAACCATGCCCGGTATATCGTCATGTACGTTCCGGGGCAGATAGAGGTCGAAAAACCGGCTTACATCACCTATTACCCGCGGTCGGAAAACCTCCGCGACACGGCGGAGTTTGACTTCGACCGGCCCGGCAGGATCACCGGGGAGTTGTGCGCCCGGCAGGACATCCCATTCATAGATACGCGCGCATGGCTCAGAGATGCACCGGTGCAACCGGTATACTTCCCCGCATCCTGGCACTGGAATGCGCAAGGCCACAATGTGATTTCCAACAATTTATGCAGATACTTTACCACTCATATTCATTTATGAGAACGGGTACAGAAATAAGTCATGGTATGTTATGATATATGATGTAAACTTTATAATTTCGTTCGACCTGTCACCGATGTACAAGTCTCTGATTGCGAAAAGGTCAGCGAGCCTTTACTCATTGAGAATTCCATTCCTGTCGAAATTCAGTTATGATACGATTCCCGGCACACCCGACACGGGAACTGTGGTGCTGCTGCCGGCGGGTTTGAGCGCCTTGATGAAATAAATATGACAATTGACCGTTATGATTTTTTTAATCCCGTCTGTAATCGAGCCTGAAAAAGCGGTTGTCCGCGGCAACGGTTCGTTTTTCCGTTCTGTTCCTATCCCGGCGATTATAAAAATTTGGACCAAAAACTGACTGCCATGATCGACAACAAGCCATTTATTACCATCATCACTCCCTGCTACAACGAGGAAGCGATCCTGAAGGAAAACATCCGGAAGATCATCGCCTACATGGAGCAGCGGTCCTATAAGTACAAATGGGAAATCCTGATCATAGAGGATGGAAGCAAGGATAACAGCGGGGCCATAGCCGATGCCCTTGCAGCCGAATACCCGTTCGTCCGGGTGATTCACCATGCCCTGAACCAGAACCTGGGCAGGGCATTGCAGACAGGATTCAGTAATGCACGCGGGGAGATCATCGTCGTCCTCGACATCGATCTCAGTTATTCCATCGACCACGTTGAACCGATGGTGGACAAGCTGATCGAAAGCATCGCCGATATCGTGATCGCTTCTCCTTACATGAAAGGCGGCCGGGTGACCGCGGTCCCTTTTCTCAGGAGGATCATGAGCAAATGGGTCAACCGCTTCATGAGACTGGCGGCCCAGGACAAATACTATACATTCACCGGCATGGTCAGGGCGTACCGAACCAGTTTTATCCGTTCACTCAACCTCAAAACACGGGATTACGAGATCAACCCGGAAATCATTTACAAGGGGATGATCCTGCGCGCCAGGATCGTTGAAATCCCCGCCCATCTCGACTGGACGGAGCAGAATAAATTCGCCGGCAAACGAACTTCCAGCCTCAAGATCATCCGGGGGTTTTTTTCCGGGCTGATGTCGGGTTTCATTTTCCGGCCCTATATCTTTTTCGTGGGCATCGGGCTGTTTTTGATGCTGCTGTCGCTCTATGAACTCGTCTGGCTGTTTTTTGACACGCTGAGATATATGGCAGACGTAAAGCCAAGCGTGACGTTTTCCCAAAGCCTGGCCTGGCAGTTCAAGAAGAACCCCCAGTCGTTCCTGGTGGGCGGGATCACCTTTATCATCGCCATCCAGTTTTTAAGCGTTGGATTCCTATCATTGCAGAGTAAAAGATATTTTGAGGAATTGTTTCACCTGGGCACCTCCCTGAAGAAACAAAAGCCGGAAAACGAGGGATAAACCATATTGTTCATCATATCAACACGAAATAAAGACACGCTGATCCCGACAAGTGTATGAATAAAAAGACCGATCACAAATCTCTCCTGTTCTATAGTTTCCTGATCGCTTACAGCGCCATGCTCCTGTTCCTGGCGATCCGCCTGAACATCTGGGAGGACGAAGCGTATTCACTGCACACGACGTCCCACCCCCTCGGCCGGGTGGTCACGCAATCCTACCGGTTTGAAGGACAACCGCCCTGTTACTTCCTGATCCTGGCGTTGTGGAGAAAGATCAATCATGGGATCATATTCGCCCGGCTGCTTTCCGTGCTGTTCACCGGGCTGGCGGCTGTTTATTTTTACCGGCTCTGCAGGCTGATCACGAACCGGGGTTTTGCCCAATGGCTGCTGGTGATCTTCCTGATCAACCCTTTCATGGTCTGGGCGAGCCTGGAGATCCGGCTGTATGCTTTCGTGGCGTTCCTGTCCCTGATCTCGGTTTATTACTATGTCCGCTATTTCAGGGAAAACCGTAAAAGGGACCTTTACCTGTTTCTTTTTTTCATACTTGTCAGCCTCTACACCCAGTATTTCTTTGTTTTCGAGATTGCGGCGTTCGGACTCTCCATGCTGCTGTTCAGGGGGTGGAAACCATTCTTTGTATTCTGCCTATACCTGCTGCCGGTGGTGATCCTCTTTCTGCCAAATTTTTATTTTCTTTCGTCTGAATTGAAGGTGGGCCAGTTGAGTACCCCGATCAGCGCGGAATTGAATTCCGTACTTCATTCGCCGCAGTCTCTGGTATTTTCACCCATGCTCGTTAAAATCAATCCCTGGCTGAACCGGTTTATCCAGTTGATCGTGCTGGCGGCTGCCTGCTGGGGCTTTCTGAAACTGTCCCGGAAAAACGATGGCGCCACCCGGCAGTCCCTCCAGGTCATTTATACAATTGCCATCGTGGCCGTAATGGTGCTGCTCCTGGACGCCTTCGCGGTCTATACTTTCGGAGTGGGCTTTACACCACGCTACATGATCATGTCCCTGCCGCTGTTCATGCTGCTTTTTTCCATGCTGGGCGGTCTGGAACGGAATACCCGTAACCTCGTCCTTGCTTTCCTGTCTGTCTACTATCTTTTCGTGCTGGCCACCGTGTACCGGGTTCCCCTCAAACGATTCGACTACGTGACCGCCTCAAAATATGTCCACCGGATCGAAAGGCCCGGGGAGCCGATCCTGCTGTATAGCAAGATCCTGATGCCGGCGTTCTCCATTTACTACACCGGACCGGACTCCCTGTACTCGCTGCCGGCAGCCAACTATGACGATACGTATTACGATAACAATATCACCGACACGACGCAGCTGAAACAGGCCCTACAACAAATTCCAACGACCACGCATTCCTATATCCTGGTCAACGGGCCGATCAAAGGGTTCCGCAGTCCCATCAATATGGATGACGCTTCGTTTAACACATTCCTCGATTCGAATTACCAGATCCTGTCTGATACTTCGGTCACCGGAGAAAAAAACGGTGATATCCTGCGGATCAGGAGGATAGAATCAAAGCAACAATAATGTACATCGTGCACCTGGGCTTTTCGGGCTTTCCAACAGGAAACGCAACCATACAACGGATCCGTTTCACTTTCAAGGCGGTCGAACTTTCTGGATATACGCCTTTGATCATCAATAAACTCAGCAGCCACCCATCCGTGCCTTACCGCAAGAACGTGAACCGTTTCGACGGGCTGCTTTTCGTGTATACTTCCCACTCCCTGACGCGCCCGGAATCGTTCGTGAAAAGAAATATCAACCGGCTGGGGGGCCGGTTCGCAGAAATCAGGCTGCTCTACAGGCGTCGCCGGAAGATCGGTGCCGCCATCCTGTATACGCAATACTTTGCAGATCTCGTGTATTACCGGGCCATTTCCCGGCTCTTCGGGTTCAAGCTCGTCATACAGTACGTTGAATTCCGCTCAAAAATACCCAGCCGGACCTCCTTCTTTACGAGGCTCAATGACCGGTTGTTCGATACCTCCTGCTCCAGGTTCTGTGACGGCGCCATCGTCATCAGCGAATTCCTGAAAAACCAAATGGCTCAGAAAAACGCGCGGCTTCCCGTCGTGAAGGTCCCCGCCATCTGTGATTTCAGGGACTTTGCGGTGATCCCCGCGGCCACGCCCGGGTACCCGTATTTCCTCTATTGCGGAACGATCAGCTACCTGCCCGTCATCAGTTTCATCATCGAGTTTTTTGAAAAGGCGAAAGATGAGCAGCTGTATGGCGGAAAGCTGGTGTGCGTGCTGGGATCGGAGAGTTCGCAGAATTTCGGGGAAGTGGAAGAGATGATCGGCTCCAGCAAATATACTTCGGACATCATCCTTTACAGGAACCTGCCTTACCGCGAGATCATCCCGCTTTACAAATCGGCCGACCTGCTGCTGATCCCGCTGCGTAATACCATCCAGGATATTGCCCGCTTTCCCCATAAGGTCAGTGAATACACCGCTTCGGGCAGGCCCCTGATCTCTTCGAAGATCGGGGAACTGGACTATTATTTCAGGGATAAAGAGACCGCGCTGCTTGCCGACGAGTACCAGGTCGATCAGTATATCGAAACGCTCCGGGAAATGAACCGGAAAAACATCAGTTTCGATGAGATCGGCCGCAAAGGGTACGAGGTCGGCTACCGTCATTTTCACTTTGAATCCAACGCACCCGCGTTAAAACAGTTTTTCGAAAAACTGTAACCGGCCCGTCTGCTGAACCCCTCTACCGGCGCTTCGATCCAGCTGCGCCCATGCCCCTGCAGCCCCTTCGCACGGATCGGATCCCCCTCGTCATCGACCCGTTAACCGGGCAACCGGATACAATTCCCCGTCTTCGCCCGTACCTTTCTCCCGTAAAATGACCCGTTACCGGATCTTTCAGAGTTTGAGCAACTTGATGGATTCTTTTATGTTATTGCCATAGTTCACCAGGACCACGTACGTTCCCTTGGTCAGGTTCCCCGCGTTGATCTGCTGGGTGATGTCGGTCCCCGTCGGATGGATTTCGGTGCTGTAGACCACGTTACCGTAGATATCACTGATGGTGATCCTCACCCTGTCATACAACTGCGGCGTCGTGAACTGCAGCGTGGTCGAACTGATGACCGGGTTCGGGTACAGGTTCATATTATTGGGCGTGGCCGTATTCAGGCGTGGTTCCGTTACGATGACATACATGGTGTCCTGTGATACGTTCCCGGAATTGTCCGTTACCGCCAGCTGAAATTCATAGGTTCCCCCGATCAGTCCCTGCACTTCAGTGACCGCGTTTGCGCGGTTGGACAGGATGGCGCCGGAGGGTCCCGAGATCTGTGACCAGTAATAGCCGGTGATCGTCCCGCTGACATCCGTGCCGCTGCCGGTCAGTTGGGTACTGTCGGTGGGCAGTGTAATGGTCTGGTCCGGGCCTGCGTCTGCCGTCAGGTTGGAATTGACCAGTTGTACCACGGTAACATTGAGGGTATCGCTGCCGGTTGCCCCCGAATTATCGGTCACCGTGAATACAAAAGTATAGACCCCTTCGGTGAGACCCCAGGCATCGGTGACCGGGGATGCGGGATTGGTAATATTTCCCGAGGCGGGTCCGGCGATCTTTGTCCACTTGTAGGAAACGACCGTGCCGTCCGCATCGGTACCGATACCGGCAAGTGACACGCTGTTAACCGGAAGTACGATGGTTTGATCTGCACCCGCGAGCGCTACCGGCGGCATGTTCACCGCCGGGTTGACCGTAATGGTCACGGTATCTCTTCCCCTTGCGCCGTCATTATCGGTGACACGAAGTTCAAACTGGTAGGTGCCCTGCACCAGGCCGGTGATCGTAGTACCCGCAGCCGCCGGGTTACTGATGAAATAAACGGACGGCCCCGAGATCCTGGACCACTGGTAGGAAACCACGGTGCCGTCGGCATCGGTTCCGCTACCGGCCAGGGTTACGATATTCGTGGGAAGCGTAATGGCCTGGTCGGGTCCGGCGTTCGCCACGGGTGGCTGGTTTGCCGGGGGATTGACGGTCAGCTTCATGACACTGATGGATTTTGCACCGCTGTTATCCACCACTTCGAGCTGGAACTGGTAAGTTCCCTGCACCAGGCCCCTGATCGTCGTGATGGCCGCGCCGGGATTGGCGATCGTGTAGGTGGCCGGGCCGGAAAGCCGTGTCCACTGGTAGCTGACGATCGTTCCATCCGGATCGGTTCCGCTACCGTTTACCGTGACGGAATCGTCGGGGAGCGTAATGGATTGATCCGGGCCCGCGCTGGCGACGGGTGGAATGTTGGGGGCAGGATTCACGATGACCGTCACGGCATCGGTTGCGATCGCCCCGCTATTGTCGGTGACCTTTATCTGGAACTGGTAGGTGCCCGCAGAAAGGCCCGTGACAGTGGTCGAATCGGATGTTGCATTTACAATGTTATAGGCAGTGGGTCCGGATATCCGGGTCCATTGAACGGAAACGATAGTACCATCTGCATCCGTTCCGCTTCCTTCCAGGTGCACCGAATCCGCCGGCAGGGTGATCGTCTGATCGCTGCCTGCACTGGCCACCGGGGGTTGATTGGGCGCCGGGTTCACGATGACCTGCACGGCCGCACTGGCGGTTGCACCGCTATTGTCTGTTACCTGCAGCTGGAATTTATAAGTACCCTGGATAAGATTGGCCGCCGTTGTCGAGGGTGTGGTCTTGCTGCCGAGTACATTCGAAGAAGGACCCGACAGTTCCGTCCACTGGTACGACGCGATCGTTCCGTCCGGATCGCTTCCGCTGCCCGACAGGGCAACTGAATTGACAGGCAGTGTGATCGTCTGGTCCGAACCGGCGCTGGCTACCGGGGGTTGATTGGGGGCAGGGTTCACCGTCACCTGGACGATGTCGGTGCCGTTCGCACCCGAGTTATCCGTAACCCTCAGGCGGAACTGGTACGTTCCCTTTACCAGGCCCTTTATCACGGTCGTAGCCGAATTGGGACTGGCAATCGTATAGGAAGCGGGGCCGGAAATTTTGGTCCAGAAATAAGCTGCAATGGTCCCATCCGGATCGGTCCCCGATCCGGTGAGCGTCACTGAATCCGTGGGCAATGTGATCGTCTGGTCCGAACCGGCATGGGCCGTTGGCGGCTGGTTGGGGGCGGGACGGACGGTTACCTGCACGAGGCTGGTACCGATCGCTCCGCCGTTATCGGTCACGGTGAGCTGGAACTGGTAAGTGCCCTGTACCAGGCCCGTTATGGAAGTGGTCGCTGTATTCGCGTTTGTAATGGTATAGGTTGCCGGCCCGGATACTTTGCTCCACAGGTAAGCCGTCACCGTCCCGTCTGCATCCGTTCCGCTACCCCTCAGCGTCACCGAATTCGTGGGAAGGGTAATGGTCTGGTTGCTGCCCGCATTGGCCACGGGAGGCTGATTGACCGCGGGATCAACGGTGACCTGCACCACGGCAGTACCGGTGCCCCCGCTGTTGTCTGTCACCTGCAACTGGAACTGGTATACACCCTGCTGCAATCCTGACACGTTGGTGGAGGCAGCGCCGGCATTGGCAATCGTTGCACTCGCAGGACCCGCGATTTGCGTCCACTGGTATCCTGCGATCGTACCGTCCGCATCCGTTCCGCTGCCCGCAAGCGTTACCGAATTCACCGGGAGGACGATCGTCTGATCGGCTCCCGCATTGGCGGTGGGCAACAGGTTGGCCGCGGGATCCACGGTTACGGTCACGGAAGCGACGGCGGAAGCGCCGTTGTTATCGGTAACCTGTAACTGGAATACATAGGTTCCCGCGGTAAGCCCCGTAACCGTCGTGGCACTCGAGGTAGCAGCGACGATCACGGCACCCGACGGACCGGAAAGTTCGGTCCACAGGTAACCCGCAATGGTACCATCGGCGTCCGTGCCGGAGCCACTGAGACTAACGGAGCTGGTTGGCAGCGTGATGGTCTGATCCGTGCCTGCATCGGCAACCGGGGGAATATTGACGGCCGGATTTACGGTCACCGTTACCACGGCGGCTCCCGCGGCGCCATTGTTATCGGTCACTTGCAACTGGAACTGGTAGGTTCCCTGCACCAGGCCATTTACCACGGTGGAAGCTGCGCCGGGGCTGACAATGTTGTAAGCGGCAGGCCCGGAAATTTCGGTCCACTGGTAGCCTGCAATGGTGCCATCGGCATCGGTGCCGGAACCGGATAACGTCACCGAATTTACAGGCAGCGTAGTGGTTTGATCGGTGCCC
>Ga0187809_10000540_pt1 | contig 19818 bp, 21 predicted proteins | sample NC_wetland_sal_i_8_FD_132415 | JGI IMG/M metagenome (GOLD analysis project Ga0187809, IMG submission 132415) | Wetland sediment microbial communities from Neuse River Estuary, North Carolina, USA - ASW_4 | ecosystem: Environmental > Aquatic > Freshwater > Wetlands > Sediment | place: USA: North...
CCCGCCCGCCCGAAAACCTCCGCCGCCCGCCCGCACGCCCCCGCCGCCCGCCCGTCGGCAAAATCACCGCTTGACAAACTAACAAACCTCCGTTAGTATGTGCGGCCATGAGCAACGCGGACGCCACTGCCGATCTTGCGACCCCGCCCGCTCCCCCTCCGGAGCGGTGCAAGCCCGTGCCACCCCGGATCGCCGACCTCCTCGTCGTCGTCCACGTCCTGCTGGTCTATGGCCGCCACCTGGCGCTGACCCTCGAACACCGCTCGGTCGCCTGGGGCTTTTCCGCCATCGCGCAGTGCTTCGGCACCGCCCGCGTCCCGGACATCCTCGCCCGCATCTCCCGCGGCCTGCTGCGCCTCCAGGCGCTGCAGCGCGTGCTGCTCGACCGCGCCAGGCGGGGCCGCGACCTCGCCTTCTTGCATCCGCGCCGGCGAGCCACCCGCAAACCGCCGCCGGCCACACAACCGCCGGCCAACCCGCAAGCCGCGGCAAGCCAGCCGCAACCGGCCTGCCGCCATCCGCCGCGCCGCCGCGACCTGGACGATCTTCCCGATCCCGCCAACCTGCCGACGCTGGCGCAGCTCGAGGCGGAAATCCGCCGCCACCCGATCGGCGATGCCATCGCCGCGATCTGCCTCGACCTCGGCGTAGCGCCAAGGCTGTGCATCGGCCAGTTCTGGAACGCGCTGTTCGAGACGATCACCTGGTACGGCGGCAACCTGCCGAAATACATGAAGGACCTCCGCCGCCGGGAAGTCGCCTTCGAGCCGCATCTTGGACCCACGCCGCCGCTCCAGGTGCCGGAGGCAACCCGCGACGGCATCCTCCGCATGCTTGGGTTCTTCATCGGCGAACAATGGCCGGTGATGCCCTACCCGGTACCCGCGCCGCGGCGCCTGCTCCGGGCAAACGCGACAGGGCCCCCCTGAGCGCGCCGGCACGCCCATCGCACCCACAGCATGGGCCGGATGCCGCCGGCCCCGCCGTTCCGATTCGCGCCGGGACGTGCGCCCGCACGTCCGCGAATCGCAGCGCAATCCCTGCACCCCGCCTTGATCACCGCATTGGAACAGCCCGCATGTCCGCCACCCAGCTCAGCGCGCTTTGCGCCCTCCTGCCGGCCCTCGCCACCGACATCGCCGCCGGCATGATCGGCCAGCTGCTGGCCGCGGTGCCCCGCCCGCACCCGGACGAGGACCCGGCCGCCGCCGATCTTGCCCTGGTCCGCGAGCTGGCCGAACTGGCGCCGCGCGACATGCAGGAGGCGATGCTCGCCGTGCAGATGCTGGCCGCGAGCCACAGCGCCATCCTGTGCCTGCATGCCGCCGCGCAGCTCGATATCGCCAGCAAGGAGGCGTCCCGCCTGCGGCGCGATGCGGCCCTGCAGCAGCGCGTCGTCGCCACGCTCCAGCGCGCCCTGCATCGCGCCCAGGCGCGTCCGCTGCTGGCCGATCCCGCGGGTGGGGAAGCCCGTCCCGGCATCCTGCCCGCGGCACCCCGCCCGCCCGCCGAACCCCGGCGCTCGCCCGTCCCGGACCAGGCGGCGGAGGCAGACAAGCCGTGGCCGCCGGACGACGTGTTCGACGGACATCCCGACTTGAAGGCGCTCAACGACCGCTGGTACAGCCTGCCGCGCTGGGAGGACATGACGATGGAGGAGCGCCGGCAGACCTGGGGGTATAAGGGCGAATCGGCCAGCGCCCCGCAGGAAGGGCAGCCGGCGGCACCGCAATAGCGCGCGGGCCGCTGCTGCCCAGCATGCCGGAGGTTGCCGAGCGTGTTGCGGTCGCCGCCCGGGCCGCTGCTGCCGAGCGGGCCGTTGTTCCGGAGTCGTGGCCGGCTTCGGATCCGGCCAGGCCAGGAAACGAGCCAGGGAACATACCGGGGAAGATGCCAGGGAAGGGGGCGCAGGCTCGCCGTGCCCCGCGCCCGCGCGAGCCGGCTACAGCAGCTGCCCGCCGTCCACCGCGATGGTCTGCCCGGTGACCCATGATGCCAAGGGTGAGGCCAGGAACAGCACGACGTTCGCCACCTCCTCCGGATGCCCGAGGCGGCCGAACGGGATCCCCCGCAGCACCGCGTCGTACAGCTTCGGCGCCTCGGTCTTGCGGCGGTCCCACACGCCGCCGGGGAACTCGATCGAGCCCGGGGCAATGCAGTTCACCCTTATGCCGTCCTTGGCGTACATCGCCGCCTGGGTGCCGGTGTAATGGATCACCGCCGCCTTGATCGCGCCGTACGGCGGCTGGCGGGCGGCGGTGTGCATCGCCGCGATCGAGGAGGTGTTCACCACGCTGCCCTTGCTCGCCTTCAGCTGCGGCAGCGCCGCCTGGGTGGCATGCACGATCGCCATCATGTCCACCGCCATGCTGGACATCCAGCCCTGCTCGTCGTCGCTGGAGCCGAAGGCGGAGGCGTTGTTCACCAGGAGGTCGATGCCGCCCAGGGCCTCGGCCGCGCCGGCGATGTAGCCGCGGATCGCGTCGGCGTTCGCCAGGTCGCAGGACGCGGCGTGGGCGGTATGGCCGAAGGCGGCGATCTCCTGGCGTGTCTGCTCCAGCGTGTCGGCGCCGCGGGCGCAGATCGATACCGCCCCGCCCGCCTGGGCGAAGCCGCGTGCGATGGCGCGCCCGATGCCGCGGCTGCCGCCGCAGATCACCGCGCGCTTGCCGGTGAAGTTGAATGTCATGGCGTCTCTCCCTCATGTCCGGCCGCTACACCAGCACATGCGATCGGCCGGCGGGAGAGGCTACCGGTTCGGCTCCGCCGGTTCCGGGCAGCTGGCTGGAGGCGAAAGCAGAACAGCGGGAGCAATGCGGGCGGCGGAAATACGGCGTGTGCCTGCCAGGTAGTGGCGGGCCACCGCCTGCCTGTCCGGCAGCACCGGATCGGCGCCGGATGGCGGCCCCGGCTCGTCGTAGTCGCGCGGAAGCTGCGCCTTGTCGCAGCCGAGTTGCTCCGCCAGGCGGCAGACGAAGGCGAACGGGTCGGCACGCAGGGCTTCGTAGGAGATCGCCACCGGCGCAATCCCGTTGCGGGCAAAAAACATCCGCCAGCCTTTGTCGCTGTCGGCCAGCATGTGCATGATCCGGTCGATGGCGGCCCGGTCGAACAGGTCGGCACCCGGCTCCGGCGTGGTGGTCACGGCGGAATCCGTGCTCCAGCGTCCGGTCGCGAAGGCGAAGCGCGCGGAGATGGCCTGCATCAGCAGGTCCTCGCGATGCAGGTAGACGAACAGCGCGCCGTCGAGCAGCGTGCGGCCCACCGGGTTGTCGAGCACTGCGACGTACTGCTCGAAGTGGATCTTGGCGGCGAATATCCCGCTCTGACAGCGGCGGGGAACCAGGGCATCGCTGTAGCGGCGGAGGAAATCGATCTCCGCCGCCCGCGCCGAACCGGCGAAGGGCAGCCGGTCCCGGCGGCCCGGCGGCCGCCATTTCAGGCGCTCGCCCGCGCTGCCAAGCCCGAGCCGGGGCGCGATCTGCCGCATGACGATCGGGTTGAAGTATTCATGCGGCACGCCCAGGCCGGCATTGATCATGAACCGGCACAGCATGTAGCTGCCGCTGCGCGGGGTGGAGCAGATGAAGACCTTCCTCGGCGCGCCATGAAACGGCGGCTGGTCGAGAAGATCACTGCTCATCTGCTGTTCGGAATAGCGCATCGCCCGCCGGTTCTGGCTGCGGTCCTGGTTTCGGGCCGGCAGCGGTCGGGCAGGCTGTTAGCCGGTTTCCGAAGGGCAGGCCAGCGCGCGGCGGCGGAGGCGGGCTGCGGCGAAGGCTCCGCCGCCGCCGATCGCTCCGGATCGGCCGGCCCGGTCGCGCGATGCCTGGCCCGTGACCCTTCATGCGGAACGTTGTGGCCTGGGCGCTGCGCCCGCTGCATGGGGGGCGCCGCCGTGGTGCCTGGCGGCTGGCCGCGCCGACCCGGTTCAGCCAAGCAATCCCGGCCAGGCGAGGCGCAGGGCCAGCAGCAGCGCGGCGGCGAGCAGGCCGGCGATGACGTCGTCCGCCATCAGCCCGAAGGCCCCGTGCCGGCGGTCCGCCCAGCCCACCGGACCCGGCTTGGTGATGTCGAACAGCCGGAACAGCAGGAAGGCGAGCAGCACGCCCAGCAGCGTCACCCGCGGCAGCGCGAGCATTGCCAGAAACTGGCCGGCGAACTCGTCGATCACCACCCAGCCGGGATCGCCCTCCACCCTTGCGGCTCGCACCGCGGCATAGCCGCCAACCGCAGCCAGCACCGCCGCCACCGCCAGCGCGGCCGGCGACCAGGCGAGCAGGCCGGCGCCTGCCAGTGCCGCCAGGGCGGACGCCACGGTGCCGGCCGCCACCGGCGCATGGCCGCAGCCGCAGCCCGCGGCGAGGAATCGGGCGAGTGCGCGCAAGCTCAGGCGGTCCCGGTTGCTTTCCACCACGCCACGCCCTTGACCCGCCCCCCGGCGGGGAACAGATCAGGCGCCCACATCGGACCATCCTGGAGTTCGTACACGGCTGACATGGCGGAAGCGCGCAAAAAGGGCCTCATCTCGCACGGCATGGTGGCGCAGAACCGCAAAGCGCGGTTCGACTACACCGTCAAGGAGACGATGGAAGCCGGCCTGGTGCTGAAAGGGCCGGAGGTGAAGTCGCTGCGCCTCGGCCGCGCCACGCTGAACGAGGCCTGGGCCGGCGAGCGCGAGGGCGAGATGTTCCTGTTCAACGCCTATATCCCGGAATACCAGGGCGGCGTGCTGTCCCGCTTCGAGCCGCGCGCCCCCCGCAAGCTGCTGCTCAAGCGCAAGCAGATCAACCAGCTGGCCGGGGCGATCAGCCGCCAGGGCGCCACCATCGTCCCCCTGCAGATCCACTTCAACGAGCGCGGCCGAGCCAAGGTGCTCCTCGGCATCGCCGAGGGGCGGAAGAAGCAGGATAAACGCGCCGCCATCGCCGACCGCGACTGGCAGCGCGACAAGGCTCGCCTGCTGCGGGCGCGCGGCTGACGTAACGCGGGACGCGGCGGCGAGTCGGACCGCGACAGGCAAACGAGGCACGGCATGGCGGACGAAGACGACGGGATCAGTATCGAGGGCGCGATCCGCGACAAGCTGATCGCGCGCAAGCAGGACTGGGCGCGCGAGGGGCGGCTGCTGACCGGGACGGCCGGCGATCCGCAGCGCGACCGGCTGCCGCCGGGACAGCGGCTGGTGCGGGACTGGCCGGTGCTGGACCTCGGTGCGGAGCCGAACGTTACGCCGGAGAAGTTCCGCCTGGACATCGACGGCGCGGTGGAGAACCGGCTCAGCCTGACGCTGGACGATTTCATGGCGCTGCCGCAGGCCGACAGCCTGTCGGACATGCACTGCGTCACCCAGTGGTCGCGCTACGACAACCATTGGAAGGGGGTGGCGGCCCGCACCATCCTGGACCGCGTGCGGCCGCAGCCGGAGGTGAAGCACGTCGTGTTTCACGCCTATGACGGCTACACGACCAATATTCGGCTGGAGCAGTTCGAGCAGCCGGACGTGTTCCTGGTGCATCAGTGGGAAGGCAAGCCGATCAGCCGGGCGCATGGCGGACCGGTGCGTATGCTGGTGCCGCGGCTGTATCTGTGGAAGTCGGCCAAGTGGCTGCGGCGCATTCAGTTCACCATCAGCGACCACAAGGGGTTCTGGGAGCAGCGCGGCTACCACAACAACGGCGACCCCTGGCAGGAGGAACGCTACGGCTGAGCCAGCGGGCCAAGCCAGATACAGGCCGGACCAGCTACGGGCCTGGCCAGGGGGAGTTGAGCCATTACGGGCTGATCCAGGCAGACGCCGAGCCAGACGCGGGCTCAGCCGGGGACGAGCTCAGTCGGACACGCGCTGGGCCAAGTGGAGGCTGAGCTGGGCGGGGAGGGAGCACGGAGGAGGCTCCGCCGGTCTGACCTCCAACAGCAAACACCCCGCCGCGGTAACGCAGGCGGGGTGAGCCGTTTCCTCGAGCCCTAAACTTGGCTTCCACTTGAGCGTTGGCAGACCTACCACCGGGTAGGCGCGCTGTCTACATCCACGATTGCCGTCCCGCGCGTAAGGAGGAGCCCCGCAACCAGCGAGGTTGCCGGATGGGGCGGGGCGCCGGTCGAAACCGGCGGGGTGGGCGGCCGGGCAAAGGCAGGCGGGGTACCGGGCAAAAAAAATGGCGGCGCTTTTGGCGCCGCCAAGTTTAGGGAGGAAACGTCCAAGAAAGCAGACAGCACGGTCAAGGACCGCGTCGCTGCGAGACGGAACTTAGGCGGCCGGTCATACGTAGGCAAGCGATTTTCTGCATTGCAGCATCCGGTGTGTGGCATACCACCGCCCAATGAAGGGCAGCTGCCGCCGCGACGGCGGGATGGTCCGGCCGGGTCCGGAGAAACTGTGCTCCAGAGTGCCGGCCGCACGTCCGGGGTTTCCCGCCGGCGTGGCAGGGGCGAGCGGCGCCCCACCGGCTGCCGGATGGCCGGATTTGACGCCGGAAGCGTGCTCCTCTAGCGGAACAATGGCCGCCGCCGTTCCGGCAACGGATGGGCTGCCGCGGTACAGCAGAAGGAACCGGACGCTATGGCCACCTACCTGATCTGCCACGGTGCCTGGTCCGGCGGATGGTCGTGGCGCAAGATGCGCCCGCTGCTGCGTGCCGCCGGGCACGAGGTGTTCACCCCCACCTACACCGGCCTCGGCGACCGCGCGCACCTCGCGCATCCGATGGTGGACCTGGAGACGCACATCCAGGACATCCTCAGCGTGATCGAATACGAGGACCTGCGCGACTTCATCCTGGTCGGCCACAGTTATGGGGGCATGGTGGTGACCGGCGTGGCCGACCGGGTGCCGGATCGGGTGCGCCATCTGGTCTACCTCGACGCCTTCGTGCCGCAGGACGGGCAGTCGCTCAGCGACCTGGTGCAGGGCGACGGCCGCTCGGGGATCGACGGATGGCTGCTGGCCCCGAACCCGCCGGCGCCCGACACCGCGCCGGAGGACCTGGCCTGGACCATGCCGCGGCGGCGGCATCAGCCGGCGCGCTGCTTCATCCAGAAGCTGCGCCTCGCCAACCCTTCGGCGCCCTTCCCGCGCAGCTACATCCACTGCACGAAGAAAGCCGGCCCCGACACGTTCCAGCGGTTTGCCGACCGTTTCGGCAACGATCCCGGCTGGCATTTCCACAGCATGGAGGCCAGCCACAGCCCCAACGTCACCGCCCCGGAGGCGCTGGCGGCGCTGCTGCTCGCCATGGCCTGAAGGCGGCGGAGCTGTTGTGCGACCGGCGCAACGGATGCCCCGCAAGACTTCTGCAAGTTTCACCGCGGCAGGGCAGCGCCGGATGTTATCGTTGCCGGCCGGCTGAATTGAACCGGCGAAACCGATTGCTCGAAGGGAACGGACCTGGCTAAGGTTCGTTGCCGCAGGACAACGCCTGCGGCGCGACACCCAGGAAACGTCCCGATGAGCATGTCATCTGCCGCAGCAACGGCCTTCGATTCCGGCCCATTCAGCGTCGGCAGCGTGCTCAGCCGAGCCGCCGGCCTGATGACGCGTCACCTGCTGCTGTTCGCCGGCGTCAGCCTGGTGGCGCAGCTCCCGAGCGAATTGGTGACGTTGAGCATGGCGGGCCATCCGGTTTCGCCGCACGCTCTCGCGCGAAGCCTCGGCATCACCTGGCTGCTCGTCATGATCCTTGTTCCGGTCAGCCAGACCGTGATCTACCACGCCGCATTCCAGGACATGCTCGGGCGGCCGATCCGGCTCGGCGACTCACTCGGCGTGGCGGTGCGGCTGTTCCTGCCGGTCCTCGGCGCATTGATCTGCATGGGGCTGGCCGTCGGTTTCGGCTTACTGCTGCTGGTCGTCCCCGGCATCATGCTGGCCACCGCTTTGTCCGTCAGCGTTCCGGCCAGCGTGGTGGAACGGCTGGGGCCGATCGGCAGCCTCCGGCGCAGCGCAAACCTGACCAACGGATACCGCTGGAAGATCCTCGGCATCGGATTGCTGCTGTTCGTCGTCAGCCTGGGCTCCAGCGCGCTGATCGCGCTGCTTGGCTTCGGCCTTGGCGCGGCGATTGGAGGCCTTGCCGGCTTCATCGTGCAATCGTTGGTCGGGGCGTTCTATTCCATCGTCGCCGTGGTGATGTACCATGACCTTCGGGTCGCCCGGGAAGGCGTGGACACCGACCGTATCGCGGCGGTGTTCGACTGAGTTGGATTGGGCGGGTTCTGTACGCCGCACGACGCCGGCTCAAGGGGTGGTTTATCGGCACGACCTTTACGGACCGGGGGATGCGACAAGTGCGCTGAACGTGCCCACGAACCGCCTGGTGGGTGCCACCGCCTCCTGTGCCTACGGCGACGAGCCCATGCGCGAGTTGGGCGAGAGTATCGTGCGGATGGAGGGCAAAGAACTGGCGGAGCCGGCGGACACAACCACCGGCAGCACCCCCCGACCGTTCATCGCCGCGTTGTTGGGAACGCCGCCCGGGACTATGTTTAGGGCCTGACCAGTGCGGTTTCCTCCAATGAGCAGGTTCGATCGGATCACCTCTACGCCGACCATTCTGAACGGACAGCCGACGATCCGCGGTACAAGGCTGTCCGTACGACGGGTAATCGAGGCGCTTGCAGTATATCCCAACTGGGATGACCTGCGTCGGGAATACCCCGAGCTGGAGCCGGAGGACATCCGACAGGCGCTGGAGTTCGCGGCGCGCAACCTCGACGAAAGCGTGCAGCCTCTCGAAGCGGCGTGAAGCCCCTGCTGTGTGACCAGGGCCTGCCGCGTTCCGCTGCCGGTCTATTGGCGCAGGCCGGCTGGGATGTGGTCCATGTCGGCGCTATCGGAATGAGCCGAGCCGGTGACGCCGAGATCCTGCAGCGGGTGCGTGACGAGCGTCGAGTTTGCGTCACCCTGGACGCGGATTTCCATTCGTTGCTCGCTACCGCCGGCGACGAATGCCCATCCGTGATCCGTATCAGGCAGCAGGGCCTCGACGCCGGGTCACTTGCGGCACTGCTGCAACAAGTCTGGCCCGGCATTCAGGGTGCGCTTCAGTCTGGGGCGATGGTAACCATCACGCAGCGGTCCGTCCGTGTCCGACTGCTGCCCGTCGCGCGCCCGTGACGGGCACTCCACCCTTGACCCGGCGCCGCATCCGCCAATGATCGCCGCACCGGAGCCCGCCTCCGCCCCACCCCGGAGACTCCCGCGTGCCCGTCCTCGACTCCCGCATCGACTCCCGCTCCCCCGACTTCCGCGCCAACGCCGAGGCGATGGCCGCGCTGGTCGCCGATCTTCGCCGCCTCGCCGACAGCATCCGCGAGGGCGGTGGCGAACGCGCACGGGAACGCCACCTCTCCCGCGGCAAGCTGCTGCCGCGCGACCGCATCCGCGCGCTGGTCGATCCGCTGTCGCCCTTCCTGGAAATCGGCCAGCTCGCCGCGCACGGCATGTACGGGGAAGACATCCCCGCCGCCGGCATCATCACCGGCATCGGCCGCGTCTCCGGCCGCGAGTGCATGATCGTCGCCAACGACGCTACGGTGAAGGGTGGCACCTATTACCCGATCACCGTGAAGAAGCACCTGCGTGCGCAGGAGATCGCCGCGCAGAACCGGCTGCCGTGCCTGTACCTGGTGGATTCCGGCGGCGCCAACCTGCCGCAGCAGGACGAGGTTTTCCCGGACCGCGAGCATTTCGGCCGGATCTTCTTCAACCAGGCCAACATGTCGGCACAGGGCATCGCGCAGATCGCCGTGGTGATGGGCAGTTGCACCGCCGGCGGCGCCTACGTCCCGGCGATGTCGGACGAAAGCATCATCGTGCGCGGCCAGGGCACCATCTTCCTCGGCGGCCCGCCGCTGGTGAAGGCCGCCACCGGCGAAATCGTCACCGCCGAGGAACTTGGCGGCGCCGACGTGCACAGCCGCACCTCCGGCGTCACCGATCATTATGCGGAGAACGACGCGCACGCGCTCGGCATCGCGCGGCGGATCGTCGCCAGCCTGAACACGGTGAAGCAGCCGGCGCTGGCGCTGCGCACGCCCGCGCCGCCGCGGCGCGATCCAGGCGAGCTGCACGGCGTGGTGCCGGCCGACTGGCGCAAGCCGTACGACGTACGGGAGGTGATTGCCCGGATCGTCGATGACAGCAACTTCGAAGAGTTCAAGCGGCTGTACGGGCAGACGCTGGTCACCGGGTTCGCGCATCTGTGCGGCTATCCGACCGGCATTGTTGCCAACAACGGCATCCTGTTCAGCGAGAGCGCGCAGAAGGGCGCGCATTTCATCGAGCTGTGCGCCCAGCGCGGCATCCCGCTGGTGTTCCTGCAGAACATCACCGGCTTCATGGTAGGGCGGAAATACGAGGCGGGCGGCATCGCCAAGGACGGCGCCAAGATGGTCACCGCGGTGGCGACCGCTTCGGTGCCGAAGTTCACTGTGATCATCGGCGGCAGTTTCGGCGCGGGCAATTACGGCATGTGCGGGCGAGCCTATTCGCCGCGGTTCCTGTTCATGTGGCCGAACGCGCGCATCAGCGTGATGGGCGGCGAGCAGGCGGCCAGCGTGCTCGCGCAGGTGCGCCGCGACGGCATGGAAGCGCGGGGCGACTCCTGGCCGGCGGAGCAGGAAGAAGCGTTCAAGGCGCCGATCCGCGCGCAGTACGAGACGCAGGGCCACCCGTACTATGCCAGTGCTCGGCTGTGGGACGACGGCGTGATCGACCCGGCGGACACGCGGCGCGTGCTTGGCCTGGCGATCTCGGCCAGCCTGAACGCGCCGGTCGAACCGACGCGCTTCGGCCTGTTCCGGATGTAGCTGTCGTCGCCGCGGCGCGCAGTCCGATGCACGCTGCAATCAGGCGCGAGCCCAGTGCATGACCTTGTTGTGCAGCTCCGTCACTGGCGATGTCCGGAAGCGGGCATCAGTTGCCCACCGGATTGCCGGCCCGCCATCCATGAAATGAAAGTCCCTCGCGCGACCGACGAAACCCGGCGCGAGGGGAAGCTTCCATTCAGGCACCGGGGCTACGGTTCCCCCGGCCAGGCGAATTCTAGCAGGGCGGTACCGCGCCATTGGCGCAGGTCACCGACGAACCGGGTGGCACCACCACGGTGGTGTGCGTCGGTTGCGGCGGCGTTGTCTCGTGATAGCTGAAGCAGCCGCTGAGCGACAGCGGCAACAACATTGCCAGGATGAGCCGGCGCATGGAGCGTCCTCTTTGCAAAACGAGTGAAGCGGATTGCAAGTAGTCAACCGCAGTCCCCAGGGCGACCGCCCGCCGCGTCACAACGCCGTGCACACCGTCCCATGCCCTGGCGGAGAGCAAATCCCGGTCACTGCTGCGGCGGACGCAGGCTGAACAGCAGCGCCGGAATGAACACCAGGCTGGCGATCAGCGTGCAGCCCAGGCTGATCAGCAGCAATTCCCCCATGCTCGCCGTGCCCGGGTGCGCCGACAGCGCCAGTGAGCCGAACGCCGTGCCGGTGGTCAGCGCGGAGAACACGATCGCCCGTGCCGTGGCCGATCCCAGGATGTCGCTCCGCCCCGCCCGCCAGTTCATCACGAAGTAGATGTTGAACGACACGCCGACGCCCAGCAGCAGCGGCAGCGCGATGATGTTGGCGAAGTTCAGCGGCATCGGCAGCAGCACGGCCACGAGCAGCGTCAGCAGCGCGGACAGCAGCAGTGGCGCCAGCACCAGGGCCATCTCGCGCAGCCGTTGCAGCGCCAGCAGCAGCAGCACCGCGATCGCCACCACAGCGTAGATACCGGCATTGCGGAACGCGGTGATGATGGTGTTGCTGGTCGCCACGATGGTCACCGCCGATCCGGCGGCGTCCGGCGCGACCTTCGTCACCTGGTCGACGAACGTATACAGGTTCTGGGTGACGTTGCTCAGCGGCTTCGGTGTCACCTCCATCCGCGCCCGCCCATCCGGCAGCACCCAATCCCGTTTCACGCTCGCCGGGATGGTGTCCACTGTGACCGGTTCGGCAGACAGCGCCGTGCGCAGCCGGTCCAGCTCGTCGGGCAGGAAGCGCGTCAGCATGTCGTTCGCTTCCAGCGCCACCTTGTCCGATGCGGTTTCCAGCTGCTTCAGATCGCCGGCGATCAGCGCCAGCGGTGCACTCGGCGGCAGCTTGGCCAGTGCCGATTCGATTTGTCCCAGTGCCACTTTCGCCGCCATGCGCACCTGGTCCGCGGTGATCGGCGCCGCCGGCGAACTCGGCGGTGCGATGGTCGGCGCCAGGATGGAGTTGGCGTCGGCGATCACCGCCAGCTTCTGCTTCTGGTCGTCCGGTACGAACCCGTTGATGTCGATCACCTTGTCGACGCTCGGCAGCGCCTTCAGCTTGGGTGCCAGTGCGGCGGCGGCCTGCACGCTGGGTGCGACGATGTCGATGGTGTAGGGATTGGTCACCGGATTGCTGATCAGATCCTTCAGCGTGCGCATCGCCTCGGTGTTCGGGTTCTTGGTGTCGAGCGGATTGGCGTCGAACTGCAGATGCGGCGACACCGCGATGGCCGCTACGGCGAGTGCCAGGAAACCCAGCAGGATCGGCTTGCGCCGGCGCGTTACCACGCCATCCAGCGGGCGAGCCCAGTGAAAGCCCACCTCGGAGATCTCTCCGGGTGGGTGGAACAGGGTGATTGCCGCGGGCAGGAAGGTGAGCGTGCAGATGAAGGCGATCAGCATGCCGACGCCGGCGATCGCTCCAAGCTCCGCCACGCCGGAGAACGACGTTGGAACGAAGGCGAGGAATCCCGCGGCGGTCGCCACCGACGCCACCAGGATCTGCGTGCCGGTCAGTGCGGCGGTGCCGCGCATCGCCTGTTCCGGCACCGGGCTCAGGAACCGCTGTTCGCGGTAGCGCACGGAAAACTGGATGGTGAAATCGACCGCGATGCCGACGAACAGCACGCCGAATCCGACCGACACCAGGTTCAGCGTGCCGACGGCCACGGCGGCGAACAGCAGCGTCAATGCCAGACCGAGTGTCAGCGTCATCAGGATGGGGACGATCAGCCGCCAGGTCTTCACCGCCAGGAACAGCCACAGCGTGATCAGCACCACGCTGACGATGAGCGCCTGCACCGTACCCTCGGCGACGCTGGCGAATTCCTCGTCGGCCAGCGCGATCTGGCCGGTGATGCGTACCTGGGCGGCGCCCGACTTCACATAGGGCAGGTTGGCGATGACATCGCGCATCGCTTCGGTCGCCGCGCCGCCGGGCTGCAATGTGCCGAAATTCTGTTTCGGTTTCGCCAGCACGAAGTGGTACTGGCCGGCAAGATCGGACAGTCCGCCGCCGAGCAGCAGCTGCCAGGATAGTGGTTGGGGATGGCCGGTCAGCACGTCGTGCAGCGCCGTGTGGAACGCGGTGATCGGCCCGGCATAGGGGGACAGGTCGACGCCGTTCTGCGTAACGCCCATGCCAAGCAGCGACAGGGCGGAGAACAGGCCGCGCGCGGTCGGATCGGCGACCAGCTGGCCCAGGAAGGGCTGCGCGTCGATCGTCTTGTTCATCAGCGCGGTCAGTTGCTTCAGGTCAAGAAACAGGAAGCCTTCCTTGGTGAAGAACGGCGAGGCGTCCGGCCGGGTGACGGAGATGAAATGCTGGTGATCGGCGGCGAGTTTCTCGGCCAGCTGCTTGGCGGTGGCTTCCGCCTCCTCGGGCTCTCGCGCGCTCACGACGGCAACCAGCAGGTCGCGGAATTGCGGAAATTCCTTGTCGTACTGCGTGGCGCGCTGCCGCCATGCCAGGCTGGAGGAGAACATCAGGTCGGTGTCGGTGGTGACGCCGAGGCGGGCGTAGGCGACCCAGACGGACAACACCGTGATCAGGATGCCGGCGATCACCACGGCAATGGCATTGCGTCGGCAGGCATCGGCCAGGCCGACAATCAGGCGGTTCAACATCGATGAGGGTCTCGGAGGAGAGGCGACACCTGATAGTCGGTTCGCCACAGCGGGTCCATGCCGGGGAACCGTCGCTCAGCCTGGATTGTGCCCGGTTCGGCCGCTGCCTGCGTGTCCGCTCGCGTGCCATCCAGTGGCGTGGAGTGCGGGGTGCGCCGGAAGCAGGGCTTTGACGCCGCAGCCCGGTCGCGCGAGAAATCGGCCAGCAAAGAGGAGGCGCCGTCCATGTCCAGCTCCACGACTCAGTCCAGCCGGAAGGTCGGCGGGCGCAGCAATCCGCCGTTCCGGGCCGATCATGTTGGAAGTCTCCTGCGGCCCCCGGAGTTGCAGCAGGCGCGCGCCGCGTGGAAGGCCGGGACGCTGGCGCAGGACGCACTGCGGACGGTGGAGGACCGCTGCATCGCAGCGGCGATCCGCAAGCAGGAGGAGGTCGGCCTGCGCGCGGCGACCGACGGCGAATACCGCCGCGCCTACTGGCATTACGATTTCGTCTCCGGACTGGACGGGGTGGAGCTGTACGAGCCGGAGGAGAAGATCCAGTTCAAGGGCAATGTCGCGCTGCCGCACATGCTGCGGGTGAACGGCCGTATCGGCTGGTCGAAGCCGGTGATGCTGGATCACTACAAGTTCGTCGCCGATCACGTGACGACGGCGGTGCCGAAGATGACCATTCCGTCGCCCAGCGTGGTGCATTTCCGTGGCGGGCGCCGGGCGATCGATGCGAAGACGTACCCTGACCTGGACGGGTTCTTCACCGATCTGGGCGCGGCGTACCAGAAGGCCGTGGCGGCATTCGGTGCGGCGGGTTGCCGGTATCTGCAGCTGGACGAAGTGAACATCGCGTATCTGTGCGATCCGGAGCAGATCGCCAGCCTGAAGGCGCGCGGCGAACACGTAGAGAACCTGCTGAACATCTACGCCGATCTGTTGAACACGGCGATCGCCGGCCGGCCGGATGGGATGACGATCAGCATGCATCTCTGCCGGGGCAATTTCCAATCCACCTTTGTGGCGAGCGGCGGCTATGAGCCGGTGGCGGAAGTGCTGTTCAACCAGATCAACAGCGACGCATATTTCATGGAATACGACACCGACAGGGCAGGGGGGTTCGAGCCGCTGCGCTTCGTGCCGCGCGGGCCGAAGGTCGTGGTGCTGGGTCTGGTCACCTCCAAGTCCGGCACGCTGGAGAGCAAGGACGAGCTCAAGCGGCGGATCGACGCGGCGGCCAAATACCTGCCGCTCGAGCAACTGGCGCTGTCACCGCAATGCGGCTTCGCCAGCACCGAGCACGGCAACCTGCTCACGGAGGAAGAGCAGTGGCAGAAGCTGCGGCTATGCGTCGAGGTGGCGCAGGAAGTATGGGGAGGGGTGTAGCTGCCGGCCGGCGAGACGCGCATGGCCCACCGGCCGTGCGCGCCCGCGGCGATCAGCCGACGAACCACGGATGAACACAGACAAATGCGGCTGGAACTCACCAGACCGCAGTTTGGCTGCGGGCGTTCGTTCCGCCTGAGATACCTGCCTTGGGGCGGCAACGGCGCGCCATGTGCCTTATCGCACCATCCTTGTTCATCCGTGGCTTGAGCTATCCAGCGGAGAGATCCCAACCGCCCTACTTGCTGGTCTTGTCCTTCGTCGAAGTTCCGGACTGGCCGGCCTGGGCGGTCTGCTGGCTGCCCTTGTTGGCCTCGTGGTGACCGACCGCGCAGCCGGCGCCGGCACCCAGCGCGCCATGGTGGCCGGCGACATGCCCGGCGGCTCCGCCAACAATCGCACCCTTGACACAGCCCTTGGCCATCGCCGGCGAGGCGGCGGAGCCCAGGGCGAGCAAAACGGCAGCCGGAAGCAACAGCGACTTCATGCTATGTCCTTTCCTGTACGCCGGATGGCGCGCGGGAGGCAACGCAGCCGAACGGCAATAGTTGCCGGCGCACTCAGGACTTTCGCCGGGTCACCGTGAAGTGCAGGCCGCAATAGCCGTTGGTGACGTCGCCCTCGATGCGCGCGCCGTTGCGGTGCCCGGCAAGGGTAATGTTCTCGGCCTGGCCGTGCACCGAATCGTCCGGATCGACGCTGGAATCCACGAACGTGCGGTAGTTCCAGCGATACTGGAACTGGCCGTTCTGCACCGTCAGCCTGACCACCCCGGGATGCGGGCAGTCGCGGCGTTCGGCACGGAACCGGGTGCTGGTGCCCCAGTAGTCGCCATCCAGCGGCACCGGCGGATCCGGTGCGACCACCGGCCTGGCGACGGCAACCGGGGCCGGCGGCTTGGCCGCACAGGCGGACAACGCGGCGCAGGCGGCCGCGATCAGGATGGTTCGGGCGACTCGCATGTTTCTCGATTGCGCAGGGGTGAAGCCGGACGGTGTGATGCGGCCATGCGGATGATTCCGCAACCTGCTTGTCACGCTCCGGCCGCCGCGCAGCCGCCCGCCTTCAGCTTGCGCGTCGTGCCCGCGGGGAATCGCGCCAGCCGGTCGGCCGGGCGGATCGGCCGCCGCACCAGTTCGCCGCCGCAGTTCGGGCAGCGCCCGGCGAGCACGCCGTCGGCGCAATCGGCGCAGAAGGTGCACTCGAACGAGCAGATGCGCGCCGCCGGACTGTCCGGCGGCAGGTCGCGGTCGCAGCATTCGCAGTTCGGACGCAGTTCCAGCATCGTCACGACTCCCATGGGCTTCCCACGCTGGCAGGATCGCCATTAAGGTTTTGCTATACAACAAACGCCGGCCTCCCGCCGGCACCAGGGGGAGAAACCATGTTCGAGCGCCTGGATGAAGCGAGGCGTCTGACCGGCAACCAGATCAAGATCATCGCCGCCGCCATCATCGGCGACATGCTGGAATTCTTCGACTACTACCTGATTGGCTTCGTGCTGGCCTTCATCGTCAAGCCCTGGGGCCTGACCTTCGGCCAGTCGGCGATCATCCTGCTGTCCTCCGGCGTCGGCGCCATCCTGGGCGCGTTCCTGTGGGGGCGCGCCGCCGACGTGTACGGCCGGCGCAAGATCTTCATCGCCACCATCCTCACCTTCTCTGTCGCCAGCGGCCTGCTGGCGCTGACCCCGGAGCATGGCTGGGTGTATCTCTCCGTGCTGCGCTTCTTCGTCGGCTTCGGCGTGGGCGGGCTGTACTGCGTGGACCTGCCGCTGGTGCAGGAGTTCATCCCCGCCCGCATGCGCGGCTTCGTCGGCGGGCTGGTCACCGCCTGCATTCCGCTCGGCGTGATGATCGCCTCCAGCATCGCCGCTTTCCTCACGCCGTCGATCGGCTGGCGCGGGCTGTTCGTCGTGGGCCTCGCGCCGGCGCTGTTCACCTTGGTGGTGCGCGCCTGGGTGCCGGAATCGCCGCACTGGCTGGTCAGTCGCGGCCGCACCGCTGAGGCGCGCAAATCACTCGCCTGGGCGCTGCAGGTGCCGGAAGCCTCGCTGCCGCGGATGCCCGCAGAGTCGGTGCAGCCACATACCTCCTGGTTCGAGCTGTTCCGCTATCCGCGCAGCGTCGCGGTGTCCTGGATGGCGAGCATCGGCGCACAGACCGCGTCCTACGGCATCGGCCTGTGGGGACCGACGCTGTTCGTGCTGCAGCTCGGCGTGTCGCCGGCCTACGCGGCCTTCCTGTTCATCTGGGTGAAAATGGCGGGCATTGCCGGCCGGGTCAGCTTCGCGGTGCTGGCCGACCTGATCGGCCGCCGCCCCACCGGCATGCTGTGCGGCTTCGGCGGGGCGGTGTTCGTCGCCGCGGCCGGGCTGCTGCACAACCAGCTGCTCGCCGGGGTGTCGCTGTTCTGGCTGTGCATCGTCGCCGCCGACTTCTTCTTCGACGGCGGCTTCGCGCTGATCGGCCCCTACATGGCGGAGGTCTGGCCCACCAGGCTGCGCGCCAGCGGCATGGGCTCCGCCTACGGCTTCGGCGGCATCGGCAAGATCATCGGGCCGCTCGGACTCGCGGTGATCGTCGGCACGTCGAACGTGGTGACCCCCAAGGTGACGGTGGCGGCGATCCCGCCCAGCTTCCTGTACCTGGCGGCCTGGCTGGTGCTGTGCGGCCTGGCCTTCGCGCTGTTCGGATTTGAAACCGGCCGCCGCTCGATCACGGCGATCGATGAGGACTTCACGGCGGCACAAGCGGCTGGCAGGCTTGGGCTGGCTGCGGAGGGACGCAAGTGACGCAACAGAACGACATGATTCAACGGGCGCGCGACCTCGCGCCCCTGCTCGCCGAGGTATCCGATGAAATCGAGACGCGGCGGGAGCTGCCGCCGCGCCTGGTCGCGACCCTGATCGACCAGGGCTTCTTCCGCATGCTGCAGCCGAAGTTCCTCGGGGGAGCGGAACTGAACCCGGTGCTCTACTGCCAGGTGACCGAGGCATTGGCGTCGGCCGATGCCTCCACCGCCTGGTGCGTCTGCCAGAACAACGGCTGCTCGATGTCGGCGGCCTATCTGGACCGCGAGACGGCGAAGGAAATCTTCGGTCCGCCCACCGGCATCCTGGCCTGGGGTCCGCCCGGCGCGCCGTATGAGGCGCAGCCGGTGGAAGGCGGCTACCGCATCAGCGGCAAGTGGCGCTTCGCCAGCGGCAGCCATCATGCCACCTGGCTCGGGGCGCATATGAAGCTGGCGGGTGCAGGCAAGGAACGCACCATGCTGTTCCCGAAATCCAGCGTGCAGATGAACGACATCTGGCACACGATCGGCCTGAAGGGCACCGGCAGCGACGAATACGTGGTGGACAATCTGTTCGTGCCGCAGCGCTTCACCATGCGCCGCGACAACCCCGAGGACCGGCGGGAAGACGGGCTGCTGTACCGTTTCACCAGCAACCAGTTGTACTCGTGCGGTTTCGCCGGCGTCGGCCTGGGCATCGCCCGCGCCACCATGCAGGATTTCCTTGCCCTGCCCGCCACCAAGGTGTCGCGCGGCGCCTCCCGCCCGCTGCGGGAGAACAACGTCGTGCAGTCGCAGTTCGCGCAATGCGAGGCGAAGTGGCGGTCGGCGCGCGCCTTCCTGCACACCACCTGGGGCAACGCCTGGCGCAACGTGGAGGCGACCGGCGCGCAGACGCCGGAGGACCGCAGCCTGATCCGCCTCGCCTCCACCTGGGCGATCCAGAACTCGCGGGAGATCGTCAGCACGCTGTATCATGCGGCGGGCTCGGTGGCGGTGTTTGAGGAGCAGCCATTCGAACAGCGGCTGCGCGACATCCACACGGTGGCGCAGCAGTCGCAGGGCCGGCAGCTGCACTACGAATCGGTCGGCCAGATCCTGTTCGGTCTGGAGCCGGAAAACCAGTTCTGACGGAGGGAAACCATGCCTGCACAGTCGTTGAACCATTACACGATCCGGGTACGCGACCTGGAGGCGACCAAGGATTTCTACTGCGACGTCGTCGGCCTGTCGGTCGGCGACCGGCCGCCGCTGAATTTTCCGGGGTACTGGCTGTACTGCGGCGGCGTGCCGACGGTGCACCTGATCGGCCATCGCGCCGAGGATCCGGCGATCCACGACGAACCCGGCAAGCCGGCGGAGACCGGGCGGCTGGACCACATCGCCTTCGCCTGCGAGGGATTGAAGGAGATGAAGGCCAACCTGGAGCAGCATGGCATCAAGTTCGACGAGCGCGTGCTGCCGCGGCTGAACATGACGCAGCTGTTCTACTACGACCCGGATGGCATTGCGGTGGAGTGCAACTTCGCCGCGCACGAGACGGAAGGCCGCGCCGGCGCCGGCTACTGAAGCGGGTTTCCTGTCCGCCCGAGTTGCTTGAGTCATGCCGGGCCCAGCCCCACTGCTGTCCGGCACGTCAGTTGCAGAGCTGGAGGCTCAATTGTGCGGTAGTCGCAACATTCCGGGGCGGCGGCGTCCAGCCCGGGTCGAGCATGGCGGCAATCGGCCGGCGCAC
>Ga0187809_10000541_pt1 | contig 19785 bp, 16 predicted proteins | sample NC_wetland_sal_i_8_FD_132415 | JGI IMG/M metagenome (GOLD analysis project Ga0187809, IMG submission 132415) | Wetland sediment microbial communities from Neuse River Estuary, North Carolina, USA - ASW_4 | ecosystem: Environmental > Aquatic > Freshwater > Wetlands > Sediment | place: USA: North...
AGGTCGAGCACGCGCGCTACGTCGGCCGGATGCACTGGCTTGGCTTCAACACCCAGCGCATCACGTCAGTCCGCAGCGGGCTCCAGTAGCTGACGAGCCCGCCCCGGGCCGACGGTCATGGCTTGTGCTGGACGGCGAAGCCCAGCTTGCCGAGCACGGCGACGGCACCGTCTTTGCCGCCTTCGAAATCACCGGAGGCCAGGCGCTGGCCCGTGCCGAACTCATAAGCCGTACCCAAGATGGCTTTCGGCGGGTAGCGGCGTTCGTCCCAGACCAGATCGTAGGTCGTGGTGGGGCCGAAGCCGTGCGCGGAGAAGAACGCCTCCGGTCCCAGCCGGTCGTACTCCTGTATCGCCCGCAGTACGTCATCGCGGGTCACCTGGTCCCACTGCACTGTCATCTGATTCTCCCAGGTCGGAGTCGTTCAGTTTCGTCCGGCCATAACGCCGCCGTCGACGTCCCAGATGGCGCCGGTGACCCAGCTGGTGGCCGGGGAGAGCAGGAAGGTGATGGCGTTGGCCAGGTCGCGGGTGGTGCCAGTCCGGCCGAGCGGGTGGAAACCGTCGAAGCTGTGCAAGGTCTCCTCGAGCTTGTCCTTCGGAACGAACCTCTCATAGATCGGCGTGGCCACGACGGCCGGGGCGACCGCGTTGACCCGGATCTGGTAAGGGGCCAGCTCCAGGGCCAGGTTGCGGGTCAGCGCGTGCAGCCCGCCCTTGGCGGCCGAGTAGGCCGACGAGGGGGTGGCCCCGATGGCCTGGTGGGCCCACATGCTGCCGATGGTCACGATGGACCCGCCGCGGCCGGTGGCGACCATGCCACGGACCACGGTCTGGGTGATGAAGAACAGGGCCCGGGTCAGTTCGGCGTACGAGTCGTAGTCGGCGCCGTCGTGGTCCAGGAAGGGCTTGGGGATGAACAGCCCGGCCGCGTTGACCAGCAGGGTGGCGTCGGCGTGCTCGGCCGCCAGTTGCTGGCAGACCCGAGCCGCCCGCTCCCGGTCGGTCAGGTCGGCGGTGATGCCGTAGGCCGGGCCGTCCTTGGCCAGGGCCTGGACGGTGTCCTCGACCTGGCCGGCGCCCTGGCCGATGATGACGGCGCTGCCGGCGGCCGCCACGACGTCGGCGGCGGTCTGGCGCCCCATCCCGCTGCTGCCGCCGACGACCACCAGTTTCTGCCCGGCGAAGACCGGCAGGGCCATCGGCCGGCCCGCCTCCGGCGCGTTCTCAAGCCAGTTCATGGTCATGGCGATGTTCCTTTCGGTTGACGGAGGGCTCAGCCCTGCTCATGGGCCGAGCATCGGCTGGGCCGGGCCGCCGCACATCGTCAGGACGGACAGCTAAGCCGGAGCCCGGGTCTGGTTCGGGAAACCGGCTGGTCAACTGGTCCTGGCCGGTCGGGCTCCTCGCTACTGGGCGCGGCCTGCTCGATGACGATGCGGGCGAGCTCGACGCGTGAGGCGATGCTGAGCTTGCGGAAGGCCTGCCGCAGGTGATGGGCGACGGTGTGGGTGCTGATGTACATGCGGCCGGCGACCTGGCTGTTGTTCAGTCCCTCGGCGACGAGGCGGGCCACGGCCTGCTCGGTATCGGTCAGGCTGTCCCACCCGGTGACGGGCCGGGCGGGAGTCGTGGCCCAGTGGCGGCGGCGGATGCCGAGCTGACGCAGCCGCCGCCGGATGCGGGCCTGGTCGCGGTCGGCGCCGACCTGGCGGTATCCGCCGAGGGCTTCTTTCAGGTTCCGGATCGCCTGATCCCGGTCGCCCTGCCGGCCGTACAGGACGCCGAGATCTTCGGCGGCGGAGGCCACGGCCCAGGGGTCGGGGTGCTGGGCGGCGGCCTGGGCCAGGGCGGCCGGGTCGCGGTGGGCCAGGCCGGTGCTATGGGCGGCGGCGGCGGCCAGGGCGGGGATCTGCGGGTGGGCGTCGGCGAGGTCCTGAGCGATGCGGGCCGCGCGGGCGGCCAGGTCGGGGTGGCCGGCGGCCAGGGCGGTCCGGGTCAGCCAGGCGGGCAGGGTGGGGTCGCCGGCCAGGAGCCCGGGCCGGGAGTCCAGATCGGCGCAGAGCAGGCGGAGGTGGCCGAGGGCGGCCGCCGGGCCGTCGCGGGCCTCGATGATCTGGGCCTCGGCCGCGGTAGTTTCGGGGCGGGCGTAGAGGTCAGCGAACTGCGGACTGGTCGCGGTCCGGCAGGCCAGGTGCTGGACCGCGGTCGCGAGGTCACCGCGGCGCAGCTCGATCATGCTCAGCACGCTGTGCGCGGCCGCGGCGTATCCGTGCGCGCCCAGGTCCTGGGCGATGGCTATGGCCGCCTGGGCGGCGTCGGCGGCGTCGGACAGGCGGCCGTGCGCCAGGTGGATGCGGGCCCGCAGGATCGACAGTCCCGCCTGGGCGGGGATACCATGCAGCGCCGGGTGGTCGGCGGCGGTCAGGACGGTGTCGGCTTCGGCGAGGTCGCGGAGATCGACCAGCGCGGCGGCGAACGCCAGCAGCGGCTGGACCTGGCGGGCATCGGCGGAGATCCCGGTGCCGTGCCGCGCCGTGTCACGCAACAGCTCGAGCCCTGCGCCGATATGACCGTTGTCCCAGCTGAAGACCGCGCGGGTGAGGCGGGCCGCGACCACGCCGGGGTGGTCGGGCGGCGCGGCCGCGGCCAGCGGGACATCCGCGGCCCGCGCGACATCCGCGGCCCGCGTGGCGTCCGGGGCCAGGATGGCATCGGCGGCCGGGCTGGCGTGGTCGTCGCGCAGCGCGGCCAGGGCCTGCAGGTACGCGAGCAGCGCCTGGTCTCGCACATCGCCGGGCAGCTGCGGCCGGGCTAGGACCAGCTGAGCCTGGCCCGCGGCCTCGCGGGCCTGGCCGCTCGCGCACAGGACCGAGGCCAGGGCGCACCGCAGGCGGTCCTCGGCCGCCGGCGGCAGCGGCTTGGCCAGCAGGTCACGGGCGATCCGGGCGGCCTGGTCCAGCCGGCCGGCCGCAGTCAGGGCCTCGGCGGCGACCACGGCGCGCGGCAGCGCGGCCGGATCGGCCGGAGAGGTCAGCTCTAGCGCGCGTAGCGCCAGCCCGGCCGCGGTCTGCGGCGCCGAGGGTAGCGTCTGCGCCGCGGCCTGGTCCAGCCCGGCCAGCGACGCGGGGTCACCCGACTGCGCGGCCTGGAGCAGGTGACCGGCGGCCCGGTCGGCTGATTCGCCCCGGGTCAGCAGGATCTGGCCGTACTGGCGGTGCAAGGCCTTGCGGGCCGGGCGCGGGATCATCTCGCCGACCGCGCGGCGCAGCAATTCGTGGCGGAAGGCAAACGCGTGTTCGGCGGCGGTCATGATCGCGGCGTCCATGGCCTCCTCGACCGCGGGCAGCAGCATGGCCGGGGTTTCGCCGAGCATCTCGGCCGCGTCTTCCAGACGGAACGCCGGGCCCAGCACCGCCGCGGTCACCAGCAGGTGCCGGGCCCGCGGGCTGAGGTCATCGAGCCGCTGCTGGGCCAGCCGGTGAATCCGCTGCGGCAGCCGGGCCGAGGCGAGCACGGCGCGTCCGGCGCTGACCTGCACGGCGTGCTCCTCGCGCAGGCCACCGATCAGCTCGGCCACCAGCGAGGGGTTCCCGGCCGCGCCGCGGGCCAAGTCGGCCAGGGCAGGGTCCGGCGCGGCGCCGAACGCGTCGGTGAGCATCGCGGCCACCGAGTCCTGATCCAGCGGGGCCAGGATGACCCGGGCGGCCCCGTCCTGCTCCAGCTGGCCGAACAGATAATCCGCGGCGCGCTGGGGGGTGCTGGTCCGGGCCAGGAGCCACGCGACCGGGTGCCGCTTGGTGTCCCGGGGCAGCGTCCGCAGCGCGGCCAGCGTGGCCGGGCTGGCCCAGTGCAGGTCATCGAGGCAGACCAGGACCGGAGCCGCCGCGGCGCGCCGTTCCAGGTGGGCCCGCATCTGGGTGATCCACCACGCCGTCGCATCCGGTCGGTCACGACCGGGATCATCCGCGGTGAACGGCTCACGCAGGGCCGCGCGCAGCGGAAAGAACGGGATCGCCTGCCCCAGCGGGTCCGCGGCGCCCGCAGCCAGGGAAAAGCCCTGCTCCGCGGCCTCGTCGGTGGCGTCCCGGAGCAGCAGAGACTTGCCGCTGCCCGGCTCCCCGTCCACGAGCAGCACGCCGCCGGCCCCCCGCTGGGCGCGTCGCAGCAGGTCACGGATCATCTTCAGTTCCGCCGCACGTCCGCGCACGACCTCCCGGCCGGGCCGGCCAGCCGATCGTCCGGGCCCGAAGCCGACGTCGGCTCGGGCGGTACTCACGCTGAGGTAAGCCATCATCGGCCTCCTCGGCCGTGCGCATAAGTCCCGATGGGTGTCCGGTTCTTTCTTTCACAGACGGCATCTGCTCTCTCCTGCGACGGCACCGATCGAAACTATGCCGGGTCGCCACGCTGGTTCTCGGGTGGCGTTCCGCGCGGGTTTCCGGATTAGCGAATTTCTATTTTTCCGCTCGCTGCGGTGGTCATGACGGCGGCCAGGCTCATCGGCGCCGAAGGCGCCGGCCACCCCCAGGAGGCGGTGGTTTCCCGTTCTCTAGCTGGTATCTCGGGTCCTCGCTCACCCCGGCCTGCTCGTGTCGGAGAACATTCCGCTGGCTATTCTTCTAATGGACAAGAACCAGCCTGGCACATTACTATCGCCTGCGGCAAGAGGATTCTTGCAGTTAACGGCTTCGAAGAATGCATGGCACTTATTCAAATTCCTAATGCCTATACTTGCGATATGGCCATGAACGTCAGCCACGGACGCTTCGCCGTTATCGGCGAGCCTATTGTCGCGGTGGACCTCATCAATACCGTCGCGCCGCCCGGGTCGCCGACGGCGGACGATCTGCTGCCCGCGGATCGCGACGCGGAGGCCTGGTGGCGGATCCAGCGGACCCGCGTTCCAGATGGCGACCTGCCGGACATCCGGGCCCTGCGCCGGCTACGGTCGGCGCTGCGCGAGGCGATCGAGGCCCTGATCGACGGTCGCCCGGTCCCGCAGGCGGCGATCGGGGACCTCAACTTCTTCATGCAGTCGGCGCCGACCAGCCCGCGACTGGTGGCGACCGGGACGGGGCTGCGAACGCAGACTCTATGGCACCCGGAGTACGGCGGGAATCCGCGGCTGGCCTTCATCGCCGTCCAGGCGGCAGCCTTCCTGTCCGACCCAGCCCAGGTCAGGCGGTTGCGCCGGTGCGCCAATCCGGCGTGTTCGATGATCTTCATCGCGGTCAATCCCCGGCGGTCATGGTGCGCGCCCGGTGTATGCGGCAACCGGGCCCGCGTCGCCCGCCATTACCGTCGCGTGGGCGGGGTTTGACCAGGATCCGAGCGGGCGGAGGTGCGGCAGGCGCGAGTCCGGAAGCCCGCGCCGCTTCAGGTCGGCGACGAACCGCCCCAGCAGGTCATCGTGCGGCGCGGCGACGATGACCACCACATCGCGCAGCTCGGGCGGGTCCAGGGACCTGATCGTCGCTCCGGGCAGCGGGGTGAGAGCGGAGAACGGCACGATCGTCACCCCCATGCCCGCGGCGGCCAGTTGCGCGGCCGTGCGCGGGAAGCCCGTGCGCAAGGCCGGCTGCGGCAATACGACACCGCGTTCGGCGGCGAACTGGTCGATCCACCGGGCGAACCCGTTATCCGGGTGGTAGTGGACGAGCGGCTCGGCGGCCAGCTCGGCCAGCGGCACGGCCTCCAGGCTCGCGAACCGGTGCTCCGGCCACGCGACCACCACGATCTCCTCCTGGCCGAGCACCTCGATGTGCTCGTCGGTCCGCGTCGGCCGCGGGCCGACGGTGACATCCGCCCCGCCGGCCAGGAGCACCTCTAGCATCCGGTCCGCGCTGGTGTATTCCTTCAGGTCCAGCTCGACATCGGGGAACCGGCGGCGCCAGGCCCGCAGCGCCGGAACCAGCACCCACGCCGTCATCGTCTCCGCGCAGGCGATCCGGATCCGGCCGCCCACCCCGGCCGCCACGCGCCGGCCCACTACTACGGCCCGGTCGGCGGCGGCCAGCGCGACCCGCGCCTCGGCGGCGGCCGCCAGCCCGGCCGCGGTCGGCCTGATCCCCCGCGGCAGCCGCTCGATCACCGGGGTGCCCAGCTCCCGTTCGATGGCCGCGATCTGGTGCGACAACGCGGGCTGCGACATGTGCAGCACCGCGGCTGCCTTCGTCAGCGAGGCCCGCTCCACGATGGTGACCAGGCACTCCAGCGCCCTCATGGAGATCATGTCGGCGATCCGCCCAGTTCGTCTTCGTCCTTCATCGGCGGATCAAGTCTCATCCGCGGCGGGAAGAAGCCGCCTCGTACGATTCGGAGGATTTGGCGACGGCTGACCCGGGTCGCCGCGATGCTCCTAGCCACGGCGGCGGACTTCGAGCAGCTCAAGCCCGAGGGCTTCGATCTCGGCGAGTACGCCGTACAGCGCGGCCTGATCCGGCAGCGCTCCGGTCAGTACGGTGTCCTCTCCGCGCGGCTGAGCCCGCAAGGCGGGGAACGCGGCGCGTATCGTCTCGCCCAGGTGGCCGTGCACATGGATCTCGTACTGCCGCGGCTGCGGTCCGCTGGTTACGTTGTCGCTAGTCATGAGACCGGACCAGCGGTCGATGCAGGTCCGGTAAGCACGGGCGTCATGACGAAATTCCTCCCACTCCGGCGAGTTCTCAGGTCGAGTCTGGACGGCGACAGGATGAGCCGCCAACGTACGATTCGGACGATTCCTGACCATGCCGGGCGCCTCGGGCGCCGACCTCAGCGCTGGGGTGCGGAGGGGGCGAGCAGGCCCAGGGCGCGGGCGGACTGGACCGCTTCGGCCCGGCGGTGCGCGCCGAGCTTGGCGTACAGGTTGCGCAGGTGGGTCTTGACGGTGCTTGTCGAGACGGACAGCTCGACGGCGATCTCCGGTGCCGACAGGTGGGTCGGCAGGTAGCGCAGCACACGGAGCTCGGTCTTGCTGAGCGGATCGAGCGGCCGCGGCCCGGCGGACGACGGCGCGGGCTGGTTCCCGGCCAGCAGGCTGAGCAGCCGGGCAATCAGCGCGGCGTGCGCGGTGCGCTGCCGGGCCTGGCGCTCGAGCAGGCCCGGCGCGGGGTGCAGCAGGAACCACAAGAGCGCACCGTCGGATTCGGCCAGATCCAGCGCGTGCTCCACCGCCCGCCCGGCGGCGGCCGGGTCGCCGAGCGCGTCCCGGGCGATCGCCTCCAGCAGGAACGCCTCAGTCAGCCAGAACCGCCAGCCCACGCGGGCGGAGCCGTCCAGGACCGGCGCGAGCGCGACGGTCGCCGTCTGCGGGTCGCCCCGGGCGAGCCACAGCACCGCGGCGGCGACGCGGGTTTGCCCGAGGTCCCGCTCAAGGTCGCCGAGGCCGGCCAGGACCCGCTCGGCCTGCTCGAGGTCGCCCAGGCGGACCAGGACGTGCACCAGCCAGGCCTGCACGGGCCGGGCGAGCGGGTGCGGTCCGGCCAGCCGCTCAGCGGCCCGGAAGGCGGCCAGCGCGGCGGCCGGCCGGCTGCGCCCCAGCTCGATCAGGCCGCAGGCGAAGTGGACCCCCATCGCGGACATGGGCTCGGTTTCCGCCCTGATGGTGTGCGCGGCGCGCTGCACCCAGGTGTCGGCCTCGTCCAGCCGCCCCAGCCAGGCCAGCGCGGAGCCGAGCGCGTTGTAGACGAGGCCGGCGTACGTATCGTCGGTCCAGCCGTGCCGCTCGGCCAGCTCGATCGCCTGCCTGCCGAGCTCCGCCGCCCGCGGAGCACATCGCGGGAGCTCGACCTGCGCCCGGTTCACCAGGGCCATGAGCTCGAGATAGGGCCGCCCGATGCGGTGCGCCAGCGCGACCGCCTGCTCCAGGTGCGACTCGGCGGCCTCGAGCCGGCCGGTCCAGGTCTCGGCGTTGCCCAGGCTGATCAGCGCCAGCACACGCAGCTCCTCACCCAGGCCCGGCGCCTCCGGAGCCTCGGCCGCCGCCAGCAGCCGCTGCGCCTCCGCAGGTACCGCGGCCAGGTCGCCGATCCGCCCGGCCAGCAGCAGCCGGACCACCCCGCGCAGCATCAGCGCCTGCCCGCACCGGTTCTCCGGCACCGACGCGGACCCGCGCTCGGCCAGCGCCAGGTACCGCCCGGCCGCCGCCAGCGATCCCCGCTCCAGCTCGTCGGCCGCCGCCACCGCAGCCAGCTCGGCATCGGTCATCGGCGCCCCGGCCGGGAACCCGGCCATGAGCGCGTGCAACGTCGCGATCTGCCCGCCCAGATACAGATCCGGCCAGTGGTCGGCCAGCAGCCGGGCCGCCAGTCCCCAGTCCCGCGCGGCCTGCGCGTGGCGGACCGCCTCCACCGGGAACCCGTGCCCGGCCAGCCATCCGGCGGCCAGCTCGTGCAGCGCGGTGACCTCGTGCGGCTCGAGGTGGCGCAGCTGCAACTGCAGCTGGTCGGCGAACAGGTGGTGGTAGCGGAACCACGACCGGCCCGCGTCCAGCGACACCACGAACGCGTTAGCCTCCTCCAGGTCCTGCAGCACCCGCTCCCCGCCCGAAGCACCGGTGAGCAGGTCGGCTAGCTCGCCGTTGACCTGCTCCAGCACGCTGGTCCGCAACAGCAGCCGCCGCACCGGTTCGGGCTGCCGCTCCAGCACCTCGGCCAGCAGGTACTCGGCCACCGTCCGCTCGGTCCCGGAGAACTCCGCCGCGAACCGCTCCGGATCCGCATGCCCGGCCAGTGACAAGGCCGCCAGCCGCAACCCCGCCGCCCACCCCTCCGTCCGCTCCACCAGCATCTCCAGGGCCGGCTCGGCTAGCTCCACCCCGGCCGCGGTGAACAAGGCCCGCGCCTCGGCGGGGGTGAACCGCAGATCCTTCGCGCGGATCTCGGCCAGCTCTCCCTCCAGCCGCAACCGGTGCAGCCCCAGCCGCACGTCATGCCGGGTGGCCAGCACGAACCGCAGCTCGTCGGGGGCCCGCATGACGAGCAGCTCCAGCTGCTGCCGCGCCTCGGCCGACCGCAGCTCCTGCAGGTCGTCAAGCACCAGCCACAGCCGCTCGTCCAGCGGCGCCAGGTCCCTCAGCAGCCGCTCCACGATCTCCCACCCGTCCAGGTCCGGCGCCGCCGTCAGCGCGCGAACCAGCGCCGAACCCGCCGCAGTCTGGCGCAGCGCGTCCAGCACGGCCAGCCAGAACCGCTGCGGATCCCGCTCATCGCGCCCCAGCGGCACCCACGCGGCGCTCTTGGCCAGGCCGGCCGCATTGATCCAGGACCGGAGCAGCACCGTCTTACCGCTGCCCGGCGAGGCCGATATCAGCGTCACCCGCGCCGCCTCCGCGAGCCGCTCCCACAGCGCCGGACGGGGCACGTCGGCCTTCATGTGGTCAGGGTGCGTCACCCGCGCGGCCGGGCGCATCGCTCAGATGAGTCACACCGCGAGATGCCGGTGCGGCGGCGGCGCCGTGGCAGGCTTATGGTGATGGATGTCCATGCGGCCAGCGAGCCTGGGGCGACCCGCCGCCTTCGAGGGCGGGAGCTCCAGCTCGAGACGCTGCGCGACCAGCTCGACGCCGTGCGGGCCGGCCGGGGCGGCACCGTGCTCGTGGCCGGACCGCCGGGCATGGGCAAGACCGTCCTGCTCGACGCGGCCGAGGGCATGGCCCGAGAGCGCGGGATCAGGGTTTTCCGCGGGGCCGGTGACGTCGCCGCGCAGGTGATTCCGCTCGGCCCGCTGCTCGAGGCGCTGGTGTCCACGCCCGACGCCCCGGTGGACCCGGCCGTGCTGCGCGATCTCAGCCAGTCTCCTGACCAGCGGTTCTGGTTGTTGCGCGAACTGCAGGAAGCACTGGAACGCGCGGCGCTGCGCGCACCCGTGCTGATTTCGATCGACGATGTGCAGTGGGCCGACGCGGCCACCCTGGCCGCCCTCGGCACGCTGCCCCGGCAGCTCGCCACGCACCGGATCTTGTGGCTGCTGGCGGCCCGCTCCGGTGAGCTGGGCGCGGCGGCCGATGCGGCCGTACGCCGCCTGGAGGCGGCCGGCGCGCTGAAGATAGCGCTGAATCCCCTCGACCGGACGGCGGTCGCCGCCCTCGCCGAGGATCTGCTTGGCGGGGCGCCCGACGCCGCGCTGCTGACGGTGCTGGCTGGTGTCCGGGGACAGCCGTTCCTGCTGACCGAGCTGCTCCGCGGCCTGCGCGAGGAGAAGCTGGTGGCGGTCGACGGCGGAATCGCCCGGCTCACCGGAACCGGGATCCCGCTCCGGTTTGTCGACCTGGTGAACCATCAGCTGGCCCGGCTGTCCGCGCGCGCACGAGACGCCCTGCAGATGGCCTGCGTGCTGGGCCGCCGGTTCTCGGCGGACGAACTCGCCGAACTGACCGACAGTACTCCGGCCGCGATCGTGGGGGCGTTGCGCGAGGCGCTAGCCGCCGGACTGGTCATCGAGGACGGCGACCGGGTGGCCTTCCGGCACGACCTGGTCCGCGAGGCCGTGGACGCGACGCTGCCCCGGACGGTCAGGCAGAGCCTGCGCCGCCGGGCGGTTGACGTGATGCTGCGGTACGGCGCGCCACCATCGGACGTCGCGGAACTCGTCATGGACGTGGCCCGGCCGGGGGACACCGAAGCGATCGCGATCCTGCGCCGGGCGGCCGTGGAGACCGCGCGGGTGTCCCCGGCGGTGGCCAGCGTGCTCAGCCGCCGGGCGCTGGACCTGACCCCGCCCGGCGATCCCGGCCGCGGGCCGCTGACCGCCGAGGCTTTGGCCTATCTCGTGTACGCCGGCAAGGCCGCCGAGGCGGTCAAGCTGATGACGGCCGCCGCGGGCGACCTTACCGACCCGGCGGCGGAGGCCGAGGCCAGGCTCAGCCTCGCCCACCTGTCGATGCAGTACGCGTCCGCCGACATGGTCGAGCAGTGCCAGCGGGCGCTGGAACTGCCGGCGGTGCCCGCGGCCCTGCGGGTTCAGCTGCTGTCGTTCCTGTCGCTGGGACTGGACATGTCGGGTGAGGTCAGCGCGGCGGAGCGGGCCGCCGGGCACGCGGTCGAGGTGGCGCGGGCGAGCGGCGATCCGGCTAACGAGGTCGTCACCATGGTGCCGCGGGCCGCGCAGGCGCTCGCCCATGGCGCCTGGCGGCAGGCCGTCGACCTCAGCGGCGAGGCGCTCGCCCGCCAGCGCGCCGCCGAGGGCACGGCCGTGCGGCTGTCGCTTCCGGACGCGTGGCAGACGCTGATCTTCATCGCCATCGCCCGCCTGGATGAGGCGTTCGCGCTCATCGACGCCGGCATGAAGGCCGCCCAGCGGGACGGGATATCGGCCAACATCCGGGTCTGGTCCATGATGCGGTTCCGCGCGCTGTTCTGCGCCGGGCGGCTCGCGGACGCTCGGGCCGAGGCCGAGGCCACGATCGAGATGGCCGATGAGATAGGCGACGGAAGCTACGGCTACATCAACCATGTCGCCCGCTACATCCTGGCCCGGGTGGCCGTGCACACCGGGGACGCGGCCGGGCTGGCGCAGGCCCGCCGGTCGGCGGCCCGGCTCGGGCAGGCGCAGGAGTCCCCGTCCTCCCGGTCGCTGGGCACGTGGCTCATGGCTCTGGTGGCCGAGGCCGACGGCACCCTGGCCGTTCAGGCCGGAGTGCAGGCCCTCGACCCGCTGGCCAGTGGCCCGCTGTCGGCGACCAGCCCGTGGATGTACGCCGACTCCGCCGCGTTGACCCGCATCCTGCGCGATGCGGGCCGGCGCGCGGACGCGGAGTCGGTGGTCGCCCGGCTCGAGGACTTCGCCGCGCGGCATCCGGACTTCCCGTTTCTCGACGGCGCGGCCCGGCACGCCCGCGCGGTGCTCGACGGCGACCCGGACACCGCGCTGCTTGCGGTCACGCTGGGCGGCAGCGATCCTCGCCCGCTGGTCCGGGCGGCGGTCCTCGAGGATGCCGGGCGGCTGCTCCCGGAGGCGCGGGCGGCCGAGGCGGTGCCGCTCCTGGAGGCGGCCCTCGCGTCCTACGCGGGGGCCGGGGCCGAGCGCGACGCGGCCCGCGTGCGCAGCCTGCTGCGCGCCCGCGGGGTTCGCCCGCCGAGCAGCGGACCCCGCTCCGCACCCGACTGGCCCGAACTCACGGAGTCGGAGTTCGCGGTGGTCAGCCTGGTGGCGCAGGGCGCCACCAACCGCGAGGTCGCCGAGCGCCTCTACCTGTCCCCGTACACGGTCAACTCGCACCTGCGGCACGTGTTCGGCAAGCTCGGCATCCGGTCCCGGGTCGAGTTGGCCCGCCTGGCGGCCGGACGCGGGGGGTCAGCCGACGGCCGTAGTTGATCCGGGTGATGCCGGTCCGCCGTCGGCCAGTACGTCGGGCGAGCTGGCGTCGTAGCCGGCCAGCCAGGCGGCGCCGCGCCCCTCGGGGTCGCCCGGATGCACCCGCCGCCGCCAGGCGATCAGCAGATCTCGCCGCCAGGCGGCCCAGCGGGACGGCAGGTGGTTGCTCCGCCCCCGCTCGCGGGCGGCGAGCACCACCCGGCTGGCTCGGGGCCGGCGGGTGCGCTCGTACCGGACCAGGCCCGTAACCGGGTCAGCGGCCTCGGCCGAGAGCGCCGTGGCCAGGACCGCGCCGTCCTCGATCGCCTGGCAGGCGCCCTGGCCGAGGTACGGGAGCATCGGATGCGCGGCGTCGCCCAGGAGGGTGACCCGGCCGCGCGTCCATTGCGGCACCGGGTCGCGGTCGTAGAGCGCCCACTTGTACCAGACCTCCGCCGCGGCGAATAGGCGCAGCAGGGATTCATGCCAGCCGGCGTAGCGTTCGAGCACCTCGTCCCGGCGGCATTCCGCGATCCAGGACTCATGCTGGTAGCCGTCATCGTCGTAGTGGCAGACGACGTTGATCAGCTCCTCGCCGCGCAGCGGGTACAGGACGATCGTGCCGTGCGGGCCGAACCACTGGGCGCCGTCGGTGCTGGGCCGCGCGCCGCGGACGGCCGCGACCCGGACGACGCTGCGATAGCAGATCTTCCCGGTGAACCGAGGGGCATCGGGGCCGAACAACGAGGCGCGCACCGGCGAATGGATGCCGTCGGCGCCGACGATCACGTCGGCCTCGATCTCGCTGCCGTCGGCAAAGCACGCGACGGCGACGTCGCCGTCCGGCCACACCCGCGTGCATCGCCGGCCCAGGGTGACCAGGCCGGCCGGCAGCGCGCCGGCCAGCACGTCGAGGAGGTCGGCCCGGTGCACGGTCGCGCCCGGGATGCCGAACGAGGCCACCTGCTGGGGCCGGCTCGTCTTGGCGACCACCCGGCCCGTCTTCCAGTTGCGCATGACCTGCCACTGCGACCGTCCCGCCACCTGGCGGACGCCGTCCTCCACGCCGATGGCGCGCAGCACCTTCATCGCGTTGGGGTGCAGGGCGACGCCCGCTCCGATCTCCTTGAGCTCGGCGGCCGCCTCGTAGACCGCCACCTCGATTCCTGCCCGCGACAGGGCGTTCGCGGCGGTCAGCCCGCCGATGCCGCCGCCGATGATCGCGACCCGTGGCATAGGGCAGCCTCCCTGGCGATGGGTGTGACCGGCAGCACGCACGCCGGTCCGTTCGGTATCAATTGTTTGACATCACCGGCGGCAAAGCTGACACTTGGCCGTGGTCCGGCGCATTCCGATCCTGGTCGCGGCGGCGATCAGCCTGGTCGGGTGCTGGTCGGCGGCTCCGGCGCAGGCCCGGTCGGCGGTGCTGCCCCAGCCCGGGGTCACGTATTCGGTGCTGCTTCACCCGCCGCAGGGCGAGCCGGGCTGCGAGCAAGGGATCGAGCGGGGTCAACTGCGGGGCGGCCCTCGGCTGGTGATCGTGGGCGCCTCGTTCACGGCCGGGGTGGGACCGGGTCCGGGCCGGTCCTGGGCGGTCCTGCTGGCCCGCCACCTGCACTGGGATGCAGTGGTGTACGGAGATCCGGGGGCGGGTTACGTGCGGGTCGGCGCGGGGCGGAAGGGGCCGGTCGGAGCCGAGATCGGGCGGGTGGGCCTGCGCGCGCTGGAGCCATCACTGGTCATCGTGCAGGCCGGCCACGATGACATCGGCGTGCCGCCGGGGCTGGAGCGCGCGCAGGTGGCACGGGCCATCGCGCTGATCCGGGCGCAGGCGCCGCGGGCGCGGATCGTGCTGCTCACCGTCTTCGCCGGGCGGGCGCGCCCGGCCGCGGCGGACCGGACGGACCAGGCCATCGTACGGGCGGCGCGGGCCGCGGACCCCGCGGTGATCATCATCGACCCCGGGGCGTGGCGGTTCCCGCACGTGCGGGACGGCCTGCACCCGACCGCGGCGGGCAGCGCGTGGATCGCGAGCCGGGTGGCGGAGATCCTGCTCGAGCACGGCGTACGTCCCGCCCGGGCCGGCGGCGCGGTCATCTGCGACCCGGCCTGGCCGTCGCCGGCCGCGCGGCTGTAGCGGCTGTAGCGGCTGTAGCGGCTAGAGCGGCGTTCCGGCCAGCGCCGCGGCCCGGCCGCGGGCGGCCCCGGACGCCAGCACGGGCAGGCGGAATCGCACCAGGGTCCCGCCGCCGGGCGCGGGTTCGGCCCCGACGGTTCCGTCATGACGGTCGGCGACCTGACGGACGATGGACAGACCCAGGCCCGATCCGGGCACGGCGCGAGCCGGCGCGGCCCGGTAGAAGCGGTCGAACACGTACGGCAGGTCGGCGGGCGAAATCCCGGGGCCGTGGTCGCGCACGGTGAGTTCGCCACCGCGCAGGCGCACCTGCACCGGGGCGCCGGGCGGGCTGAACTTGGCCGCGTTGTCCAGGAGGTTCCGGACCGCGATCTTCAGCCGGTCGGCGTGGCCGGAAACCTGGCACGGCTCCAGATCCGCGGTGACGGGGATCCGCGGCCAGTCCCGGCGGACGCCCGCCACGGCGGCGGCCACCACCTCGTCGAAGGCCACCGCCTCGAACCGGCCGGGCGAGGGCTCACCCCGGGCCAGTTCGGTGACGGCCGCGGTCAGCTGGCCGAGCTCGGCGACCTGCGCGACGACCCGGTCGAGCACCTCCTGCCGCTCGCCGGCGGGCAGGTCCGGGTGGTCGGCCAGCAGCTCCACGTTGACGCGTAGGCTGGTCATGGGCGTGCGCAGCTCGTGGCTGGCGTCGCTGACCAGCTGCCGCTGGGCGGCCAGCGACCGCTGCAAGGCGCCCAGCATGGTATTGAACGACGCGGCCAGCCGGCCGAGCTCGTCCCGCCGGTCCACCTCGACCCGGCGGCCGGGATCCCCGGTCGCGGTGACCTGCTCGGCCACCGCGGCCAGGCGGCCCACCGGCCTGAGGCCGGCCCGGGCCACCCCCCAGCCGGCCAGCGTGGCCAGGCCGACTCCGGCCCCGCTCAGCAGGGCCAGGGTCGCGCCGATGGTGCCCAGCTCCTGGTCCACCGCGTTGAGCGGCACGGCCAGCTGCACGGCCAGGCCGGGCGCGAGCGGCGTGGTCAGGACCATGGCGTGAACGCCGTTCAGCGTGGTCTCGGTGTAGTACGAGGCGCGCTGGCCGGCGGCGACCTCCGCGACCGCGGCGGGCGCGGGCAGCAGCCCGCGGTCCGCGGCCGGCGCCCAGACGGTACCTTGAGCGGTCACCACCTGCGCATACGCGGCGGACGCGCCGAACCGTTCCGGGGGGACCCACCCGGCGGGTATCTGCCCGTGGTAGTGCCGCGCCAGCCGGTGGACCACGGCCGCCTGCTGCTGCAGCTCGCCCTTCACCTGATTCTGCAGGTCGGCGCGGAGCACGAGAAAGGCCACGGCGGTGATGGCCAGGGCGACCGTGGCCACGGCGCAGGCCACGGCCACGGTGAAGCGAGTGCGCAGCGTCATGCCGTACCTACTCCTGGGTCCATTCCCGGGCCAACTCCCGGCGCCCGCAGGACGTAGCCGACGCCGCGGACGTTGTGCACCAGCCGCGGGAGCCCGCCGTCCTCGAGCTTGCGGCGGAGGAAGCCCACGAAGACCTGGAGGGCGTTGGAGGCGGGGGCCGCACCGTAGTCCCATACCTCGTCCAGGATCACCTCGTAACTCAGCACGTGCTCGGCGTTGCGCAGCAGCAGCTCCAGCAGGCCGAACTCGGTCCTGGTCAGCGGGATCACCCGGCCGTCCCTGGTCACCGTCCGGGCGGCCCGGTCCAGGGTCAGGTCGGCGTAGCCGATGACGTCGTGCGGGGCCTGGCTGCGGCGCAGCAGGGCCCGGATGCGGGCCAGCAGCTCGCGCAGCGCGAACGGCTTGACTAGGTAGTCATCCGCCCCGGCCTCCAGCCCGGTCACCCGGTCGTCGATGGCGTCCCGGGCGGTGAGCACCAGGACCGGGGTGGTGTAGCCCCGCTCGCGGAGCCTGCGGCAGGCGTCGAACCCGTCCACCATCGGCATCAGCACGTCCAGCACGATCAGGTCGACCGGCGCCCGGGCCAGCGAGTCCAGCGCGTCCGCGCCGTGCACGGCCGTGGTCACCGCATACCCGGCGTGCCGCAGCGCGCGCTGGAGCGAGTCGCGCACGTCGGGGTCGTCGTCCACGACGAGCAGCCGGCCGGCGGGCGAGGGTGCTTGCGCCGGCCGGACCGGGGCGGGCCGCATGGGGAGCTGCGGCACGGGGGCTTGATCCAATATCACCCCGTCATGAAATCCTCCCGAGCTGAAAGTGTCCTGGAAGCTTGCTGTGAGCGGTCCATTTTTAAGCCGTCTTTCACAGACGGCGCGCACGCTGCCAGTCATGATGTTCCGCACCCGGCCTCTCCTGGCCCCCGCCGACCCGGTTCTGTGGCTCGTCAGGCACGGCGAGAGCACCTGGAACACGCTCGGCCTGGCCCAGGGCCACTGCGACCAGGCGCGGCTGACCCGGCGCGGCACCCGCCAGGCGGGGGAGGTGGCGCACCAGCTGCGCGGCCACCCGATTGGCGCGGTGTACGCCAGCGATCTGCAGCGTGCGGTGGCGACCGCCGCCCCGCTGGCCGCGGCCCTGGGGCTGGCCCCCGTGCGCGACGCCCGGCTGCGCGAACGGGGCCTCGGCGTGCTGGAGGGCACCGCCTCCGCCGCAGTCTCGGCCGCGCTCAGCGGGGTGGCCGAGGGCCGCGTGCTCGACCCAGACGCCCGGCCGCCGGACGGTGAATCGCTCCGCGACCTGTACTGGCGTGTGGCCGGGTTCGTCGACGACATCCTTTCGTCGAGCCCGGCGGAGGAGATCGCGGTGGTGGCCCACGGCGGCAGCCTCCGGGTGCTGACCGCCTACCTGCGGGGAGTCCCGGTCGAGCGGATGAGCTGGGGGCCGCTCGCCAACGGAACCGTCACGGCGGTCCGGCTCCAGCCCGCGCATTCATGAGAAAGAGAGACCTGATGAATCCGACCACACTGCAGCTGCCGCGCCGGGCGGAAAAGCCGCGCGCCGCCGGACTGACCATGGTGATTGACGGCGGACTGCCACGATCCTATTTCGCCGACCTGATCACCTCCGCCGCTGAGTACATCGACCTGGTCAAGTTCGGCTGGGGCACCGCGGTGGTCACCGGCGACCTGGGCGCCAAGATCGAGGTCCTGCGGGCGAACGAGATCGAGTTCTACTTCGGCGGGACCCTGTTCGAGAAGTACGTCCTGCAGGGCCGGTTTGATGATTTCCGGGAGTTCTGCCTGGAGCACGCGTGCCGGCACGTCGAGGTCTCGAACGGGACCATCTCACTGTCCAACTCGGAGAAGGCCAGCTACATCCGCAAGCTGGCGGACGACTTCACCGTCGTGTCCGAGGTGGGGTTCAAGGATCCGCGACGCTCCGAGCAGCTGCCGCCGAGTGCGTGGATCGACTACATCGGCGAGGACCTGGCCGCGGGGGCGTCGCTGGTCACCCTGGAGGCCCGGGAGAGCGGGCGGTCCGGCATCTGCCGGCCGGACGGCGAGCTGCGGTTCGGGCTGATCGAAGACGTGCTGGGGTCGGGGATCGGCCAGGAACGCCTGCTGTTCGAAGCCCCGACCACCGCCCTGCAGGCGCACTTCATCACCCGGCTGGGCCCGGACGTGAACCTGGGCAACATCCCGGCCCCGGGCGTCCTCGGGCTGGAGACCCTGCGCCTAGGGCTGCGGGCCGACACGCTCGACGCCTTCGAATAAGGACCGAACCGATGCGCACCACCCATGATGTCTTCCACCTCGCCATCCCCGTCTATGACCTGGACGCGGCCGAGCGGTTCTACGTCGGCCTGCTCGGCTGCAAGCTCGCCCGCCGTTATCCCGACCGGATCACGCTTGACTTCTTCGGCGATCAGCTGGTCTGCCACCTGACCGAGGGCCGGCCGCCGCGCAAACCCGAGAGCCTCTACCCGCGGCACTTCGGCGTCACGTTCCGCGACGGGGCGGATTTCCGGGCGCTGCACGAGCTGGCGGTCATCCGCAAGATCCCGTTCTTCGCCGACGTCTCGACGCGGTTCGAGGCCACGGCGGAGGAGCACCGGACCTTCGTGCTCCTCGATCCGTCCGGCAACCTGCTCGAGTTCAAGCACTACCGTGATCCGCGGATGATGTACTGATGGCGCGCCGCTGGCTCGACCAGGTCGACGCCATGCGCCCGGTCAAGCAGGCGGGCGTGCTCAGCACCCACTCGATCCTGTACTTCGCGCCGGCGGCCGCGACCGTGGGTTCGGGTGCCTCGCTGCTCTTGCTGCACGTGTCGCGGGAGGGCTTCTTCTTCATCTCCGCGTGCATGCTGACGTACGCCTACGCCGACCTGAACCTCTCGGACCGGGCCGGGCTGGGCCGTTTCTACCGGCGCCGGATCGTCTCGGTGGTGATTCCGTACCTGTGCTGGAACCTCATCTACTTCTGCTACCTGCTGCCCGCCGCGCACTACGCGAGCGTGGGCAAGGCGATCGGGCACCTGGCCTGGCTGGTGGCCATCGGGTACTACCAGCTGTACTTCCTGCTCGTGATCATGCAGTTCTACCTGGTATTCCCGCTCGTGCTCCTGCTGCTGCGGCGGACCCGGGGACATCACGGCCGCCTCATCGCGGCCGTCGCGGCGGCGCAGGTCGCGATCGCGATCACGATGCACTGGCGGCTGCTTCCGGCGCTCATGCTCAAGTACGGTCAGCAGGACGCGCTCAGCTACCTGCTGTACCTGATCGGCGGCAGCGTCGTCGCGTTCCACCTGGACGAGGTGCACGACTGGGTGGTCCGGCACGCGCGGCTGATCCTCGCGCTGACCGCGGCCGCCGCGCTGGCCGCCGAAGGCATCTACTTCCTGGCTCAGCACGGGGTGACGACCGTGCTGGGTTCGGGCAATGACTGGTCCCAGCCCAGTGTCATCCCGTTCAACATCGGCGCGATCACCTGCGGTTACCTGGCCGGCGTGGCCCTGGTCCGGCCCGGGCGATCCCGGCGGGCCAAGGCCCTGGTGCGCATGGGCGCCGACGACGCCTACGGCATCTACCTGTCGCAGATGCTGTTCATCACCGCGCTCACGTGGCTGGGCTGGGGCAAGCTCAGCGCGGCGGTGCCGTGGCCGCTGCTATGCCTGCTGACCGTGGGCATCGTCGGTGTCTGTTGCGTCACGCTGACCAGCCTGCTGGCCCGGACCCCGCTCGCGATACCGCTGACCGGGCGCCAGCAGGTGCCGTGGCCGAGCCGGCGGCCGCGGCGTGAGGTGCCCATCGGCCCGGGCGTGCCCCGGCTGGAGCCTGCCGCGCTGGCGGGTATGGCCCACGAGAAGAACGGATCGTGACCGTGATCAGAGACTGGATCGAGACGGCGGCGGCCCGCGGCGAAGACGCCATCTACCTCCAGGAGGCCGGCGGAGCGGGGAAGCTGACCTTCG
>Ga0187809_10000542_pt1 | contig 19782 bp, 19 predicted proteins | sample NC_wetland_sal_i_8_FD_132415 | JGI IMG/M metagenome (GOLD analysis project Ga0187809, IMG submission 132415) | Wetland sediment microbial communities from Neuse River Estuary, North Carolina, USA - ASW_4 | ecosystem: Environmental > Aquatic > Freshwater > Wetlands > Sediment | place: USA: North...
CCACACCCGAAGAACTGATGGCCCTTCAGCACCACCACCACCATTAAACCCGGTGCGCGGGACGAGACGGCCGGGGTGCCCGGTGGAACCGCCATTCCGCGGCCACCCGCCGCGGGCGCGGCCCCCGTTCCTGTCCTTTTGTCTCTTTTTTTTATTAGCACAATATTTGGGAACTTCACCGCGAACATTTGCCAGTTAACAAAAAGTTTATGAAAACAGGAAAGGAATTCGAGCAATATGCGATCAAACAGCGGGGCATCAGCAGCAATACCCTCCACGACTACCGGAAAAAAAGCCAGCGGCTGATGGACGCGAGCCTGCCCCTTGCCGCCGGAACGGGTACGATCACCAACCTGACCCCGAACATCATCGAGGAACGGCCCATGAATGTCGCCGTGATGGATGTTTACAGCAGGCTGATGATGGACAGGATCATTTTTCTGGGCTATCCCGTCAATGACGAAGTGGCCAATATCATCACCGCGCAGCTGCTGTTCCTGGAGAGCACCGACCGCACCCGCGATATCCAGCTGTACATCAATTCCCCGGGCGGCGCCGTTTATGCCGGCCTGGGCCTTTATGATACCATGCAATTTGTTACGCCTGACATTGCTACCATCTGCACGGGAATGGCGGCCAGTATGGCGGCGGTCCTGATGGCGGCGGGCGCGCCGGGAAAAAGAAGTGCGCTCCGGCATGCGCGCATCATGATGCACCAGCCCAGCGGCGGCGCTGCCGGGCAGGCCTCGGACGTGGCCATTACGGTCAATGAAGTGCGAAAGGTAAAACACGAGCTCTACGAGATCCTGAGCAACCATACGGGGCAGCCGATCGAAAAGGTGACCAAGGACAGCAACCGGGATTTCTGGATGACCGCGGAGGAAGCCAAGGTGTACGGCCTGGTGGATGAAGTCCTTTTGACCAATGCCAAAAAGAATAAAAAATAATACGATGAACTATTATAAGCTAGGATCGACAAGATTTGAGGAGGAAGAGGAACCGGCCCGGGAAACTCCTGAAAATCCCGTCGAAAAGATGATGGGCGGCCTGATGTTTGATAAGAAATTCATGGAGCAGCGGAAGATTTTCCTGTGGGGCGCGGTAGACGACCGCACCGCGCGGGACATCACCAACCGGTTGTTCTACCTGGATGCCATGGACCCGGGAAAGGAGATCACCTTTTATATTAACAGCCCGGGGGGCGTGATCACCAGCGGAATGGTCATCTACGACACGATGAAAATGATCAAGTCGCCCGTAAGTACGGTGTGCATGGGTCTGGCCGCCAGTATGGGCAGCATTTTGCTGAGCGGCGGCGAAAAGGGGAAGCGGTATATTTTCCCTCATGGCGAGGTCATGATCCACCAGCCCAGCGGCGGAGGCCAGGGAACCAGCGCCGACCTCGAGATCGTCGCCGAACAGATATTAAAAGCCAAGGAATTAGGGGCTAAAATCCTGGCGGCCAACTGCGGGCAGACCTACGAGAAAGTCCTCGAGGATTTTGACCGGGATTACTGGATGGATGCCGAACAGAGCAAGAAATACGGGATCGTGGATGCCGTCATCAGCAAACTATAATGCAACTTTTTGCGTTATCTGGTTGTCAATTAAGAAGTAACTTTGCATCGGACCGGGAAATTCCTGCTTCCGTTCTAAATAATCACGATGGCAAAACAACAGTCTTTACATTGTTCTTTCTGCGGAAGAAGCCGGGATGAGGTCAAGATATTGATTGCGGGCCAGGAAGGGCATATCTGTGAAAACTGCGTGGAACATGCCCAGGAGATCATTACCCAGGAGATCTTCCCGATGGCCGACAAGAACAGCCAGTCATCTTCCTACAAGCTGACCGTTAAGAAACCTTTCGAACTGAAGAAATTCCTCGACGAATATGTGATCGGCCAGGATGACGCCAAAAAGGTACTGGCCGTGGCCGTGTACAATCACTACAAGAGGCTGAACCAGAAACTGGACAGCGATGTGGAGATCGAGAAAAGCAACATCATCATGGTCGGGGAGACCGGTACCGGGAAAACCTTGCTGGCCAAGACGATCGCGCGGATCCTGAATGTCCCCTTTGCCATCGTCGACGCCACCGTTTTCACCGAGGCCGGCTACGTAGGCGAGGACGTGGAAAGCATCCTGAGCCGGCTGCTGCAGGTCTGCAATTTCGATGTCAACGCGGCGCAGAAAGGAATTGTCTACATAGATGAGATCGACAAGATCGCCCGCAAAAGCGATAACCCGAGCATCACCCGCGACGTGAGCGGGGAAGGCGTGCAGCAGGGCCTGCTCAAACTGCTCGAGGGCACCGAAGTGCTGGTTCCTCCACAGGGCGGCCGCAAGCACCCGGAGCAGAAGCTCATAAAGCTCAATACCAGCAACATCCTGTTCATTTGCGGGGGAGCGTTCGACGGCGTCGATCGCATTATTTCCCGGCGCATCAACACCAACGCGATCGGCTTCAACGTCAACAAGGACATGCAGGATTTCCAGAGAAAGAACCTGCTCCAGTTCGTAAACGCCCAGGACCTGAAGTCGTTCGGGCTGATCCCCGAGCTGCTGGGCCGGCTCCCGATCATCACCTATCTCAACCCGCTGGATAAAACGACGCTGCGCAATATTCTTACCGAACCCAGGAACTCCCTGGTCAAACAGTACAAGAAACTCTTCGAGATAGAAGGAATCGAGCTCGTCATGGAAAATGATGTGTACGATTTTATGGTTGACAAGGCCATCGAATACAAGCTGGGCGCCCGGGGATTACGCAGCATCTGCGAGAGCATCCTGACGGACGCCATGTACGAGTTGCCTTCCCAGAAGGTAAAGACCTTTACGGTGACGCGCGAGTACGCCGAACACAAGTTCAAGATCAGCAAGCTCAGCCTGTTGAAAGTCGCCTGATCCTCCTGCGCACGAGCCTTTGTTTTCACATTATTTTTAAACAAAACGCAAACTTTCATCACGGATTTGCTATTTACATTTATTTTTACCCGTCTGACGTTCCATGCGGTTCCGTAAAAAATAATTTTTCGACAAATGGTTGATGTAATTCTTGGCTTGCAGTGGGGTGATGAGGGGAAAGGAAAAATCGTGGACTACTTTGCGCCCCGGTACGATGTCATTGCAAGATTCCAGGGCGGGCCCAACGCGGGTCATACCCTGTATGTGAAAGGTAAGAAGATCGTACTCCACCAGATTCCCTCCGGGATCTTTCACGACAATAAAATCAACCTGATCGGCAATGGCGTGGTGCTCGACCCGGTGACACTTAAAAAGGAATGTGAAACCGTCGCTGCCATGGGAGTGGATTGCAGGAAGAGCCTCTATATCAGCGCCCGCGCCCATTTGATCCTGCCCTCCCACCGCGCGCTAGACAAGGCCAGCGAATTGGCGAAGGGCAATGAAAAGATCGGTTCGACCCTCAAGGGCATCAGCCCGTCCTATATGGACAAAACGGGGAGGAACGGTCTCAGGGTAGGCGATCTGCTCGACAAACATTTTGTTTCCCAGTATATCCAGCTGCGGCTGAAGCACCAGAAACTGCTCGATAATTTTTCTTTTCACGAGGATATCTCCGGGTGGGAACAGGAATTTTTCGAGGCGCTTGAGTTCCTCCGGGAACTCCAGATCGTGAACGGAGAATATTTTATCAACGATGCGTTGCAGCGGGGCAAAAAGATCCTGGCGGAAGGCGCCCAGGGCAGCATGCTGGACATTGACTTCGGCACCTTTCCCTATGTCACCTCCTCGAACACCATCACCGCCGGGGTCGGCAGCGGCCTGGGCGTCGCGCCTCAAAAAATAAAGGAAGTGTTCGGGATCACAAAGGCTTACTGCACGCGGGTGGGCAGCGGCCCTTTTCCTACTGAACTCCTGGACGCCGATGGTGAAATGCTTCGAACAAAGGGAAACGAATTCGGGAGCACTACGGGACGACCCCGGAGATGCGGCTGGATTGACCTGGTGGCCCTGCACTATGCCTGCATGATCAACGGCGTGACCCAGCTGGTCATGACCAAGGCGGATATACTGGACTCATTTGATGAGCTATACGTATGTGAAAAGTATCGCGCAGATGGCCAGTCGACCGTTGAAGTTCCGTTCCAGATGTCAAGGGTGTCCCTGGAACCCGTTTATAAAAAATTCAAAGGATGGAAATCGGATATAAGCGCCATAAAAAATTTTGATAACTTGCCCGGTGAAATGAAGGAATACATCGCTTATATCAACCGTACACTGGGGATCCCGGTAACCTATATTTCAAATGGCGCGGGCAGCGATCAGCTCATCCTGGCATCGTGATTCGGGCGCGAAAAAAACTGAAATTTTTTTTGGCAGTTTAAAAATCATATTGAAATTTTACAGTGTTAATCCTTTAGCATATTATGAAAGCAAAATCTGATAAGGAAAAAAAATTGCCCGAGAAAAAGCCGGCTGCAAAAGCCTCCCCGAAGAAGAAGGAGGAGGAGGCAACCGACGACGAGGAGGACCTGGAGGACGACGATGCCGCTCCTGCAAAAAAGACCAGGGCAGCTTCTTCCAAGAAGAAGAGCGATGAGGACGAAGACGACGATGAGGAGGATGTTGAAGTGGAGGATGAATGGGAAAAGGCGGATGAGGATGACTACGACCCCGATTTCGACGAATTTGATATGCCCAAGTCCCGTACCAAAAAGCCCGCGGGCAAGAAGGGAAAGGAAGACGACGATTTTGACCTGGATGACGATTTTAAAGACCTTGACCTTTTTAACGACTCCGATGAACTGGATGATGATGATGATGATTTTTAGGAGTGATCCCACAGCGCTCACGACCGCACCGAACCAACCTTGACCCGTGAATTTTTTTCATATCCCGTCCAGGATTTCGACTCCTTTAAAGTTCAATTGCTGAATTACCTGGGCACGTTCGGCATCGCCTGTTTCCTGGACAATCACCGTTACGAGTTCGATCGATCATTTGAATGCCTGGCCGGAGCCGGCGTACGGGAAGATTTTTCTTTCACTGAAACCGCAGCTCCGGAGGCCCTCGATGCTTTTACGTCGCGAAGAGACTGGATCTTCGGGCACGTGGCCTATGATTTCCCGGACCGGTGGTCAACCGGCGCACCGCCGCAGCCGGATCCCGTAGGATTCCCCGACTGTTATTTTTTCATTCCCGAGACGGTTTTCATCCTGGACGATCATGCAGTCAGGATCGGCGTGGGAGGGGGTGCGCCGGAGGCGGCCAGGATATATGAGACCGTCCGGTCAGTCCAGGCGCCCCCGTTACCGGAAACACGGCTTCCCGCAACGTGGCGGTCGCGTTTCACCCGGCAGGAGTACCTGGAGACGGTGGAACTCCTCCGCGGGCATATTCGGCGGGGCGACTGTTACGAGATCAATTTCTGCCAGGAGTTCTTCCTGGAGGGAGCCGTAATCGATCCGCTAGCCACTTACCGCCGCCTGAGCCGGCTGTCACCGCACCCGTTCGCCGCGTGGTACCGGATCGGGGACCGTTACGTGGCTTGCGCCAGCCCGGAGCGTTACCTGAAAAAGAACGGATCTACCATTTTCTCCCAACCCATGAAAGGCACGATCGGACGTGACAGGGAAGATGCGGTGGCCGACCGGGCGCTCCGTGACCGTTTGCTTTCCGATGAAAAGGAGCGTGCGGAGAATATCATGATCGTGGACCTCGTCCGCAATGATCTTTCCAGGATCTGCCGGGAAGGCTCCGTGCAGGTCACTGCCTTTCCCGGCGTCCATTCCTTCCCCCGCGTGCACCAGCTCATTTCGACGATCCAGGGCACGTTGCGCGAGGACTGCCGTTTTTCGGAGATCCTGCGAGCTACCTTCCCGATGGGATCCATGACGGGCGCACCCAAAATCCGGGTGATGGAGTTGATCCGGGCATACGAGCGTTCGAAAAGAGGTCTCTTCTCCGGCACGATCGGTTATTTTACGCCCCAGGGTGATTTTGATTTCAACGTGGTGATCCGGAGCATCCTGTATAACCGGAGCAGCGGGTATGTTTCCCTGCAGGCCGGTTCCGCCATCACGTTCAGGAGCGACGCTGCCACGGAATACGGGGAATGCCTGACTAAGATCGGGGCCATGCAGGAGGCGCTCGTTGGAGAGCAGCCGTGCTAGCGGTCGCCTCCTGCCGGGGCCGACCCGCTGGCCTCTCCCAGTAACTCGTCAATACAATCCTGCAGGATAGGGTATTTTTTCCCGGCGAAGAGTTTCATTTTGTCCCGGGGAAGACGCATGGTGTACATGGCGCCGGTGGACAGCACATTATCGAAAGAGGGATTGTACCGGTCAAAGTCAGCCGGGGCCATTGCAAGGTCCCTGGAGAGCACCGACGATAAATACCTTCCCGAGATGTGCACCGAATCAGCGCTGTCGGCCTCCGGGGGCGTCAGGTCGGGTTTGGGAATGACCGTCGTGCCGTCAATACTGGTAAAGTTGAAATTGTTGCGCGTGGACGGCGTTTCCATGATGTAGTGCGTCGCAATGAATTTTTTGACATGGTCGCGCGATTCTTCCGGCAGGTAATACTGCAGATCCCAGAAATTCCGGCTACCGCTCTTTTTGATAGCGTTGTCCACCCGTCCCGGACCGCCGTTGTAAGCGGCGATCACCAGCAGCCAGTCATGATATTCCTTGTAGAGACTCAGGAGGTATTTGGCTGCGGCATGGGTACTTTTTGTATAGTCCGTCCGGTCATCTTCGAAGGAATCGACCTCCAGCCCGTAATCCGTGGCTGTGCCGCTCATGAGCTGCCAGGGACCGAGGGCGCCTTTGGACGACAGGGCGTCAGGCTTCAGATCACTTTCAATGACGGCGAGGTATTTCAGCTCCCGGGGCAATCCATACGACTCCAGGATCCTGTCAATGAGGTTAAAGTAGGGGACCGAGGTGGCTTTCATTTGCTGCAGGTACCGCCCATGCGCCCGCAGATAGTCCTGCATGTAGGGCTCCGCATTGGGATTTACCTGGGAGGAATAGGGCATCGCGGGGTTGTAGGAATAATTTTTGAACAGGTCCCGGAACCCGTACCGGGTCAGTTCATTTACATAGTTTGCCTCCTGCTGTTTGGGCGGAGTGGGAGACTGGAGCACCTGCTCGATCGCCTTGTCCTGGACAGCCGTATCGGCCGGTACCTTTTCATCCTGCGCCCGCGAGGCGCCGGGCAGGATGCTGCCGGTGGCTATCAGTAAACCGGTTAGGAAATGGGCTGTTTTCATGGTCAATATTGCCTGTATCGGGTCATCAGCATGTGGGAGAATTCCAGCAAAGTTAGCTCATTGTTTTTCCCCGCGATGACCTGGATGCCGAAGGGCATCCCACCGGAGTGCCTGAACAGGGGGATCGAAATGGCCGGATTCCCGGTGAGATTCGCATAGACCGTATAGATATCCGCCAGGTACATGGCTACCGGATCGTGCATCATGCTTCCCGCTTCAAAGGCCGTCGAGGGCGCCGTGGGTAACAGGATCACGTCAAAATCACGGAAGAGCGATTCGGTCTGTTCGACAAGCATTCGCCGGATCTGCTGCGCCTTTGAAAAGTAAGCGTCATAATATCCTTCACTCAGTACAAAGGTCCCCAGCATGATCCTTCTTTTCACTTCCGGGCCAAAGCCCCGGCCCCGGTTCATTTTATAGAATGCCGCGATATCGGCTGCCGGTGACGCGTCGCGGTACCCGTAACGCACGCCGTCGTACCGCGAGAGGTTGCTCGACGCTTCCGCGGTAGTCAGCACATAATAGGCCGGTACGATGACATCGATCAGGTCAAGATTGATCTCTTCCACGCGGTGCGAAGCTGCTTCCAGCCGTGCGGACACCCGCCGCACCGAGTCCTTGATCTCCGGGTCCAGGCTGGCATGCTCCAGCGCATTTTTCAGCACGCCGATGCGGTAGGAACGGCCGCTGTTTTCCAGGGGCAGCCGCAGGTTCGTTTTCTGCCGGTTCGCCGTGCTGTCGTGCGCATCCGGGCCGCTGATCGTCTCCAGCACCCGTGCGCAGTCCTCAACGTTCCCGGCAAAGACACCGATCTGGTCAAAAGAGGAAGCATAGGCGATCAGCCCGTGGCGGGACACGCATCCATAGGTGGGCTTCATGCCGACCACCCCGCAAAAATCGGCCGGCTGACGGACCGATCCCCCGGTATCGCTCCCCAGGCTGGCCATGCAAAGGCCCGCCTGCACTGCGACCGCAGAACCGCCCGAGGATCCCCCGGAGACCCTGTTTTCATCCAGTGCGTTCAGCGCTCTTCCGTAAACTGAATTTTCATTGGTGCTGCCCATCGCAAATTCATCGCAGTTGCAGCTGCCGATGATCACCGCGTCCTCCTCCAGCAGGCGCTCCACCGCGGTGGCGCTGTACAGGGACCTGAACCCCCGAAGCATCGCGGAGGCGGCTGTTACGGTATGATCCCGGTAACACAGGACGTCCTTGATCGCAACGACGACACCGAAAAGTTTCCCGGGGGGAAGGCCCTGTTGTTTTTTTTCGTCGAGCCAGGCTGCCCTTTGCCGGCATTCGGCGTCAAACACCTCCACGAAGGCGTTCAGTTTCCGGCGGGCCTGGATACGGGAAAGGTAATGATCGACCGCCTGCGCGCAGGTGGTTTCCCCGCTGTCGAGCTGTTCCTGGTACCGGGCTATGGATTCAAATAAAAACACTGCAATTTTCCGGTGTTAGATGATTAATGCCATTCCGCCTCTTCAAGCTTTTCCTTCTTTTCGACCTTCACGCAGAGCAGGATGCTGATCTCGTACAACAGCATGAGCGGGATGGTGCACACGATCTGGCTCAGCATATCCGGCGGGGTGATGATCCCGGCAAGCACCAGCATGATGATGACGGCATACTTTCTGCCTTTGCGCAGGAACCGGGCCGTGACCACGCCGACCTTGGCCAGGAAATACATCACCAGGGGCAACTGGAAGGCGAGCCCCGCTCCAAGGATCAGGGGGACGATGGTATTAAAATAGCTGGCAATCGTCCAGCGGTTCTCAATGTTGGTGTCGATGGTGAAGTGGGCAAAGAAATTGATCGTATAGGGGGCGATCACGAAATACCCGAACAGGACGCCCAGGAAAAAAAGCGTCGAAACCCAGAAAATAACACCCCGGGTATTTTTCAGCTCTTTGGGGGTCAGGGCCGGCTTGGTGAACTTCCAGAACTGGTGGAACACATAAGGGAAGGCCACGATAAACCCGCCGATCAGGATAATGTTGAAGAATACATTGAACTGGGCGGAGACCGCCGTGCTTTGCATCCTTACATTGATCTCCTCCATGCAAAGTCTTGAACCCATCCCGAGCCGGCGGCTCAGGCGACATAATACGCCATAGGTGGGAAAATCGCTGTGCGTGGGACCCATCAGGATCTTCTGGATGATGAATTTGTTATAAATGCCTACCAGGATCGCGCCCGCGGCCACCGCGACGGCCGATTTGAACAGGTGGCCCCGGAGCACATCAAGGTGCTCGACGAATGACATCTCTGCTTTGTCACTGCCCCTTCGATTTCTGTTGAACAGACTCATGTAACTTCAGAAAATTCCTGTAAAACTGTCACAGGGAATAAGAAAGACCCCGCGTAAATGGTTTGCGAGGTCGATAATGTATTGTATAAACCGTAAGATCAATTGTTTACCGAAGAACTGCTGGAAGAGACCTGTTTGTTGGCCGGGGGAGCAGTGCTGTTGGTATCGTCGTTCAGGTGGTCTTCAATTTCCTTTCTGACATTGTCTTTTGCGTCCTTGAATTCACGGATGCCCCGGCCCAGGCCGCGCATTAGTTCGGGGATCTTTTTACCGCCAAATAAAAGAAGTACCACCAGTGCGATAAGCAGAATATGCGGACCGCTAAATAAATCTCCCATAACTGTAATTTATTTGAATGAACATCAAAGGTAAGATAAAATTGGTATAACAAGGTGGCGGCCGGGACACCTGGTTGCCGGAGCCAATAATTATGAATGGCTTAACAGCGCTGCGGCACTACCGGCCGATATAGCGGCCGCATTTAGCCCTCCCGTTGGCTGCTTCATAAGGGGAAATGGCACGGGAACAGGAAGTAATGACCAGGGCTAGCAAAATTGCCAGGATATAAACTTTTTTCATGGTTGCGAATCGTTTACGTAAAGTTTACTCCATAGCGTGTTTGTCAGCTGCAAGTATATAAAATAAAAAACCGGAATGCAATATTTTCCGGCTTTTTTTTATCGAAAATCTTCTATTTGGCCCGCTTTTCCTTGATACGGGCGCTTTTACCGCTGCGCTCCCTCAGGTAATATAGTTTGGAACGCCGCACCTTGCCCGACTTGTGGAGTTTGATGCTGTCGATATTCGGCGAAAAGAGGGGAAACAGGCGTTCCACCCCGATCCCGTCGCTGATCTTCCGGACGGTAAACGTGGCGGTGCCCCCATGGCCCTGACGTTTGATCACGTCCCCCTTGAAACTCTGGATGCGTTCCTTGTTTCCTTCCTGGATCTTGTAATTTACAGTGATATTATCCCCGGCCTTGAACTTGGGATATTCCTTCTTCGCTGACAGGTTAGCGTGTACAAATGCAACAGCGTCCATGACGGTAAAATTTTGGAGTGCAAATGTAAGGCAAATTTGTCAATTTTGGAATTGTTTTGCCGTTTTTGGACGGTATTCTCAGCGGGCCACGTTCACTGCCCGTTTTTCCCGGATCACCGTAACCTTGATTTGCCCCGGGTAGGTCATTTCGGTCTGGATCTTCTGGGCGATCTCGAAACTCAGTTTGTCACTGTCCGCATCGCTCACCTTGTCCGCTTCGACGATGACCCGCAGTTCCCTTCCGGCCTGGATGGCATAGGCTTTTTCCACGCCCGTATAGGTCATGGCGAGATTCTCCAGGTCCTTGATCCGCTGAAGGTATTGCTGCATGATCTCCCTGCGGGCCCCGGGCCTCGCGCCGCTCATGGAATCACAGGCCTGTATGACGGGTGCGATGACATATTGCATCTCCACTTCGTCGTGGTGGGCGCCGATGGCGTTGCAAACGGCAGGATTCTCCCCGTATTTTTCGGCGAGTTTCATGCCGAGCAATGCGTGGCTCAGCTCCGTCTCGTCATCCGGGACCTTGCCGATATCATGGAGCAGGCCGGCCCGTTTTGCGAGTTTGACATTCAACCCCAGTTCGGCCGCCATCACGCCGCAGAGGTTGGCAACTTCCCGGCTGTGCATCAACAGGTTCTGGCCGTATGAAGAACGGAACCTCATCTTGCCGATCATGCGTACCAGCTCCTTGTGAAGGCCGTGGATCCCCAGTTCGATAATGGTGAGCTCGCCGATCTCCATGACCTGCTCCTCCAGTTGCCTGCGGGTCTTTTCCACCACTTCCTCGATCCGGGCGGGGTGGATCCGTCCATCCGCCACCAGTCGCTGAAGTGACAGCCTGGCCACTTCCCTTCGAAGCGGGTCGAAGGAGGACAGAATAATGGCTTCCGGGGTATCGTCCACGATCAGGTCGACCCCGGTCGCCGCCTCGATGGCGCGGATATTTCTTCCCTCGCGCCCGATGATCGAACCTTTGATCTCGTCGCTTTCGAGGTTAAAGACGGTGATGGAATTTTCTATGGCCTGTTCGGCCGCCGTGCGCTGGATCGTCTGGATGATGATCTTGCGCGCCTCCTTATTGGCTTTCTGTTTGGCGTCATCGATGATCTCCTGTTGCATGGAAAGCGCCTGGGAACTGGTTTCCTGCCGCAGGGTTTCGATCAGTTGCGCCCGGGCCTGCTCCGAAGACAGCTCGGCCACTTTTTCCAGCCGGCGGATGTGTTCCTCCTGGTGTTTTTCCAGTTCGGTGCGTTTGACATTGACTACCTCGATCTGCCGGTTGAGTTTTTCCTTGATCCCTTCGTTTTCCTTGATGAGCCGCTCTACCTGCTGCTCCTTCTGGTTGATGGATTGTTCCTTTTGTTTGATCCTGTTCTCGGAGTCATTGATCTTCTGGTTGCGCTGGTACACTTCCTTGTCGTGTTCCGCTTTCAGCTGCACGAATTTTTCCTTGGCCTCCAGCTGCTTTTCCTTTTTAAGGGTCTCTGCCTTTAATTGAGCGTCGGCTACGATTTTTTGAGCTTGCTGTTCTGCTTCTTCGATTTTTTGTTTGGTGTTCTTGGCAAATAGGACCTTACCCAGCAGGATACCCACGACTAGTGCGATCACGCCGGATATTATCGGGAGAAATTGTTCCATTGTCTTTAAATAAATTTTTAATGCATTCCATAATCTGATCAAGCCACAGCTACCAGGTTAACTGATAACGGAGTTAATAGACGAAGATAGCAAAATTGTATTGATATTTCGTGAAAATACGCACCGCGGCCTTCGGGAAAACAGGTCAGGATGCCACGCTTTCCAGTTGCGTACGGATCCTTTCGAGCTTTTCCAACAGGCGGTCGTCAGTCGACGGACCGGCGGTGGCGGCGGGGGTTTGAGTAGCGTACCAGATCAGCACCATGGAAATATAATCCTGCATGTCCTTCCCGGCGAACTCCGTACGGAACTGCATGATCTTTTCGTTGATGACCTTCACCGTCCTGCGGACGGCCTCTTCATCAGAAGGAAGCACCTTGATCCGGAAGGTGCGGTCGCCGATGACTATATTGGCGGGTATCAATTCTTCCATGTCAGTTGTTTAATAGGGCGATGCAACGGTCAATGTCTTTCAGGTACTGGTTGATTCTTTTTTCGAAGGCAGCTTTTTCCGGCGGGGCCAGGCTGCCCGCCGAAGCTTTCAATATCAGCGCCTGGCTTTCCCAGAACTCGATTTTACCCGAGAGTTCCTCCTGTTGTTCGCGGTGCCGGAGGGCCTCCCTTTTGAGGACGTCGTTTTCCCGGAGCAAAGCATTGTATTTTTTCAGTAACAACTGCAACTTGCCCTGTATGATGGTGACCTGTTCCTCTAATGGATTCATCCGTTATTTTTTCTGATTTCCGCCGAGAGATTTTTTTCGATCGCCTGGATGATGCGGTTCATCATCCCGTCGGTCTCTTCATCGCTCAGGGTCTTTTCATGATCGGTAAAGCTAAAGCGGACCGCGAGGGATTTTTTATCCACCCCGAGCCTTTCGCTCTCAAACACGTCGAACAGCCTGAATTCCTTCAGTTTGGGGACCTTCGCCGAACGGATTGCCTTTTCCAGCAACTGGTAGGGTGTTGACTTGTCCAGGACGACGGACAAGTCGCGTTCCACCGGCGGAAATTTGGACAATTCGCTGAACACGACCTGGTTATCGGCCACGAGTGCCGTCACTAACTCCCAGTTGATGCCCGCAAAGTAAACCGGCTGCCGGATCCCGAATGTTTCAAGCAGCTTCCTGCTCACACTTCCCATCTCTGCAAAAACCTTTCCATTTGAAGCGGCCGTGACCGAATCGTCGAGCCAGGGAAGGGGAACGGCTGAGAACTCACAGAGGTCCAGCCCGGCCAGCTGGCAGATCCTTTCAACGGCTCCCTTGATAAAATACAGGTCGGAGGGCCGCTGTCCCGCCTTCCAGCCGTCAGTGGTTTTCAGGCCGGTGGCATAAAGAGCCAGCGTGTCCGTCTCCCGGTATTTGCCGGCGGTCGCGCCTGAATACACTTTCCCGAACTCAAAGAACAGGAGGTCGGCGTTCTTTCGGTTGATGTTGTAGGCGATGCTCTGCAGCCCTGAATGCAGCATGGTGGGTCGCAGCATATCCAGTTCCTCGCTGATACTGTTGATGAGGGGAACGCCCACCATGTTGTCTTCACTGAAAAACCGGCTGTTGGTGATCGAGTTGGTGAAAATCTCGGCAAACCCGTTCCCCGCCAGCCATCCGCTTACCCGCTGCTTCAGCAGGAATTCCCGGGCGCCCGTTTCCACGGAAGGCGCCATCCGGATCGTGGACGGAATGTCGATATTGTCCAAACCGTCGATGCGCATGATCTCCTCCACGACATCGGCCGGCTGCCGGATATCCGGATTGCTAAAGGGCGCGGCGACCCGGATTTCATCCAGGCCCTCCTTGACCACCGAAAAGTTCAGGCTCCTGAGAATATTGCGGACGGTCTCGTGATGGTAGTTTTTCCCGCTCAGCTTTTTGAGGTAATGGTTCTGCAGGGTGATCTCCTGGGGCTCCCGCGGCACCGGGTATACGTCTATGACGGCAGAAGTGATCGCAGCGCCGCAAAGCTCCCTGATCAGAATCGCGGCCCTCCGGAGTACCTGGACCGTGTTGCCGATATCGACTCCCTTCTCAAAGCGGGCGGCTGCCTCGGAGCGCAGGTGATGGTGCAGGGAGGTCCTGCGGATACGGACCGGGTCGAACCAGGCGCTTTCCAGGAAGACCCTGGTGGTCTGATCGCTGACGCCGCTGTCATATCCTCCGAAGACGCCTCCCAGGCAAATGGGCATTCCATCGCCGTCGCAAATGACGATATCGTCGCTCGTGATGCCGCGGAGCTTTCCATCCAGGGTGATGATGGAGGCCGGCCGGTCAAAAGTTTTCACGCGTATCTTGCCACCCTTGATCTTGTCCGCATCGAAGGCATGCAGGGGCTGCCCGGTCTCGTGCAGGATATAATTGGTGATGTCGACGATGTTGTTGATCGGGCGCATGCCAATGGCCAGCAGGCGCTCCTGCATCCATTGGGGGGAAGGACCGGTCCGGATCCCCGAAAGGATCACCCCCGCATATCGTGCGCACGCCTCCGGATTTTCGATCACGACCTCCATATGATCTACGGTGGCATCCGGTTTGAAATTTGCCGGGTACGGCAGCATGGGCCGGATCTCGGCGTTGTGATGGTGCGACAGGTAGGCGCAGATATCCCTGGCGACCCCGGTGTGGCTCATCGCGTCCATATGATTCGGGGTCAGCCCTATTTCAAAGATCCAGTCCCTGTAGGGATGGTAGTAGTCGGTAAGGCTCGTCCCCGGGACGGCCCCGGGGTCGAGGACCACGATCCCGTCGTGACCGTTACCCAGGCCGATTTCATCCTCTGCACATAACATTCCCTGGCTTTCCACTCCCCTGATCTTCGCTTTTCGAATCGTAACAGGTTCTGATTTAATGGGATAGATCGTCGAACCCACCGGCGCGAGAATGACTTTCTGGCCGGCCTGTACATTGGGCGCACCGCAAACCACCTGGAGCGGTCCTCCCTTGCCCACCGAAACGGTGGTCACCTGCAGTTTATCCGCGCCTGGATGTTTTTCACATGTCAGCACTTCCGCCACCAGGAGCCCTTCCAGGGAATTTTTGATGGTCTCGTAGCGATGCAGGTTTTCGACCTCCAGGCCAACCGATGTCAGGATCTCCGAGATGCGCTGCGGGCTGGCCAGGACCTTTTCGGTCACGGCATTTTTCGGAATATAGTCCTGGAGCCAATTATAACTGATCTTCATGCAAAATTTGGGAAAATGACTGTCACTTGATTTGAAACGCCAAAAGTAAGAAAGATGAAGGAAGAAAATCCAGCTGCCGGATAAACAGGTGTCCCCCGGTTCCCCCGGCATCGCCCCAACGGATAGGGAAAATTTCTATTGTGCCGCCGGGAGCGGCCAATTTCTTTTTTCCCCAACAGATTGTGGATTAATGGGACCCGGGCACGAAAAAATAAATTAAATTGTGCATAAGGGGGTATCCTGTTGTGAATACGCGTGAACGGCGTGTCAATATCGTGTTCATCACGATTGTAAAAAAAATCGGGGTTAACAATTTATTTAAATAGGCAATTGTCCGTTAACTTAGCCGCCCCCATGAAATTCAATACGATTCTTTAACCCGTTAAATCAACAAGACTACAAACAGACAATGGATCTTACTAACCTTAACAAAGAACGAAAACCGAGAAGAAAAAGCGGCTCCCTGGAACTGGGCACGCTGATGTTCGGCAAGGTACCCCCGCAGGCCAAAGAGCTGGAAGAAGCGGTCCTGGGAGCGATCATGATCGAAAAGAACGCCTTTGACATCGTCGTGGAAATCCTGAAGCCGGAATGCTTTTACACCGAGCCCCACCAGCGTATCTTCCGTGCCATGCAGGGCCTGCAGCAGAAAAATTCCCCGATCGACCTGCTGACCGTTGTGGAGGAATTGAAATTCCGGGAGGAACTGGATCTCGTTGGAGGTCCCTTCTATGTAACGAAACTGACCAACGCGGTCGTGTCTTCCGCCAATATTGAAACGCATGCCCGCATCATCCTGCAGAAATTCATCCAGCGCGAGCTGATCCGCATCAGCGGGGAGATCATCAATGATGCGTACGAGGATACTACCGACGTATTTGACCTGCTGGACGGAGCCGAAAGCAAGTTGTTCGAAGTGACCAATAATCATTTGAGAAAGGATTATGCAAGCATCGATACCGTGCTGGTGAAGACGATTCAGCGAATTGAAGACCTGCGCACGCGGCAGGACGAGATCACCGGGGTGCCCACCGGGTTCCGGGTGCTCGACCACCTGACCTACGGGTGGCAGCCCTCCGACCTGATCATCCTGGCAGCGCGGCCCTCCGTCGGTAAGACCGCTTTTGCGCTGAACCTGGCAAGAAACGCGGCGCTGCATCCCACGAAACCCACGGCGGTGGGATTCTTTTCACTTGAAATGAGTGCCGGGCAGCTCGTGCAAAGGATCCTGAGTGCCGAAAGCGAGATCTGGCTCGAGAAAATTGCCCGGGGCAAACTCGAAGAACATGAAATGCAGCAGCTCTACAAGAAAGGCATCCAGCGGCTCGCCTCAGCACCGATTCACATCGATGACACCGCGGCGCTGAATATCTTTGAGCTGCGGGCAAAATGCAGGCGGCTCAGGAACAAGCACAATGTGGGGATCATCATCATCGACTACCTGCAGCTGATGAGTGGCACCGGCGATAACCGCAACAGCAACCGCGAACAGGAGATCAGCCGGATCTCCCGGGACCTGAAAGGACTCGCCAAGGAATTGCAGATACCGATCCTTGCGCTGAGCCAGCTGAGCCGCGAAGTGGAGAAGCGGAAAGAAGGCAGCAAAATGCCCCAGCTCAGCGACCTGCGCGAATCCGGCGCCATCGAACAGGATGCGGACCTGGTAATGTTCCTGTACCGGCCGGAGTATTATGATATCACCGCCAATGAAATGGGCGAGAGCAACAAGGGCGAGACCCATGTCCGCATCGCAAAACACCGGAACGGTCAACTCGATACCATCAAGCTCAAGGCCTTGTTGCACATCCAGAAATTTATTGAAGAGGAAGGAGGTGATTTTACCGCCGGACTCCCCGTCGGCGGGAACTGGAAGCCCGTCAAAGACCTGGATGACGACGGCGCGCGCCTCTACATCCAGAAAGGAAGCAAGATGAATGACGGCGAGTTCGACGACGAAGCGCCGTTTTGACCCGGCCATCATGCCACCAGACGCTGTATGCAATTAGCCTATTTTTTCGAAGAATCGATTCCTGCGAGCGGTCGGTTCCTGCTGGGCGACGAAAGCGCGCGGCATATCGTTCAGGTACTGCGGATGTCGGAAGGGGAGCAGCTGCTCATCACCGATGGACGCGGTACCACCGTGACAACGATCCTTACCCGGGCGACCAGGAAGATGGCGGAAGTCGAGATCCTGGAGCGCCGCCAGGAATCCCGCGGCGGCCCCCTGCGGGCGATCGCCATCGGGCTCATCAAAAACAGGGGCCGCTTCGAGTGGTTCATGGAGAAGGTAACGGAACTGGGATTGGATGCCGTGATCCCGCTGCATACCCGGCGAACCGAACGCCCGGCTTTCCAGGGAGGGCGGATGCGGTCGATCGCGATCAGCGCCATGTTGCAATCCAGGCAGTCCTGGATCCCCGAGATCCTGGAGCCGGTGACCCTGTCCGCGTTCCTCTCACAGGATCACTACCCGGAACGCTTCATTGCACATTGCGGGGAGGACCCCAGGGAACCGCTGGCCGGCCGGGACATACACCAAGACGCCGTCACCCTGATCGGGCCCGAAGGAGATTTTACGGAAGAGGAAATTTCGCTGGCGCGGGCACACGGATACATACCAGTCTCCCTTGGGGACAACCGGCTCCGGACGGAAACCGCGGGCATTGTTGCCGCCGTGCTGATGGGCAGCGCCCGGCATCGCCACCGGGAATGATCATTCCTGGACGACCAGGCGGAACCCGTTGCCGTGAATATTCACGATTTCAATGCCCGGATCGTTTTTAAGATACTTGCGCAGCTTGGCAATATATACGTCCATGCTGCGACCGTTAAAATAGGTGTCACTGCCCCAGATCTTCTTGAGGGCGGCCTCGCGCGGGAGTAGGTCATTTTTATATTCGCACAGCATCTTCAGCAACTCGTTTTCCTTGGGGGAGAGGGTCTGAACGTCCTTTCCCACCGCCAGCTGCCTCAGCCGGGGATTGAAGTGATATTTTCCCAGGTCATACTCGGCATTGACTTCCTCCTTGTGGAGCTCTTCATTGCGTTTGAGGATCGCCCGTATTTTGTGCAGCAGCACATCGCTGTCAAAAGGCTTGGTGATATAGTCGTCCGCTCCGAGCTTGTAACCGCGGATGATATCGTCCTTCATGGTCTTTGCTGACAGGAAGAACAGGGGCATGTCCGGGTCCACATTCCTGATCTCCTCGGCCACGGTGAAGCCGTCCATGTTCGGCATCATGACATCCAGCAGGCATATGTCGAATTTTTCACGCTGAAAGGCGGCCAGTCCCAGGCGGCCGTCCCTTTCCAGCACTACGTCAAAGTCATTCAGTTCCAGGTAATTTTTCAGGACCATGCCTAGGTTCGGATCGTCTTCACAGATCAGGATCTTGGGTTTCTTTGTATCCATACGCTGTATTGTTTTAATCTGCTTAAAGGTATTTAGTTTTTTTTTGAATCCTTTTGATATTTCTAATATGACTGCTAATTATGTTAAAAGCTGTGCTAAAAAAAGTTAAAACAATCCTATCATTCCCAAAACGATCCGACTAAGGCGTCGGTAACGGGTGCACTTCCTCCGCGATACACCCCTGCTACCCCCCGGGACGCGGGAACGGTCCATCGCGATATCACCCCGGGGCGCCAGTCCCCTCCTCTTGGCCACTCAATGGAATTTACCGACTAATAAATGATTTTAGGAAAAACCCTCATTTTTTCAAATTTCTGCCGGAAAGTCTTGCTAAATAGTATTTTCCACATTATCTTCATTACGGTTTTTCATAGGATATTGGATTTTAAAGCGGGACTAGATTTCTATCTTGGTCCCTTTTTTTTTGCCCCATTGTCTGTTTTGCGTAAAATCCCAAACCCTGGAACGGCCCCTCTTAATTTCCCCTATCTTTGTCCCGGTTTTTCATAGGATATTGGATTTTAAAGCGGGACTAGATTTTTATCTTGGTCCCTTTTTTTTTGCGGCAAACTTTCCCGCATGCGCCCGCTGGCAGATCTGCCAGCATTCTTATAAATATTTACAAACCAGTGAGATAATTCGCATTCAGGAAGGGAGTTGCCGTTCAGGGCAGGACCTTGTTCCGTTCCCGCTGTTTTTCCGCCAGGCAGTTATCGCAGATCCCGCATCGCGGTAGCGCCAGGTCATTGAAATACCGGCCGAGTACCTGGCTGCGGCATTCCCGTTCCTCCAGGGTATACGCGGCCATCGCGCGGAGTCTTTCCTCAAAGGCGCGCTTTCTTTCCCCGAGCTGCCCGTGGTCGATGTGGAGATCCGCCGCGACCGGCCGGTTCCTCAAAAAGACGATCCGGGGGCGGCCGTCCGCAGGGCGATAGTCCAGCAGGCCCATGGCGCGTAAGCGGGCGAG
>Ga0187809_10000543_pt1 | contig 19769 bp, 23 predicted proteins | sample NC_wetland_sal_i_8_FD_132415 | JGI IMG/M metagenome (GOLD analysis project Ga0187809, IMG submission 132415) | Wetland sediment microbial communities from Neuse River Estuary, North Carolina, USA - ASW_4 | ecosystem: Environmental > Aquatic > Freshwater > Wetlands > Sediment | place: USA: North...
CCATACTGACGGCGAGCTTTCTGGCGGTTCCCAACCTTCTTGAGCGCTCGCTCCACGTAACCACCCACCATCAATGGATCGTTTATCTCCCGGTGCTCCTCATATCCGTCGCAATGATGGTGCCCGCCATCATCATCGCGGAGAAATATAGGAGCATGAAAGCGGTTCTCGTTGCCGCGATCATCGCGCTTGCCGCGAGCCAGATCATGCTTGGGACCGCACCCGGCAATCTCTATGTCGTGCTGGCCGCGGTCATCCTGTTCTTCTCCGGCTTCAACATCATGGAGGCGAGCCTGCCTTCACTGATCACGAAAACGGCGCCGCTCGACGCCAAAGGTACGGCGAGCGGCATCTATTCCAGTTCCCAGTTTCTGGGCATCTTCGTCGGTGGTGTAATCGGCGGCTGGACACATCAGGCGGGCGGCGCCGCAGGCCTGTTCGCCTTTACGACGGCGCTGGCGGTCGTTTGGATCGTGGTCGCCGCATCGATGAAGCCGCCGCGCTATCTGGCGAGCAAATTGATCCGCGTCTCCGATAGGTCGTGCGAGGACGCGGATAATCTCGCCGCTCGTCTGAGGCGATTGCCCGGCGTCGCCGAGGCGGTCGTCGTTTCCGAAGAAGGGCTCGCCTATCTGAAGGTGGATTCCAAGATATTTGACCCGGTCATGGCCGAGTCGTTGGTTCGAGGGATTTGATCTTCACAGCCCTCTAACTCGGGCAATGGTTGGTGAAGCCGCTTGGCACTGCGGCAGCGGCTGCGCCTTGGGCGATATGTGTGCCGAATGGCTTGCCTTCATTGTTCCCGCGGTCGCAGTCGCCTTTGGCTGGCACTCGATATTTCCGGGGAGGGTCTTCGCGGTTTGGGTGCTGGAGTACGTCTTCGCCTGCATTTTCTGCATAATGTTGAGGTTTTTCACAAACGCGCCAGATGCGAATCTGGGCCTTGCCCGAGGTCTGTGGGCAGCGGTCAAGGTCGATATGCTCTCCCTGACGGCGCGGCAGGTTGGCATGTACGGCTTCATGGCCGTCGCGTTCTTCTGGCTTAGGATGTTGGTCGGCATCAAACTCACGGTAAACCCAGTCGAGTTCTGGTTCATGATGCAGATCGCGATGCGGCTCGACGTAGCCACCAGCTATCCCGTCAATTGGTGGCTGCTGGGGCAGGCGTGAAAGAACGGATGCAACGGGCCGGGGCGCCACAGCGGAAACCTCAAAGTCGATTGCCGAGAACAATACCCATCTAAGCTGAAGCTTTTCATGGTCAGCAGGAAAACCCTTTGGACCAGATGAATTCGGCCAAATCCTCCGGCCTTCGGTTAGCCGCACCACTGGTACGGTCAGTGCCGAAGCCCCGACCGTGGCCCGAATCCCTTCCGGCGGAACGATCCCGCCCGGCCGTGAAATTCTAATCGGTGGTACCGACCACCGCCTCCCATGTCGTGACGTTCTCGGCGCGGCGCCGGCGCAGAACATCGGCAATGAAGAAACGCGAGAGCGCGTGATAAAGCGGGGTCGGACTGATCAGCCGGGCCGTTCCGTAACCCAGAACGGATGCCGCCATGAGCGGCACGATATTGTCCTGGTTGCCGGTCATTTCCACGATGATGACGAAAGCGGTCATCGGCGATTGGACCACACCGGAGAAATAGCCGGCCATGCCGAGCACGGCAGCAAGGCTGGCATTGGCGCCGAAAAGCGGCCCAAGCGCGCTGCCCAGGCCTGCTCCGACGGCAAGAGCGGGGGCGAAAATGCCTCCGGGAATGCCCGAAACGGTCGATGCAAGATTCGCCACGAGCTTCGCGATAAAGAAAGTTGCGGGAAGATGAGCCCCTTCGATCGCGCTACGTGCCTGGCTGTAGCCGGTGCCGAATACCTCGCCGTGGGTTGCGATCCCGAGGATTGCGACAATAAGGCCTGCGACGGCGGCTGTGCCGAAAACACGCCAGCGTGGCTGCACGGAGCGCCAGCGGCGAATGCTCGTCGTAAGGCGTAAAACCGCTTCACTGAATGCCGCGCCGAACATCCCTCCGACGATGCCGCAGGTGATCACGAGCGGCCAGTCGCCGGGAAAAGCTGCGACGGCTTTCGTCACGCCGAAATAGGTGTAATTGCCGGCAACGGCGATGGAGGCGATGCCGGAGATGATGACCGCGACAAGCACGACGCCGTTCGTGCGGGCCTGATAGCTGCGACCCATTTCCTCGATGGCGAAGACGACGCCGGCGAGCGGCGTATTGAAGGCGGCCGCAAGGCCGGCGGCGGAACCGGCGAGGATCAGGCCACGCGCCCTGCCCATGCCGCCGAGGCGCCCCGCCTGGAGCACCAGCGAGGCGCCGATCTGCACGGTCGGCCCCTCGCGGCCGATCGAGGCCCCTGTGGCGAGGCCGACGATGGTGAGTACGATTTTGCCGAAGATCGTTTTCAGCGAAAGGCTCGACAGGGCGTATTCGTCGTCGCGAAGGTGGCGAGCGGCGATACATTGCGGAATCCCGCTTCCCTGCGATCCCGGGAAATAACGGTCGGCCATGAAAGCGCAGAAAATGAAGCCGGCCGGCGTAACGAGAAGCGGAAGGAACCGGCGCCAGCCCTCGTCACCGATCAGGGCGGCGAAGGCGAATTGTGCCTGATTGCAGATCGCCGCGAAGCCGGCGCCGGCCAAGCCTGCGGCAAGGGCGCCGAGCCAGAAGACCAGCCTTGGCCTCCATAAGCGGGGCGAGACCATCATCGCCCGCGAGCGACGCATCATGCGGTTTCGTGATCCCGGCTCCATTTCCACCCCGGTTCGGCCGTTCTTGGGAACGGCATGCACTGTTAAGGCCGCTGGCGCAAGGGGCGCCTGGCGGCCTGTTCGAAGACGCGCCCTGATCAATCGGGAGCCGATCGGCGGGATGCGTGTCGGCCACACAGGCTGCGGCAATGTGAGGAATGGTTTCCCCCTCATCGGCGGCTACTCTCGCACGACGTGGTTCAGACACAGCTGCATACCGCCCGGCATGGGGCGCAGCGGCATCTCGGCTTCTTCGGCAGTCGCGTGAACAATCGCTTTGAAAGGCCTGTCCGGCATGCTTTTCCGTAGATTGACCCGACTTTTTCAGCCACGGCGTTTCCACACCGCAACTCCATCAGCCTTCCACACGCTCTGCCGCACGGGAAAAATCTCGCTGGCAGCGCTTCTCGTTCTGGCGCTTGGCGGTTGCACGCAGGACACGTCCTGGCATGAGACCGACATTACCGGCGCATTGCCCGACCTCCAGTTCACCATGATGCGGGCGAAAGACCGCAAGGCTGTCACTGCCGCGGATTACCGCGGCAAGGTCACGCTGCTCTACTTCGGCTACACTTTCTGCCCGGACGTCTGCCCCACGACGATGGCCAATGTGGCGCGGATCCTGGAAAAACTCGGCAACCATGCCAAAGAAGTGCGCGTGCTCTTCGTTACCGTCGATCCGAACCGAGACACTCTTAAGGTCCTGAACCAATATGCGAATGCCTTTGCGCCGCAGGTGGACGGGTTGCGCGGCACGCCCGACCAGCTGGCCGCACTGGCGCGCCGTTATCGCATCGCCTATTCGGTGACGCCGTCACCCGATCCGGCGAAATACGAGGTCACGCATAGTTCCGCCATCTACGTCTTCGACAAGAAGGGAACCGTACGGCTGCTGATCAGTTCGCTCGGAACCGCCAAGCCCGATATCAAGGGTGCGACGGCGGACATCCGGCGCCTCCTCGACGAAGGTGGCGCGTCCGGTCCGCTCGCCTGGCTTTGGAGGCTCGTATAGCGCTCTATTTGGAGATCGCGCCGCGCACGGTGAAATCGGCGGTCAGGGTCGAACCGTCGCCGAAACTGAGCGTCACGGGGACTGAGTGTCCGGGTTTCACAATCGCTTTGGGCTGCATGCACATGATGTGATAGCCGCCGGGGGCGAAGCGGATGCTTCCATGTGCCGGCACAGTGATAGCCTTGACGGACATCATCTTGTCGACGCCGTTCTCGGCCTTCGACCGGTGCAGCATCATCATGCCGCAACCCGGCGACGAGGCCCCGACCAGCTTCCGCTCGGCCGAACCCTTGTTTCTGAGGATGAAATAGCCGGCTGCCGGGCGTGAGGCGACGACAATCCGCATCCATCCGTCCGAAAGACTGAGCCCGTCCGTCCCCGCAAAGGCTTGTGCGGCCATGGCGGACATGAGGCCTGCGGCGAATATGACGGGCAACGCTTTGCCCAGCGATGAACCGGCTGCCTCGAACATAGCGATCCTTCCTCTGCCTGGGTCCTGATCCTAACGGCCCGTCCATTCACGGGAGGAAAATACGACTCCTTCCGCGCCGTCGCTCCCCTTTGCGGCGATTGCGGCTTCCTCGGAGAGCCTCAGCATGTTGATCACCCAGATCAGCGCCACCACGCTCATCATGGCCGGTGGGATCCAGACGATCAGGCCGCCATATTGCTGGTCGTCCAGAGCGCCGACCGAGGGAAAGATCCGCCCGCACCAGGTGTAGAAACTGTAGAGGTCGTGGTGTGCAAAGACGATCATCGCGCCGATGATGATCTGGGGAAACATCACGGAGATCGTCAGCACGGCGCGGGCACCGTATGATATGCGGGCAGGCGGGGCTGGTCGCGGATCGAGGACGAGATACCAGAAAAGGATGCCGTCCACGACCATCGACCAATTCATGACCGCATAGAGCCTCGGATCGATCATGGCGCGGAAATGCACCGACGGCCAAAGCCATAGTGCAATCAGCCCGACAAAGAGAACCGCCGCGAGAAACGGCTGCTGCACGATAGCGAGCAGGATCTTGAGCGGCCGCCAGTAAAACGCTTTCCGCACCGCGGAAGGCGTCCCGCGCTCCAGCATGGCGCCGGGCCAGGCGATTGCGATCAGGAAGGGGCCGAGATGGTGCATTGCCACGTGCTGCGCCCGGTTCAGGAAGAACATATGCTCGGCGAGATATTCGAAACGCGTCTGCAGGACGAAATAGATGACGCCGACACCCAGGAAAAAGGAGGTGGAGCGCCATAGCTCGGGACGTTCACCGGGAGCGCTCAGCGCGATGCCGCGCGCGTACCAGTAGAGCGACAGCGTGGCGGCAGCAAACCAGAGCGGCGAGAAATCGAAAGGCGCCCAGAACGGCATGATCGAGGCATGGAAGGTCGATCCCCACCATAGCGCGACGCCGACCAGGACGAGGACGCCATACGAGAAGATTTCCGCGCGGGGACGGGATGCGCGCGCGCCGATCGTGCCCCGAATTCGCGCTTGCGCCGTCATCGTCTCGGCCATCGCTGGAATGTCTCCCGAAGTTTCCGAGGTGAGAACGCGAAAGCTCGAACGCAGCCCCTGCGGCAGGTACGCTATGTTTTATCTCGAATGGCGCAAGGAGACCATTGGTCGCGGTTCTGCAGCGAGACGTCGCGTTGACGGCAAGTTCCGTCTCACCATGGCCTTCGGAAGGGAGGTGGATAGTTCACCCCCGCGAGAAAAGGCCGAAGCAGGACATAGCAACGATCCAGGGAGATTTCGGTTTCGTCGACTATTCCTCGAAAAGCCGCCCGTCCGCTTCCACCCCGATGATGTCGTTCGGGGGGCAGAAACGCGACCAACAACAGCAATCGACCGCAAAGCCGCCATCAAGCATAATGGGTCGGCTCATCGCGAGCAGCCAAGGTAAGGTCAATCAGGCACGCCGACGAGTCGCGGATTGCGAAACTCCGTTGCCGCCCATGTCGTCAGCAACTTGACCAAGAACTTTCCAGGCCGACTGCGATAGCGCGGCACTCCATCGTCTGGGAACGCTGCACCATCGGGCGCATCGATCATCATCACGCGCATGGACGGTGCGGGTGCATCCGTGACCCGGCCACGATAGATCGAAACCCAGAAGCCCTTGATGAAGTCACCGAACATCGGCGTCCCGCAACATGCAGCAATCATCCGGCGCGACGGCGCTTTCGGCGTAAGGCGATGCGCGACCAGTTGATCGCCTCCAAGCACACAACGCGCTCGGTCCCTTCGCCATAGGACCGCCGCCGTCCCGCCGGCGATGTCAACGATGGAAGCAACGGGGGATCGAGCGTCAAACGCTCGTCCGGCTGTGCGGCAGCTCGTACAATGGCAGATCACGGTCATCATCGGCGGGTCGATGGCTTCGAGGCATACCGCACCACATGCACACACGATCGTCGTCATTGTTGGCCTACCTCTGGGAAGTATGTTGAATTTACGGAACTAGCGGTCGGCTTTCCAGTCGCTCTCGCTGCATGCCGGCAGTCTAAAAACCACCCCATTCGAGACTTTCGGAGGCACCCGCTGCAACTCGCGAATATCCGGAGGCTTACCGGGCGCAGATCGAGGACCTCGTCCGGCTCTGGCGGCCGGAGGTCTGGGCGCGCACGGTCGAGACCGCCTGACATCGATGGCACCCGCTCTGAAGCTCTCGAGCTTTGGCTGCGCATGAGGGCGCGGCAGGTCATAGCGATCCTGGACGCCCTGTTCCCTCATCATCGTTCCGGTCTGCCGGACCTCCCCTCGGGTTTGTCGCGCTCGTAAACCGGCGGCCGTTCGCTTCCAGGCCGCTTCGCGCCGCGTTGCGGCCGGGTTGCAGCCAATCTCGGCAAAGCGGGTCCGCTTGCTGCGCGAGGGCCGAAGAGGCCCTGCTGGCGCGCAGACCCGCTCCGCTCGATCCGGCGGCCCCGGACCTGGAAGCGCCCGTCTTTCCGCCGGTTTTTCCCGATCGCACCCGAAGGGAGGACCGGCTGGAGCCGGCCCGGGCCTTCAGGGAGAACCGGAAGAAAGGATAATCCCATGACCAAGACCGCTCGCGCTCCCCGCCAGCCCGCCAAGGTCGTTCAGCTCCGCAAGGGCGCCACCCTCGAAATGGTCAGGCTTTGCTGCCCCGACGCGGCCCAGGCGACTCGCGTCGCAGAGAGCTTCGGCCTTCCCGTCCTCGACGGCGACGGCATCCGTGATCTCCATCAGCGCCTGATCGTCGAAACGGCGGACGCACTCGGTGAAGGCCTCGGAGAGCGGGCGATGCAGATCCATCTGCAGAGCATCGTCGGCGCTTATGTCGGCTCCGCCCACGGCGCGGGGCAGTTCTACTCCCGAGCCGTGACCGAAGCGCGCGACGCCACGGCCAAGGCGGCCAACGATGTCCGCGACGAGGACCTCGACGGTCCGGTCGGCTTCGACAGCGCGGCGCAGCGCAAGCGTGAGTTCGCCGCCGACATGGCGCTCCAGTCGCACGCGCTTCGCATGGCGGCCGAGGGCGCGGTCGCAGCCTACGAGCAGGTCGTCGGCGAGCGCTGGAAGCCGTTCGAGCGTCCGATCGACAATCCCGGCCAGGCCGTCGACCGCAAGGCGGCCGAACTCCAGCTGGCGGCGCTCGGTTGAGCCGCTTCGGGCGAGGCTTCGGCCTCGCCCGTTTCCTCGTCCGCAAATCAGAGGGTCGGCCGCAGCGCCGACCCATTATGGTGTCGCTATCGACGCCGCGCGGTGCGCGGGCTCAGCGGGAATATCTTTGCATCGTCATTCCACGGATCGAACACCGCAGTGCCCGCCGGCCTCGTGTCCTTTACGTTGCGGGTGACGAGATAAAGGTCGTGTTCGATCGCGGTTGCCGCGAGCATCGTGTCGATGACCGGCGGCGCGTGGCCGCTCGCCCGTTTCACTTCGCCGGAGATCCGTCCCCAACGGCGAACGATCTCGTCATCGAGGGACAACACGCGTGCGCCGAACCGCTCCGCCAGTGCATCGCGCGCGGCCGCGTAGCGTGGCCGATCTACATGTTCGTCGGGTAGATTGTGGATGCCCTTATCGTATTCGCCGAGCGTCAGAACGCTGATGTGGAAGGTGTCTTCGTCCTGGCCTGCGGCCCAGGACTTCACCGACGGCGCACCGCGCGGATTGATCAGCGCTGCGACGACGTTGGTGTCTAGCAGCCAGCCCTTCAAAGCTCCACGTCCCGGCCGTAATCCGCCTCGCGGCCGAGATCGAGCCCGTCGAGATGCAGGCTCTCCATGAACGCGACGAACGGCGCGCGCGGTTTCGCGGGCGCGAGGCGCTCGAATTCCTCGACGCTCATCACGACGACCGCGTCCTGGCCGCGCACGCTGACGCGCTGCGGCCCGTCTTCGCGGGCATGCCGGACCACCTCGCTGAACCGCGCCTTGGCGTCTTCGAGCTTCCATCGGCGGCCCGCAGTCCGGCGAGCCTTTCCTGTCTTCGTCAATTCCGCACGTTTGGCCATGTTCTCGCACCTGGTCAGCTAGTCAGATACATAGCACCGACAACAGTGCCGTGCCAGACCCTGATTGCACAGGAGAGCAGAAATCGGGGCGAAGTAGGAAGGAGAGGAGGTGCCCATCGCGGCCCCTCCCGGCTGAAGAGTCCTGCCGGGGCCGGCGGACGGCGCAGCGGCTTCGCCGCCCTCCACTGCGTTTCGGCCGACGGTGCGCCGTCCCCCTGAACTCCCCGGCCATGGACCGCCGTGAAGGGCCGCGATGGCGCGGCCTCCAAAACGGAGGTTCAGGACAATGAACGGAAAGAAAGAAGGCGGACGCGCCGACATCTATGCGCGGATCACCGATCGCATCGTCGCCGAGCTCGAAAAGGGCGTGCGCCCATGGGTGCAGCCGTGGAGCGCCGGCAATGTGACAGGGCGAATCACCCGGCCGCTGCGCCACAATGGCGAACCTTACACAGGCATGAACGTGCTGCTGTTGTGGTCGGAAGGTTTGGCGCGCGGCTACACCTCGCCAATCTGGATGACGTTCAAGCAGTCGCTCGAACTCGGCGGTCATGTGCGCAAGGGCGAGTCCGGCTCGACCGTCATCTATGCCAGCCGGTTTACGAAAACCGAGACCGACGAACATGGCGGCGAGGTCGAACGGGACATCCCGTTCCTCAAGACCTACAACGTGTTCAACGTCGAGCAGATCGAAAATCTGCCGGAACACTTCTATTCCCGGCCGACGCCGATCCTCGATCCCGTCGCGCGGATCGAGCACGCCGATCGCTTCTTCGCCAATACCGGCTCGGTGATCCGGCATGGCGGTTCGAAGGCGTACTTCTCGCCGTCGACCGATCACATCCAGATGCCGCCGTTCGAGAGCTTCCGCGATGCGGCATCTTACGTCGCGGTCCTGAGCCATGAGCATATTCACTGGACGGCCGATCCCCGTCGTGTCGGCCGCGATCTTAGCCGCTACGCCAAGGATCGCAGCGAACGCGCCCGCGAAGAGCTCGTCGCCGAAATAGGCTCGGCGCTGATCTGCGCCGATCTCGGCATCGTGCCGGAACTCGAGCCGAGGCCGGATCACGCTTCTTACCTGGCAAGCTGGCTCACCGTCCTTTCCAACGACCGGCGCGCGATCTTTTCCGCCGCAGCCCATGCGCAGCGAGCGGCCGCTTATCTCCACAGCTTGCAGCCGCAGGCCGACAACGAGCGGGAGGCGGCCTGATGCTTCACGCTCCCGTTGTTGAAGGGGAGGGCGCTTCGCTCTCCCCGATCCGCCTTCGTGCGCTCAGTCTCGGTGCTGGCGTGCAATCCACCACGCTGGCGTTGCTCGCGGCGCATGGCGAGGTCGGCCCGATGCCCGACTGCGCGATCTTTGCCGACACCGGCTGGGAGCCTGCCGCCGTCTATCGGCACCTCGAATGGCTGATGTCGGGGAACGTCCTGCCGTTCCCGGTTCATGTCGTCTCCGCGGGAAACATCCGCGAGCAACTCGTCGCCGCGGGCGCCGGCGATCGCTGGGCGTCGATCCCCGCGTTCACGCGGACGGTGACGCCGGCCGGCGCTGAGGTTCCGGTCCTCGACGACGACGATGACGGCAAGCTGGTCGAGATCGGCCGGCGGCGCACCGCGGCCGAAACCGTCTCCATCGGCATGATCCGCCGGCAATGCACGACCGAATTCAAGATCGTGCCGATCCGCCGCAAGGTGCGCGAACTCGCCGGCCTCGCAGGAAAGCGCTCGCCGAGCTTTCCCGTCGTGGAGCAATGGATCGGCATTTCGACCGATGAAATCGTGCGCGCCAAGCCTAGTTTCGAGGCTTGGCAGGTCAAGCGCTTCCCGTTGATCGAACAGCGGATGTGCCAGCGCGAATGCCTCGCCTGGCTGCGGCGACATGGCTATCCGATTCCCCCGAAGAGCGCGTGCATCGGTTGCCCGTTCCACGACAACGCTCGATGGCGGCATATGCGCGATCACGACCCGGAAGCCTGGAGCAATGCCGTCGAAGTCGACCAGGCGCTTCGCTCCGGTGTACGCGGCATCCGCGGCGAGATTTTTCTGCATCGCTCATGTGTGCCGCTCGACCAGGCCGACCTGTCGACGGCGGCGGATCACGGCCAGCTCGACCTCTGGCCGAACGAGTGCGAGGGGATGTGCGGTGTCTGACCATCCGTTCCAGCCCGTCGCCTTCGAGCCGATCGGCCGCGACGATCTCAACGCCTGCCTGTCGACGTGGAAACATCGCATGGGCGAACTCCGTCGCCCGACACGGGGATGGAATCACGGCCTTCGCCATGGCGGTGAACTCATCGCCGTCGTCGCGACCGATACCTTGATCCGTCCGCGAGTCGCCGGATTCGACCGCCGTCAGGCGATCGAGCTGTCGCGCCTTTGCGCGGTGCGCCCCGACATCTGCCGCGTCGCACTGCGCCTGTGGCGTCTCTTTGTCTTTCCGGCGATCGCGCAGGAGCGCGGTTGCAGCTGGGCGATCAGCTATCAGGATGCCGCCTTGCACTCCGGTGCTCTCTATCGCTTCGACGGCTGGGTCCGGGCTCGGCGTGTCGCGCAGCGGCGTCGATCCGAGGACCGGACGGCGCGGCCGAAGCAAGGTGATCTGGGGCTGGTGCGACGATCCGGTTCTTCGGCGCCGCGCCCGTCCGTTTCTTCCGGAAGAAGGCTTGACCTGTGATGGGCATGGCACGGCGGGGCGGCACCTTTCGGGCATATCGCTGCTTTGACGATCAGTTCACGCGCTCCGGCGACGTTTGCAAAGTCGCCCCGTCTGCGGCCCGGCGGATTGCGCCAACCATCGCCCGCGCCGCGCGGAACGAAACCTTCGCGTGGCCAGTCTGCTGGTCCGTCACGGCCCGACCCGAACATGTTGGCGCCGAGCGGCGTGACGATCTCGCATCGCGGTTCCGAAGCCCGTCGGTCCTTCTCGTGCCGGATCGCATCTGGACTGTGCTCGCACGCTTCTTGTTGTCCCGACCGTCGTGTCGGGCGCGAGCGTTGCAGGTCGGAAGCCAGAGCCGTCGTCCTGCAGGCGCCTCTGCCGCGTCCTCACGTTTCTCGCGTCGCTTCCCGCATGGTCGCGGGCTGCATAGATGTAGGGCGAGCGGACGTCATCGTGCTGTTGTCGGCTTCACTCCGGTCGCTGTCAGCGGCAAGACGATGTTCTCGTGCATCCGTTCTCGCCGTCGCCCGCCGATGGATTTCGCCCTCCGACTGACTGATCCCCTAAGACCGTTCTCTCGCCGGCCGCAACCCCCGCGGCTCCGGACCGTGTTGGCGCTAAAGCGCCTGCCCGCACCACTCCGGGCCTTGGGGGTCGAGCTGACGCAAGCGCGTCAGTGCTGGCGGCTCCCGACGGTCTTTTCCGGGTCTCGTCGGGGGGACGGTCCCTCGGACGGAAGCAACGGAGAACTCAAATGCAGAACATCGTCATTCTCGCCGGTAACATCGGCCAGGACCCGGAAAGCCGCAGCACGCAGGGCGGCACCCGCATCACCCACTTCACGCTGGCCACCTCGCGCCCCCGCTATGCGGACGGCAAGGTCGTGCGGGACAAGGACGGCTACCGCGTGCAGGACACCGAGTGGCACCGCATCACCTGCTTCAACGGTCTCGGCCGGACGGTCGAAGAGCACTGCGAGAAGGGCATGCGGGTCCTGGTCCGGGGCCGCATCCACTACACGAAGTGGACCGACCAGCAGGGCAACGACCGCTACGGCTGCGAGATCATCGCCGAGACGGTCGACTTCCTCAGCCGGGCGAAGCAGACCGAGACCGAGGACCGCAGCCGGTCCGACGACGAGGAAATCCCGTTCTGAGCGGGACGGGCGAGGGCCCGGCGGCACAAGCCGCCGGGCCTTTCGCTTGTCATTGGTGCTCGAACGACGGGCGAGGTGCGTCCGGCCGACGCTCGGCGCTGGCGTCGCCGTAACCGCGGCGGCGCTTTGCCCGCTCCAGCCGGTCGAACGCACCACCGGCGTCCGTGCGGTCATCGAAGGTCTGCATCATCGTCTGGCCGCTGGACCCGACCCGCCCCCAGTTGCGGACCAGTGTGGCGCCACCGAACAGGGTCGGCTGGATCGACAGGAGGTAGAACCGCCGCATATTGCGGCTTGCATCGATGCGGCGAAGATGAAGCGGGGCTGGCTCAAACACAGACATGCACCGATTCTCGCGTCTTCAGGAATCGGTGTCCAATTGGAAGAATGAACCGACATGGTGCGATTGATTCGTTTTTCTGATGTTTAGTCGCACCACGGATGCCGCGCGCCGTCCCAGCGGCGTGCGAGATGTTCAATGGCCGCAATCCCAAAACACGATGCGCGAGTTTCTTCATGCAGAAGTCGTCAGGACCGGAAGACAGGGTCCATGCCCGCGGCGGAACAGCGTGACCTCACTCCCGAATCAGTGACCCATTTTGCCCGCCATGTAGCGCCCCGGTGTGGGGCCGAGCACCTTGCGAAATATGGTCACGAAGCTGGGCACGCTTTCGTAGCCCAGATCGGCAGAAATGTGCCGGATGGAAGAACCTCCGGCAAACTACTTCGCGGCACGCATGACGCCAGGCTGCTGGCGCCAGCGGTCGAAGGTCATGCCTGCTTCCTGGCAGATTGAGCGCGCAAGGGTCCGATCGCCCATTCCAGCTCGCTTCGCCCAGACTTCCAGCGTTCGCTGGGCCAGCAGGATCTGCCTTTTCATGTGTTTGCGCAGATCCAATTCGATTCTGTCGACTTCGACCATCGCGGCGCCGAAGGTCACGACTGAACGGGACACGTGGGTCAGGATCGATCCAGTCGGAAGGCGCGCTCAGGATCGGCGCATTCCACATCGAGAGAGGAGAGTGACAGCCGCGATTACGAGATTGCGATTGGAGACTACACGAACCGAACTGTTATCTCGACGGACAACTCGTTGAGTTGCAGCATTCATTTGCGGCCGGTGAGCTAAATACCGTCTGAAATTCCATCAGCGAAATCGTTTCCTGCGCAATGTTGCCTCTGGGGTCGTGTGCTTCTTTGATGAAATCATAAAAATGCAATTTCAGTCCGGTTTCTCGTCATTCGAGCCGTCCGCTTTCGCACGACCTCGCGCGGACAGATGCGCGATGGGCAAACGCCAGCCTCGCCGGATCGCCATGAAGCGGAGAACGAAGCAGACGACTCCTCCGACCGGGGCTGAAACACCGTAGGAAAGTCCAAGCAAATGGCCGATGACGACGATGGCTGCGCCCGCCAGCGCCGCAACCGCGTACAGATCGGACCGCAGCACCTGCGGAATCTCTGTGAGGAGAACATCGCGCGTCATACCGCCGCCGATGCCGGTCAGCATACCCAGAAGGGCCGACATCACCGGGCTCAGCCCGAATTCGATCGCCTTTTGCGCGCCGGCGACGGCGAAGAACGACAGTCCGACTGCGTCGAACAGCAGCACCGGACTGCGCAGCCTGTCGACGCCGACATACCAGAAGAAGGCGATGAGCCCAGCCAGGACCGAAACCAGCAGATACCGTCCGTCGGTCAAGGCTGCCGGTGGGACCGCGCCGATCAGCACGTCGCGGGTGATCCCGCCAAAATTTCCTGTCACGAAGGACAATACCAGGATGCCGAAAATGTCGAGGCGGCGGTTGATCGCGGCGACCGCCCCGCTGATCGCGAACACGAAGGTGCCGCCGAGGTCGAGAATATGCACAAAAGTTTCGATGGTGATCATGATGCGGACCACGAAAACTTACCGCATCGGGCCGACAGCACGAAACAGCATTCAAATAAGCCTGATGTCCAAAGCAACGAGACGGCCAGAGCGGCCGGCCAATTTCGAAAGGACGCAACTCCATCTGGCCAAACCTGGCCCATTTGATCGGGACAGTTCACTTTGAATTTACGCCGAGCCAGGCCAGCGCGCCGACGATCAGCGCCTCAATGCCCGTTTCCAGGGTAGGGTGCAGGACCGGCGCGAATTGAGGGCTGTGATTGACCGGAAGTTCGTTCAGCTTGCCGGCCGCTTTTGCCTTGGCGTAGACCTTAGGATCGTTGCCGCCGACGAACCAGAACACAGACGGCACCTGCCATGCGGTGCCGAAACAGCCGAAGTCCTCGCTCGCCGGCGCGGGGCCGGTGTGCTTGACCCGGTCGGGCGGAAAATAGCCGCGAAACGCCGCGGCGATGCGGTTGCTGGCGGTTTCGTCGTTCACGTTGAGCGGGTAGCGATCGAGCGGCGTGATCTCCGGCTTGCGCGGGGCGCTGGAGGCCTCGGCCTCGGCATTGACGATCCGCTCGATGGCCGCGAGCACATGCTTGCGCACGCCTTCGTCGAAGGTCCGAACATTGAGCTTGATGACGGCTTCGTCGGGAATGACGTTTTCCTTGGTGCCGGCCTGCAAAACGCCGACCGTGACCACCGCCGCATCGTTGGCGGCAACCTCGCGCGATACAATGGTTTGAAGCCGCAGCACGACGGAAGCCGCCATGACGACGGGGTCGATGCTGGCCTGCGGCATCGAGCCATGCGCGCCGCGCCCGAACAGCCGGATTTGCAGGCTGTCCGCCGCGGACGTGATCGGGCCGGCACTGCCCGCGACGGAGCCGGAGGGACCGACCATGACATGCTGGCCAAGCACGACATCGGGTTGCGGAAAGCGCTTGAGCAAACCGTCGTCGATCATGGCCTTGGCGCCTTGCGCGGTTTCCTCACCCGGCTGGAAGACGGCTATTAAGGTGCCCTTCCAGGCGTCGCGCGCCTGCGACAGCAATGTAGCAGCACCAACCAGCCAGGTCACATGCATGTCATGGCCGCACATATGGCCCACCGGCACGGTGTGGCCCTCAGCATCCTTCTCCGTCACCTTGCTGGCGTAGGCGAGGCCTGTATTCTCTTCTATCGGAAGCGCATCCATGTCGGCGCGCAGCATCACCGTCGGCCCCTCGCCGTTGCGCAGCAGCCCGACCACGCCTGTCTTGCCCACCCCACTCGTCACCTCGAAACCGGCCTGCTTGAGCCTGTCGGCGGCGATGCCCGCCGTTCGCGTTTCATGCATCGACAGTTCGGGGTGAGAGTGGACGTCCTTGTAGAGCGCCTCGAGACCGGGCAGCAGCTTGCCTATGTCCTTCAGGACGTCCGAAGCGCTTTTCGGAGAGGTATGCTCAGCCATGATGATCTCCTATTGATGACTGCCGGTGGCTAATATCCGACTGTGAACCGCCGACGGCTGTGCGCCGGCTGTTCGAGTTCGTCGACCATCGCGATCGCGAAATCTTCCATCGAAATATGACTTTTACCGGCGGCGTCGGTTAGCAATTGATCGCCGCCGAGCCGAAAGTTGCCCCTGCGCTCGCCCGCTGCGAAATCTGCGGACGGCGAGAGGAAGGTCCAGTCGAGATCGGGCTCCGCTCGCAGTCGCTCGAGAAAGCGCGCGCCAGCCATTGCCTCGGCCCTAAACGCCTCGGGGAAGCCGTCCGTATCCATCAGCGCCTCGCCCGGCGCAACTTCAAGGCTACCGGCTCCGCCGACAACGAGAAGTCTTTTAACGCCCGCTGTTTTCACGGCGGTAATCAAGGCGTCGGCATCCGAGGTCACAAACCGCACGGCGCTGATCACGCCGTCGTGGCCCACAAGGCAAGGTGCAAGGGAATCCGGTTTTGTCGCATCGGCCTGCAGAATTGTCAGGCCGGGACGGGCGCTGGGCGAGGCGTGTAACGCGATGCCAATCACGGTGTGGCCACGAGACAGAAGCTCCGTTGCCAACCGTGATCCGACCCGTCCCGTGACACCGATGAGTGCGATTTTCATGCTCAGTCTCCTCGGGCGATCGTGAACCCACGCGCAATTTTAGACCCGGACCATCCTCGAAGCTCGGCCAGCGGTCCGGAGAAGACGCTGAAGGCATAAATCGAGCCGGTGCAGATCAGGAGTAGAACGGCCGCTGCCAGATTCACCCATCGCAGTGCGGGCGAAGATACTGGCATCATGGAACCATGGTTGAAGCATCAGCGCGCCGCCAGGCGAGATGGGAATTGACGATCTTTCCTGCCGACGAAATCGGGCTCGCGGTGCTGAGGAAGAGTTGATCGCCCTCGATGCTGACGACGCGAGGCTGGGTCTGGCCGATCCAGTTCGGGAACAGCGAAATAAACATTGAGTGAGTGAGGTGCTGCTTTCCCTCGTCGACATGGAACGGGCCGGTATAGGCGATGTAGCTGGTTGCCTCGTCCTTGAATTCAGCATCCGAGGCCTTGAACCAGTCGCCGGAGGCGAAGGGCTTGCGATCCGGCTTGGACAGTTGCGCCGACATAAAGCCGTCCGGCGTATACATGATGATCCCCTTTGGGGACGTGCCCATTGGGTAAAACGATGGCGAACCATCGACGGGTCGTTCCTCGTAGGATACCAGGGTCCAGGCGCCGATCAGGCGCTCGCGCAGGCTTTCGGTAGCCATGGTCATTCTCCTTGCCCGCTCTGGAGCGTTTTTCTTCAAGGTGATAGTTCCAGGCCGCGCGAATTGCGCGGGCCGAGTTCAGTTCCGCTGCATGTCGCCGTCGATCGGCATGATCTGGCCGGAGATCGACTTGGCGGCGTCGGACGCAAGAAAGACGGCAAGCGCGGCGATGTCCTTCGGGTCGACCAGATATTGCAGCGACTGGTTCGACATGGCTTCGGCCTTGATCGCCTCGATGGATTTGCCGGTCGCCTCAGCCCGACCGTGGAAGACCCTCTGGATGCGCTCGCCGTCAACCGCGCCCGGCAGGATGGCGTTCGCCCGGATATTGTGGATACCGAGCTCCATCGAGAGCGTCTTCATGAAGCCAATCAGGCCCCATTTGACCGTCGAGTAGGGGCTGCGATTGGGATAGCCGAATCGCCCGGCGGCCGAGGACATGATCACGATCACGCCATGGCCCGATGTGATCAGATGCGGGATCGCGGCTTTGGTGACCAGGAACGTCCCTGTCAGATCGACCTTGAGAACCGCTTCCCATTGGTCCGGATCGACATCCTGCACCGCTGCGGTCGGACCGGCGATGCCGGCGTTGTTGATGAGGATATCGATGCCACCAAGTTGCGACACGGCGTCCGCCACCATCGCTTCGATCTGCTTGCGGTTGCCGACGTCGCATAGGCCGGTCTTCAAGCCTGGAAGCTCACGGGCCGCAGTGTCGAGTGCACTCCGGTTGATGTCACAAGTGTAGACGCTGTCGCCAGCCGACAGGAAAGCCGTGGCGATCTCCTTGCCGATGCCTGAGGCTCCCGCGGTGACCAATACATTGCGCATCTTGTCATCTCCAAAGTCGCCACAAATCGTTTAAAGTATTGGCGCTTGATGCTCGCCTGGATACCGACCTGATCAGAGGGGTGCCAGACGAGACGCCCGTCGGCGCCCGCAAAAATCGGCTCCCATTCGAAGCGGTTTCTTGGGGGCGCCCGGCCGACTGACAGCTGATGGGCCTGATCGCCCGACGCAACGATGGAGAATGGCCTGTGCGAGCTTTACCTGCGGCCCGAGCGGACGCATTCAAGTCCGCGGCGCAGGGGATCGTATCGGCCCTCGCGAATGCCGGAAAAATCACCGAACTGGACGCGCTTTTCCTCGCAAGGATCGAAGGTCTCGGTTATCGAACCGCCGGCTATATCCGCGTCTTCGGGGAAGGTCAGTTCCACTCGGCCAGATTTCTTTTCGGCGGCACCGTTCCCGGTTGGGCTGAACGATACCAGAACCAGCACTATTCAATAGAGGATCCGGTCGTCGCGGCGGCTTGTCGGATGACCAGCGCATTCACGCTCAACGAGATCGCCGGTCCCTCGCACGCGGGCGCCCCGATCCTTGCAGACAGCCGAATGCACGGCCTGTTCGACGGTCTTTGTGCGCCGATCCGCGCCGGATACGACGAGGTAGGCTTCGTTCTTCTGGGAGCGGATCGTCTGCTGGAGCCTACCGACTACGAACGCTTCCTTCTGCAGGGCATGTGCGAGGCCTATGCTCAAGCCGGTATTGCGCTGCTCCTTGCCAGCCGTGCAGAGCCACCGTCGCTGACCCGCCGGGAAACAGAGTGCCTGAGGTGGGTCGCGGCGGGTCGCAGCGATCCGCAAATCGGAATGATCCTCGGCCTATCGTCGAATACGGTCCATGCCCATGTCGAGGCGGCTAAGACGAAGCTCGGCGCCAACTCTCGGGCGCAACTCGTGCTGCGGGCCGTGATGGCGGGTATTCTCAGGTCGGACCCTTCCCGATAACCGGCGTTTATATCTGCGCAGTCGCAGTGGATTCCGACACATCACGAATGTGACGGGCCGCCGGTCGCGCTCTCCGGGGCCGCGGCGAACTCACCCGATCAGGGGGCTATCGTCTCACCGTCGCGAGTCCGAAGCTGCGATTGATAGGGCGATGCCCAGATGCTGGCGTGCATTTTCGGAGATTTTTATGAAACGGCCTGAGATCGATTTTGAAGGGCGAACCGTCTTGATCACGGGCGCTGCGACGGGGATAGGTCGAGCGACCGCGCTTGCGTTTGCGGCAGCGCGCGCATCGGTTGTGATCGGCGACGTCGATCCGCGTGCGCAAGCGACAGCGGACGATATCGTCGCTGACGGCGGCCAGGCTGTGTTCCAGAAGACGGATGTCTCCGACAGCGCTCAGGTCCAAGCGCTCGTTGGGCGGGCGGTTTCGGAATTCGGCGCACTCGACATGGCTTTCAACAATGCGGGCCTGCTGCCACCGACCGCGCCGCTCGCCGAGCAGACCGAGGACGACTGGAACCGCGTCATGTCTGTCGATGTCACCGGTGTCTTTTTGTGCCTCAAGCACGAGCTGGCGCAGATGGTCAAGGCCGGTCGCGGCGCAATCGTGAACACCGCATCGGTGGCAGGCCTGCGCGCCGATCCAGGCATGGCTCCTTATGTCGCCGCGAAACACGCCGTGGCAGGGCTGACCAAGGCCGCCGCGATTGATTACGCAACACAGGGGATTCGGGTCAACGCGATTGCGCCCGGCCTGGTGCGCACGCCCATGACCGAGCGTTGGCTCAACGATCCGCAAATGCGGGACAAGGTGCTCACAGACTCGCCGATCCGGCGCGCGGCCGAACCTGAAGACATAGCCGCCCTCGTGCTTTTTCTGGCATCCGAACTCGCGAACATCATCACCGGCGCTGTCTACCCGATAGATGGCGCGCGTACAGCGCATTAATCAGAGGGAAGGGAAGCCAAATGGCGAAGGAATATGATGTCGCGGTACTCGTCGGCAGCCTCAGGAAAGAATCGTTCAATCGCAAAGTGGCGAACGCGCTCATTGAACTGGCGCCCGCCGGTCTGAAGCTTTCTATAATTGAGATCGGGCACCTGCCGATCTACAACCAGGACGGCGACGAAAATCCGCCACCCGAATGGACGGTGTTTCGCGAACGGATCCGCGCGGCCGACGCGGTTCTCTTTGTCACGCCCGAGCACAATCGCTCAGTACCGGCCGCTCTCAAGAACGCGATCGATGTCGGCTCGCGGCCCTATGGCAACAGCGCATGGAACGGCA